>Ga0233430_1000555_pt1 | contig 66963 bp, 60 predicted proteins | sample SI_118_April2016_2_FD_179883 | JGI IMG/M metagenome (GOLD analysis project Ga0233430, IMG submission 179883) | Seawater microbial communities from Saanich Inlet, British Columbia, Canada - SI_118_April2016_150_MG | ecosystem: Environmental > Aquatic > Marine > Inlet | place: Canada: British... | reverse complement strand
AAAATGCTTCCGCAAAAACCTGACCCTATTTTATTTGAGCAGATTTTTGGACATCTAACTGCATTTAGTTCCATTCACTCTGCCAAACTGCCGCTTGCTTCGCCATAATTGGCGAAGGTATTGTCAATGTAAGTTTTTTTCATTACTTTGCCATCTTCTTCTGATAATTCCTGAACAAGATTACTCCCATGACAGGAAGCATTGCGTTCAACCCAAGCCCGATCAGAATATGATAATTCAAGAAAAAACTTGAGAGAATGCCTTCATTGATCAAATAAAGAACAGACCACAACCCCACCGGGATATTGATCAGAAGGCTCACAACCAACCCTGGGTTATACAATTTCTTTGCCTTGATCGCCAAGATGATATGAGAAATGCCCGCAAAAAATGAAAAGTAGGGAATCCACAATCCAAAGCGATAATCAAGTGTGGATATAAGCCCAAAGACGGGCAGGGCGACCCAGATCAGGCTGATATTCACAAAGAAGATGAAGTTCTCATCCAGGGGTTTATCTTCTGTTTCCAGCTTGAATATCTTGGTGTTGAAATATTTCCCGAATCCACCAGGGAAAATATATTCTTCTGTTTGGTGGAGCATATAGAGGGGCGTTTGCAGCAGCAGGATAAAAACGATGAAATCAGATTGGCGTACAAAAACGAAAAGAAAAACCAGCAAAAAGATTGAGAGAATCAGCCCCACTTTTGCCCAATCTTTTTTGAGCCATTGGTAGTATTCAGAGATTGTCATGAGTAACTCCTTGTTGTAAAAAGGATAAGCGGAAAACAGATAAGCTAATAAAAAAGTCAATCAGCTATTTTGCGCTATCAATGGCCTGTTTTAATAGTTCAGGCTGGTCAGTCCCAAGATGAATTATTTTGCCATTTTTGAGAAGGATTTCCACTGCAGGGCCTGGGGCGATCGCATAGAACCAGCCTCCGGGAATGGACTTGATACCCCAAAAATAATACCAAGGATTGACCACTTCCTGGGTGGACTCGATCTCGCTTAGTAAAACCGACTTCCTAACCACACCGATCCCAAACCAGAATTTGAGCTTCCTTTTGGATATCTCTATCGTAAAAGAGTAGAACAAGACAACTCCCAAAAGATAAAAGCATGTCATGAAAATGGCAGACCCCAAACGGCCTTCCGCGATCATTTCCAATGCGATAGACACTATCAGAATTCCACTTGCTAAAAACACAGCAAACATCCAGGCGCCAAATTGGGTATGTTTATATTTAGCATTCATTATTGTTTCCCTTAAACCTGAAGTGGGGGAGGTGACTGAGAGATAATACTGTCATTATAAAGTAAAAAATCACGCTCCAAGTTAACGATGATGGCCCTAGCGCCAAGACGCACCTGGCCATTTTCGATCATCTCTTCAAGATATTGATGAAGGTTATCAGGCATGCTGTACTCAAGATAATAGGGATAGCAGATAAGCTAATGCGATTTTAGCACAGCGAGGAAGGGTGCAGATTTAAAGTAAAACGGGCTTCATGCGAAGTCCCGTTCTCTCAAAAACTTATTTCTTATCCAGCGCTTTTTCGATCTCCGCCAGCGTTTCCTGCGTTTCTTGCAAATTATCTCGTTGGCGCAAGCGCGTGAAAATTTCGATGGCGCGGCGGGAGAGGGATATGGCTTCTTCAAGATTGCGGTTTTGCTTGAGCAGGGCTTTGGCAATGCGGTGACAATCCAGTGCAATATATTCTTGCTGGTAAATTTCTTCTGCCAGTGCGAGGGCTTCGCGGGCGAGGGTCTCGGCTTCTATCCATTGCTTACGGTCGAGGGCAAGGGTTGCTGAATTGCCTATTTGCTCTGCTATACGATATGGAAGATGTTTTTTCTTTGCAATGCGCAGGGCTGTGCGGTAGTCGCGCTCGGCGGCAGGGTAGTCTTTATTAGCACGTTCTGCTTCAGCCAAGTCGTTTAGTACGTTGGAAACACTGTCGCTTTCGGGGGAGATGGAACGGTAAATTTTCAGCGATTCGTGGTAGGCGGCGATGGCGGCGGGGTAATTTTTGTTCAGGTTGTGGCCGAGTCCGTGCAGCTGGATGGCAGTCGCTTTGTCGCTAGGGATGCTCTCCTGCCAGTGCTCGGCGGCACGTTCGGCGCACACCAGCACTTCGGCGGGTTGGTTGCGAAGGGAGTAAGTGTATCCCGCATCATATGCCCGCCTACCTGCTTTTTCTTTATCATCGGCGGCGAGGGCACGAGCTTCGGCTTGCTCATTTAGCCAAATTTCTTCATCCCACTTTCCTGTGAATTCGAGGAAGAACATGAGTTGGTCACACACCGATTGCAGACGATAATTATCGCCTATCAGCAGGCGCGGCAGGGCGGCGGAGACGAAGTCCCATTCGGCGTCCAGTGTACGGAAACCTTCATAGTTAGTGTCTCCGCCGTGTTGCAGGGCGAGGGCATAGGCGCGATTTACGAGCGTGTCGCCTGTCTGGGTCACGGCATCTGGGCGGCGCGTGCGGATGAATTTGGCGGTCAGCGGGGGTAAAAAGAAAGTGCGAGATTCAAGATTAGAGATCAGTATCGAGCGGTCCGTTAAATCCTCGAGGGCAGTTTCAATCGCGCGTTCAGGCAGGTCGGTCATTTGCGCGATCCACGCCAGTTTGGCGGGTTGGGTGAAATAGGTCAACGCGGCGAGGGTTTTTGTTTCATTTTCGGTGAAGGTTTTGAGCAGGTCACCGAAGATATATTCGAGTGGGTCATTGCCTTTGGGGGCCTTATCGATAAATTCACAGGCTTCGGCGATGCTGCGGCATTGTGAGCCTGCGCGCCCCAACTGCCCTGCAATCCAGCGGATGAAGAGCGGGTTGCCCTGCGTGATGGCATAGAGTTCGTTGCGTTCTTCTGCGTTCGCGCGGGCTAGGCATGGGTATTTTAGGGCGAGTTCGGCGATCAGTTGCAGAGCTTCGTCGCGCGCCAGGCGGTCGAGGCGAACGATACGCGCGTCCACGTCACTGCGGCGGCGGCTGGTGACGATGGCTTTATTCCCTTCGGGTAAACGTGAGAGAAATTGAAATAAACGCACACGCTCATCTTCAGGCAGGGTTTCCAAATTGTCGAAGACAATCAGCACGTTTTTGCTGGCTAGCGTGAGGCGTAATTCATTAGGACGCTCATCAGGCGGGAGTTTTTCAATACCCTCTTCGCCCAATTCTCTGCCCAGTTCATCGAGCATGGCAAGGTAGGTCGGGCGAGTGAAGTCGGTCAGGGGCTTTTCGCCTGTGGGTGTCAGATCACGTACTTTTGCGGTGATGAAGATCTTGCGCTCGAAGAGTTCATCAGGGGCATCATGCGCAGCTTTGATAGCCAGTGCAGTCTTGCCGATGCCGCCGGGTCCGTCAATGAGCGCGCCCCAGGTCCGCGATTCGGGAGAGAGGGCGGATTTGATGATTTCGAGTTCTTTGGCGCGACCGAAGAAGTAGGATTGATTGGGGAGAGTGTTTCCTGTGGGTTTAGGTGCTTCGTATACCGGGGTTGGGGAATCGGGAATTGTTTTATGGTTTGCAACGAAATGACTGAGGGCGTTTGCTACTTTCATCCCTAAGTCATCTGCTGTTGTGAAGAAGGCTACGATGTGGTCAGTTTGGATGCGGCTTTTGAAACCCTTTAGTTTTGATTTGCTAGGTTCATCTTCGATCCATTTTGGCAGCCAGGGTTGCTCCTCTTCATCTACAACAAAGCAATAGATGGGTCTGTCGAGTTTTTTTGCGTGCAGGTATTCCGTCTCAGTGATGGAAATATCAGCATCGTTGGGAACATATCCGTAGCGATGGGCGTAAATGCCAATGAAAAGATCGCTTTCTTCGATTTCGTCGAGGCAGGCTTTTATAGGTTCCTCTGAACGTGCACCAAAGACTTCCATTTTGACTGCTTGATAACTTGTGCCCTCTACAGCTTCAATTGCCGCAGCACGATAGTCGATCAAGTCTTTATAAGTGGATGAAATGAAAACTTTCATAGAACCTCGCTTTTAACTTTTCTCAAAATAGAGTTGTTCGAAAATTTTTCCCAACGTTTTCAATTCTACCATTCTCCTCTTGCCCTCACCCCCAAAAGAGTTATAATTCAGTGACTGAATTATAAAATCATGCAAAAAGAAACCCAGCGCGAACTCACCCTCCTCGAGCAAATCGAGCAAGACCCAGATATTACCCAAGCCTCCCTCGCCACCCAACTCGGTGTCGCGGTCGGGACGGTCAACTGGCATATTAAACGGATGATCGAAAAAGGCATTGTCAAGGTTGAGCGCGCCCAACGCCGTAAACTCCGCTATATCATCACCCCCGAAGGCATCGCCCTGCGCGCCAAACTCACCGTCGATTTTATTGAGCAATCCTTCAATCTCTACAGACGCATCCGTTCACGGGCGCAAAAGCATCTGGAGACCCTCAATGAAAAGGGCTACGAAACTGTCCGCATCAGCGGTAATGGCGAAGTCGCCGAAATTTGTAGGCTGACTTGTCTTGAAGAGGGCATCGCGGTCGTGGATGACCCATCTGCACCGCTTTTAGAAATTAATGGGATGAAGATTTTGTTAAAGATTTAACCACAAAGGACACGAAGAACCACGAAGGAAAAACCTTTTTTTGCTTTTACTTTGTGTTCTTTGTGCTCTTTGTGGTAAAAAATGGATTAGAAATGGACAAATCGAATCACATCGTCATCACAGGCGGGGCGGGATATATCGGATCGCTCCTGACCTCCGAGTTGCTACGGCTTGGACACAGAGTCACGGTACTCGACTCGTTGCTCTTCGGCGGGGAATCGTTGATTTCCTTTATGACGAATCCCAACTTTCGATTCGTCAAAGCAGACGTGACCCAACCCCGCGCCCTCCTAGATTCCCTGCGTGGACACCCTCAAGCGGACGCGATTGTGCATCTCGCGGCAGTGGTCGGTTTCCCCGCATGTCAGGCAATTGGTCGGGAAGCGGCTTGGCGGTACAATGTTGAAGCCGTGAAAAATGTCTACTCGCAGGCAGCAAGTTTAGATGTAGAGCGTTTCGTCTTTTCATCCAGTTATAGCAATTATGGCGCGGCTGACGAAAATTTACCCGTTGACGAAACAGCTTCACTTAATCCCCAATCTTTATACGCCGAAACAAAAATCGCTGCCGAAGAATTTTTGCTCGCACAAAAAGGCGATCCCGCCCCGCTGATTTTCAGATTAGCAACGCTTTACGGGATTTCGCCACGCACGCGCTTCGACCTGATCGTGAACCAATTCGTGCTGGAAGCCTTCGCAAAACGAGAGTTGATTATTTACCAGCGCGGCTATTCTCGCTCATTCGTGCATCTGCGAGACGTGGTGCGCGGCATCATTTTGGGGCTGGATGCGGAGGTGGAGAAGGTGCGCGGGCAGGTTTACAATTTGGGGACGGATGCTGGAAATTTGACGAAAGATGAGATCGTAGGCTTGGTGCTGAAACGCCTGCCTGAGACGCATATTCACTATAAAGACTTGACTTTTGGCGGCGACATGCGCGATATCACGGTCTCGTTTGAGAAGATTAAACGTGAGCTGAGTTTTGAAGCAACCCTGACCGTTGATGACGGCGTGCGAGAAGTTTTATATGCACTGCAAAGCGAGCTGATCAAAGACCCACAAGATGGGCGTTATCGGAATGCGCGCTTTATTGTTCAATGAGTTTAAGGTTTAATGTTGAAGGTTTAAGGTTATGGCTACTGCGAAGAGGTTTGAAGAATTGGATGTTTAGCAACGTTCGAGAGAGTTGACGAATTTGATTTATTCTTTCTCTAAATCTGGAACTTTTTCTCGTGATTTTAGTTTGCGAGACCAAATTAGACGAGCGTCTATTTCGATTATGTCGAATATCGCAGAAGGCTTTGAAAGTAGCACACAAAAAACTTTCATCAAGTATTTAGGGCACGCAAAAGCCTCGGCTGGAGAAGTGCGAGCGCAACTTTATATCGTGAAAGATCAGGGCTATATCTCAGAAGAAGACTTTGAGAAAACCCGTGAGATGGCTGAAATTTGTAGCAAGCAATTATCGAGATTTATTCAATATCTCAACAATCAACCAAATAGCCGCCGTGTGCGGGAAGATGGAGCAAGCTACGAGGCTTAGGTTGAAAGTTGAAAGAAGAACTATCAAACCTTAAACTTTAAACCTTGAACCTTAAACAAAAAACAGGAGTAATCTAATATGTCTAAAAACACTCAATCTTCAACATTCTGGGAAGATAAACGTGTAATCGTCACCGGCGGAGCTGGCTTTCTCGGCTCCTTCGTGATTGAAAAACTAAAAGAACATGGCGCAACGGATATTTATATCCCACTCATCGAAGAATATGACTTGACCGACAGCAACGACATTAGCCGTCTTTTCGACACAACGCTAGAAGGAATTGATGCCGCAAATATGGTCATCATCCACCTCGCTGCCAATGTCGGCGGGATCGGCGCAAATCGCGAGCGACCAGCCGAATTCTTCTACGACAACCTAATGATGGGCGTCGAATTAATGCACCAAGCCTATCAGCGCGGCGTGGGCAAATTCACCGCGATCGGAACAGTCTGCGCATATCCGAAGTTTACGCCTGTCCCCTTCAAGGAAGATGATTTGTGGATTGGCTACCCAGAAGAGACAAACGCGCCTTACGGTCTCGCCAAAAAGATGATGCTTGTCCAATCGGATGCCTATAGACGGCAATATGGTTTCAATTCGATTTATTTGTTGCCCGTCAATCTTTATGGACCGCGTGATAATTTCAATTTAGAAACTTCGCATGTTATCCCTGCCCTCATCCGCAAAGCCCTCGAAGCCCAAGATCGTGGCGACAAAGAATTAGTTGTCTGGGGCGATGGCTCCCCGACTCGCGAGTTCTTATATGTAGAAGATGCCGCCGATGGTATCGTTTCAGCGACAGAGACCTACAACGATTCTGAACCTGTCAATCTCGGCTCTGGCTACGAAATCCCGATCAAAGATTTGGCTGAAATGATCGCCCGCCAAACTGGATTTGAAGGTACGCTCGTCTGGGATACCGACAAACCCAACGGACAACCCCGTCGTGGCTTGGATGTAAATCGCGCCAAAGAATTCTTCGGCTGGGAAGCAAAAGTCTCCTTTGAAGAAGGTATGCGCCGCACGATTGAGTGGTATAAAGAGAATAGAGATCATGTACCAGCGAAGGATGATTTGTGCCAAGCTGGGTAGCAGTACCAAGAAAAGTTTAAACACAAAGGGCACGAAGGTTCTCTAAAGAAAAACAAAAACTTTTTAAACCTTTGTGTTTCATCGTGTTCTAAAAGAACTAAATTATGACAAAGAAAAAATATGTCCCAATCCCAGATGATGTTGAAAAAGTTGGCAAAGTCGTTTTAGATGCGGCATTTAAAGTTCATACAGCTTTGGGTCCTGGGCTTCTCGAATCTACCTACGAAGCACCAATGGCTTATGAAATACGAAAAAGCGGCTTGACCGTTGCAACTCAAGTTTCTGTCCCTGTTATTTATGATGGAATAAAACTTGAAACCGCCTTTCGGCTTGATTTGCTTGTCGAAAATTGTGTGATAGTTGAATTAAAAGCTGTTGAGAAAATGAATCCCATTTACGAAGCGCAATTACTCACTTATCTTCGTCTAAAAAACATACGTCTTGGATATCTAATCAACTTTTTTGTACCTCGCCTCAAATACGGCATCAAAAGAATGATCGTATAAGGTTAAACACAAAGAACACCAAGAAGCACAAAGTTAAAAGCAAAAAACAAAAAGGTTTTTCTTTGTGAACCTTCGTGCCCTTCGTGTTTAAAAATTCTATGGAAAAAACTGAATTCAAACTCCCCGCACCTCCAAAAGAGATGCTCACCATCCGCCCCCCAAAAGGCTGGATTTCGCTCAATCTGCGTGATCTTTGGCTTTATCGCGAGCTAATCACCTTTTTAACCTGGCGCGATATCCTCGTCCGCTATAAGCAGACGCTCCTCGGCGCGAGCTGGGCGATTATCAACCCCGTCGTAAACATGCTCGTGCTCCAATTCATTTTCGGCAATCTCGCCCAAATGGATACGGGTGGCGTGCCGGGACCCATTTTTCGCTACACAGCTCTCCTCCCGTGGATGCTTTTCTCCAAAGCCCTCTCCTCCTCTGGTCGCTCGATGCTCACCAATCGCGGACTGATCACCAAAATCTATTTTCCGCGCCTCGTCATTCCGCTCTCGTCGGTACTCAGCGGCGTGGTCGATTTCGGCATCTCATTCCTCGTCATGATCGGGATGATGCTCTATTACAAAGTCGCCGTCACATGGGCAATGCTCACAATTCCCCTGCTTATCGTCCTCACCCTCCTCGTCGCGCTCGGCGTGGGGCTGTGGCTCTCTGCCCTCAACGTCCTCTATCGTGATGTTGGATATATTCTCCCCGTGATGACTCAGCTTTGGCTTTTTCTCTCGCCGGTGGGATATTCCTCCGCATCTATTCCGGATAATTTGCAACTGCTCTACGCCTTCAACCCAATGACGGGAGTAGTCGAAGCTTTCCGCTGGGCGATGCTCGGCAAAACGACCGTGAATTTAGGCTTGCAGCTGACCATCAGCATCGGCGTGGCGTTAGTAGTCCTCATCAGCGGGCTCTTCTTCTTCCGCCGCATGGAACGCACCTTTGCGGACATGATTTAACATCATGACTGCATTTATGATAAAAAGGAGTGAGTTTTGATAGATACTGAGTTCGATATAAAACGTGCGCGTGAAGAAACAAAAGCATGCAATAAAATTATGCACTTTAATAATGCTGGTGCTTCGTTGATGCCGATACCTGTTAGTAGTGCTTTGCATGAATATCTGTATAAGGAAGAAGAATTAGGAGGGTATGAAACAGCAGGAAAAAAAAAAGAAATTTTAGATAATTTCTATGGTGCCGCGGCTGAACTCATCAATTGTGAGCAGGATGAAATTGCGCACGTCGAAAATGCAACTCGTGCATGGGATATGGCTTTTTATTCGTTTAAATTTGAACAGGGCGACCGAATTCTAACCACAATCGCTGAGTATGGCAGCAATGTGATTGCATATAATCAACAAGCCAAGCGATATGGGGTAAAAATCGTATTTGTACCAAATGATGAGTATGGTCAGATTGATGTCAGCGAGCTCGAAAACTTGATTGATGAACGCGTAAAATTAATTTCAATAACTCATATTCCAACTGGGGGGGGATTAGTCAATCCGGCTATGCAGGTTGGGAAAATAGCTAAAGCTGCTGGTATTCCTTATCTGTTGGATTCATGTCAGGGTGTCGGACAAATCCCACTAGATGTGGATGAAATAGGATGTGATATTCTCTGTGGAACAGGAAGAAAATACCTTAGAGGACCACGAGGAACTGGGTTGCTCTATGTACGTCGAGAAATGATAGAGAAATTAGAGCCACCACTTCTTGACCAACATGCAGCAACCTTAATTTCTCCTTCAAGATACGAAATTCGACCAGATGCAAAACGCTTTGAAAATTGGGAGCAATACTTCGCAGGGAAGGCTGCTTTGGGAACAGCAATCAACTACGCGCTTTCGTGGGATGTCAAAATAACACGCGATCGAATATATGGTTTAGCTGCTGGATTACGCGATAAGCTGGTAGATATTGATGGTATTACAGTTACGGATGAGGGTGTAGAAAAATGTGGCATTGTAACCTTTATGGCAAGCCAAATGGCTTCATCCAAAATAAAGGAAGTATTAGCTTCTCAGGGAATAAACGTTTCAGCATCAAAGGGTTCTGGTAGTCTCGTTTCATTTCAGCAACGAGGGCTTAGTGAATTAGTGCGCGCGTCGCTACATTACTACAATACAAGAGAAGAAATTGATGCTTTTGTGACTATACTTCAAAAAATCCTAAGAAATACAATCTAATCTAGCATCAACGCACATTTATTTTGAGTTAAAAAATATGACAATAGCAGTCCACGTCGAAAACCTCGGCAAAAAATATAAAATTGGCACAGCCCCGCAGAATCGTGGCGGGTATAACACCCTGCGCGACACCATCGCTAATACTTTCTCGCGCCAAAAACGCCTTGAAGCCAAAAAGCCTGACAATATCATCTGGGCGGTCAAAGATATTTCCTTTGACGTGGAGCAAGGTCAGGTTTTGGGCATTGTCGGGCATAATGGCGCGGGGAAAAGTACCCTGCTCAAGTTGCTCTCTCGTGTGGTCGAACCCACCGAAGGGATGATGCAACTGCGCGGACGAGTCGGCTCGCTCCTCGAAGTTGGGACGGGGTTTCATCCTGAATTAACTGGGCGCGAGAATCTCTATCTCAACGGTGCAATTTTGGGGATGCACCGCTCTGAAATTACGCGCAAATTTGACGAAATTGTCGCTTTTTCGGAGGTGGAGAAATTTATCGACACCCCCGTCAAACGCTATTCATCGGGGATGTATCTGCGGCTGGCTTTTGCTGTCGCTGCACATCTTGAGCCAGAGATTTTGGTTGTGGATGAAGTTCTCGCGGTGGGTGATGCGGAATTTCAGCGCAAATGTATCGGCAAGATGAATGATGTCGCCGAAGCGGGGCGGACGGTGCTTTTCGTGAGCCATAATATGTCCGCTGTTTTGCGATTAACAGATGAAGCGATTGTTTTGGAGAAGGGGAAAATGATTATGCGTGCGCCTACATCCGAAGCTGTTGACTATTATCTCTCGGCTGGGCACGCGCGGGCAGGGGAAAAAGTTTGGGGCCCGGAAGATGTCCCGGTAACGGCAAGCCCGTTCACGCCACGCGCGATCCGCATTGTCGATAATCGCGGAAATGTCGTCGAGACAATCCGATCCACTGAAGAATTTACGCTCGAGTTTGATTATCAACTTGATGAGCCAATCACCGGTTTACGAGTCGGGATCTATCTTTATACGGCGCGTGGCGAGCCGGTTTTCACATCCTTCGATACCGATGATCCGAAAATGTTTAATACGCATACTGAGCGAAAGGCGGGGCGATTTGTGAGCCGCTGCGTGGTGCCGCCCGATTTGCTGAACACGGGGCGATATACGCTGGGCGTGAACGCGAGTTCGTACCGCATCCGCCGCTATTTTGCCGAAGAGCGCACGCTGGAGTTCAATGTTGACCCCGCCGGCGCGCCCGGTATGCACTGGGATGAGCCGCGACCAGGCGGCATTAGACCGCGCTTGGATTGGAAGATTGAGAAGGTCGAATAGGGCTTTTAACCACAAAGACACAGAGAGCACAAAGGAATCTTCGTGTACTTTGTGTCGTTGTGGTAAGAAAACATAAAATATGAACAAATCTAAAATTAAAGACATCCTCGGCGACCTCCCCCTCACAGCCGAACTATATTGGCTCCTCTGTCGAGGAGGAAAACCTCCCGTTGGCGGATACTCTGCCGACAAACTCAAAACAGCTCTCCCGCGCTGGGTGGAGCAGGCATGCGCCGCACAACGCCCCAAAACGGGTAAACGCGTGCTTATTTTCACCATGCTCCGCTATTGGGTCGAGCATTCCGCCATGACCGCCCTCGCCCTCTCCGCGCTCGGTCACGATGTCACCCTCGCCTACCTCCCCCACGCCCACTGGAAAAAAGTCGACAACCGTTTCGACCTCCGTCGCCAAGATTTATATCTCAAAGATGCCCTCAAACCCCTCTCTGGGATGGTGCGGACGATGTCGCTTTTATCTGCCCCTCAAGCGGATTCTCTCCCCGATGAGCTTTCATCGCAATTGGATGCGTCCGCATATCGAGATACGCAATACAGCCTCCTCCACGAAGAAATAGATGTGGATTCCGCCCTCTATACCCGCCGCTACGCGCGTGACCTGAGGCATGCTTCCCTTATATTAGCTCTGTTGCGGCGTGAACATTTTGATGCAATCGCCCTTCCCAACGGATCCATCCTTGAATTTGGGATGACCTACAAAGTGGCTAAATATCTCAATATCCCCGTCACGACTTACGAATTTGGCGAACAAAGCGAACGTATTTGGATGGCACAAAACGAAGACGTGATGCGCCAAGACACTTCTGATCTTTGGAATGCAAAAAAAGATACGCCCCTCACAGAAAAAGAATGGGATCATGTCAAAGAATTCTTCTCCGCTCGTCAAGGTGGCGGATTATGGGAGAATTTTGCTCGCACATGGCAAAATATTGAGTCGCAGGGAGCCTCCAAAGTCCGTGAAGAACTTGGCTTGGATGATCGCCCCCTCGTCCTGCTTCCTGCCAACGTCCTCGGCGACAGCCTGACTCTCGGCAGACACACCTTCAGCAAAAGCATGACAGAATGGATGTCTCGCACCATCGAATTCTTTGCCAAACGAGACGATGTTCAATTCGTTCTTCGTGTTCACCCCGGCGAAGGGCTTGGCTGGGGGTTATCGGTTTACGATATTCTCACAGAGAAATTCCCCGACTTGCCAAAAAACATCCACATCCTCCGAGCAGATGCCAAAATTAACACCTACGACCTCGTCAACACCGCCGATATCGGATTAGTCTTCACCACCACAGTCGGCATGGAAATGGCAATGATCGGACTCCCCGTCATCGTCACCGGGCAGACCCATTATCGCGGCAAAGGCTTCACCCTCGAACCAGATTCGTGGGATGAATACTTTGAGACCCTGGAAAAAGTCATCTCCGTCCCCAAAGATTATGCCCCCTCCCACGAAGATGTCGAATCCGCGTGGACTTATGCTTATAGATTTTTCTTCGAGTATCCGCAACCTTATCCTTGGCACGTCCAGCACTTCTGGGAAGATGAAGAAATCTGGTCGCTAGAAAAGGTGATGAGCGAAGAAGGGTTGAAGAAATTTGAGAAAACCCTCGGCTATTTGGCTGGAGAGAAGATAAACTGGTAATCATTTTTGACTGCCAAGATGCCAAGAACAAAAACTTGGCGTTTCTCAATAAAACTCTCCACTCTCTGCGCCTTGGCGGTTTAAGCAAACTATGAATTATAAAAAAATCGGCGCAATTGCCACCCACATCTATACCGGCTCAGGCATTTTAGTTGCATTCTGGGCTGCGCTTGCGCTCCTCGATAAAAATATCCAGAGCTTCTTCATCGCCCTTTCGATTGCAGTTGTCATTGATGCCTCAGACGGCACCCTCGCACGCTACTTCGACGTAAAAAAGAACGCCCCAAGCGTTGATGGCGCGACGATGGACAATATCATCGACTTCATCACCTACACCTTTCTGCCCGCTATCGCACTGGTTGTCTTTGACATCCTGCCCCAAAACCTGACCTGGGTAGCCCTCTTCCCGCTTGGCGCCAGTATCTACGGCTTCAGTCAAACACACGCCAAAGCAGATGCTTCCTTCGTTGGCTTTCCCTCCTATTGGAATATTCTCTTTTTATACCTCTATATTTTACAGCTCCCCACTACATGGGTTGTCATTATCCTCATCTTTTTATCAGTGATGGTCTTTGTACCGATACGCTATATTTACCCATCCCAAACACGCTGGCTACAAGGCACTACACTCACCCTAACAATTATCTGGGGTGCTGTTATCATTGCCCTTTGCTTCTATCCAGATGCAGCTTGGGCAAAAAGAACAGCCCAGCTATCGCTTCTTTACCCTATTTATTATGCAATCATTTCCTTCATTTACCATCAAAGAGTTTCAATACTAAACTCAGAACAAGCAGCACTAAACCCAATTAAAATATCTGTGGATAAAAAATAATGACCGAAAAAAACACCAAAGAAGAAGTTCGTCAATTCTACGACCAAATCGGATGGTCACAGGAAGAAGACGGCAATTATCAAAATGCTCGATATGAGGATCTGCGCCCCGTTTCACGGGAATATATCAGCAAGACCCGCCTGCGTGTCAATAATCATCTGCTCCCCTTGGGCAGATTCTTGCTGGACGCTGGCTCCGGTCCCGTTCAATACCCCGAATATCTGACGTATTCTGAAGGTTACGATTACCGTATCTGCGCCGATATTTCGATTACCGCCCTCCAAGAAGCCAAAAAACGCCTCGGTGAGCATGGTCTCTGTGTCGTTGCGGATGTGGCGAATCTCCCCTTTGCCCCAGAGGCCTTCGATGGGATTGTTTCCATGCACACCATCCACCACCTTCCGATGAAAGAACATCGTGCCGCCTACAAAGAACTCTATCGAGTGCTCGGGGAAGATAAAAAAGCAGTGATTATCAACGGCTGGGGAGATCCTTTCCTCATGAAATTGGTTGAGCCATTTATTCAGCTAGGACGTGTTCTCACAGGTCGCCCATCTCAATATGGGAAGAAAAAAGGCTCAGATGGCGAGAAAGAATCTGGCACTTTTGTTCGCAAAATGGATGCAAAATGGCTGATCAGAGAACTTAAAGATTTATTTCCCATCAAAATTTATTCATGGCGCAGTCTTAGCACGCGCTTTTTACGCTGGTTTATTCGACCCAAATTCGGTGGAAATTTTTTTTTGAAAGTGATATTCTGGAAAGAAGATAAATTTTCACATTTCTTCGGAAAACACGGTCAATATCCAATGGTTGTATTTAAGAAAGAAAACTAAAAACACCACAAAGACACAAAGGACACAAAGAAAAACTCTGTGCGCTCTGTGTCTCTGTGGTGAAAAAACGGAGCAATTATGAACTGGACAGATAAAACCATCCTCATCACCGGCGGGACAGGCTCATTCGGCAAGAAATTCACCAAAATCCTGTTGGCTGAGAAATCGCCGCAAAAAGTTATCATCTTTAGTCGTGATGAACTCAAACAGCACGAAATGCGCGTGGCTGGATACAACGATCCGCGCCTGCGCTATTTCATCGGAGACGTGCGTGACCGCGACCGTCTCCTGCGTGCCATGCACGATGTGGATGTGGTCGTCCACGCGGCTGCGCTCAAGCAAGTCCCCGCTTGTGAGTACAACCCGATGGAAGCAATCAAGACCAATATCATCGGCACATCGAATGTGATTGAAGCCGCGCTTGATGCTGGCGTGAAAAAAGTCCTCGCCCTCAGCACCGACAAAGCCGTTAGCCCCGCAAATCTTTACGGTGGCACAAAATTGGTTGGCGAAAAATTGGTTGTACAATCCAATAATTACGCAGCAGGGCGCGCCACGCGCTATTCTTGCGTTCGTTATGGCAATGTTGTTGGCTCGCGCGGATCAGTTGTTCCGTTATTCTTAAAAATGCGTACCACTGGCAAACTCACCGTCACCGATGATCGAATGACTCGTTTCTGGCTTTCTCTCGAACAAGGCGTTAAATTCGTCATCGACTGCATCGAGCAGATGGAAGGCGGCGAAGTTTTTGTTCCCAAAATCCCCTCCACCACCGTCATTGACCTCGCCCGCGCTATCGCCCCAGACGCAGAAATCGAGATCATCGGCATCCGCCCGGGCGAAAAACTCCACGAAGACCTGCTCTCCGTAGACGAAGCCCGCCACTCTGTCGAACTAGAAACCATGTTCGTCGTCCAGCCCGTCTCGGCGAGCTGGTTCGGCTACTCGTGGCAAGACAAAGGCACGCCCCTCCCCGAAGGCTTCTCCTACACCAGCGATAATAATTCCGAGTGGCTCGATCTTGAGGGCATGAAAGAATATATTGCACCTTTTGAGAAAGCCTTTAACGAAGGCACGCTTGAAGGATAAGTGAAACGTAAAATGTGAAGCGTGAAGGACCTTTATGAAAATTCTCGTCACTGGCGCATCTGGTCTTTTGGGTTTGAATCTCAGTCTCCAGATGCACACCCAACACCAAATTATCGGCGTAGATCGCTCTAAATTGGCGCATACACCCTTTGATTTAATTAAATTGGATTTATTGGACTTGGATGCCCTCCCCAAACTTTTATCTGAATCCAAACCAGATGCCGTAATTCACTGTGCCGCAAACGCTCTTGTGGACGCGTGCGAGCTGCACCCCGACTCTGCCTCGACCCTTAACGCCGTTTTGCCCGGTCGTCTAGCAAAACTCTGTGCCGAGAGAGAGATTCAGTTTTTGCACATCTCCACCGACGCGGTTTTCGATGGCACAAAAGAAGGCATTTATAACGAAAAAGACGAGCCAAATCCCCTCGGCGTTTATGCCCAAACAAAACTGGATGGCGAGATTGCCGTCCTCGAAGCAAACCCCAATGCCGCAATTGCTCGCGTCAATTTCTTTGGCTGGAGTTTAAGCGGCACTCGTTCTTTGGCTGAGTTTTTTGTCAACAATTTAGGGGCGGCTCAACATGTCAACGGCTTCGACGATGTTTACTTCTGCCCAATGTTTGTTGGCGATTTGGCAGATACTCTGGTCGGGATGCTATCCAAAAGTTTATCGGGCATGTATCACGTCGTCGGGTCACGAGCGATTACGAAATATGAATTTGGGCAATCCATCGCCCGTCAATTTGGATTCGACGCGAGCTTAATCAATCCCATTTCCGTATCCGATGCAGGCTTAAAAGCGAAACGATCCACAAATTTAAGGCTATCTGTCAACAAGCTATCCACAGCTTTGGGGCGTGAAATCCCCAACTTCTCCACTGGTTTGGCGAAGTTTTATACACAATACCAACAGCGTTATCCACAGAAAATGCGGGGTTATCAACAAGTTAGGGAACAGTAAACCAGTAAATCAGGAATCAGTGCTGTTCCCTAATTACCCGTTTCCTGATTTACTAATTCCTGATCCACTGATTCCTGACCGGAGGTCAAAATGGAAATCAAAATTGCAAGCCGACTAATCGGCAAAAACCACCCCACCTACTTCATCGCCGACATCGCGGCCAACCACGATGGCGATATTGAGCGGGCGAAAGAACTCATCCGCTTGGCGAAGGAAGCAGGTGCGGATGCGGCGAAATTTCAGAATTTCAAGGCAAAAAAGATTGTCTCGGATTACGGATTCAAGTCGATGGGCGGGCAGGTTTCGCATCAGGCATCGTGGGATAAATCCGTTTTTGATGTCTACAAAGCCGCTGAAGTCCCGCTCAATTGGACAGCGGAACTCGCCGAAGAATGTAACGAAGTCGGCATCGAATATTTTTCTTCGCCCTACGATTTTGATGCTGTTGATACACTCTATGATTTTATGCCCGCCTATAAAGCTGGCTCTGGATTAATCTCCTGGCCCCAAATGCTTGTTTATATGGCAAAAAAAGGCAAACCGATTTTGATTGCCACCGGTGCATCCGACATCGGCGATGTGACCCGCGCCGTGCGTGCTGTGCAAGCTGTGAACGAGCAAATTATTCTCTTCCAATGCAATACCAATTACACTGCCAGCGATGAGAATTACGACCATCTGAATTTAAACGTCTTGAAAACCTACGCAACAATGTTCCCTGATGTGGTTTTGGGCTTATCGGATCATACGCATAGCATCGCTCCTGTTGTGGGCGCGGTGGCGATGGGCGCACGCGTCATCGAACGTCACTTTACCGATAGCAACGACCGTGAAGGCCCCGACCATAAATTTGCGATGAATCCCGATACGTGGGCAGAGATGGTAGCAGAAGTGCGAACACTAGAGCGTGCACTAGGCTCATCGGATAAATTTGTAACACCCAACGAGAAAGAAACCTATCAATTGCAACGTCGCTGTCTCCGCGCAGCACGCGATATAAAAGCAGACGAAACCTTCACCGTTGAGATGGTTGAGCCGCTCCGTCCTGCAATCCCCGGCGCACTGATGGCGTGGGATATAGATGACGTTGTCGGCAAAAAAGCGTTGGTGGATATGGTTTATGGGAAAGAGCTTCGCTGGAGTGAGATTTCTTAAACACGAAGAGCACGAAGGCTCACGAAGAAAAACCTTTTATTTTTTCCACGAGAACTGCATTGCACTCGACAGAGTGCGTTGCAATTCGGATTTGTAGATTTTGCTAGCCCCGAAGTGCAGTGCATCTTAGGATGCAACGCACTGCTACTGTATAAATATGAAAATTATCTATTTCTCATTGGGATACTCCCCCCACGACCACCGCTTTCTCTCGTCTTTAGCACAGACAGAGCATGAAGTCCACTTTGTGCAGTTAGAAAAAGCGGATAACTCAAATCTTCCTCTTGAAATTGAATTTGTGGATTGGGAAGGCGGCGCGCGTGATTTTCGCTGGGTCGATGTGCCCAAATATGTGCGCAGCTTGAAGCGTGTCATTGCAATAATCCAGCCTGACGTTGTGCATGCGGGGCCCATCCAAACCGTTGGCTTGATCGCGGTGCTGACGAGATTTAGCCCACTTTTGATGATGTCGTGGGGATTTGATTTGATGGAAGATGTCTACCGCAATATCTGGTGGGAGCGTATTACGTATTACGTATTGCGTAGAAGTACATTCTTTATCAGTGATGCACAAGTGACACGAAATAAAGCTGTTGAATATGGGATGAATCCCGACAGAACGATAGTCTTCCCGTGGGGCGTTGACCTTGAGCATTTTGCGCCAAGGAAAGAGGAAAGAAGAAAGAGGGAAGAGTTTATTCTTTTCTGCAACCGCTCTTGGGAGCCGCGTTATGGAGTCGATGTTCTCGCCAAGGCATTTGTTCGGGTTGCAAAGAGCAAGCCCAATGCACGTTTGAATCTACTGGCAGGCGGCTCACAGGAGGATCGGATCAGAAAAATCCTGCAAAAGAATGGGGCGATTGACCAAGTTCACTTCAAAGGATATGTCTCACAAAAAGAGTTACCGCGCTATTATAATGAAGCGGATGTGTATATTTCACCATCGCATGTGGATGGTTCATCTGTCTCACTGATGGAGGCGATGGCGTGTGGGCTGCCTTGTTTGATTTCTGACATCCCCGCGAATAAAGAGTGGGTGGTCGAGGGCGAAAACGGCTGGCTTTTTCCCGATGGTGATGCGGAGGCGTTAGCTGAAAAAATCTTGCATGTGATGGAAAAGCATGATACGCTGGGTGAAGTTGGTGCGAACGCTCGTCGAGTAGCTGAAACACGTGCTGATTGGACGAAGAATTTTTATAAGTTGCTGGAGGCTTACGAGCTGACAGCCAAGTTAAAATAAAGGAGTTTGAGATGATGATTTTTACCTTGATATTAGCTTTAGCCTTTGCTGTAGTAGCCGTGATTTTTGCATTGGCAAACCCGGAAATCGTGACAATCAATTTCTTTGGTATGCAAACAGAAGGTTCATTGGCGATGTTCATATTGATCGCATTAGGTATTGGTGTTCTTCTTGGAGTTTTACTAATGACCCCTGGTGCGGTTAAACGCAATTTAGCTCTTGCTGGTGAAAAGAGAAAATTGAAAGGCTCAGAGAAGCAATTAGACCAGCATAGAAACAAAGTCAGCGAGTTTGAAGAGAAAGCAAAAGAGGATGAACGCGTCAAAGAAGAAGTGATTTCTGATGTGCAGAAAAGACTTGATGATGCAATGAACTAGGGCTTTACACAAAAAATCAGAACGCGGATTTTACGGATCAAGTAGATTTACACGGATTTTAAAAGCTGTTTTCTAAAATTTGCCTGGTCCGCTCAATCGCGTTCTATCTCTTTAAATAATTCTCATATACCAAAAATGTTAACACTTACTCAACTTACAGAATATTTCCGTTCCCTTGGCGTAGCCGCAGGCGACACTTTGCTTGTTCACTCTTCCTATAAATCCTTTGGTGGTGTAGACGGTGGCCCGCAAGCGGTGATTGATGCTTTGCTAGAAGTTCTCGGAGAAGAAGGCACGCTTCTTATGCCGACCTTCAACTTCGATTTCTGCAAAGGCGCAGATTGGGATGTGCGCGAAACTCCTTCTCAAATGGGATTTATGACTAATCTCGTGCGCCAAGATGAACGTGCTAGCCGTGTTTTTCATCCCATTTACTCTTTTGCCGTGATAGGCAAGCACGCCGAATCCTTTGGCGCACTCCGCGATAAAAGTAGCTACGGCGCAAACTCCGCTTTTGCCAAATTGCACGAGTTAGATGGAAAGATTATGGTCGTTGGTCTCTCTTATAACGATAGCATGACTTTTTTTCATCATATCGAAGAGATGGAAGGTGTGGAGTATCGCTTCCTAAAAGATTTCACAGGGAAGATCACTGATTGGGAAGGCAAGACCGTCACTGACACTTACCAGATGCTCGTTCGTAATCTAGAAATGGGCGTAGAAACAATGGTAGACCCAATGGGCGCATTAATGGAAAAAGAAGGCGTCATTAAATCTCGGAAAATCGGTGAAGCAGATGTGAAATTGATGAATACCAACAAAGTTTATGCCTTCACTCTGCGCGAAATGAAACGTGATCCTTATTTACTTTATCAGGTCAAAAAATAATCATCTCACCACAAAGGCACAGAGCGCACAAAGTTTTTTCTTTGTGACCCCAACTCAAATCTCTGTGTCCTTTGTGTCTCTGTGGTGAAAAAACATGAAACCTTATTCATCCCTCAAATCCATCATCGCTGAACTCCTCCCCCTCCATCGCACCATCGTCTCCGACGACATGGACAAAACCCTATCGATAATCGGCAACTACCTCCCCGATGCGGCAAATTACGAGACCCAAACCTACGCCCCCGGCACCAAAATCTGGACGTGGGAAGTCCCCGAACGCTATATCGTTCACGAGGCATATCTTGAAACCGAGAGCGGTGAGCGCATAGTCGATTTCGCTGACAATCCCCTCCACATCATCTCCTACTCCCTCCCCATCGACAAAATTCTCACCTTCGATGAGCTAAATCCCCACCTCCGCTACAGCGAGAAATTCCCCGATGCCATCCCTTGGGAGTTCAAATACTATGAACGGGATTGGGGCTTCTGCCTGACGAAAAACGCTTACGATGCCCTCGACCGTGATGCCCGATTCCATGCCGTGATACGCGTCGAATTCGCCCGTGACCCGGAACTTGGTCTGCGTATCGGACACGGGGTGATTCATCCCAAGGGTGGTGCCACCAACACCGGCGAGATCATCGTCCAAGCCCATAGCTGCCATCCCATGCAAGCCAATGATGATCTGGCAGGCGTGGTCTCCACCATCGAACTCGCAAAGCGACTCGCCGAAAACCCGCTCCCTGAAGGCTCGATGAGCGTCCGCTTTTGGTTTGGGCCAGAGACAATAGGAACCATCGCCTACCTCGCTAATAATGAAGATTTAATCCCCAACCTACAAGGCGGAATCTTCATGGAGATGACCGGCAATAAAAATAAACTCGCCTGGCATCACTCAAGACAACATAATCACTTGCTAGACAGAATTACGCAATACGCATTACGCAATACGGACGCAGTCGAACGAGACTTCGCCGCCGCCCCCGCAAACGATGAGCGGGTCATCAATGGGCCTGGCGTAAACGTCCCCTGTATCTCCCTGAATCGCTTCCCATATGAGGAATATCACACCACCGAAGATAACCTCGACATCATGGATGAAAAGATGCTTGTTGGCGCAGCTGATGTCGCCGAAGAGATCATCCGCATTTTTGCGACCAACTATATTCCCAAAAGAACCTTTCGAGGTCCCGTTTTTCTCTCTGGTCATGGCCTCTGGGTAGACTGGCGCGAAAACTGGAACCTAAACCGCGCCATTGAAAAGATCATGATGCGCTTCGAAGGCGAACACTCCATCTTCGACATAGCCAAAGAAACCGGTCTCGATTATTGGGAGACCTACGAATACATCGAGAAGTTTAGTGCGAAGGGATTCGTGACTAGATTGCCGATTCCCTCAGAAGCACATACCGAATAATGCGTATTTAGTATTGCGTAATGGTTTTACGAAATACGCATTACGCAATACGGTTTCCCAAAACCTTCGTATCTCTTCATGCCCTTTGTGTCTCTTCATGCCCTTTGTGTTTAAAAGTATTCTATGAAACCTCGAACAATCGCCATCATCCAAGCCCGCATGTCCTCCTCCCGCCTGCCGGGGAAAGTCCTCCTCGACATCGCCGGAGAGCCGATGCTCGCCCACGTCATCGAGCGAGCCAAGCGCGCCAAACTCGTGGACGATGTTGTCCTCGCCACCACCACCGATCCCAGCGACGACCCCATTGCAGAGTTTTGTGCAGAGCGTGGCTATAATTTTACGCGCGGCAGCCTGCACGATGTTTTAGACCGCTACTATCAAGCCGCAAAAGAATATGATGCTGATGTTATTGTTCGTTTAACGGCTGATTGCCCTGTGCTTGACCCAAATATTGTCGATGAGACCATCCGTGTGCAGCGCGAAGGAAAATTTAATTTTGTAGCCAACCGTCTTCCACCGCCAATGGGACGCACATTCCCCATCGGCTTGGATACCGAAGTCTGTACCTTCGCTGCGCTTGAAAATGCTTGCCAAAATGCCACTGAAAAACACCAACGCGAACACGTCATGCCCTATCTTTACGAAGGCACAAAACTGAATACTGAAAACCGATTACTGCACACTGGTACTTCCCCGCGCGGTTTCAAAATTGCCCTCCTCAACCACCTCTCCGATTACGGCAACCTCCGCTGGACGGTAGATACCCCTGAAGATTTAGAATTTATCCGCCAAATTTCCGCTCGCTTTGATAATGATAACTTTGGCTGGTACGATATTCTTGCTTTGCTCGAAAAAGAGCCAGAATTGGCCAAGATTAATGCCGATGTGCATCATAAAACTTTGATGGAATAGCTCACCCCCTCGTAGTAATCGCGTCAGCGATTAGCTTTGCGCCATGAAAGGGCTAAAGCCCTTACTACGAGGGCTACAAACTATGACACTGCTTACTTTATTCTCCTCCCCCAAACCCTTCACCGACCCGCATATCAACATCATCCAGCGGAACGCGATTGAATCGTGGACTAAATTGGATGATGTAAAAGTAATTCTGCTCGGGGATGAAGAAGGAGAAGCCGAATCCGCCCGTGGTTTGGGCGTGCTTCACCTCCCAAACGTGGATGTGAACGAGAAGGGGACGCCGTTAATCTCCTCCATGCTTGAGTTGGCACGCGAGCATAGCGATAGCCCCCTGCTGGGAATCGTCAATGCTGATATCATCCTCAATGATGACATAACGGAAGCAAGCCGAATATGCGAGCGATCCGCTGAGAAGTTTGTTTTACTCGGTCAACGCTGGGATTTAGACATCACGCATCCAATGGAATTCGGTGCTGATTGGCAATCTCACTTAAAAGAAAAAGTTCGGCAAGAAGGTGAACTCCATCGTCCAGCCGGGAGCGATTATTTCATCTTCCCGCGTACTTGTTACACCGACATCCCTGATTTTGCGATTGGGCGCGCTGGCTGGGATAATTGGTTTATTTACAAAGCGCGTGCATCAAAATGGGATGTGATTGATGCCACGCAGGATGTGATGATTGTGCATCAGAACCACGATTATCGGCATTTGGCGGACGGGGAGATCCACTATAGCGCGCCGGAGACGAAGAAAAATGTGGCGATGGCGGGCGGCGTGGCAGAGACGCGATATACGATTGTGGACAGCAATTTTCAGCTAAGAGATGGTAAAATCCTGCGCCCCCGCCCCACAAGCGGGCGATTTTGGCGCGGCATCGAACTCTTTTTGCGAAAGATATTTTTCTTTTTGCCAGAAGACAGATTAGAAAAAGTTGTGCGCCCGAAACGATGGAAAAAACAATTATCACGAATATTTTCGAATGGAGCAAACGACACGAATAATTAAAAATATTCGTGCCATTCGCCAAATTCGTATCATTCGTGATAAAAACTTGCAACATTAAACCTTTAACCTGGAACAAAAAAATGCGAAAAGGACAAAACCCCGCCAAATCTGTAAAAACTGTCGCCAAGCCAGAGCGGATGACCGTTGCTGTCTTGACTTACCTCCCCTTTTTGAGCGGATTCTACGAAGAAGGGCTGGATGTGCTGAAAGTGAGTCTAGAATCCATGCGAAAAGATGCTGGGTTACCCTTCGACTTGATGGTCTTCGACAACGGCTCATGCGCTGAAGCACGAGATTATCTGATAGCTGAAAAAGAAGCTGGAAGAATTCAGTACTTGCTACTTTCCGAGAAAAATGTCGGCAAGGGCGGCGCATGGAATATGATTTTGACTGGCGCGCCAGGCGAAATTATTGCCTATGCTGATAGCGATATTCTCTATTATCCCAAATGGCTCTCTCGCTCTGTTGAGATTTTAGAAACCTTCCCGAATGTGGGCATGGTCACAGCGCGACCTTTCCGCACGCCGCCGAAATTTTATTCTTCCACTGTTGAATGGGCGCAGAAAAATGCGACTTGTGCAGAAGAGCAATTTATTCCTTGGGAGACTTTCTTAGAGTTCAATCTTTCGCTCGGGCAGACTGAAGAAGAGAATGTAAAAGTTTATGATGAAACGCGAGATTGGAAAATAACCCATGATGGCGTGACCGCGCTCGCGGGTGCATCGCACTGGCAGTTTACGGCGTATAAATCCACGCTTCAACAATTCCTGCCCTTTGACATGTCCCGCCCGATGGGACAAGTCCGCCAACTTGATGAGCGGATGAATGAAACTGGTTTATTGCGCCTGATGGTCTCTGATCCGCTGGTGATGAATTTGAGTAATACGCTCGGTTATTTACGCGGTGAGATGGGGCAAGAGAAGGTTGAGAAGAAATCGTCTTCAATTTGGCAGTTTGCGCCGATCAAGAAGATTTTACTAGCGATCTATAACTGGATTTTTAAGCGGTATTACGGGTAAAATATGCTCTCGAGACTCTTTGTACGAAAGTACGATTCCTGGATGATTTTCAGGAAAACAACTAGCAAAGACGGTGTTATACCGTTGTTGTGGGGTAACTCACAATGAGTCTCTCTTTGAGAGATATTTTATCTTATTTCAATCAAAGAGTCTCCTCTTTCTTTTTCAACGTCAACAATGAGGGAGTTCTAAAATGCTTTCAGACAAGATTTGGATTACAAGAAAAGTTCGTATTAACACAGAAGGACGATTGCAACGATACAATGAAGCCTCGCAATTGTTGATGATGCTGTACTCGTTAGCTTTAGTTTCCTTGTCAATATGGAATCTACAAAACAATGATGCGGAGCTTAATCTTGTTTCTGCTTTTGCTTCCATTGCACTACTTGTTATATCGGTACACGCAACATCTCAGAAATATGCTGAACGTTCAATTGCGATGCGTAATCTTTACATCAAGCTTGATGAACTTTATTCTAAAGCAAAGCGTGCTGAAAAATCTGAAGATATTGAGATGATTCAAAATCTTGAGGCAGAATACACGAGTTTACTTATTAATATTGAGAATCATTCTGAATATGATTACCTATGTCTTAGGCACTCTCTTAAAGATAATCCCGATACAACATTACCGTCTTTTACCAGAGCAGATTCTTTACAATATTTTTGGGAAAAGTTTTGGCGTGGTGCGCTGACAACAATACTCTTTGCCATTTCAATACCATTTATTGTGTTAATTTGGTTCTGGTAATCCTTTATGTCGGCATCAAAATACTTCAGGCACTTCTTTACTAAAAAAAAACTGTTAGATATTTATGATGGTGATATTCGTTATAAATCTGCACGAGGTGTTGATCGAATAAGCAATCGACTATTCCAAGAGCGAGTTGGGGAAAATGTAGATATTATCTATAGAAAAGCTCACAATGGAAGCTATCAATTTTCTCAGTATAGAGAAAAACTCTTATCACGTGGCGCTAATCGAACTCCTCGTGTCATCTCAATCCCGACAATAAGAGACAAAATCACTCAAAAAGCAATTGCGCAAATTTTAGATTTACTCTTTCGAGCACAAACCCCATTTTTACACAAAATTATTAACGATGTAATTGCAACTTATAGGTCAGGGTTGTATCAAAGTGTTCTACGATTAGATGTGAGGAACTTTTACCCTTTGATAGATCATGATATTCTGTTGGACAAAGTCGGCAAGAAAATCAGGAAAAAAGAATTACTTCATCTTATTAGAAATGCTGTCTCTCAAAGAACAGTTGCAAGGCCGAATAAGAAAGATACAAGAAAAAACGATATAGGTGTGCCACAAGGCTTGTCCATTTCCAATATCTTGGCAAATATCTACCTATTAGATATGGACGATAAATACTCAAGTATTTCTACTATACGATATTGCCGTTATGTTGACGACATATTAATTTTTTGCCAACTAAGTGATGTTAATCAAATGCGAACTGAAATTACAGCAGATTGTTCGCATCTAGGATTAAATTTACATTCAATTGACAACCCTTCAAAATCATCTATAACTGACATTACTGACGGTTTCACTTATTTGGGGTATGACTTTAATAATAGCAACATTACTGTTCGCAAGAAGACTGTAGATCGCTTTCGAGAATCTCTCATTAAAATTCTTACAAACTATAAATACTCAGAAACTAAAAACATTGATTTTCTCAAATGGGCATTAAATTTACGCATCACAGGATGTGTTTTTAATGAATCAAAATATGGGTGGGTGTTCTTTTTTTCGCAAATAGATGATCTATCTCTGTTAGGAGAGCTAGATTACTTTGTCAAAAAACAGATGAAAAGATTTAATATAACTGAGTTTAAGCCAAAGACTTTCCTAAAGGCATATCACGAGATAACTAAAAATCTAAGTAACACAACCTATATTCCAAATTTTGACAGATTAGAAGTTACAGAAAAACACAAAATGCTTGTCGATATTTTTAAATACGAACATCCGCACATATCTCAGCAAGATATTGAATATGAGTTTAGACGCAGAATTTACAAAACAGTGAAAGAATTGGAAAGGGATATTTCAAGACCATCCTAAGATATTCTTCTGTAATTTGATAAGCGACATAAAGGTAAAATAGAAGCTATCAAGAAAGTTCTAATTTTTAGAAGAAAATATTTATATAGGCAACATTTTATGAAACGCATCTTCATCATCGCCGACCACGGCATGGCACTCATCTACTTTCTGCAAAGCGACGTTGTTCAAACGCTACTTGACGCGGGCACCGAAATCGTCCTCTTCACCGACGACGAGACCAAAGACCGCATCGCCGAGCGTTTCGGGCAGGACGGTCTCACCTTCGAGGGTTTGCGACTCAAAGAAGCCAACACCTACGCCCGCACCGTCCAGCCGCGCCTGCAATCGCTGCTCATCTATCTCAGGCGCGTCGGCGGCTCGTGGCGCATCAACAACGAAGCCGAAGACAGCCACATCTGGGAAGTGCTCAAAGAGAACACCTGGAAATTCCGCATCGGGATTTGGCTCCCCTCCGCCATTGCCATTCTCTTCCTGCGCTCCTTCAAATGGGCACGCAAACTCCTCGCGCGGATGCAGATGAAATTCACGCCCGGGATTTATGATGATCTCTTCGAAAAATATAAACCGGATTTAGTAATCGCATCGACCGCCGGTTGGCGTGTTGACCGTTATATGCTCCGCGAAGCAGTGAAAAACAACGTACCGTCAATGGCTGCCATCATCGGATGGGACAACCCCAGCAGCTATGCCATCCCCGGCGCATTTATGGATTGGGCAACTTGCTGGTCTGAGAAGCAGAAGGAAGAATTGGTACTTGGCTCCGATTGGGACGCATCCCATGTTCACATCGGCGGGATTCCCTCCTACGATGGTTATTTCCGCAAAACGTGGTTGATGCCGAGAGATGAGTATTTTAAGCTCCACGACCTTGATCCGAATCGTAAGCTGATTTCTTACGCGTGTTCTTTTGTTCACTTTGCACCCAACTATCCGAATGTAGAGGCACTCGCCAAAATGGTGGATTCGGGGCAACTGGATGAAGACGCACAACTGCTCATCCGTCTGCACCCCAGCCATTTTCAGGATCGTCCCGCCATCTTTGCTGAAGAGAGAAAACAAATCCACGCGCTCGAAGAAAAATATGATAACGTTCACGTTGTCCGTCCAGTCGCATTAGGTGGCTCTTTGGGCTATTATGGCGGCGAAGATATGGACGAGAAAACATCCATGATGGCGTATTCAGATGTTTTCGTGACGGTCTACTCGACGATGGTCGTCGAAGCGGCTGTGCACAATCGCCCCATCGTCGCGGCGGTAATCGACACCCCCGGCGGCTGGAATAAGCCCGGAAAATACTCGCTGGCATTGCAAAAAATTGGTGGCTGGCCCACGCATTTGCGTTTTAGAGAAGCGAACGCAGGGGGCGTCGCAAAAACTGCGGGTGAGTTGCAGGATGTGGTCAACGCCTATTTGAAGGATATTTCCCTGGATAGGGAAGAACGCAAGACTTTCATTGAACAGGAGATTTCTTTTACGGACGCGGGTTCGGGCAAGCGCACGGCAGAGTTTATTTTGAAGGTGTTGGGAGGATAAATGAAAAATTATCGTAGATATTTTGTTGATGAAGCAGGAGATGGCACCTTGTTTTCCAAAAAAGGGCGCGTGATTATTGGAGATTCTGGATGTTCACGCTTTTTTATCTTGGGTGTTCTTGATATAGAAAATCCTGACAGTTTATCTGCGAATTTAACAAAATTAAGAAAAAATATTCTGGCTGACCCGTATTTTATGGATATACCATCAATACAGCCTAAAGCAAGAAAAACAGCATTAGCTTTTCATGCCAAAAATGAAATTCCAGAAGTTCGCAAAGAAGTATATTCTCTTCTACGAACCACTGCGGGGTTGCGTTTTTTTGCTGTTGTAACAGATAAATTGAAGGTTTTAGAATATGTCCGTCAACGTAATGCGCGTAATTCTTCTTATCGTTATCATCCAAACGAATTATATGATTATTTAGTGCGTCGTTTATTTAAAGAGCGTCTACATAAAGATGAAGGATACGAAATATGTTTTGCTACGCGCGGGAAATCAGATAGAACTGCGGCATTATCTACAGCGTTAAAAGCTGCTAAAAGAAACTTTTTCAAAAAGCATGCAATAAATAATGATGCGCCTATTAATATAACCCCAACAAACCCTGCTAAAACTCCTGGATTACAAGCAGCGGATTATTTTTTATGGGCTTTGCAACGCTTATATGAACGTGGTGAAGATAGATACCTAAAATATCTATGGGACTCTTTCAGCCTTGTTTATGATATTGATGACAAACAAAATTCTAGGTATGGGGTTTTCTATTCAAAAAGAAATCCCCTCAATGCAGACGCTATAAAAAGCAGAAAATAAAAAAGCCAGAGATATAGGATTGTGACGGTCGTAACCATACAATCACACGGCATGGAGCCGAATTTCATCTGCTGGCAGTTCTATTATACATAAAAATGACCTTGTCTGTCAAATTTTGGAGCGATATGGAATTAATTGAACGCATAAAATCCGCCGTCCGCATTTTGCTGCGTGGCGAAAATCAAACAGGCGCACGCGCCGAGATCCCGCCGATGACGGCAGAGCAGGTTGCCGAGATCAAAGATTTTTTCCTGATGGAAAAATTCTTCATCGTTGGTCATGCTCGCTCAGGTACAACACTTCTCGCACGGCTAATTCGACTGCACCCTGAAGTGCATTGCAATTGGCAGGCGCATTTTTTCACGCGCAAACCTTTGTTGAAATCCCTCGTCAATAATGCCGAAATGGAAGAGTGGTTGACACGCAAATCCAATCGCTGGAATGGTGGCGAAGATTTATCTCCGCTGGTGATGCGTGCCGCCGCCGACTACATCATGGAAAGCGATGCTAAACGTGCGGGAATTGAAAAGCATATCGTTGGCGATAAAAGTCCCAACAGCCTTAATGATGGCGAATCTGTAAGATTGATGCACGCCGTTTATCCCGATGCCTACCTGATCAACATCGTCCGAGATGGGCGGGATACGCTCATCTCACAGCGTTTTCGGAATTTTGTCGAAGAATCAAAATATATGAGTGCAGAAGATAAGCAAATCGCCAAAGATTTGCGCGCAGACCAAACTCCCTTCACGGCAGGCAAACGCTCCATCTTCACCGAAAAATGGTTACGTGTGAATACCGAGGGCTGGGTCAAAAATCTGACCGAAACCGCAGATGAAGGCACGCGCCTCTTTGGCAAAAAGTATTACGAATTCCGCTACGAAGATTTGCTGGCAAATCCTTTTGAAGAGATGAAAAAAGTTTGGGCGTTATTTGGCATTGAAGTTGAAAATAATCTTGACGATGCTATAAAAGATGAAATATCTTCAAATCCCGATAAGACTTGGCAAAAAAAACGTAATGAAAGCATTGCCGATTTCCTCCCCAAAGGGAAGGCAGGCAATTGGCAGAATATCTTCACTGCGCGTGATATTGAGATTTTTAATGAGGTTGCGGGTGAGATGTTGGCAAAATGGAAGTATGAGAAAGATATCCTTTCGTAGTAGCAAGTAGTGACTTTTTTTCAAGGAGATTAGATGTATATTCAAGTTGGCAAGCTAAGAGTTAAGAAAAAATATATAGCGGCACTCCTTTTAGGAATTAGCGCAAGCGTGGGTATCGTTCGTTTTATCTTATATTTGATTCCACGTTCAAAGCCAGACAATCAATTGATATGGGGGTTGTCGGCGGCACGAGTGTTTTTAGGCAGTATTTTTTTAGGGCTTTTACTAATTAATATTGGGGGATTTCTACTTACACTTATAAATTTTGGAAAATGGCAAGAAAAGCTTGAAGAAAAAATTTATGCTATTTTTTCAAGCCACCACATCATAATAATGGCTGTGTTGTATATTCTTCTTGCCATCACTGGTACTTTCTTTTTATTAACGATACCGCCAATAATACGCCCTCTTCGTTTTCTAGTATCTTATTCTATACGCCTAAGCGGATTTCTAACCTGGGTTTTGATTGGTGATCTGCTCCTGATAGTAATGTTACGTATCATTGCTGCTGAAACCTTTTACAAAAATCAGAATATGGCAAGGTTGGATACCATCTTTACTTGCGTGGGCTTTTTCGTGGCAACTTTTGTCCTGTATCTCCAAACGGCTATTTTAATCGGGTGGATTAACAAAACTACCTATTCCTTTTTTGATTTACTGGCAGAGCAATTTATACAGGGGAAACTTTATTTGGAGGACCCACCCTATACGCACGATCTTACACTCTATAAAGGAAAGTGGTATGCCCCTATGCCACCACTCCCGGCCATACTCTTAATGCCCTTTGCTTATTTTCTTGGAGCAGATGGAATCAGCACAAGCTATCTGTCCATGATAGTTAGTGCCGCGAATGGGGTACTCTTATTCCTGATCCTGAATAATCTTAACTCTCGAAAATGGATTAATCTCTCAACAAGCGGTATCTTCACCATAGTTATTTTATTTCTATTTGGCACTCCGCACCTTTGGCTCGGCATTAGCGGGCGCGGCTGGTATTTTAGCCAGGTTTTGACCGCATTTTTTCTTGCTTTCGCCATTTATGCTGCGCTACGTTCTTGGTCTGCATGGTCGGTTGGTGCACTTATTGCAACCGCAATGACCGCGCGCCCAACAGCTTTAATGACTTGGCCCTTTCTCCTTGCTATTACATTGCAAATACTGAAAGAAAACCAAGAAGAAGTCGAACTAAAGCATGTCGTCCAGTGGAGTGCAAAAACAGTTGTGCCAATATCCGTTGCCGTTATTGGGTTACTCACTTATAACTATCTGCGATTCGAAAACTTTCTAGACTTTGGATATGTGACCGTCAACGCTGGCCCAGATATTGTGAGAAATGTACAACAATGGGGAACGTTCTCCCCCCACTTTATTCCAATAAACCTTTCGGTTATGCTCTTTAAGTTACCCTTTTGGAATCCAGGAGGGCGGTGGTTCATCCTCCCCTCTGCAACAGGGATGAGTGTCTTCCTGACCACACCTGCTCTTATTTACCTCTTTCGCCGCTACTCCAAAGACTGGTGGGTTATCGGGGCTTGGGCAGCGGTTTTTTTCAGTGTGGCTTTGCTTAGCCTTTACCATAACACGGGTGCCCATCAGTTTGGTTACCGCTATATTCTTGATTTTCTGACTCCGCTTATAGTTTTGCTCGCCGTGGGCTTTAAGAAAAAAACACCCTGGCATTTTCAATTGCTTGTTGTCATAAGTATCGCTATTAATCTTTATGGCACACATTGGTTTATGAATGGATAAAGATAAAAGGTAAAAAAATGAAATTTCTAATCGCTGGGCTAGGCTCTATCGGTCATCGTCATTTGAATATGCTGCGCGATTTGGGGCAGGATAACATCGTGCTATATCGGACGCATCAATCTACTATAGATGATGAAGAGTTAGCGGGAATCCCCGTTGAAACGGATTTACAAGCTGCTCTTAACCTGAAGCCTGATGCCGTTATCGTCGCAAATCCCACATCCCTGCACATGGATGTAGCCATCCCCGCTGCCAAGGCTGGATGCCATATCTTGCTCGAGAAACCCATCTCGGATGATCTCTCCCGTGTGGATAAATTGCGCCGCGCCGCCGAAAAGAGCGGAAGTCGTATTTTGGTTGGATTTCAATTTCGTTATCATCCTACATTAAATAAAGCGCGTGATTTAATCAATGAAGGTGCATTAGGAAAGGTTCTTAGTTTTCATTCGCATTGGGGCGAGTATTTGCCAAATTGGCATCCGTGGGAAGATTATCGTGAAAGTTATGCTGCACGTGCGGATTTAGGCGGCGGTGTGATCGGCACGTTGACGCACCCGATCGATTATTTGCGCTATATTCTGGGCGAAGTAGAAGAAACAGCATCCATTCAGGGGCACGTTTCACCGCTCGAGCTTTCGGGTGTAGAAGATGTTGGGGAAATCGGTATCAAGTTCAAATCAGGGGCGATTGGCGCAGTCCACATCAATTATTTCCAGCGCCCGCCCGATCATCGTCTTGAAATAGTTGGCACGAAGGGAACCTTCCGCTGGAATAACGACGATGGTGTGCTGCAACACTATAATATGCCCGAAGAGTTCGGGACGTGGAGCGCAAATCCATCCGCACCTGTTCACACAATATATGAATTGCCCGATGATTTTGAACGCAACTATCTTTTTGTGGAACAAATGAAACATTTCATTGAGATAGTAGAAGGAAAAGCAGAGCCGCGTTGTTCATTGGATGATGGGATTGAAGTTCAAAAGTTAGTGGAAAATATTCGCAAATAAAAAGGAATCAAAAATCGGCAGTAGCTCTCTCCCTGTACTGCCGATTCTTGATCGAGATTATGCGTGGGATCCCTTCCCCAACCCACCACGCCCAGAAGTTTTTCTAATATGTGTACTATAGCAGAGAGACGTCTACAAAATGTGGACACGCTCAAAATATGATAAACTACTCCCGTCAAAATACTCTTCTGGAGGAAATATGTCAACAAGATCAACCCACTCGATATCAATTGCCGGAATTAAACGCGAACTTCCCCTTTTTGAAATTAAGCCCGGTTTAAAAATAGCCGTTCTGAATATTCTCGGTGATACCGAGCTCGTCGAAGCGAGTGCGAAGGCCCTTGCCGAAGAGCTGAAAAACATTGATTATGATGTGATCATCACCCCGGAAGCAAAATCAATCCCGATCGCTTATGCGCTTTCTGTGGTTACGAAAAAACCTTACGCTGTCTTGCGGAAATCCTATAAACTCTATATGGGTGATGCAACTATCGCAAAAACGCTTTCGATTACCACTGGCAAACCGCAAACTCTTATTCTTGATGAAAAAGATGGCGAGCTGATCAAAAACAAAAAAGTTGTCATCATTGACGATGTTATTAGTACTGGCTCAACCTTAAAGGGTATGAAACAGCTCATGGCAAAAGCGAAAGCAGAGGTTGTAGCAGAAGCTGCAATTCTCACCGAGGGCGATATAGAAGAATGGAAAGATATTATCTCTCTTGGGCATATTCCCCTATTTACTGAATAAAACTTTTTAAACTAAAAGGCCGAGTGCATGCACTCGGCCTTTTTTTATTTACCAACCAATTTCTGTTTTTTCTTTCGAGAATATTTTTTTATCGCGCACTCTCTTTTCATCGCGCTGCTTCTATCGGGCAACTCTTCCACATAAATCAATTTCACTGGTCGGCGTGTACGCGTATATTTTGCCCCCCGCCCCGCATTATGCACCTTCACACGGCTTTCGGGATCTGTTGACCAGCCCGTGTAAAAAGTCCCGTCGGCACATTCGACCATATAGCAAAAAAAGGGCATTAGCTACGCGGATTTCTTTTCTTGATCCCAAATAAACGTTCTGAGATTCCTGTCGATTCAACGGGAGAAGGTTTCTCCCCTGCCGATAACCAATCGGCATTTCTGCGCTCACGAAGCCAAAGAATACGACCCTCTTCGGCACGGGTCAGTGCCTCATCTAACGCATCTTTATCATCAGCAGCAATATTCTTTTGGATTTCCTGGAGGGATTCGATCATCCCGTCTAAAACACGGGTAATATTTTGACGATTCTTTAATACCGCAGCAGATAGAGAAGCGGCACCCTCGTGATGGAGAATTGCGTTCGTTGTATCGGCATAAGCTCGCCCCGTAAGTTTACGCGCTTCATCCCATCCCGAATGATCTACCGTTGTATTGAGCAACGAAGCAGCGATTAACTGCGGCAGCAACTGAACAGACGCTGTCAACCCATCCACTTCAGTAATATCGGTGAATAAAGGGCGAGAGCCAATCAGCTGTACCAAATCTGTAGCGAGTTGGATAGCCTCACCAGAAGCTGTAGGCGGCGCGGCGATCATCGTTATGGCTTTATGGAAAAGATCTGCTCGAGCGGCGTTAACGGCACTCTCGTTCTCGTCGAGATAAATGGGATTTATAACGGGAGCAAGCCCAATATACGCGCGCCCCGCAGGGAAAATTTCCTGTATCCATTTGTTGATTGCAGCCTTGCTCGGCGCGGTATCCAGAATTACCGCGTCCTCTTTCAAATCTTCTTTAATATAATCCAACGTCTCTCGAATTTCACTAAAAGGCAAACTCAGGATGACGATATCCGCATTTTTAACTGAGTTGGGGAGGTTGCGCTTGGTTTCATGTACTGCACCCATTTTCTGGGCAGTTTTTGCGGTGCTCATATTTTTATCGTGGCCAATCAGGGTGAGATTTTTATGCTCTGCCAACGCCAGCCCAATAGATGCGCCAATTTGCCCCAAACCGATAATCGTAATTTGTATGCTCATAATTATCCTCTTTAGAATCTTTTTCTTTATTATACCCCGCTAGAAAAAAACCTTGCGAGAAAATTCGCAAGGTTGCCCTAGAATCGAGAGAGCCAAGGACGCCGACCCTGGCTCTCTTTTGAAAGGAGGAGAAGAGAAATCACTTCTTACGTAGTATATTAACATAAGCACGAATAGGCTGCCTGACGCTTACCCTACGATTACCCTACGGACACCCCTTAGTTATCGAAAATGTAAGGAAAAACGCCTTTTTAAACCCATTTAAAGAGCAAAAACTTGATTTTGGAAAAATCAAGGCTACAATAGAAGGGAATCTTTTGGAGGCTCCCATGACGCGTTCCCCCTCTTCTACAATTTATTTCAGCAGTGTGAAAGACACCCCCATCGGTGAAATTTGGGTTGCCTGCTCAGAGCGGGGATTGGTCGCCATTGAATGGGATTCGCAAAAAGATGATCTATTAGACTATTTAACGCGCCGCTTGAAATCTCCTGTTGAAGAGGATCCGAGTCGGCTAACGCATACAGCCAACCAACTACGCGAATATTTAGCAGGGGGACGGCGTCAATTTACGCTAAAAATTGATTGGTCGCTAATGCGCCCCTTCCAGCGTGAAGCTCTCTTGGCAACTTTTGCGATCCCCTACGGGCAGACGAGTACCTACGGTGAGCTTGCTACACAAATTGGACGTCCAAACTCAGCACGAGCCGTGGGGCGTGCTGAGGCGACAAATCCGATGCCTTTGGTAATTCCTTGTCACCGTGTGCTGGGCGCAGACGGGAAGTTGCGAGGCTATGGGGGCGGGTTGGATGTAAAGAAATGGTTGCTAAAAATGGAAGGGGCAGTGTTGGCGTAAAAAGTGTGTATCCGTATTGAATAAGAAGCAAAGACAATAAAAAAAGATGCCATCAAAATGATGGCATCTTTTAGTGGGCGCTGAGGGACTCGAACCCCCGACCCCCTCGGTGTAAACGAGGTGCTCTAACCAGCTGAGCTAAGCGCCCGCGTGCGGGGCATATTATACACGACTTTGTGTTAAACTACAGGGAGATTTTTAACTTGTTAAAAGTCAAAACAAGTTCTTCAAATCTTCGTAAAATATCCTTTTTAGATATTAAATGTAAATACTATATTTCTATGACAAAGCCATGAAAATTTCCCATCGTCTATATAAAATTCTTATTTTTCTTGGTGGCATAACTACTCTCTCTTGGTTATTGCTACTTCCCACTGATCCCAAAAACATATGGCTACTAGGATACTCAAAAAGCCGAGCGATAATGATGCTCTTGGTTATTCTTTATAATTTACCTATAGCCTCTTTCCTCATCCTTAGTTTTAAGGATAAAAAAAAGTACCAAAAAATAATAGATTTTGTAAAAAAGCTGCTTTTAAACAAAGTTCTAGGAAAAATGATAATCAGGATTTCATTTTTGGCAATAACTGTGAGCAGTTTTTTCTTATTTATAGCATTTGGGGCTACAAACGATCATCTACACAAAATCTTTTCCCGATTAGCTCCCTTGATGTTTTTGATAGTAAGCAATGGCATAGCAACACTGCTTTTTCTATATTTTAATAATTTGATATCAGAAAAAAAACTGCGTCCAATTCGAGCACAAATTTCAGAACTAACTTTACTATCTAGTTTTCTCCTCCTTTTTCTCGTAATTAGTGCCGGAAGCATTCAAAACAAATCACATACAGCAGATGAGTTTAAGCATTTTCGTTACGGAAAAAATATGCTAAAACTAGATTCATCTCGTTTTGATGATAGCAAGATGCCTTTTTCTACATTAAATGCGATCCCAAAAAAAGTTATCCCCCTCATAATAAATCATTATCTAAGCCCTGACTTGGTAGACCCCTTCTTACTGGGGCGCGTTATCACTATCTTTTTTTCAATGGGGATTGCATATTTTCTTTATCAATGGGCTAAATCTTTATATGGCATATACGCAGGATTCTTTGCCATGTTGCTTTATATTCTTGACCCTAATATCATAGCTCATTCGAGGCTTATAACCACCGATATGTATGCTGTCGGCATGATTCTCTTAACCCTATATACATTTTGGCGTTTTTGTAATCATAAAACCTGGAAAAACTTCTTTCTGAGCGCAATTGTCTTAGGGATAAGTCAATTAGCTAAATATACAAGCATATACTTATATCCTATCCTCCTAGTCATTATCTTAATACGTGTTTTTCCAACTTGGACAGCACACTTTCGCAAAAAGCAATATCTTCTTATCTGGAAAGATATAAAAACAGGTTTCAAATATGCAATTCTTATCCTGGTTATTAGTTTAATTATCATCAACTTGGGTTTTCTTTTTAATCGAACGTTTACACCATTAGAAGATTACTCTTTCCGCTCTGAACTTTTTCAATCAATTCAAGAAAATCTTTCGGAAATTGGTTTTATACCTGTCCCAATACCCTATCCATATTTAGAGGGGCTAGATTGGGTAAAAGAAAGGGAACGAACAGGTGCAGGCTATGGCAATATCTATTTGCTAGAAGAAATTCGGATTGGCGAGGGCTTTAGTGGCTATTATATTTACGCTTCTTTATTAAAAGTTCCAATTGCCACCCAAATTTTCATAATACTTTCTGCTATTTTATATATAAGTAAGCGAAAAGACTTTGATTTTATGAGAAACGAGGTTTTTCTATTTATTCCTATCGCCTTCTTTTTTATTTACTTCAATTTTCTCTTCCGAACTCAAATAGGCATTAGATTCTATTTGGTACTTTTCCCTTTTTTATATATTTTCAGCGGCGCAATAATACTCAGCTGGGCGTCAACACGAAAAAGCTTTAAAATAATCACGCTAGCATTAACCATTTATCTAGCCACATCTGTTATATCGTCCTACCCAAATTATATTCAGTATTTTAATGAGTTAATATGGGATCGCCGAAACACATATAAATACCTAATAGATTCAAACCTAGATTGGTATCAAGAAAAAGACAAACTCCATCGCTATCTGGAATCCCACCCAGAAGCAAAATATCAACCAAAGCGCCCAAGCTACGGCACTATTATTATGTCTCCTAATGAATTAGTTGGCATATGGGATGAAGATGAGTTTCGCTGGCTACGTGATAATTTTCAACCTCTTGATACAATTGAAGATGTATATCTTATTTACCAAATATCAGAAGATGAATTTACAGAAGTATTTGGAAGATGAGAAACAGGAACGCTCTACACCCAAAATTGCTTGCAATTGTTTAATGCTTTCTTAGCGTAGATGTGGTTTATCTCACATCACATATCAACTTATTTCTATCTTCCATTTTTTTGAAAATTGCACTTGCCAATTAAATCTAAGTGCTGAAAACTTTGTTTTTCCCTTGTGCATTTACCCTATATTTATCCTGGAGGACACCCCATGCGTTTTCTACGCTATCAAACAGAAGAGAAGTCTCCACGCTACGGCTGGTTGCTCGATGACAAGATCGGTGATATCGAAGGTGACCTTTTTGGCGAATTTCGCCGTCTTGATGCTGTCACCCCGCTCTCCGAAGCGAAGCTCCTTGCTCCATCCCAGCCCAGCAAAATTCTTTGTGTCGGACGCAACTACGCCGCCCACGCCAAAGAACATAATGCTGAAGTCTCCGAATTACCGCTAATTTTTCACAAGCCTCCCTCTGCCCTTCTCAACCCCAACGATGCAATTATCCTACCGCACCAATCCCAACAAGTGGAGCATGAAGCAGAGCTTGTTGCTGTGATCGGTAAACGCGGACGCAATATCATTGCTGAAGATGCCAAAGAACATATTCTTGGCTACAGCATCGGAAACGATGTCACCGCTCGTGACCTCCAACGTGCTGACCGTTTATGGACGCGTGGGAAAGGCTTCGACACTTTCGCCCCTTTCGGCCCCTGGATCGATACAGAATTCAATCCTGCCGACGCCGTCGTCACCTGTCGCGTAAACGGACAAATGCGGCAAATGGCATCCACGCACGACATGGTCTTCAGCGTCGGAACAATTATCGCCTTTATCTCCTCAGTGATGACCCTCGAAGCTGGTGACTTAATCTATACTGGCACGCCAGCTGGTGTTGGTGCGTTGGCTGATGGCGATGTCGTTGAAGTAGATATTGAAGGTTTGGGCGTTTTGAGTAATCCTGTAAAAAACGCTTAGTTCGCTTTACGCTCTCCCCAAAGCACGGTAAAATTCAGGTTCGAGTATTCCACTATTATCGAAGGTAAATTTATATGGATGATCAACAAACTCCTAAAGAGGACAGCCAATCCATTATGGACAGGTTAGGTGCTTTATGGCGAGTTATCATGATTCCGCTGGCGGCAGTGCTATTAGCACTCATTATCGGCGCGATTCTTCTCGCTATTTCAGGCGCAAATCCCTTTAGTGCTTATTCAGCACTTATTGAAGGTTCGTTTGGCAGCATGAGAGCCTTTGGTCGTACCCTTGCAAAAGCTACACCGCTCATCTTTAGTGGGCTGGCAGTAGCTTTCGCCTTTAAAGCTGGGCTTTTCAACATTGGCGCACAGGGACAATTGCTCTTTGGTGCTTTAGCCTCAGCCGCAGCAGGCTTTATGATTACGGGACTACCGCCATTCTTGCACGCAACACTCGCCCTTCTCATTGGCGCAGCAGCAGGCGCATTATTTGCAGCCATCCCTGGTGCACTCAAAGCTTACACGGGCGCGCATGAGGTCATCACAACCATCATGCTTAACTATGTCGCGATCAATATGACGGACTACTTCGCTGACGGCCCCCTTAAGGACACAGCTGAAGGCAATATTATTGCTCGTACGCCAGAAATTTTGGATAGTGCTCGTATCCCCTCTATAGGCGAAATACCCGTTGGTTTCTTTTTAGCAGTACTCGCAGCGGGTCTTGTTTGGTGGTTACTCTGGCGCACAACGCTCGGATTTGAAATCCGTACTGTTGGTCTTAGCCCCCACGCCGCAAAATACGCTGGGATGCGCGTCGCTTTTACCGTCATCCTAACCATGATCATCAGTGGTTTTCTGGCAGGCGTTGGTGGCAGCATCGAAACACTCGGTATCGTTGGGCGCTACCAACCAGGCTTCAATGCCGGGATTGGGTTTGACGGCATTACCATCGCCTTGCTAGGCAAAACGCATCCCTTTGGCATCATCCCCGCCGCAATACTGATCGGTGCGATGAAAGCTGGAGCCAGCACCATGCAATTCAACGCCGGCGTTGCCAAAGAGATCACCGATGTCATCCAAGCCCTGATGCTCTTCTTCGTCACCGCCGATATGATCGTTCGCAAACTAATCCGTGCCAAAGCTGATGATGGTGAAAAAATCACACTCAGCGGCTGGGGACAATAGGGAGCCTCTTATGCAAAATACAACAACTCTCCCCACCCCTCTTTCCCCATGGAGGCAATTTACCAAGCAATGGGGCACGACGATTTTTATTATTCTCGCCGTTGTTGGGATTACCATCTGGCAATATATCCTTAATGCTCGAGTTACCGAAGCTGTTCTTGCTTCGACTATTCGTCAGGCTACCCCACTCGTTTTGGGAGCTTTATGCGGCTTATTAGGGGAACGCTCCGCGGTGATCAACATCGGGATCGAGGGACAAATGCTCCTCGGTGCCTTTGTCGGATTTCTCGCGAATGTGTGGACAGGCAATCTCCTCTTTGCCGTTTTCGCGGCTATTCTCACCGGTGCGCTCTTTGGCTTGCTACTCGCCTATATGTCCGTAACCCTGAAAATGGATCAGATCATCGGCGGGACTGTGATCAACATTCTCGCACTCGGTTTAACGGGATACTTTTATCAGGTCGGGCTGACCACTAAAGGGAAGCTACTTCCCATCCCGCTCGGTCCGTTGGCTGATATTCCCATTATCGGGCCTGCGCTCTTCAACAATCCCCCCATCACCTACGCGACCTTCATCCTCGTCTTCGTCGTCCATTATGTCCTCTTCCACACCAAATGGGGACTGCGCACACGAGCCGTTGGAGAACATCCGCGTGCAGCAGATACGCTCGGCGTAGATGTGTACAAAGTACGCTATGTAAATGTAATTTTAGGCGGTGCAATTGCCGGTCTCGCAGGCGCATTCCTGACGCTGGAAGCAGTCGGCTCATTTGAACGAGCAATGACTAACGGGCGTGGATTTGTGGCTTTGGCAGTGATGATTTTTGGTAAGTTCACTCCATTCGGTGCATGGGGAGCCGCGCTGCTCTTTGGCTTTGCGAACGCGATGCAAACCCAGCTCCAATTTGCAGACATCAAAATAGCGCATCAATTTATCGGGATGCTGCCTTATGTTTTGACTATTGTCGTCTTATCTGGCTTTGTTGGACGTACCCACGTCCCCGCAGCAGATGGCGTCCCCTACGACAAGGAGTAAGCCATGACAGAAGAAAATCTGGCCCTTGAAATCCGCAATGTGACCAAACAATTCCCTGGCGTTCTCGCTAACGACAATGTCAGTTTTGACTTGCGCAAAGGTGAGATTCACGCCTTGCTCGGCGAAAACGGCGCAGGAAAATCAACTTTGATGAACGTCGTCTATGGTCTTTACGCTCAAGATGAAGGTGAGTTCTTCATTGACAATAAGTTGGTTGAGATTAATGGCCCCAGCGATGCAATCAACTACGGGATTGGTATGGTGCATCAGCACTTTATGCTTGTTCCAGTTTTCAGCGTAGTCGAAAATATGATTCTCGGAGCAGAAGTGACCAAAGGCACCAGCCTTGACTTAGCTCGTGCACGCCGTGAGATCATAGAAATCTCGCAAGCTTACGGACTCGAAGTAGATCCAGACGCGATCGTTGAAAATCTCCCCGTTGGTGTACAGCAGCGTGTTGAAATTCTGAAAGCACTCTATCGCAAAGCCAATATCCTCGTCCTTGACGAGCCAACAGCCGTTCTAACGCCACAAGAAGCCGAAGATCTCTTTGTTGTGATGCGCCAACTCACAGAGATGGGTGTTTCGATTATCTTTATTACCCATAAACTCAAAGAGATTCTCAATGTCGCAGATCGTGTAACCGTAATGCGACGTGGAAAAGTTGTTGGACATACCTCCCCTAAAGAAACCGATCAACAAGGTCTTGCTACGATGATGGTCGGACGCGATGTACTTCTTGAAGTTGCAAAAGAACCTGCTAAACCAACGAACGTAGTTCTTGAAGTTGCACGCCTTAGCATCACAGATGAACGCGATGTAGAAGTTGTTAAAGACATCTCCTTTGAAGTCCGCGCTGGCGAGATTTTAGGCATTGCCGGTATTCAAGGCAACGGACAAACCGAATTGATCGAAGCAATCACTGGCTTACGTGGTGCAGATTCTGGGAGCGTTCTTCTTTCAGGCGAGGAAATTCCCTTTGAAAAACCGCGCTATCTCGTTGAGCATGGGATGGGGCATGTCCCCGAAGACCGCCATAAACACGGACTGGTACTCCCCTACGATTTAGCAGATAATATGGTGCTTAACACCTACTATCAAAAGCCCTACGCAGGGCAAATGCTAACTCGCGACCAGCAAACCATTCTTAAGAACGCATACGGGCTAATTCAACGCTTCGATGTGCGTGCACCAGGCCCTGAAGTCAACGCCTCCACGCTATCTGGCGGTAACCAGCAAAAAGTCATCGTCGGCCGCGAGTTTAGTCGTCCGCTAAAGGTCTTGATCGCCAATCAGCCAACACGCGGGCTTGATGTCGGTTCCATTGAATATATCCATAAAGAAATCGTCAAAATGCGTGATGAAGGTGTGGGCGTTCTCGTCATCTCTGCCGAACTGGATGAAATTCTTTCACTTTCTGACCGAATTGCAATTATGTTCCGCGGCGAAATTGTGACCATTGTAAAAGCCAAAGGCACCACTCGTGAACAACTTGGCTTATGGATGGCAGGCGCACACCCTGAAGCCGCTGTTTAGGAAAAAATCACGAAACTTTAGGAGACGCTCTTTGGAGCGTCTCTTTTTATTTCCCCTGAAGCCTAAGCTTATTTGTCTTGATGATGTACAATTACATAGATTTCATAAAATACAAGGAGGCTTCTATGTCCAAAAACTCAAAACTTCTCTCTTTACTCGCCCTCATTACTCTCTTCATCTTCGCCTGCACCCTTCCCTCGAGCGAACCAGAAACAAATGACCCCAATATTATCTTTACAGCCGCAGCAGAAACAGCTTCCGTTCAATTAACAAATATTGCCCTAAACAACAATACCAATTCAACTCAGACGCCACTCCCTCCACTTTCGCCACCCACTACAGCCCCCTCTGCAATACCTACCTTACCTTCAATTACGCCAACAGAAGATAATTGCGATAAAGCCAAATTTATCACAGATGTAACTGTTCCAGATGGAACAGTTTACTCCCCCGGAGAAGGCTTTACAAAAACATGGCGCGTAAAAAACATCGGAACCTGCACCTGGACAACGGGCTATGCTCTTGTCTTTGACGGTGGCGAGCAAATGAGCGGGGTATCTCCCCAGACCCTAACAGGAAACGTCGCCCCCGGAGCAACGGTAGACATCTCTGTCAATTTAACCGCCCCAGCCACAACCGGAACCTATACAGGCAACTGGCAAATCAAGAACACATCCAATGTGCTTTTCGCTAAATTTTATGTACAGATCAAAGTGGCAAATCCCGATTTTGCAGTAACAGGTGTAGATTTGACGGTATCAGGTTCTTGTGGTCACTTTACCATCAATGCCGACATCACAACAAATGGAGCAGGCGATGTTACCTATAAATGGAAACGAAGTGATGGTGCTACAGACAACGCCAATCACCCCACTTTGGTTTTTGCATCGGCTGGCACAAAATCGGTTAGCACAGATTGGTTTTTAGGAGCTGCCGGTTCTCATTGGATGGATATCTACATCGACGATCCCAATCACCAACAATTTGGACGCGCTAATTTTAGTTGTCCTTAATGGGATGGATGACGGGGTTCGCACGTGCAATAGGCTTGCTTCCGTTAAATAAACGAGGAACGAGATTTTCTACATCTCCCCATTAATCCGCCAATTTGGGCTTGTAACGTAACCTACAAATTATCTCAAATACAGTCCAGGTCATGTTTTCAACATGATAAATTTAGTACTCTAAACCTCTTTCATAGACTATACAGCAAAAGAAAAATCAGTATAATAGCTTCCGTCAGACAAAAAACAACTATTCTGGCAAAAGGAAAAAAATATGAATAAGAAAATACTCGCTCTTGGCTTTATCTTGAGCATCATCGTGAGCGCATGTGGCTCTTCTTCAGCGGAAGAGATAGAAATGGTCTCAACAGCAGCAGCACAAACCGTTGAGGCTCGCTTTACTCAAATGGCTGAAAGTACATCCACACCTGAACCACCTGAAACATCAGAAGAGCCAACACCCACCCTCACCGCGACCGCGACAGAGACATCACTTCCTGGTGTTGCACCAGAGGGATGTTTAGTGGGAAATTTTGTTAGCGAAACCATTCCAGATGGAACAGTGGTAGAAACTGGTCAATATTTCACCAAAAGCTGGTCTATCAGAAATGATGGGAATTGCACCTGGAATAAAGAATATAAACTGATCTATTGGAGCGGAGAGATACTAGGCGGAGCTGCAGAATATAATTTCTTCGAAGAAATTGCTCCCGGCGAAACGATGACACTCCCAATCCAATTACTCGCTCCATCAGAAACTGGCGTGTACGAGGGCGCATGGAAAATGAAATCTCCTTCGGGCTATATCTTTGGTGTTGGCCAATATAATGCCCCTGTATCAGTAAATGTCAATGTCGGCGAACCGGGCGACCTTGAGTACGGGATCACATCCGTTGTCTACTCTCTTGACAGAGAACCAGATCTTGGTTGCCCCACAAACGTTCACTGGAATATTCACGCAACCATTACCGTTAGCGGAAGAATGACCGTCGTTGCGCAATTTCAACAAAGTGACGGGAATCACACTTTAAAAGAAACGCTCTTCTTTGAAGAAGCTGGATCCAAAACGATAAGTGTGGATTGGACACTTTATAAAGGAGCTGGTCCTGCACCACGCTGGGTACAAGTGGTGGTATTCAAGCCAGATAAGATTTATTACCCCACATTTACTTTCGTGAACAATTGCGCTGATGTTGTAGATTAACAAAAGGCCCAAAACAAGAGAGACCGCCAAAATTGGCGGCCTCTTTTTTTAACGAATTTAACTCTTCTTCCAATCTGAAGTTTTTCAGATAGAAGCAAGCCCAAAACACGTGCAGCACAGGCAATTCATCCTAAAGAATTTTTTCCATTATCCAAAATATTCCTGCTGCTAGCGCGGCTGTAGCGGGGATTGTCACCAGCCAAGCCACCATAATCTCCTTTGCAACACCCCAGCGCACCATCTTCACGCGATCCGCAGAGCCAACGCCCATAATCGAGGAACTAACAACTTGCGTGGTGCTAACAGGGCCACCAACAATTGATGCGCCCAAAATTACGAATGCGGAGGTGAGCTGCGAACTAAACCCATGCACAGGGCGAATTTTATAAAACTTGGAGCCAAGTGTTTTGATTAACTTCCACCCGCCCATTGCCGTGCCAAGCGCGATTGCTGCTGCACTGACGGTGATGACCCATAAAGGAACTTCAAAACTAGGAATAACACCCGCAACAACCAAGCCCAGCGTAATAATGCCCATCGTTTTTTGCGCATCATTTGTGCCATGGCTGAGAGAAAGTGCAACTGCCGAGACGATTTGAGAACGCCTGAAAAAAGAATTGATTTTCGGCGTTGCGCCACGCGCCAAGAAGAAAACCAATTTAGTAAAAATATAGCCCAAGAGCAACCCAATAACCGGAGAGATGAAGAGAGCAATCAAGATTTTGTTCATACCCGCTAATTCAATAGCTGACACGCCTGCACCGATGCTCACCGCACCAATCATGCCGCCAATTAGCGCGTGAGATGAGCTACTTGGAATGCCTAAAAACCAGGTCAGGAGATTCCAGACAATAGCACTTGCCAGGGCAGCGATCAGCACATTGACCGTAATTGCTTCGGCGGCAACAACTTCATGACCAATGGTCGTCGCAACTGCCACGCCAAAGATGAAAGGGGCAATAAAGTGCGCAACAGCTGTAATGCCTAACGCCACGCGCGGCTTAAAAGCGCGTGAGGCAATCATCGTCGCTACGATATTACTCGAATCATGGATACCATTTAAAAAATCAAAGATGACTGCAAATACAATCATCACGATCAAAACAGGAGTCATCATAATGCTGCGCTCCTTAGCTTGTCTTAACGACAATATCCGCAATTAAGTTCGCCGCTTCATCCACACGGTCGGCAGCATTGCTGAGGTGACGTAAAACTTCGCGGCGTTTGAGCATCTCAAAAACATGATGCACATCTTCAGGACCGCTAAAAATATCGGCAATCGCCTCACGATAAACCCGCTCTACGCGTGATTCTAAGGCTTTTGCTCGCTGAGAATGTTCTGCCGCTACAGCAGGATGTTCTTCCAGGCGTTGCATTGCCATATAGAGTTCATAAGTGGCATTTTTCAGATGCGAAGTCATTCGCACCATAAAAGTCGTTGGCTCCACCTTTAATACATCCATTTCGCTAACAGTACTATAGGCATAATCTACAACGTCATCAATAGAGCGAGAAAGCGCGAAAATATCTTCGCGATCAATCGGCGTAACAAAAGACTTGTTCAACTCAGCAATCAAAATTCTGCGTACCTCATCTGCTTCTTTTTCAATTTGTGTTAATTGTTCTGCTAAAGCATGAGTATGCAAGTCCATATATTTTTGCAAGGTCTCAACACCCTTAAAGGTAAGGGAGGCTTGCTCAATGAGCAAGAGAATGAATTTATCTTGTTTTTTCTTGAATAGTTTGAACATATTTCTTTACCTCTATCTTAATTTGATGGGCAACATGAACCCGCCGAATAGAAAGTATATTTTTACCACAAAGTTCACGGAGAAAAAGGGGAAAAGGAGAAAAACTGCAGGAAATTCACCCCAAAATTCACGAAGAGCCAATTTTTAATAAGATTTCACCTGTTTCCATGATCTCTGCGCTTAATTTTCCCGCAGAAAGTTCTTGCAAACCTTCTTCAAAATCATCAAATTTTTCTACGGGAAAACGAATCGTCATCATCACGTCTGCCGCGAACTCTTCATCAAGGATTTCTCCACCTTTTCCTTTCACCAAGAGTCGGGTTTGTTCCAGTAGAGAATATGGTACAGCAAGCAATGCAGTATGCGCCATCACCTTTTGCGCACGTGGGACAGCCAAAACAACCGCCTGTGCGGCTTGCGTATACGCCTTCACCAGACCACCTGTCCCCAACTTGGTGCCGCCATAATAACGCGTTACGACCAACGCCACATCCCCCAAACCACTTCCACGTAAGACAGCCAGAGCCGGCCTCCCTGCTGTTCCTGAAGGCTCGCCATCATCAGATGCGTGTGCTGTAACAGACTTCCCGCCCCCAATCAAAAACGCAGGGACATTATGCGTAGCATCATCAAATTCTCTTTTAACTCGCGCAATAAAGGCCTTCGCTTCATCCACACTAAAAACAGGAGCCAAAGTCGCGATAAAGCGCGAACCACCGATCACAATTTCTCGTCGTATTTCTTTTGCAGGGACAGGATACATAAGTCAAAGTATAATTGAAAAGTTCTTAGACTTCAGATTTTAGACCTAAGACTTTAGACGATAAAACGCAAATTTCCTTTTTCAAACTTTAATCTCGCAATAAAAATCATTACGCAACACGAAATACGCAATAGAAACTATGCTAAAGTTCACGAAAAATTCCATCCCAGCTCTTTTTGCTCTGCTCACCATTCTCGCTTACGGACTTCTCATTCCCTGGCTCGGATTCTACTGGGACGATTGGCCCTTCGCGTGGATCGGCGAATTTCTCGGACCTGCAGAGTTCATTCCTGCTTTTGAACCCTTTCGCCCTTTTATTGCCCCCATCTTTCTTCTCACAACGAGCATCTTTCCACCCATCCCCATCGTCTGGCAAGCCTTCGGGTTGGTTATCCGATTTCTCAGCGTCATCGCTGCGTGGTGGGCACTCAACCAAATTTGGGAAAATCATAAAAGCCAAAATTTCGCCGTCAGCCTGCTCTTCCTCCTCTATCCTGGCTACAGCCAACAATGGGTTGCGTTCACCCATATCAATCAGGAATGGGTCTCACTGATCGCCTATTTGCTCTCTTTTGGGTTAACTGCACAGGCAGTTCGCAGAAATAAAAACCACAAAACGCTTCTCGCTCTGCTACTTCTCTTTTGGGGCCTTTTCCCCACCGAATATTTCGTCAGCATGGAACCGCTGCGTTTTCTAATCATCTTTTTTATGCTCGGTGAAAGAACGCCAAATTTCTGGATGCGGGCAAAAGAGACCACAAAACGCTGGCTCCCCTACCTCGCGCTCTGGCTGGCAAACGCGGGCTGGCTCGCCTATTACTACACTCGGGGTGGGTACAACTCTTATAGCGTGGAAGCAAATTCAAAATCCACGAGCGTATTCGCCGATCTCCTTTTAGGGATTTGGGATCTGCTCTACAAATCCATTTGGATGGTCTGGGTTCAATTCATATCCAATTTTTGGGATTCTCCCACCGCACCGACCTCGATCCTTGGGCTTGCTCTCGTTATCTTTACATTTATTCTCCTTATCATCTACCGTCAAAACCTGAATTTGGCAGATACCGCCAAAAGACATATTTGGGCATCCCAAGCCATTCTCCTTGGTTTGGCGGGATTATTACTTGGACGCATCCCATCATTTTTGGCAGGATTGCCGCTAAAAATCGGCAGCACCTTTGACCGCTTAACCATTTCAATCATGTTTGCTTCGGCATTGCTCATCGCGGGTCTGCTGGAATTATTGGTTAAGAATAAAAAATGGCGCAATCTCATCTTGAGCGGGATTCTTGCTCTTGCAGTTGGGCAGCAATTTCTCAGCGCAAATGATTTTCGGCGAGATTGGGAAAAACAACGTAATTTAGCATGGCAACTTTCCTGGCGTATCCCCGCGATGGAAGAGGGCACAGCTCTCATTACCCATAAACTCCCAATGGACTCGGAAAGCGATCAATCTTTTACCGCTCCCCTAAATTGGATTTACGCACCAAACTATCAGGCAGGTGACCTGCTCCCCTATGCTTTCGTCAACACCATAAAACGACTGGGCGGCTATACTCTGCCCGCGTTGGAGCCAGACATACCGATCAAAGTCCCTTATCGAACAGTCAGGTTTGAAGGCTCAACCTCTGCTGCCATTGTCATCTATGCCCCTGAAAAAGGCTGCCTGCGCGTTTTGGATTCTGTTTATGCTAACGCAAGAACCTATAATCGAGAAAGTGATTTTCTGACTGATGCCATTTTTCTTTCTGATCCTTCTCGCATTCTTACAGAGGCAGAATCTGCTACTGTCCCCGCCTCGCTATTTGGCAAAGAGCCAGTACATGAGTGGTGCTATTACTCAACAAAAGCCGAGTTAGCCCGTCAACGCGGTGATTGGGATGAGGTCGTCCGTTTGGCAGATGAAGCAAAATCACAAGGGTATACCCCAGTCGATGCTTTTGAGTGGCTACCCTTTATCGAGGGGTATATATATACAGAAAATCTCGACCGAGCAGAAGAATTATCACAAATTGCAATCAAAAAGGAGCCACGCCTGCGTAAAGGGCTTTGCCAATTATGGGGGCGTGTAGAGGCAAATATACATCATCCTGAGGGGCAAAAATTAGCTCAAAGAATCCAGAACGAGTTAAGTTGTTCACCGTAAAACATCTTCAAAATTTCTCTATTTCTACCTGAAAACAAGAGCATCTGCCCCCCTACAGGGCAACTTGACGGGGGTATTGTGTTGTGCTACTATCAAGTTCTAAAAACACCTGTTCTACGAGTAAAATAGAGGTGTTTATGAAAGAGGAGAATCACTATGATAGCGCAGAAAATATCTGGCATTTTAACCATCACAGCCTTAATGATAATAGCTCTTGTCGTCACTGGTTGCAGGCAATCCTATGCACCAATTGATGAAAGCCTTGCTACCCCTGTAGTAGAAGGCGAAAGCGAATTTCCCGCAACCCTGGCTTCTGATATGGAGGGAGTATTTGCGGCTGGCGCAGAAACATCAACAGCTATTGCTGTTGCTTCTGGTGCACCAACTGTAAATGCTGCCTTGGAACCATCAGCAACGGTTGATCCTGCCGCAGGAGAAACGGCTACCCCGAGCCCCACATCCGATGCGCCAACAAGTACACTCCCGGTAGTGGCAACTGAAACTGTAGTACCTCCTACTGTAATAGGCGGCAGACCTGCCAGCTATACGCTCAAAAAAGGCGAATTCCCTTATTGTATTGCTCGCCGTTTCGATATTGATCCTGGTGAATTACTTAGCTTGAATAGCCTCTCTTCTGCACAGGCGCAAACCTACTATCCGGGGATGACTCTTAGCATCCCGCAGAGTGGCAAAGCCTTCCCATCTGCACGAGCACGGAATGGTCACCCTGTTAGCTATACTGTTCCAGCGAACACCACTGTTTACGGCGTAGCCTGCTATTTTGGTGATGTTGATCCCGCAGCAATTATGGCCAAAAATACGATCCCAGATCCCAATAATATCGCTGCAAACACCATACTTAGTATTCCGTAAAGCTTTTTTATGCCAAATTAAAACACCCAAGAGAAGAACTTTTCTTCTCTTGGGTGTTTCTATGTCTGGAGCTTCATATGAAATTTGAATTACTTGAATCAGAAACGATTTTCAAGGGGCGTGTTTTCACTATTAGACGTGACAATCTACGTACTCCAGATGGCAGAACAACAAAATTTGATATTGTAGAGCATCACGGATCTGTTGTGATCTTGCCCGTTGACAGCGATGGAAATCTGCTGCTCGTACGCCAATACCGCCACGCCGCAGTGGATGATTTGCTCGAACTCCCCGCAGGTGTTCTTGAGAAAAACGAAGAGCCAATTCTCTCGGCAGGACGAGAACTCCGTGAAGAAACGGGGATGGCATCTGATAATTTGATTGAGTTAGGGAAGTTTTATCTTGCCCCTGGCTATTCAACAGAACTAATGACTGTCTTTTTGGCAACCGATTTACGAGTTGATCCCCTCGACCCAGATGCTGATGAATTTCTGGACGTGGTGAAAATGCCAATTGCAGAGGTTCTATCCATAGCGGAAGCAGGCAAAATGCCAGATGCGAAAACACTGGCGGCGTTGCTAATGGCTCGCCCACATTTAAAATCCTATCTAGAATAAAAATTTACTCGTCACCTTTTATCAAAATTTGCAAGGGAATTTAAATTCATAAAAGTGACAAGTCGCAGAGTATTTTTAGCTATAGATAACTATTAAAACTACTGCGAAAAGACTATACTTAGGCTGGTTTTTTCCATGTTTAAATTCGCAATATGCTAAAGCATATTGACTAAAGGAGTATCTTTTATGGAACGTAAAATTGCAACTATTGACGGTAACGAAGCTACCGCCAATATCGCGCATCGCACCAATGAAGTGATCGCGATTTATCCAATCACCCCCTCCACCCCAATGGGCGAGTGGGCTGACCAATGGTCTGCTGACGGGGAGAAGAATATCTGGGGATCTACCCCCGAAGTTATCGAAATGCAAGCCGAAGGTGGCGCAGCAGGTGCAGTGCATGGTGCATTGCAAACAGGTGCATTGACCACTACCTTTACCGCCTCGCAAGGTCTGCTTTTGATGATGCCCAATATGTACAAAATTGCGGGCGAGTTAACCTCCACCGTTTTCCATGTGGCGGCTCGTTCTGTAGCAGCACAGGCATTGTCTATTTTCGGTGACCACTCTGACGTGATGGGCGTTCGCTCAACAGGTTGGGCTATGCTCTCTTCCGGCTCCACCCAAGAGGCACATGATTTTGGATTGATCGCTCAAGCTGCTACGCTTGAAAGCCGCGTTCCCTTTATGCATTTCTTTGAAGGTTTCCGCGTTTCGCATGAAATCAATAAAATTGAACTTGTAGGTGATGACGACATCACAATGATGATTGATGATGATTTGGTACGCGCCCATCGTGAGCGTGGACTATCTCCTGATCGCCCCGTTATTCGTGGTACAGCGCAAAACCCTGATGTTTTCTTCCAAGCACGCGAAACTGTTAATAAGTATTATGATGCTTGCCCTGAAATTGTTCAGAAAGCTATGGATAAATTCGCTGAGCAAGTTGGTCGAGAATATAAGCTCTTTGAATATATTGGCGCAGAAGATGCAGAACGCGTAATTATTATTTTGGGTTCTGGCGGCGAAGCTGTAGCGAAAATTGTGAAGTACCTGAATGATAAAGGCGAGAAAGTTGGCGTTGTACGTGTTCGTTTATATCGTCCCTTCTCTGTAAAACATCTTTTAGATGCTATCCCTGCCAGCACAAAAGTTGTGGCAACACTTGACCGCACAAAAGAACCCGGCGCAACTGGTGAGCCTCTTTATCAAGATATTATCACCGCGTTTGCCGAAGGCGTATCAGACGGTACCGCACCCTTTGAAACCTCACCAAGTGTAATTGGCGGGCGTTACGGTCTTTCATCCAAAGAATTTACGCCCGCAATGGTTGTAGGCGTTTTCGATGAGATGAAGAAAGAAAATCCAAAAAACCATTTCACTGTTGGCATCACCGATGATGTGACAAATACCAGCATAGATTACGACCCCAGCTTCTACATTAAAGGCAGTAAAACAATTCGTGCGCTTTTCTATGGATTAGGCTCTGACGGCACCGTTGGTGCGAATAAAAACTCGATCAAAATTATTGGTGAGCAAACTGATAATTATGCCCAAGGCTATTTCGTGTACGATTCACGAAAAGCGGGCGCAAAGACCATTTCTCACTTGCGCTTTGGACCTGAACCCATTCATGCACCTTATTTAATTAGGCAAGCACATTTTATAGCTTGTCACCAATTCAATTTCCTTGAGCAAATTGATATGCTCAAAAATGCAATGAATGGCGCAGTTTTCTTGCTGAACAGCACCTACAGCCCCGAAGAAGTTTGGGCACAATTGCCAAAAGAAGACCAAGAAACCATTATAGAGAAGGAAATTGAGTTTTATGTAATTGACGGTTATGAAGTTGCAAAAATGACGGGGATGGGTGTGCGCATCAATACCATTATGCAAACTTGTTTCTTCGCGATCAGTGGCGTTTTGCCTCCAGATGAAGCGATTGCCGCTATCAAAACCGCCATTAAGAAAACCTATAGCAAAAAGGGACCCGCAGTTGTTGAGAAAAACTATGCTGCTGTAGACCAAGCATTGGCGCATTTGCACCAAGTTGAATATCCTAAAGAAGCAAATAGCGCACTAACTCGCCGTTTGCCCGTTCCTGCTGAATCTCCTGAGTTTGTGAAAGACGTTCTCGCTAAAATGATTTTGGGCGAAGGCGATGACCTCCCCGTCAGCGCAATGCCCGATGATGGCACTTACCCCTCTGGCACAACGCAATGGGAAAAACGAAATTTAAGCTTAGACATTCCTGTTTGGGAAGATGATCTTTGTATTCAATGTGGCAAATGTGTATTTGTTTGTCCGCACGCTGTCATTCGCCAAAAAGTTTATGATCCGGCATTGCTTAATGATGCTCCTGGCACTTTCAAAAGCATAGATGCTAAATTCAGAGAGCTACCTGATACAAAATACACCATTCAGATTGCCCCCGAAGATTGCACAGGCTGTCAACTTTGTGTAGAAGTCTGCCCTGCAAAGGATAAAACAAACCCTGAACGTAAAGCTCTTAATATGGCAGATCAAGCTCCAATCCGTGAAAATGAAAGAGATAATTGGGACTTCTTCCTTGATCTTCCTGAAGTTGATCGCACCAAAATCAAACTGGGCAATATCAAAAACTCACAATTATTGCAACCGCTCTTCGAGTTCTCTGGTGCTTGCGCAGGTTGTGGCGAAACCCCTTATATCAAATTGGTCACGCAACTCTTTGGCGACCGCACCATCATCGCCAATGCAACTGGTTGTTCCTCCATTTATGGCGGTAATCTCCCCACCACGCCTTATACCCACAATAGCGATGGACGTGGTCCCGCATGGTCGAACTCACTCTTTGAAGATAATGCCGAATTCGGTCTGGGTATGCGCCTGACCGTTGATAAACAAAATGAATACGCTCGTGAGCTACTCACCGCACAAGCAGATATGATTGGCGCAGAATTGGTCAAAGATATTCTCGAAGCCGACCAAGCAGACGAAGCTGGCATTCAAGCCCAACGCGCTCGCATTGACACACTCAAAGAAAGATTGACAGGTAAAGATAACCCCAAAGCCAAAGATTTACTCGGCTTGGCAGATATCCTTGTTGAGAAGAGTGTTTGGATTATCGGTGGTGATGGCTGGGCTTATGATATTGGTTACGGCGGTCTCGACCACGTTCTTGCCTCTGGGCGCAACGTCAATATCTTGGTTATGGATACGCAAGTTTATTCCAATACCGGTGGCCAGTCATCCAAAGCGACCCCTATCGGCGCAGTTGCCAAATTTGCTGCTGAAGGCAAAGAAATCGCCCGCAAAGACTTGGGCATGATCGCCATGTCTTATGGCTATGTCTATGTCGCACAAATTGCAATGGGTGCCAGCGATATGCAAACCCTCCGCGCCATCCGCGAAGCCGATGCCTTTGACGGACCCTCCCTCATCATCGCTTATAGTCACTGTATCGCGCACGGCTACGATATGAAAGACGGCTTGACTCAACAAAAACTACTTGTCAAATCTGGTTTGTGGCCCCTCTATCGCTATAATCCTGAAAACACCAAGAAGGGCAAAAATCCGCTCAAGTTGGATTCAAAAGCTCCGTCAATCCCCATTTCTGACTTTGCCTACAACGAAGCCCGCTTCCGCGTTCTCACCCAGAACGACGAAAGCCGAGCAGAAACGCTTATGAAAAGCGCAGAGAAAGACGCACACGCTCGCTGGAATCTCTACGAACAAATGGCGAAGATGAATTACGAAAAAGACGAAGAATAAAATCTGACGCTTAAATAACGAAACCTGACAGGTCTTGAAGACTTGTCAGGTTTTTTTCTTTAATGCGGATTAAAAACCGCTTCGCTCTGAAGCGCACGTGATTTTGGCTTGGTTGCCAATAAACAACGTAGTGTGGGGAAATAAGCTTTTTTGGGTCCATCCCGTACCGCAAGATTTATCTCGCTCTTATAGCAAAAATATTTCTCCCTATTGACTTTCCCTTTTTTTTCTTGTAAAATAACTTTGTAAGTCCATTGACCTTACAAAGTCTTTCAAGAGGAACCCCAGTGATTCCCCAAAAAGCAACTCGCCAGCAAACAAAAGAACATAATAGAGATTTGGTTCTCAAAACCATCTTCGATAATGAAACAATTAGTCGAGCAGAGATTGCGCGTCTCACCCGTTTAACGCGTACAACTGTCTCGAATATTGTTTCTTCATTATTAGAGCAAGGCTTAGTCGAAGAAATTGGCTTAGGTGAATCTTTGGGTGGAAAAGCCCCTGTCCTATTAAGTCTCATCGCAGATGCCCGCTATCTCATCGGCATAGATTTAGAACAAGATGAGTTTATTGGAGCCGTCATCAATTTAAGGGGAGAGATCAAAGAATATATAGAAATTCCAACCAACCAAAGCGATGGTCAAGAAGCCATAAACTTGATTTACCAAATACTAAATCAACTACTCGCAACCAATTTCAATCCCATTATCGGGATCGGCGTTGGTGCGCCAGGATTAATGAATTTAAAAGAAGGAATTGTCGTTCAGGCAGTCAATTTCGATTGGGAAAATTTACCTTTAGCAAATATTCTAAATGCTCGCTATAACTTGCCTGTTTCAGTATTAAACGACAGCCAAGCCTCAGCCATAGGTGAGTTTTTCTATGGGATGGGGCATAAACCAAACGAAAATCTTATTGTTGTTAATGTTAAAGAAGGCACAAGCGCAGGCATTTTAATTAATGGAAAACTTTTTCAAGGAGATGGCGGCGGAGCAGGAGAAATTGGCCATGTTGTCGTTCAACAAAACGGCATTTTTTGTCGTTGCGGAAAACGTGGTTGTCTGGAAACCCTCACCGGCACCAAAGCCATTCTTCGGCGCGCCAAAATTTTAGCTCCTGAAGCAAAAAACTCGATCTTGCCAAAAGAAAGCGAAAAAATCTCGTTAGACCTGATTAGAGATGCTTTCCTTGCCAAAGATGCCCTTGCGCAAGAAATCGTTTTTGAAGCAAGTCATTATTTAGGCTCATCTATCGCCAATCTGGTTGGTATTCTAAATATCCAAAAAATTGTCTTAACGGGCGAGATGACTCGTTTTGGGGATGCTTGGCTTCAATCGGTACGAGATTCAATGCACAAATCCTCCTTCAACAAACTATCCCAAAACACCACCGTTGAGCTTGGTAAAACAGAGCTTCAAGGCTGCATTTTGGGCGCATCCGCGTCTATGCTCATCAACGATTATTCGCTACTTTTCAAAGAGAATTAAATGAAACTTATTTCCCCGCAAATTCAACCACCTCTCGATTCAGTCTATCGCCCTGCCGTTTTAGCCAACCACGCTTTTCAGAGGAAATGTGCAGAAAACGGCATCCCACTCATCATTGGGCTGGAGCGTAGCGGTGATAACTTCACTCGTTTTGAGACCAAAATTCTGCCCGACAATCATCCCGATAATTTAGAGTATATTGAACGCATCGTCAAATTTCTGCTCTGGCAACGGGGCGGATTTCGGCTCTATATCGCTGGCTCTCAACAAGTCGGCGAGCATATTCGCAAAGTGTATGCCCAAGGTGGAAAACGTAAATTTGACTATAAATTTATGGGAGAAAAAGTCTACGAGAGGGATTTTGAAGTCATCATTTGTGATGTGGATGAAATGCCCGCTTCGCACGAAACTGGAAAGTTGCTCGGCGGCTATTTACAGGGTGCCCGCATCGGCTTTGATCTGGGTGCCTCCGACCGAAAAGTGAGTGCCGTAGTAGACGGAGAAGTGATTTACAGCGAAGAAGTGGTCTGGGAGCCACGCAAGCACAGCGACCCCACGTATCACGCTGGGGAAATAAAAAAAGCTCTTGAAACGGCGGCAAGCAAAATGCCACGCGTGGATGCCATCGGCGGGAGTTCGGCAGGTGTATACGTTGAGAATCGTCCTATGGTCGCATCCCTCTTTAGAGCCATCCCAGAAGAAAATTTTGACGAAATCAAGAATCTTTTCCTCCAAATCCGAGATGAGATGGGCGTCCCGCTTGAAATCATCAACGACGGTGACGTGACCGCGTTGGCAGGCGCGATGTCGCTCGAAGATACCGGTATTTTGGGCGTTGCGATGGGGTCGAGCGAAGCTGTTGGTTATGTAAACACCGAAGGGCACATTATGGGCTGGCTGAACGAGTTGGCTTTTGCACCAGTGGATTACAGCCCCAACGCTCCTGTAGAAGAATGGTCTGGCGATATTGGCTGTGGTGCAACTTACTTTTCACAACAATCTGTTTTTCGGCTTGCTCCTGCCGCAGAGATTGAAATCCCGGAAGGAATTACAGATGCCGCAAAGTTGAAATTTGTACAAGAAAAACTGGAAGCCGGGCATGAGGGCGCAAGCCAGATTTGGCAGAGTATCGGCGTTTACTTAGGTTATACCCTTGCCCATTATGCCGATTTTTATAATCTGAAACATGTCCTAATTCTAGGACGTTGCACCTCAGGACACGGTGGCGATTTAATTATCGAAGGCGCGCAAAAAGTGCTGGAGAGAGAATTTCCTGAGCTAAATTTTCACATTCAGCTTCCTGATGAAAAAAGTAGACGTGTTGGGCAATCTATTGCCGCGGCGAGTTTGCCGAAATTAAATTAAAGATAGAGCTGCACTGCATCCAAAAAAATAATATGAAATTTAACCAAAACACAACCGAAATTTATATCCCTGACGATGCTCCCCTAAAAAATGCCCTCGCGCGCACCACGCATCTTTGCATTGCCGCGCACCAAGACGATATTGAGATTATGGCAGCATCGTCAATTTTAGAATGTTTCCAACGTGAGGACAAATGGTTTACGGGCGTAGTCGTCACCGACGGTCGTGGCTCGGCGCGCGCAGGTATCTACGAAAAATATAGTGATGAAGAAATGCGTTTGGTGCGTTTTAAAGAACAACGCAAAGCCGCGCTTATTGGCGAGTACTCCGCTCAAATCATGTTGGATTATCCTAGCAAAATAATCAAAGATGGAAAAAGCACTTCTCCCATAAACGATATTCTCGCTATCTTGCAGGCAACAAATCCTAGCGTAGTTTATACACATAACTTGGCAGATAAACATGCCACACATGTTGGTGTTGCGATAAAAATTATCAAAGCGATGCGTAGTTTAGAAGAAAATGAAAGACCCAAAAATTTATATGGTTGTGAAGTCTGGCGTGATCTGGATTGGATGCGAGATAGCGAAAAAGTTATCTTAGATACTTCGAAACAGAGCAATCTACAAGCCGCATTATTGGGTATTTTTGATTCCCAAATCAGCGGCGGTAAGCGCTACGACCTCGCTTCAATGGGTAGACGCTTAGCAAATGCGACTTATTTTTCCTCGCATGATGTTGATGATGCTAGCGGATTAAGTTATGCGATGGATTTGACTCCGCTGGCTGAAAATCCCGATTTAGATATTCAGAATTATGTACAAGGTTTCATTGATCGTTTTTCTCAAGATGTAGACAACCTAATTCGCAGTGTAATGTAGAAAACCCAAAATAAAGGAGGTGTTGCCATCAATCGTTTTAAAAAGGATACGCAGGTCATCCATCCTTCACCAAAAGAAAAAGATGACCCGCGCGGTAGTTCAGGATGAAAGATATTCAACCTGGAATGATTGTAATTTCTATAGTTTAAAAATTCAAGGAGAAAGAAATGCGTACAAAACTATTTGTATTCCTCGTGCTTGCAAGCCTCGTACTCAGTGCTTGCGGTGGAGCCTCAGCTCCCGAAGCCCCTGCCCCTGAAGCTCCTGCGGCCGAAGAGGCCCCTGCTGCTGAAGAAGCCCCCGCGACCGAAGAAGCACCTGCTGCTGAAGAAATGGAAAAAGTCACCTTGACAATTGAAAGTTGGCGTAACGATGATCTTGCTCTTTGGCAAGATGTGATTATTCCCGCCTTCAATGCTCATTACCCAGACATCGAAGTCATCTTTGCTCCCTCCGCCCCCGCAGAATACAATGGTATTCTCAGCACCAAATTGGAAGGTGGAACTGCTGGTGATTTGATCACAGCGCGCCCCTTCGACAATTCGCTTTTGCTTTATGAGGCAGGCTATTTAGCTGATGTGACTGATTTAGATGGCATGGAAAACTTTGGCGATGCTGCTCGTAGCGCATGGATTACTGACGATGGCTCAGCCGTTTTTGCAGTACCTATGGCTTCTGTGATCCACGGTTTTATCTATAACAAAGATGCGTTCACAGAACTAGGTCTTGAAACCCCAGCAACAGTCGAAGAATTTTATGCAGTCCTCGATGCCTTCGCTGCAGATGGAACCTATGTTCCCCTCGGTATCGGCACCTCAGATTTGTGGGAATCAGCCACCATGGGCTTCCAAAATATTGGCCCGAACTACTGGAAAGGTGAAGAAGGCCGCCAAGGCTTGATTGCTGGAACAGAAAAATTCACAGACCCGCAATATATTGCCGTTTTTGATGAACTGGCAAAATGGGGTCCCTATCTTGCTGATGGCTATGAAGCTCAATCTTACCCAGATTCCCAAAATTTATTCACTTTGGGTCTAGCGGCAATTTACCCCGCCGGATCTTGGGATATTGGTACATTTAACCCGCTTGTTGATTTTGAAATGGGTGCATTCAAACCCCCCGTTGTTGCTGCCGGAGATACTTGCTATATCAGTGACCACACCGATATTGCTATCGGCATGAACGCCGCCACCTCACACCCTGAAGAAGCAAAAACCTTCCTGACCTGGTTAGCTTCCGCTGAATTTGCTGATATCTATACTAACAACGTTACTGGCTTCTACTCCCTTTCCAACCATGCTGTAGAAGTCGCTGACCCTGTAGCTGCTGATTTCCTCAGTTGGCGCGGTGAATGCGAATCCACTATCCGTAATTCTTACCAGATTCTCTCTCGTGGTGAACCTAATCTAGAGAATGAACTCTGGGCAGTTAGTGCCAACGTAATCAATGGCACTCAAACATCTGCAGAAGCTGCCGCTCAACTTCAAGATGGCTTGGACGGCTGGTATACTCCATAAAGTAAAGGCATAATCTTTACCTGAAGATGTAAAATGCTAGAATAGAACTAAGAAACGTAATAGGGCAGCTCTGATAAGGAGCTGCCCTATTAAAGAGAATGCGAGGATCCTATGGACAAGACACCTGTAAAACCAAGAAAAAAATTCCCCTTTCATATTTTTGTTTTCCTTGCTCCAGCAGTCATTATCTATAGCTTGTTCATGGTCTACCCCTTGTTAGATTCATTACGACTAAGTTTTTTTTCTGAAATTGATGGTAAGGAAATTTTTGCAGGGTTCAGTAACTATAATCGGTTGTTGAATGACCCTAACTGGAAGCCACGATTTTGGGGTGCAGTCAAGAACAATTCAATCTTTTTTGTCATTCATATGCTTGTTCAGAATCCGCTAGGATTAGCTTTAGCTGCGTTGATTTCAATGAAATCCGTGAAGGGACGTGATCTTTACCGAGCATTTTTCTTCCTACCTTCTATCCTATCCTTTGTTATTGTTGGATTTGTATGGCAATTAATTCTTAGTCCGTTATGGGGGATTGGTGAAGGAATTATGGGATTTCTAAGGCTAGGAGAATATTTCAAGCCTTGGCTGGGTCTTGAGGGTTCCGCACTTATTACATTATCTCTTATCTCTGTTTGGCAATTTATTGGCATTCCGATGATGCTTCTCTACGCATCGCTGATCGGTATCCCCGATGAATTAATTGAAGCAGCCCGGATCGACGGAGCTAATAACTGGAAAATATTCTGGGGAATTAAATTCCCCATCATTTTACCGACCGTAGGCATGGTGGGAATTCTTACCTTTGTCGGCAACTTTAATGCTTTTGACCTCATTTATACAACCCAGGGAGCTTTGGCAGGCCCTAACTTCTCTACAGACTTAATGGGCACGCTCTTTTATCGAACTTTTTTTGGGCAGCAACTTCAGCTCGGAAATCCAACTATGGGGGCCACTGTTGCTGCGATGATGTTTCTGATTATTTTAATCGGTGTCTTACTCTATATGTTTGGCTGGCAACGCCGCATAACCACTTACGATCTTTAGGAGAAGACAATGAATTTATCTTGGGACAAGAATAAGCGCCGAATTTCAGGTATCTTTCCACATATTCCATTGCTGTTTTTCACATTGATCGCTTTGTTTCCGATTGTTTTGATCGTGATTAACTCGTTCAAGGAACGAAAAGCGATTTTTAGAACTCCTTACCTTCTCCCGACAGCAGAAACATTTAGCTTCAAAGGATATATAACATTATTTGAAAGAGCAAACTTTGAACTCTATTTTCTAAACAGTTTCATTGTAGTTGCTGCGTCAATGTTCTTTATATTACTTTTTGGGGCAATGGCCGCATTTGCTCTGGCTGAATATGATTTCCCTGGTAATCCGATCTTAGGATTATATTTGGCAATAGGGATTATGATCCCTATTCGGTTAGGGACAGTTAGCATTCTTCGGCTGGTAGTAAGTTTAGGTTTGATCAATACACTCACTGCATTGATCATGGTTTATATCGCCCAAGGGTTGCCAATGACGATCTTTATCTTGACACAATTTATGAAGTCTGCACCAAGAGAATTAAAGGATGCTGCGCGGGTAGATGGTGCCAGTGAGTACCGAATATTTTGGCTGATCGTACCGCTTGTCCGCCCTGCGTTGGCAACAGTAGCGATTTTCACAATGGTGCCAATTTGGAATGATCTATGGTTCCCATTGATTTTAGCGAATGGGGAGAAGACTAAAACCGTTACTTTGGGAACTCAAGTGTTCTTAGGTCAATTTGTAATTGACTGGAACGCTGTGCTTTCATCGCTTACATTAGCAATGGTGCCTGTATTAATTTTGTATCTGATTTTCTCTAAAAATTTGATCAGAAACATTACAGCCGGTTCGGTAAAATAATTTCAGGAACAGCAATCTTTGTAGAAAAATTTGTGTCTGAAAAGGGATTAGCAATATGAAAAAAATAGGTATAGTTGGAACGGGTTTTATGGGGGCAACCCATGCTGAAGCTTGGTTGAATACCAACGCCTCAATTTATGCTTGCACATCAAAACCGGTAGACCACGCAGAACCTTTTGCAAAAAAATATGGGGCTAAAGTATTTCCCGATCTAGAAAGCATGTTGCCAGAAATAGACATTGTGGATATTTGTACACCTACCCATTTACATCACGAAATGGTACTCAGTGTGGCAAAGGCTGGGAAAACGATTATTTGCGAAAAGCCGCTTTCTCTCACCGTTGAAGAAGGTGTAGAGATGATAAAGGCTTGTAAAAAAGCAAACAGCAAACTACTGATTGGGCATGTGGTTCGCTTTTTCCCAGAATATGCGGCAGCTCGTGAGCGGGTACTATCTGGAGAAATAGGGGAAACCGCAATCATTCGTCTCTCACGTGAAGCATTTCAACCATCCAATGCCTACAATAATTGGTATATGGAACACGAAAAATCTGGGGGGATGATGCAAGATCTAATGATCCATGATTTTGATTACGCTCGTTGGGTAGCTGGTGATGTAGTAAAAGTATTTGCTAAAAATATAGTATTTAGCACAGATCTAACTCCTAACTTTGATCATGCAATGGTCATCCTCACGCACAAGAACGGCACTATTTCCCACATTGAAGGTTCGTGGGCAATGCCCAAGCCAATTTTTCGGACATCATTCGAAATTGCAGGCAGTGAAGGGTTGATAACCTATAATTCAAAAACTGCAACACCAATCCATTTTGCCCTACATAAAACTACTGAAGACGACCAATCTGTGGGCTTGCCAGGTATGCCCATGCTGGAAAGCCCTTATACGACTCAGATCAAAGAATTTTACAGCAATATCCTCAATAACACACCTAGTCGTATTTCTGCTGAAGATAGTCTGGCGGCAGTCCAAATTGCGCGCGCAGCAATCGAATCTGCTAAAACGGGTAAAGCAATTAAACTTCAATCTCTTGATGAGGTGCTGATATGAAAATAGGCATTATGAGCTTTGCACACTTACACGCCGAAGCCTATATCTCGAATCTAAAAAACATAGCCGATGTTGAAATTATTGGTATTGCAGACGAGAATCAAGGGCGAGGAAAATACTTTTCAGAACTATATGGTCTTCGTCAGTTTTCATCATATAGCGAATTGCTAAATAATGAGCCAGAAGGTGTTCTGATCTGCTCAGAAAACACCAAGCATCGAGAATTGACTGAAATGGCAGCAAATGCTGGTGCTCATGTGCTTTCTGAAAAACCACTGGCTTTATCTGTGGAAGACTGTCAATCCATGATTGATACTTGCAATAAAAATAATGTCTTCCTTATGACTGCTTTCCCCATGCGTTTTTCCGCTCCCCTCATGGAGGTAAAAAAACACCTTGCCGAAGATGGATTAGGCAAAGTTATAGCTATGGTTGGAACCAATCAAGGTCAAGTTCCCAGCCATCATCGGGCTTGGTTTGTAGACAAAAAACTGGCTGGAGGGGGAGCAATTTTAGACCACACCGTTCATTTGGCAGATATTTATCGTTGGTATCTGAATTCGGAAGTAGTTGAAGTTTACGCACAATCGAACCATATCATCCAGGCAGGTGTCGTAGATGTTGAAACTGGGGGGATGTTAATGCTCAGATTCGACAATGACACCTTTGCTACCATTGATAGCTCGTGGAGCCGCCCAAAACGATTTAAAACCTGGGGCGGGTTAACAATCGAAATAATTGGCGAGAAAGGCATTGTAGATATAGATGCTTTCAGTACAAATCTGCATATACACGGTGGAGTTGAACAACATTTTCGCTTAGACCCAGTTGGCTCCGATGCCAATCAAGGGATGATCGACGAGTTCACAGCTTCTATCCGAGACAAACGCCCGCCCAAGGTAACTGGATATGATGGATACAAAGCCGTCGAAGTTGCCCTGGCAGCCTATCGCTCAATAGAGAGTGGACAACCTGTTTTACTGTCCAACTAAATTTGGGCGGATGAAAAACCGCGTCGCGCGCGTTTTGGGCTTGATACCGTTAAATAACATCTCCAGTCTCTGAGCGGAACCGAAGCGGAGCGTAGTTGCAGACGAAGAGCGGCATCTCCAAGCCCCCGTCCTTCGTCTACAGGCTCAAAAACAGTCGCCTTCCGCTCAGGAACTGTAGATAAAAACCTTATGACCCTCCACTCCGAAATCCTCGAACAACCCGTCCGTTTAGCGAATCTCCTCTCCATGCAGAGGAAAAAGATTGAGAACATCGCGCAAGCCATTCGTAGACGCGATCCGCAATTCGTCTTCCTCGCGGCACGCGGCACATCCGATAATGCCGGTAGATATGCCAATTATCTTTGGGGGGCAAAAAACAGTCTTCCGATAGCATTAGCGACCCCGTCCCTCTTCACCTATTATCAGCAACCGCCAAAAATCAAGAATGCACTTGTTGTTGGCATCTCACAATCGGGGCAATCACCAGATATAGTCAGCGTTTTAGCAGAAGGAAAGAAACAGGGCAATCTCACGCTCGCCATTACGAACGAGCCAAATTCTCCCCTCGCCCAAAATGCCGATTTTGTTCTTGATATTCAAGCAGGGGAAGAGAAGGCGGTCGCGGCGACCAAGACTTATACATCACAACTGATGGCTATAGCCATGCTTTCCGCGGCGATGTCCGGGTCGGCATCACGCTGGGGGGAACTGGAGCAAGTTTCGGGTTGGGCGCGAGACGCACTTGTCCAAGATCAGAAAATTTCCCAAGCCGCGCAACGCTATCGCTATATGCAGCAATCCGTCGTATTGGGGCGTGGATATAATTATGCAACCGCCTTTGAATGGGCACTAAAGTTGAAAGAATTGACCTACGTCGCAGCCGAGCCATATTCCTCCGCAGATTTCAAACATGGTCCCGTTGCAATGGTCGAGAGCGGATTCCCCGTTTTTGCAATTTCACCAAAGGGAAAAGTCTTTGATTCGATGCAAAATATGCTCAAACATCTCAAAAATGATTTGCGAGCAGAATTGGTGGTCGTCTCAAACTCTTTAGCCGCGTTAGAACTGGCTGAAATTGCGATACCCATCCCAGAGAATACCCCAGAGTGGTTAACGCCGCTGATAAGCATTATCCCCGCACAGTTATTTGCCTATCACCTGACCCTTGCAAAGGGATACGATCCCGAGCAACCGCGTACAATTACGAAGGTTACTGAAACGCATTGACGCTATCTTTGACGCTGAAACCGAGGAAGCTATTCGGTAACTTGTCAAATAGAGTTGAGGGCAGGTTGCACTCATTACTTGGGTCTGAGAGAGATAAAATATGGCTAAAATTTATTATATTGGTGATTGGGCTGTTCAGACAGGTCCCGTATATGCAGAGACATCCTTCAACCACGCTCCAAAGGGGTTAGATGTCATCAACTATGGTAAGTGGCTTGTGGCTGCCGTGGAGTCGAGTGGGCGACACGAAATTGTCAGCGTCCCAACGTGGGATTTCTACAACATGCCACCGGGAGAATATGAAGAGGTATTGGAAGAGTACGACATCATTGTCTTCTCTGATGTAGAGGCCAAAAACTTTCAACTTCACCCACAATTCTTCAATCGTCATCTTTTTGGGACAAAGGTGTTGACCTTTCCTGATCGCATTCGTCTCACTACCGAGGCTGTTCACGCGGGAACACATATTATGTTTCTTGGCGGTTGGCTGAGTTTTAACGGGGAAATGGGAAAAGGAGGCTGGGGACGAACCTCTTTGCGAAGTATTCTTCCTTGCGAGTGTCTGGATATAGAAGATTTGGTGGAAAGCACAGAAGGGTTTAAAGCAGAAGCGGCAATTCCTGAACATCCCATACTAAAGGATGTGGATCTTGCCACAATGCCTCCCATTCTCGGCTTCAACAAGGTCCAACCACGCGCAGGTTGCGATGTAATCGCGACCTGGAAGAATGAACAATTTCCCGCCATAACTGTCGGAGAATTCGGAGCGGGGCGTGTACTTGCTTACACTTCAGATCCCGCGCCCCACTGGGGATGCAACTTCGTCTTTTGGGAAGATTATACAAAACTTTGGACAAATGCCTGTGATTGGCTTTGTGATGAATTGTAGAAGCTGCCGAACAAGGCGTTGCACAACGACGCGGTAAACCGCGCGCGATTACAAAAATTACAGAAACGCACTGAAGCTAACAAGGGTAATTTATGACAAGTGTAGTCCCAAGAACGTACTCAAACAATTCGGCAACAAGATGAACTTTGATGTCGCCATCATCAACCGTGCTGAAAAATCCCGCACGGTTGCGCTAGGGGTATCCCTCCTTTTCGGCCAATACCGCACCGATTGGACACGCGCCCTCAGCACCCTATCCCTTGCCGCCATCCCAATCTTAATTCTTTATATTCTTCTTTCAAGAGAATTTATAAAAGGATTAACAGCCGGAGCAGTAAAAGGCTAAGACTTCTTTGGGAATAGATAAAAGATGTAGAGAATTTTATTGCAGAGCTAAGCTGAAACGTGAGCAAATTTTTCGTGTCATAACAAGACACGACATAAATATAGCGGTATAATTGCTCAAATTTCAAAATGAAAGAGGTAATACCTATAATGAACCCCGAAAACTAGACCACAGGTTAAGATAGAATCCCCAAAATTTGTGGAGGTTTTTCCGTGGCAAAAAAACGAAGAAAACATGATAATCGTTTCAAATTCAAAATTGCTCTAGAAGCT
>Ga0233430_1000553_pt1 | contig 67042 bp, 55 predicted proteins | sample SI_118_April2016_2_FD_179883 | JGI IMG/M metagenome (GOLD analysis project Ga0233430, IMG submission 179883) | Seawater microbial communities from Saanich Inlet, British Columbia, Canada - SI_118_April2016_150_MG | ecosystem: Environmental > Aquatic > Marine > Inlet | place: Canada: British... | reverse complement strand
TTTTACTGCAGTTGAGACAGCACTGGCTAAGGCTACTCCAGCAACAACTACATCAACCACATCAACTACTAGCAGCACAACTGCTAGCACAACGAACAGTGCCACCACTACTAAGAAGTTGACCAAATTGGATCATTAAAATCAGCTGAACCTGGAGCGAATGGATCGCCGCCGGGAGCAAATCCGCCAAAATCACCAGGGCCAGGACCAAACTGATCGCCACCGAAGTCCATCATCCCTGGATCTTTACCAAACTGATCACCTCCAGGACCCATCATGCCGGGAGCCATTCCAAATTGATCACTCCCTGGTCCCATCATTCCGGGAGCCATTCCAAACTGATCGCCACCAAAATCCGTCATCCCTGGCCCCATGCCAAATGGATCGCCACCGGGAGAAAATCCGCCAAAATCACCAAGAGCTGGACCAAACTGATCTCCTCCAGGACCCATCATGCCGGGAGCCATTCCAAACTGATCGCCGCCAGGGCCCATCATTCCGGGACCCATTCCAAACTGATCGCCGCCAGGGCCCATCATTCCGGGACCCATTCCAAACGGATCGCCGCCGAAATCAGTCATTCCTGGAGCCATCCCAAATGGATCTCCTCCGAAGTTCATTATCCCTGAATCTTTACCAAACTGATCGCCTCCTGGGCCCATCATGCCAGGAGCCATTCCGAACTGATCACCACCGAAGTTCGTCATTCCTGACCCCATGCCAAATGGGTCGCCGCCTGGAGCAAACCCACCAAAATCACCAGGACCTGCGCCAAACGGATCGCCGCCGAAGTCAGTCATTCCTGGAGCCATCCCAAATGGATCTCCTCCGAAGTTCATCATCCCTGGATCTTTACCAAACTGATCTCCTCCTGGGCCCATCATGCCAGGAGCCATTCCGAACTGATCACCACCGAAGTCCGTCATTCCTGGAGCCACTCCAAATGGGTCTCCTCCGAAGTCCGTCATCCCTGTATCTTTACCAAACTGATCAGCGCTAGGAGTCATTATTCCCGGAGCCATTCCAAACTGATCGCCGCCTAGCACCATCATCTCTGGCGTTACTCCTGGAGGAAGCATTCCAGGATCTATCCCTTCAGGCATCACTCCTTGCTCTATCATCTGTTTTGCCTGCTCTTCTGTCATCCCCTGCGGCAACATATTCTCAGGAATTTCTGTATTCATCATAGAGCCGATAAACCCATCAGCATTTTCCACTCCCATTGGCATTCCGTCTGGGCCCATTGGCATCCCATCTGGGCCCATCATACCCACTCCTTCTGGCATTTGCCCAGTGATCATCTGCGCCATCATCTCTTGCGCTTGCTCATCTGTCACACCAGGAGGTAGATTATTCATAAACTGATCCATTTCTGCCTGAGCCATTTCAGGGGTCATTCCCTCCGGTAAAGCCATATCGGACGGCATCTCTCCATCCATCATTGCACCGATCATCTCTTTGGCTTCATCCTCTCCCATTGGCTCGCCATCTAGCCCCATCATTGGCATTCCGTCAGAACCCATCATCGGTTCACCCTCTGGACCCATCATCGGCATTCCGTCGGGACCCATCATCGGTTCACCCTCTGGACCCATCATCGGCATTCCGTCGGGACCCATCATCGGTTCACCCTCTGGACCCATCATCGGCATTCCGTCGGGACCCATCATCGGTTCACCTTCTGGACCCATCATCGGCATTCCGTCGGGACCCATCATCGGTTCACCTTCTGGACCCATCATCGGCATTCCGTCGGGCCCCATCATCGGTTCACCTTCTGGACCCATCATCGGCTCTCCCTCTGGTCCTATCATCATCTCTTCTGGAGGAAGCTCTCCCTCTAACAACTCCTCCCCTTCCAAGAGCTCTTCACCCTCCAATAACTTCTCTTCTCCTTCCAGAATCTCTTCACCCTCTTGTAGCGCCTCCTCTCCAGACGCTTCGCCTTCCAGACCCTCTTCCAGTTGTTTTTCAGTAGCGCCTTCTTCGCCCTCTTCTTCAACTACCTCTTCTTCTGCCTGCCTCTCATCTGCAACTCTTGCTTCAACAACAAACTTAGGTGCTGGCGGCATGCTCGCTGCAAAGGCTTTGGTAATAGAGTCTGGCGCTTCAAATACAGGTGCAGGTGGTCCAGGTCGGAAGCTGACTGCTGTGGCAGTGCCAGGCTCGGTAAGAGTAACGGTGCCACGCCCATTAACATCTGAAACATCTAAAATTCCAGAACGATGGACAAAGGTAGTGGTTCCGTCTCGCTCGACCTGCCCCTCTAACTCAGAGCCTCTTATGCCAATTTGTGCGGTTGGGGTTTTAATAGTAGAGTGAGCCCCTTTGTTGAGTCCACCCAGCTTTCCGCTGGCGTAGCGGAAGAATCCTGTGGTAACCGTCGCCTCGAACTTTCCAACTTCAGTTGCTGGATTAAATTTGTAGTTATCAATTACGGCACGAGTCTCTTTTCCCAACTGAAAGCTGGTGTCATCATTCATACGAATGCCAGCATAAGATCGCCCAACAGTCTCTACCACATCGCCTTGATAAATGGCGTCGCCTGCTTTAAGGGTGCGGGTTGAGCCATCAGAACCTTTAGCAGTCACATTCGCATCTGCACCAATATCATCTATGATTCCAATGGAGGATCCGAGTGCACCAGGTATGCGTAAGCTATCAGCAGGACCTGCCACATCTACTGTTGTAGTATTAATGAGAAGTTGTTGAACCGTTTCAGGGAGGAGTGCAGCACCCGCTGGGGTCTGCAGAGTTGGCGGTGTTGCATTGAGGAAATACCCCTCCACCACGACCTCTTCACCACTCTCGTTCTGTATAATTAAGTTGTCACCACTGCGACTATAGTCACCTTGAAGCAGTAGCTCCGCCGATAAGATGGTATAAGTTTCCGCACTATCAGCTGTAGCCACATCCAGTTCAAGCGTAGAGTCCACTCTATTATCAATAGTTTTTGTTATCACTTACTTTTCTCTCAACCAGTTTAATTATTTATTATTCAAATAACATTCTAAAAGTAAGTATAGCAACAAGTGGGCAATAAATGTGACATATATCACATATGATATATATATATATATATATATATCATACGGTTGCGCAACAGGAACTACCTATATTATTTCAAGAATAATCCATCAAGATTATTCTGCAGGAAAAACTCCTGTTGAGAGGTAACGATCTCCTCGATCACAAATAATTGTAACTATTGTTGCATTATCAACTTCATCTGCCAACTTAAGTGCTGCGGCTACTGCTCCACCTGATGAGATTCCAGCAAAGATCCCCTCTTCCGCTGCCAACCTTCTAGTTATATCTTCTGCCTCCTGTTGAGATATATCCATAAGCGTATCAACCATAGTGGCATCATATATTTTTGGGAGGTACTCTTTTGGCCATCTTCTAATTCCTGGAATAGTGCTACCCTCTTCTGGCTGCACTCCTACTACCTGCACGGATCTACTTGTTGTTGCACTCTGTTCTTTAAAATAACGGGAGTTACCCATAATTGTTCCTGTAGTTCCCATAGCACTGACGAAGTGGGTTATCTCTCCATTGGTGTCTCGCCAGATTTCAGGGGCTGTTCCATTATAGTGAGCTAGTGGATTATCTGGATTTGAGAATTGATCCAGTATTTTTCCAGCCCCTTCGCGCTCTAACTCTCGCGCTCTATCTATAGCCGACTCCATGCTTCCCTCCGCTGGAGTTAGCTCTAGCTCTGCACCATAGGCCCGCATAGATGCGCGACGCTCCACACTCATATGTTCTGGCATCACCAAGATTAGACGATATCCCATAATCGCAGCTGCCATCGCTAGAGCTATACCTGTGTTACCACTGGTTGCTTCAATTAGGGTGTCTCCAGGAGTTATGTCACCTCGCTCTGCTGCGTGCTCTATCATACTAAGTGCTGGACGATCTTTTACAGATCCTGCAGGATTATTCCCCTCCAACTTAACTAAGACTCTATTGCCACGAGCTCTTGCCTTACTACTTACTAAGCGCTGCAACTCAACCATAGGGGTGTTGCCTACAATATCTTGCATTGTTTTATACTTTAATTGATTCATTTCAATTTACCTCTTATTTCGACTCCAATATTACTGATGCTACTGCGTAACTACGCTCATCTGAAATTGAGAGATGACTGTTAATAATATTTAATTTCGCACAGAGCTCTGCTGCCGCGCCGCTAAACTTCAACTCTGGTTTACCACTCTCAATATGCACTACAACTATCTGCCGCATAGTAATTCCGCCACTAAACCCACTACCTAGAGCTTTTGCAGCTGCCTCTTTTGCGGCAAATCTTTTAGCGATAAAATGGTTTTGAATACGCTCACTACAGAGTCTCAGCTCCTCTAACTCTGATTCAGCAAGAATTTTCTCAGCGAAACGCGCACCATGTCTATTCAGACTGCTCTCGATGCGACCAATTTCAACAATATCTATACCAGTTCCAACTATCATAATAGTACTCTATGCCGAGAGGATCAAACTCTTCATCTCAACCACAGCTGGCTGGAGCCCTGTGAAGAGAGCGCGAGCGATTATGGCGTGCCCTATATTTAACTCTACAAGCTCTGGTAGAGCTGCTACTGCCTGCACATTGTGGTAGTGCAGACCATGCCCTGCATTTGGCTGGAGCCCCAATTTATACGCATAACTGACTGCAGCACGGATTCTCTCGAACTCTTCGGCAACAGTTTTGGGATCGGTTGCATCTGCATAACTCCCAGTATGAATCTCACATACTGGAGCACCGATTTCAGCCACTGCCTCAATCTGTTTTGGATCTGGATCTATAAATGGAGACACTCTGATATGGGATGCGGCAAGCTGCGCTACCGAATCACGCATCTTCTCTAGTTGCCCTGCTACATCTAGCCCACCCTCTGTGGTCAGCTCTTCGCGCTTCTCTGGCACTAGACAGCAATCCGCTGGAGCTATTCGCTCTGCAATAGTAAGCATCTCGGGGGTTACTGCCATCTCTAAGTTCAGTTTTGTCTGCATAACCTCCACCACCAACTCAAGGTCGCGCTCTTGAATATGGCGGCGATCTTCTCGTAGATGCATAGTTATCCCATCCGCTCCAGCTTGCTCAACCTCAATTGCTGCCTGTACCGGGTCTGGGTAGCGAGTTCCACGCGCTTCACGCAGAGTTGCGATATGATCTATATTCACCCCTAATTGCCGTTTTAATATTTCCACTCTCTACTCCACCATTCCATTTTTTAGTAGCGATAATTGTAGCATACCTTTGGCGTTCCAGCTCTTACCGCTGCAGTAACTTTCGACTCTGAAGCTCGCTGGGGAGGTGGTAATCAAGGGCAGCTCGCAGTAACTGTTTTGCCTCTTGTTGCAGTTTTGCAGGTAACTCTTGATCTGCTTTAGGAAACGATTCAATATTTGATTCAATATTTGACTGCCCTAACCATTGCCGCAGTACTTTCAGGGTTGTTCCGCTCACTTGTAGCGTGCTGGTGTTTATATCAGAATCCTGCCTCACTCTTGCCAACCCATCCTCTGGATAGTAGCAGTAACTCTGTTCAGTTGCGATAGGATCACCTGCAATGTCGTAGTTTAGGTCAAAACCAAACCCTACCTCCTCTAAGAGTTGGAGTTCAAAGATACGCAGTAGATGCGCTTCATTCTCGATAACTAGTTCAGCTAAGAGCAGACTGTATCTATCAAAAAGTGTAGAGTGGGGATCGCCGTGATGGAGGAGTTTTATTAAGAGTTCATTTAGGTAGAGTCCACAAATCAGTCTACGCCCTACTAGCCTATGTGCTATTCCCGTAGCCTCTACCTTAGTTAAAGTTTTAAGTTCACCTCTGCCGCTCCAGCTAATCTGGAGTGGGGTAAATTGTTGGAGTTGAGTTGCGAGTGGAGAGCGCCCTTTTGCTCCTGCTCTGGTTGAGCCACGAGCCACTACTGATACAAGTCCTGCATCTCTAGTAAAGAGCTCTATAATCTGACTGGTATTGCGAAAAGGTCTAGTGTGAATAACAAATGCGGCGTGAAAGTCAGCTTTCACGGTAACCTAAGCTCTGCAACGCCCTGTCATCATCAGACCAACCTTCACGCACTTTAACCCAGAGTTGGAGGAATATTTTGCGCCCTAGCAATTCCTCTAACTCTTCCCTAGACTCCTGCCCTACTGTGCGCAGTCTTGAACCTTTATTACCAATTACAATTCCCTTCTGACCTTTTCTCTCAACCCAGATTACTGCTGCAATCTCAGTCAACTTGCCCGTCTCTTTGAATTGCTCAATCTCTACAGTGAGTGCATAAGGGAGCTCTTGCCCAAGTTGGCGGGTCAGTTTTTCACGAATCCTCTCAGCCACTAAAAAGCGTTCGCTCCTATCTGTAATCTGATCCTCTTCATAATAGTGAGCTCCAGCTGGAACCAGCTCTTTAAGTTTCTGCTCTAGATTATCAACCCCATGCCCTTTTAGTGCAGAGAGTGGAATTATTGCGTTAAACTCCATTCGTGCAGATAGCTTCTCAATAAGAGGAAGAAGCTGATCTTTTTGGGCAACTCTATCTACCTTATTTATTACTACAACTACTGGGGCTTTAAGGTTGCGCAGGTGCTCAACCACCAACTCATCTTCACTGCTCCACTTCTCACCATCAACTACAAAAATTACAATATCAACATCATCTAAGCCACTAGTCGCAGCTCGATTCAGATATCTATTCATCGCACTCTCGCTATTGGAGTGGATACCAGGGGTATCGACATAGACAAATTGAGCACTGCCGATAGTTTTTATCCCTAAAATACGGTGACGTGTAGTCTGTGGTTTGCGTGAGGTTATGCTAAGTTTCTCACCGAGAATTCGATTCATTAGCGTAGACTTGCCAACATTGGGTCGCCCCACAATAGCAATCATTCCGGATTGACTGTTCATCTATTTAACTCCATAATTTTCTGCAGCGCAGAATCCGCTACAGACTGTTCTGCTTTACGGCGGCTCGTCCCCTGAGCGCTCAGTTCCAGCTCTAAACTCTCAATCTGACAACGGACAGTAAACTGTTGCAGGTGTCCCTTTCCAGCCACCTTAGTAACCTCATAACTAGGAAGCGCCAACTTCCGACCTTGGAGCCACTCTTGCAGCCTGGTCTTCGGATCTTTTAGTTCATCTAACGGCGGAAGCTCATCAACTTTTTTAGAGAAAAGTTGTTGTAACCACTTTTCACAAACCTCAAATCCACCATCTAGATATATAGCCCCGATTACCGCTTCTAGCGCATCAGCTAGAATAGAGTCTCTTCTATAGCCACCACTTTTCATCTCACCAGCACCAAGCAAGAGTGCTGCTCCGAACTCTAACTCTCGTGCAATCTCTGCCAAACTTTCACCTCTAACCAGCCGTGCTCTAGTTCGACTTAGATCGCCCTCTGCAGCAGATGGAAACTTCTCATAGAGCATTGCAGAGACCACAAAACCTAAAACTGAGTCACCCAAAAATTCAAGGCGTTCATTATTATTGTAACCAAGACTACGGTGGGTCAGCGCCTGTTTCAGCAACTCTGGCTGCTGAAAACTGTAGTTGATTCTGCCAGAAAGCGCTTTCAGAGGATTCATGCTATCAATCAATTGAGCCAATTCTATTCCAGCTAATACCATCTCCGCAGTTGAAGTCCCAGCTCATCCATACTGCTACAGCTTTACCCACAATATTCTCTTCTGGCACAAAGCCCCAATAGCGGCCATCACGGCTATTATCACGATTATCACCAAGCATAAAGTAGTGTCCTTCAGGAACCACCCACTCTCCCTCTCTGCTGGAGGAGCGTTGTGGAATAATTAAGATCTCGTGATCTGTGTCAGCTGTCTGCTCACCGAAACGGAGGGACTCTATGGTTCGACACTGGCTATTCATCCAGAGGTGTGAACCATGTTTACTCATTTTTGCGAGCTCACCATTAACTGTAAGGCGGCGATTACGGTACTCGATACGGTCACCAGGAACACCTACCACCCGTTTAATATAATCTATACTCGGATCTTCTGGGTAACGAAACACCATAACATCACCCCGTTTAGGATTGTCTACATTTAAGAATTTAGTATCTACAACTGGGAGTCGCAATCCATAAGCAAATTTATTCACTAAGATAAAGTCACCCACCACTAAGGTTGGGCGCATCGAACTAGAGGGAATACGGAATGGTTCAAAGATAAATGAACGGAGCACTAACACTATTAAGATCACAGGAAAGAATGAACGAGCATACTCAACTATAATTGGCAGCTCACTATTACCTCTGTGTGGAGCCCAAAGTTTACTATCTAAGAACCAGATCAGACCAGTCACTAGAAGTGCGATTATTAAAATTCCTGAAAAATCTAAATGCATATTTTGCCTCTTATTTATATCTTAAAATTTATCTATTATTTATCTTTATGACTCTGTTAAGAGTACTCTATTAAGAACCTTTACTAGTCTGTAACACTGCCATAAATGCCTCTTGCGGAATATCTACCTTACCTACCCGCTTCATTCTCTTCTTACCCTCTTTCTGTTTAGAGAGAAGTTTTTTCTTTCTGGAGATATCTCCACCGTAACATTTAGCTGTCACATTCTTACGAAGTGCCTTAACTGTGGTCCGCGCAATTATTTTAGCACCTATTGTTGCCTGAATTGCAACATCAAACATCTGGCGAGGAATAATCTCTCGCATCTTCTCTGCAAGCATCCGTCCACGAGGGATAGATTCTACTCGATGCACAATCATAGAGAGTGCATCCATCTTATCCCCATTTATCTGCAGATCAACTTTAACTAGGTCTGCAGCTTGGAAGTGTTTAAAGTGATAATCCATTGAGGCAAAGCCACGACTGACCGATTTCATCCTATCAAAGAAATCTACTAACACCTCAGAGAGTGGTAGCTCATAGGTTATTGAGACTTGTCGCCCCATATACTGCATATCTTTTTGCACTCCGCGCTTCTCAATACAGAGTCCAATCACTGCCCCTACAAAATCTTGCGGGACTAAAATGTTAGAGGTGATGATAGGTTCACGAATCTCATTAATCTTATTAACTACCGGAAGGTCTGCAGGATTGTCTATATAGATAACCTCTCCATCACTCTTCTCAATTTCATATACAACAGTAGGTGAAGTGGTGACTAGATTTAGATCATACTCTCTCTCTAACCGTTCTTGAATGATCTCCATATGAAGCATTCCAAGAAAACCGATACGGAAACCAAAACCGAGAGCTGGAGAGACCTCTGGCTCATACTCTAATGCCGCATCATTAAGGGTTAGTTTAGCGAGCGCATCTCTAAAGTCCTCATAATCATCAGTGTCAACTGTATACATACCAGCAAAAACTTGCGGTTTAATCTCTTGAAATCCAGGAAGACTGTCTGTAACTGGGTTAGCAGCATCAGTGAGTGTATCACCAACTGGCGCTCCATCAATCTGCTTGATTCCTGCAATCACATAGCCAACCTCTCCTGCTGCTAGCTCATCCTGTTTACTCTGTTTGGGGGTGAAAATACCAACCTCGTCAACCAGGTGTGTATTGCCAGTAGAGAGCACTTTCATCTTCATTCGCGATCTGATACGCCCATTTACTACTCGCACCAGTGAGACAACACCAAGGTAGTTATCGAACCAAGAGTCTATAATCAACGCTTCGAGCTTACCATCTGGATCGCCCTCTGGAGCTGGAATTTTAGCTACAATCTCATCTAAAAGTTCATTAACTCCTAGACCACTTTTAGCACTCACCTGTTTTGCTTCTGTAGCGTCAATTCCAATGACCTCTTCGATCTCCTCTATAACTCTCTCAGGTTCGGCTGAAGGTAGATCTATCTTATTGAGTACTGGAAGAACTTCAAGTTCCAGATCAATAGCTGTGTAACAGTTGGCTACAGTCTGTGCCTCAACCCCTTGCGCCGCATCCACAACTAGCAAAGCACCTTCGCATGCGGCAAGAGAGCGAGATACTTCATAAGTGAAGTCTACATGCCCTGGAGTGTCAATAAAGTTAAGGAGGTAAAATTTACCATTTTGAGCCTTATACTCCAACGATACGCTCTGCGCTTTAATGGTGATACCTCGCTCTTTCTCAATATCCATTGAGTCAAGCACCTGCGCTGACATCTCTCGATCTGAAAGCCCACCACAGATCTGAATAAACCGATCCGCAATGGTCGATTTACCATGATCAATATGGGCAATTATTGAGAAGTTTCTTATCCGTGAAAGTTCGTACATTCTCTATCTCGGTAACCTTAGCGCTAGAAAAATAGGTCCATTCTCTCTAATAATATAGAGCGGTACTCCTCGTCCTCTAGGGAGAGTATCAATCACCTCTAGCAACTGCTTAACACTCGATATATTTATTCTATTTAGTTTACTAATTACATCCCCCTGCTTAACTCCAAAGCTGGAAGCAAGACTGTTTCTTTCGACCTCAGCCACCAATACTCCGCCCGCATCAAGTGCAAGCTTTTTGCGTAATTGAGTTGGGACTGGCTTAAGAGTCATTCCAAATATCTTCTCTACACTCTGCTCTGCTGGATGCTCACCACTCTTAGTAATAGTAGAGCTTGCCACAACCTCTTCTGGCAGTTCACCAATTACAATATGGATAATCTGCTCACTTCCATTACGCATAACTTTAACAGGGATAGATTCCCCAACAGGAGAGCTTCCAACTATTGGAGGGAGATGACTGTTACTCTCAATGAATTTATCATTAAACTCTATAATCACATCTCCAACTTTGAGCTCAGACCCATCTGCTGGGCTCTCTTTCATAATCTTAGCGACTAATGCACCGATAGGTCTATCCATTCCAAAGGACTCTGCTAAGTCACTATTCACGGGCTGAATCATAACTCCAAGCCATCCACGAGATACATGTCCGCCATTTTTAATCTGCTTAACTACATCCATCGCTACTTCAATTGGGATCGCAAACGAGAGCCCCATATAGCCTCCTGACTTGCTAAATATAATTGAGTTAACCCCTACCACCTCACCATTAAGGTTAAAGAGTGGGCCGCCAGAGTTTCCTGGATTTATCGCTACATCTGTCTGAATAAATGGAACATAGTTGAATCTATTATCACCCTCTGAAATATTCCGCGCTTTGGCACTAACTATGCCTGAAGTGGCTGACATTTCAAATCCAAATGGCGAACCTATCGCTAGAACCCACTCTCCTATCTCAAGGGTGGTGCTGGTACCAGTAGTAATAGTCGGTAGGTTATTAGCATCAATTTTAATTAACGCAATATCAGAACGCTCATCCGAACCAACCACCTCTGCTTTCAACTCTCGTCTATCACTCAGACGCACCATAATTTTACTAGCTCCATCAACTACATGATGGTTGGTTAATATATATCCGTCTGCGGTTAGAATGCTTCCAGACCCTTGCGCCTGAGTCTCAAACTCACGGGGCTGATGCTGACGACCATTAGGGTCCACCCCTCCAAAACCGCGATCTTTAAAGAAGCGACGAAAAAGATCGGGCATCTCATTCATCTCACCATTTGGTCCGATCCCTCCAAGCCCCCCGAAACCTGGCATTGAGTCGATAACTTTAGTTTGAGTTACACTGATACTAACTACCGTAGGCATCTGCTCTTTTACTAAAGAGACAAAATCTGGAAGCTCTGCACGAGCTACTGTAGAGACCATCAACATCCCACCTATCAACAGGGATAATAGTACTCTTGATGCTCTATCTTTTGATGCACCACTTTCTGATAAACTAGTTGTAAAATTCACTCTTGACCCTTCCATAAAAAATAGACTCCTTAACAATAAAAACTAATTACTAAACAATAGGACTAATAATAGGATCATTATACAGCTTTACAATAGTAGGGATTAACTCTTCACTCTCAAACAGCCCTCTACTTTTCATCCAGCGCACGGAAGCAAAAGCACCAACCGCCCCTAAACCGATAGTTAACAACTCTGATGAAGTTGAGAACCAACTATCTAGAATCCACTCCGCACTCAGCACAGTAACGAACAGTGCAAGTAGTGGTATAAGATATAGTCTAGCTGCTCCGCGCAGAAGACCACCCTCACTAATCGCGATAACAACTCGCTCCCCCACTTTTGCGCCAACTCTATTGATCACCTTAACTCTATTGGAACGGTTTCCCATTACTTTAGAGAGTGTCGATGTACCACAACTAGAGACAGCACTACAACTACCACAGGATGAGCTTGCACTACTCTCAATCCAGGCATTTTCACCATCTACTGCTACAACTATTGCGCTCTCTTCAATCATTATATATTTTCATCTCCTCAATACTTCACCATCTAAATATTTTATTAAATGTCATTAAATGCCATCAAATGTATTCGGGTATTGTAGAATATATCTTATGTCTCTATACAAATATGATGTATTGATTTTAGGTACAGGAGCAGCTGGACTAACCTTAGCACTCCAGCTTGACCCTAAACTAAAAATCGCAATTCTTGCTAAAGACTCTCTTAACGAGGGGAGCACGCTCTATGCGCAGGGTGGGATTGCTGCGGTGCTCGATAGTAAGGACTCGATAGAGTCACACATTGAAGATACACTAAATGTTGGAGCTGGTCTCTGCTCTGAAGAAGTAGTCCGTTTTAGCGTAGAGAATGGGCGCAACGCTATTGAACAGTTAATCGATTCAGGAGTTGAGTTTTCACGCACTAACGATAGCGACAGCAAATCTCCACTCCATCTCACCCGCGAAGGTGGACACTCTCACCGCAGAGTAGTACACGCTGCAGACGCTACAGGAAGAGCTATTGAGACTACTCTCCTAGAGCAGCTCTTAGCACGGAAAAATATAGATGCTTTTGCAAAACATATCGCCATCGATCTTATTATAGATAAGCAGAGCAGAGACAGTACTCATAAAAAAACATCTCACAAAGTTAGTAAAAAGGTAGTTATCGGTGCTTATGTGTTAGACCGTAACAGTGATGAAGTTCACTCGTTTCAGACAAAAAAAGTTGTGCTCGCTACTGGTGGTGGCAGCAAAGTATATCTCTATACTAGTAACCCAGATATCTCAACTGGAGATGGTATCGCTATGGCATGGCGTGCTGGATGCCGAGTAGCGAATATGGAATTTAACCAATTTCATCCCACCTGTCTCTACCATCGACAAGCTAAATCATTTTTGGTCACAGAAGCTCTACGCGGTGAAGGAGCTAAACTTCTTCTCCCTAATGGTAAACCATTTATGCATAATTTTGATTCGAGAGAGGAGCTCGCACCAAGAGACATTGTCGCTCGTGCCATCGACCATGAGATGAAACGACTCGGAGCTACTCATCTTAATCTTGATATAAGTTCTAAACGGAGTGATTTCATACAGAGTCATTTTCCGACTATTCACCAAAAACTTCTAAATTTTGGAATTGATATGACTAAAGAGTCAATTCCAATAGTTCCTGCTGCCCACTACACCTGTGGTGGAGTAATGACTGATATGGATGGTAGAACGGATATTGATGGACTCTACGCAGTTGGTGAGGTTGCCCATACGGGACTACATGGAGCGAATAGAATGGCGAGCAACTCTCTGCTTGAGTGTCTAGTATTTGCCGCCTCTGCAGCTACTCATATCAACTCAAACTCTATTAATGGCTCCATATCTGACAATACAACTTCCGTAGATATTCCACCTTGGGATGCAAGCCGAGTTACTGATTCAGATGAAGAGGTAGTTGTCTCCCACAACTGGGATGAGCTACGGCGCTTTATGTGGGATTTCGTTGGGATCGTACGAACAACTAAGCGCCTAGAGCGAGCTGCAAGAAGAGTAGAGTTACTTCAAAATGAGATTGCAGACTATTACGGAAACTTCCGCATCAACAATAACCTACTAGAGCTCAGAAATTTAACCCAAGTTGCAGAACTTATTATAAAATCTGCCCTGCAGCGCAGAGAGAGTCGCGGACTTCACTATACGCTAGACTACCCTGAAAAATTGGCGACAGCTGAAAATAGTATTTCAGACCCAAATAGTTACATTAAATAGCTTAAGATTACCGGGTAATAGACGATAATTAATATGACTACAAAAACATATAAGTGAGAGAATAGATTATGAGCGCAAATAATAGAGAATTTTTTCGGGTAGAAGAAGAGGCGTATGTGATAATTAAATATGTCCCAAAGAACAATATTCGTCAAGTTGCAGCCGATATAAGTGCCAGTATGAGGATGAATAATCTAGCAACAATTAATAAAAACATTAAGGATGGTTTAGCTCTTATTAATGGGCGTAATAGACAATTGGCTCAACTTATGGCAAGTATGGATGAGAAGATGGATTACATTCTACGGGTAGTGGAAGGTGGATCTATGGAAGAGACAAAAATACAGCCTATCAACCTTAGTTCAGGAGGTTGCCGCTTCTATACTACAGAGGTCTATGGCTCTAGAGAAGTTATCGATATAACTATCCGTTTTACTAATTTAGTTGAGGTTCGTGCACTTGCTATGGTAGTCTTTAGTAAACCAGCCTCAGATACCAAATATGGAACTCATGAAATGGCATGTGAATTTAAAGCTATCTCTAAATCTCATAAAGAGGCTATTGATACAAGGGTTATGGATCGTCAACAGCAAGATCTAAAAGTAAGGCACGACGATAGATATCAAGCTAAACCTGAAGGAGTAGAGGATGGAAGTTAGTTGGAAAAGTTTTATACAGAGTGAAGGTGGTGAGTTTAAAGATGGTACTCTACTAAGTTTCGGTAATCCAGAGCAGGAGCGCCATATAGCCTCTAGCGGTGATCTTTTTTCCGACCTATCCCACCTTGCCCTCCTTGAAGTTGGAGGGGAAGAGAGTGCATCCTTTCTCCAGAATCAGCTAACTAATGATATTGCTGCACTTAAAATTGGCGATAGCCAACTAGATGGTTGGTGCACTCCTAAAGGACGAATGCTTGCCCTGTTCTTAGTAGTACGAACGGACGAGAGTAAGTTTTTACTTCAATTTCCAATTGAGCTTTTAGAGATGGTTAAAAAGCGTATGCAGATGTTTATTATGCGCTCTAAAGTCACATTAACAAACCTATCCAACTCATTAATCTGTATTGGAGTATCTGGTCCAACTGCAACCAAACAATTAACTAACTTTACCCTCAGTAGCGGAGAGCAACCAACCGTGGTTTCACTCCAAGCTGGAGCTTTTCCGAGAGCTTTTGCGATCAGTACTATCCAAAATGCACCTCAACTTTGGGAGCATCTGAATGTCAAATCAGCCCCTGTTGGAAGTAGAGTTTGGGAGTTAACCAATATTCGCGCTGCTGTACCAACTGTGGTAGCTGCAACTCAAGAGTCATTTATCCCGCAGATGTTGAACCTACAAAATATCAACGGACTAAGTTTTACTAAAGGGTGCTATCCAGGGCAAGAGGTAGTTGCGCGAATGGAGTACCTAGGAGAGCTTAAACGGAAGCCATATCGAATAACTATCTTAGAAGATATTACCCCTAGCAGTGGAGATAGACTCTACTCAAAAAGTTCAACATCTGGGCAGGGGGCAGGAGAGATTATCTCTATTGAAAAAGATGGTGATGGAGTATGGGAAGGACTTGCGGTCTTAGCAGTTAAAGTCGCTGAAGCGGATGATCTAACTTACGCAGAAGATGGCTCAATCAGCGTTAAAGTGATACAACCTCTATAACATTTTCACTTCGCGCTGAGGATATGGAATCTTAATTCCAGCTTGTTGAAACTCTCGCCAGATTACTCTGTTAATATCTGAACGAACTCCACCAACTCCATTGGTTGGATCTGAGATCCATACTCTTAACTCGAGATCTAAGCCATTCTCTCCAAACCCCATCAATCTTGCAACTGGGGTTGGTTCAGCGAGTGCGCGGTTGCAATCTGCAGCAGCTTTAACCAACAACTGCATCGCCAACTCTGGATCACTCTTATAACTGATCTGCACTGGAACCTTTAGCCTTACCTTCTGATCGCTATAACTCCAGTTTATAACCTCGGTAGTGATTAAGTTCTCATTAGGAATGAGTGTCTCTACGCCATCTCTGTCTCTCACTACTACATAACGAGCTCGTAGCTCCTGCACCCAGCCAAACTTCTCATTAATACTAATCACATCACCGGGTCTAATTGAGCGATCAAAAATCAAGATAAAGCCAGAGATAAAATTGCTCGCAATTCTCTGCAGACCAAAACCAAGCCCAACACCGAGCGCCCCTCCAAATACTGCAAGTGCGGTCAGATCAATTCCTACCGAATTTAGCGCGATCAAGATAGCAACAACAAAGAGCGCAAGCTTACTAGCTTTGTTTATTCCAACTTTGGCAGCTGGGGTTAATATTCTCGAACCTTGTAGGGAGCGTTCGATAAGGCGTGAGATCCAAGCACTAATAATTAGCAGTAACCCAACCACAGAGGCAAGCTTAACTACGGAGAGCAGGGAGATTCTGATCTCTCCAACACTTACTCCGACCACATCAAGTGCCTTAATCACATCTGGTAACCATCCCAAAAGATGGAAAACCACTACTGCCCAGATAACCGTACTGATCAAATTCTCCCATGCTTTTACTAATGGACCAGGACGCAGTGCCATTCGAAGCAGATAGACCAGCAAGCGCACCATCATCAGAGAGAAGAGAAGTGGCGAAGCGATATTTAAGAGAGTTCCAGCAGACGAGAATTGCCCAAAAATTGCACGCCCAACCAACACAATGAAGAGCATACTAAAGGGGAATATTATTTTCTTAATAGACTGGACTGTTATCGTCTTGAGATGTGTCCGTTTTTCAGTAGCAATTTCAAGGTAGAGTACAATTCTCTTCTGAGTCCAGAACGCAAAGACAATAGATACCATAACTATCGCCGCCTCAATTAGCAGCAGCAGCGGATCTATATTTATCAACAGCTGCCCAAGCGAGATCTGTTGAAATTCTTGGATGAAATCATTCATAAATTTGGTGGGGCGTCGGAGACTCGAACTCCGGACCAAGAGATTAAGAGTCTCCTGCTCTACCAACTGAGCTAACGCCCCATTTTCTTCTAAATAACCCTAACTATAAAAGAGTGCGCATTATAGGGCAAACTATATAGTTGAGCAACTCATTTTTAATTACTTTTTTATAATTGCTAATTATATCAGCTGCAGACCTAGAATACCCTCCATCTTCTCTGCTGTCTCTGATTTACCTGTTCTACTATCGCCAACCAATGCTACGGTTATGCTAACTTCTTCACTCTTACCAGTAGAGTGTTTACGCTTCTCAATAGCCACCTCTTTAATTAGGTCGATCAGATCTTCCGCAAGTCGTACTGGAGCAAGCTGCTCGACCTCATCTCGATCATGGTATCCGCAACGGGTTAAATCTTCATCACTATTATCACCATATACGCCAGCCATCAGTTGACTATGAGCAACTCCAAGATGAAGATCGCCATTATCTACCATAGTTTTAGCCATAGCTATAAACTTCTCTTCATTCTTCACAAACTGCTGATACAGTTCTGGATGGAGCTCTGTGCCATTTTCATCAAGAAGTAGTGGAAATGGGTTAGCCCAATAGCTACTCTCTTTTGCTCCTCGATGAGTATGAGTACTACCAGCTGCAACTCGCTCACCAAGACGGAAGTGTCCTATCGCTTCATCAACGCTCATTGATGCAGAGACTGTTGTTTTACCCTCTTCCACCAACTCAAAGTTATTCATATAGAGTAGTACATCTAGTGGATTACCACTCATCACTTCAATATCTTCAGTAACAGGAACAATCTGTCGCGCATTGGATCCTGTATCTTGGTTGTAGCCAACCTCTCGCCCAGCCATCTGGAGTTTTGCCTGCTCACTAAAACCATCTAGACAGGCAAATGCTCCTGTTTCTGTTCCATAGAATATTGGTTTATCGCCATCAATAGATATGCGCCCCATATCATCAGCCTTAATTAGCATTTCAGAGATGTATGGTTCGCCCTCACTCCCCTCCTCTCCATCGAAACGAACTAGATAGCGTGTACATCCGCAGTGCAGAGGAATCTCGCCTTTACGAATAGCCAACACATTGTGGAGAGTTAACACTGGTTTTTTACAGTAGCCGAAATATTTAAGCTCATCTCGATCAGGAACTAACCCAACTAAAATATCATTATCCTTATCCCAGAAATATCCGAGATCATGATCAGCAGCATTTGGATCACTAAATATAAAGATCCCATCAGGTCGCTTACCATTTTTCAGATCAACCACACTAGCGAATGGGAAGAGATTTAGAAGTCCTGGCTCCATCTCAATACTACCACGCGACTTATGCAGGTAGACTACAATTAACCACGCTCCAACTTGCAGTGGTACCGAGACCCAATCTTCTGGATTAAAATTATCTAGATTAAGTGGATTGTACGAGAGTTCGTAAAATGGTTCTGCTCGCTTATTAGATGGAGTTGAATAATCCACCCCAGTTTTGATGTCTGCTGCAATAGTTAGCGGAACATGAGAGAGCGACACATAATCTGCGGGAAGATTAAAGTAGTGACCAGAGATCTCTCCAGCGGTCACATTTGGGGACACATCCAAGCCGTGACTTCTACGAACACCCTTTTCTAGCCCAACTTTACGCAATAATCTTCGTCTAGTTTCCAATATTAGATCAGAGAGAGAGCCAGCTTTTTCTGTAACCTTATCTTTAACAGAGTCCGGGGTCTCAGAGCCTGTAGAGACCACATCATTCTGCAAGCGTACTAAACGAGAATAGCTACTGGAGCGGAAATGGTGAAATGCACCATCTATAAAGCGGACCACATTACGACATCTTTCAGAGTCATTAGCAACCTCTTCATCACTCAGAGCTAAGATGTTTAATAGATTTCTAGCAGAGACATTTTTAATGAAGCTGACTTTATGCATCGCCTCATTCTGATGTCTCTCACCTCTATTATCCAAGTTATCAATAAACTCTATCTTGTACTGTTTAAGAAAGCGTGAAAAAGGGAGACTTTTAATCAACTGCTCTGGAGTATTACACCCCTCTCTTATCTCTAAAATTTGTTCCATTTAATAAATCCAAATATAGTAAATATAAATATACACATAAAATTAAGCGCATATTCTACCATAAAATAGAGATTTTTTTAAAATACCTGATATTTAATCTGCCTGTGTAGTTTAGTGTACTATTGAGGTGTAACTTTAACTCTTACTCTAATAGAGTCGCCTGGATCTCTATTCATCTTAGTTGAGAAGTTATGTCCACTATAGCTGTAATTTACAATGTAGTGTGAGACCTCTCTTCTCTTCTCTGTCTCATATACGGTTTCACACTGCTCAACTTCTCTATATTGAGATCTGTTGTTAGATCTTCCAGAGTCTATTTTCTCTTGATCATTAGCTACAGATGCGCCAAGTGCTGCTCCCGCTAAAGTCATCGCATCTTTACCGCTTCCACCTCCAAATTGATTACCAATAACTCCTCCCAGTAGACCACCTAGTAGTTCGTTAGTATAACTCCCATCCGATGATCCAGGTTGCTCTACTCTTACTGTCTCCGTCCAACATTTCTCGACTGGCTTGCGTATCGTATAGTTTTTCTCAACAGGTGTAACATTAGTAACTGTTGCCCACTCACTAAATCCTCCGTTATTGCCAGCCTCTAGTGTGGCAGAGAAAATGGTGGCTAAGGATAGTCCAACGATAGCTGGTTTAATATTCATTTTTAAACTCCTAAAATAGTTAATTTAATATTGTGAGATATAATATTCTAAGCTGATACATTTTGTCAAGGTAAGATAGATATTGTATTGTATTGTGATTCTCGCCCGCTTACACACTTCTATTTTTAAACCATGGTCATCTATACTAAAACAGATTAGGTGTAAATATTATACGAACAGATAGTTATTCTTGCCGCTATTTTTTACTGAATACATGGATGAATCAGCAAGTTTTAGGAGCTCTTCTGGAGTATCAGCATCATCTGGATAAACTGAAATTCCTATACTACATCCGATCAAGCTCTCTCCAAAACTAAGCTGGAATGGAGAAGAGATACTCTCAACTATTTTAGTGGCAATCGCATCAATATCTATTTTTTCGGCAATATCGAATAAAACTACCACGAACTCATCCCCACCTATTCGAGCAACCGTATCGACTGCTCTAAGGCAGCCAGACAACCTCTTCGCCACGTCAACAAGTAGTGCGTCACCTGCCTCATGCCCCATTGTATCGTTAATTGATTTAAACCCATCTAAATCGATAAATAAAACAGCCGTCTGTTTTTTATCCCGACGTGCTGATTCTATCGCCTGCTCTATTCTATCCAAGCAGAGCCGGCGTGTTGGCAGTCCAGTTAAAACATCATGGTTCGCAAAATGTCTCAGCTCATCCTCTATTTTCTTTCTATCACTAATATCGTGTACAACAGCACTAAAATATCTTGTCTCAGATTGTTTCCATGTTCCCAATGAAAATTCTATCGGAAACTCTACACCTAGCTTATTCAATCCTGCCAGCTCTACAGTTTTATTAATTAGTTTAAAATCCTCTCTATTTACTGCTTGTTCAAGACCTCTGAGATACTCTTCCTGATACTCAGAGGGAATAATTTTCACCAAAGGCTCTCCAAGCATTTCTAATTCAGAATAACCGAATCCTCTTTCAGCAGCAGGATTCCAAGTAACGATATTACCAGAGTCATTGACTGTAATAATCATTGCAACAGATGAGGTTGAAGTTATAGAACGAAACCGCTCCTCATTCTCTCTTAACTCATTCTCAGTCTTGATTCGAGTCTGAATTTCACTCTTAAGCTCTTTTGTTCTTCGCTCAACAATATGCTCAAGACCCTCATTAATTTTCTTTAACTCAGCTTCAGCCCTTTCTTCAGCAACCCAGGATTTTGCTAATCGCCAACTGCTATAACCATACCCAAGAATAATCAAAGTCGAAATAATTAATAACCAGTAACGACTTTCATTGATTGGAGTTTGGTACTGCTCCTCAGGAAGAAACAGCACAGACTTCCAGTAATAATCATGAAACTCTAAGTTAGTCAAGCTGGATGAAAAAGCTTCACTTGTACCGCTGCTTGTTTTTTGCCCCTCAACAAGCGGATAAATTGTTGAAAATGTCCACAAGCCATATTCATCTACAAACTGCCCCCTATCTTCAGATACAATTTTTTTCCATGCTTCTGGGTATCTTTCACGCATCGAATTTTCTCTGTTTTTATACATAAACCCCCATTCCATTTCTGGGTTTGTCCCCTTTAACCAGTACCCATCTCGATTCAGCATCCATGCCCTAGAACCACTATCCCCCATTGATTCTTTATACACAGTAAGGATTCTCTCTCCACGGTAGTTCAAAAGAAGAACGCCTTGTTTTTGTTCGCTTTCATCAAATACAGGCGTCCCAATTCGTATCATTGGCTTAATGGGTTGTTCAATCTTCCCCTTTTCAATATTGAGATCTAAGGGGGAAATAAAGAATTCCCCCTCATTTAACTTAAGAGCATCAGCAAAATAATATCTTTTGCTTTTATCCTGAAGTTCTTGTTTTGGGATGATTATTGGCTTATCTTTGTTGTAGTTGACCCTAGCCTTTTCCTGTCCAGTATGATCCATCCACCGAATCTGATCATAAACACCTTTTGATAACGAGAAAGCCAACCAATCTTTTTCTAGATTCTTTGCCTCTTCACTATGAGCAGGTGCTATTTTAGTCATAGTGTGCTGCTTAACAAGAAAGCCGAGGTCACTTGTCACACTGTGCAAGATCTTCTCAATCGATGTTACTCCAACACTTATAGATTTTTGTTCTGATGAGTGAATAGCCTCTAGCGCTGCTTTCTTACTTGTGACATATATATCTAACACCATTGTAAACACAACTATTACCACTGGCAAAAAAAGCTTTTGAAACTTTACAATTGCATGGCGAGTCCAAGAATCCCCTATTTTTTCTAATATTTTCACAACTTAGATTCAACCTTGAAATGCACAACCAGCTCCAAATACCCCCCCAAACCCGTAATCATTTAGGACCAGCCTCTAGTGTGGCAGAGAAAATAGTAGCCAAAGATAGCCCAACGATAGTAGGTTTAATATTCATATTAAAACTCCTAAAATAGTTAATTCAACATTGTGAGATATAATATTCCAAGCTGATACAATTTGTCAAGGTAAGCTGCTTGGTTTGCTTGGCTTTATTCTTGACAAAGTGTTAGCATATTGCTAACATAAGAGTTATGTTTAAAATAGAGTACAGTAGAGAATCTTTGAAAGCACTTAAAAAAATGCCTCGAAACAGCTTAAAGCTTATTCGCAGCAAGATTGAAAACTTAGCAGAGAACCCTTACCATCAAAATAATAATGTAATTCAGTTGACGGGATCAGAGGAATACCGGCTTAGAGTTGGAAATTGGAGAGTATTTTATACACTAAAGGATAAACTCTTGACGATTGATATATTAAAAATAAAACCGCGCGGAGGTGCATACCAATGAGTACCATACAATTTATTGAACAAAATGGAATACGAGAATATGCAATTATTCCAATGGATCTGTTTGAGACCATTACACCATCACTTGAAGAGCTGGAAGAGATAGCAGAGTTAAAAGCATTTAATGAAAATGATGATGGGTTCCGTATTCCATCCGAAGTCGCTCATCCTATTTTAGATGGTATGCACCCTATCAAGGCGTGGAGAAGAGAGCGAAACTTAACCCAAGAGCAGTTGTCAAAAAAAGTTGGGATTAGTAAAGCCTACCTATCGCAGATAGAAAATCATAAGCGTGACGGAACATTGAAAAACATTAGAGCAATAGCAAAAGTGCTGAAAGTTAATATTGATGATTTGGAAGATTAGGGAACCTCTGATTAAGTCTGCGCGAACTGAATCGTGCATGACTTGATCAGGGGCTCCTTGATATATTGTGGACTAAACTCGCTTTTTAATTGTGCACTTATTGGTTGGTAGATAAGGGTAGATAAGGGGACACAACACTTAATTAATTATCTTTTTTCTTTGGACCTGGCCTACCCTTGCTCAACACTCGACTAACAATCTTTTCCGCCATCTGTACAAAACCTTCTGCACCAAGTGGTCTACCGGTACGAGTATGCTTTTGCAAATCAGTCACTTTATCACCTTGAGACTGGCTCAAGTAAAGCTTCCAATCGCCTACCAAATCTAATAAGTGATTTGGATTAATAATATCCAATTCATCTTTACCACTAAGGTGCGCATGCACACTGCTATATGGATAATCCCATGTATTTTTCACCATGCCCGCAACCACAGGGTTAAGCTCAACATAAGCCGCTGCCCTGAGCAAATAAGACTCATCCATTGGAAACGAAGCAAAGCGCCCCTACCAAAGATAACCACTCCAGCATTCGCGAGTATTGACCATTTTGGTATAGTGTTTGTGAGTTTCGCCGATGGCTTTGGCCAGTGATGATTCCTCTTTAGGATTGACAATCAAATGCACATGGTTTGTCATTAAACAATATGCCCAAATATCAACATTCTGCTTATCGCAATTGTGCTTCAACTGCTTAAGATAATAGTGATAATCGGATGCTTGAAAAAACACATCCTGACGCCTATTACCACGCTGGGTAATATGATGAGGATAACCTGGGAGTACCACTCTTGCTAATCTTGCCATGGGTTGATTATAGCAGGATTGATAATTAAGTGTTGTGTCCCCTTATCTTAGTGCTCCGTTGTACGACCTCGTTTTTCGGTTATAGTTGGGGATGAGCTCGTTCTTCTATGGTGGTTGCACGATTTAGCGCATGGATATAGGCTTTAGCTGAGGCTATCACTATATCTGTATCTGCGCCCTGCCCATTAATAGCTCTACTATCTTTCTCTATACGCACAGAGACTTCACCTTGAGCATCGGTCCCTTCGGTTATGCTATTTACCGAGTAGAGATCTAGCTTTGAATTGCTCTTTACTATCTTCTCAATTGCTCTAAAGACGGCGTCTACTGGTCCAGCGCCGCTTGCTGTGGCACTACTCTCACTTCCATCAACTAGTAGAGTCACATCGGCAATTGGGGTCTCTCCACTTTCCGAACACACTTTCAGAGTTAAGAGGCGTACTCTTTCATCCGCATTAAATTGTGCAGAATCAGATGCTATAGCTAAGAGGTCTTCATCATATATCTCATGTTTCTTATCTGCCAAATCTTTAAAGCGCACAAATGCCTCATTAAGATCCTCAGCACTATCTAACTCTATACCAAGATCAACCAAGCGCTGTTTAAGCGCGCTGCGCCCAGAGTGTTTACCAAGAACCATTTTATTTGCAGACCAGCCGACATCTTCTGCCCGCATAATTTCGTAGGTCTCTCTCTGTTTGAGCACTCCATCCTGATGAATACCAGATTCATGAGCAAAGGCGTTAGCCCCTACTACTGCTTTATTAGGTTGAACAGGGAACCCAGTAATTGTGGACACCAACTTAGAACAAGGGACAATCTGGGTGGTATCTAGCCGTGTATCACAGGTAAAGAGGTCTTGACGAGTTCGCACTGCCATAACTATCTCTTCTAGAGATGCATTACCTGCTCGTTCTCCCATTCCATTAATGGTACACTCTACTTGGCGTGCACCATTAAGTACTGCTGATAGTGAATTCCCAACCGCAAGCCCTAAATCGTTATGGCAGTGAACCGAGAATATCGCTTTGTCTGAGTTTGGAATACGCTCAATAAGATCAGCAATTAAGCCTCCAAATTGGTGGGGTAGATTGTAACCAACTGTATCTGGAATATTTAGTGTGGTTGCTCCAGCGTCTATCACTGCCTCTAGAATGCGACATAAGAAGTCTGGTTCAGAACGCCCGGCATCTTCAGGGGAGAACTCGACATCATCGGTATAGTTACGCGCCCACTTAACTGCTTTTACCGCCTGCTCCACTACCTGATCTGGACTCATTCGTAACTTCTTCTCCATATGAATGGGAGAGGTTGCGATGAATGTATGGATGCGCCCTTGTGCAGCTGGTTTTAGTGCCTCTCCTGCTCTCTCTATATCTAGCTCTAGAGCACGAGCTAATCCACAGATAACACTTTCGGTAACATTTTCAGCAACTGCTTTGACTGATTCAAAATCACCCTTACTTGCAACTGGAAAACCAGCCTCAATAACATCGACCTTCATCTTCTCAAGAGCACGAGCTATACGGAGCTTCTCCTCCATATTCATAGATGCGCCAGGGCTCTGCTCACCATCGCGTAGAGTTGTATCAAAAATAATCAAAGAATCTTTACTGTTCATTCATCACCTCGTAGTTGTCGATCATGTATAGATTATGTATCGCTCTCTTTATTGCTCTTATTAGAATTAGGATCATTTTCACTATCACTGCTTAACTGATCTTTACGCTGCGCTCTCTTTTTACGAATTTCAAAAAGGTTACAAGTCGGGCCCCAAATCACATAGACCATAAATCCTGCGAAGAGGATTGGGGCTGGATCTATAGATATTAACACGATCACTGCCACAACAACTATCATCGCTACAAAAGGGATGCGGTTTTTTAGATCAAGATCTTTAAAGCTACTATAACGCACATTACTGACCATCAGCAAGCCGATAAGTGCTGTGAGAAGTGCAGCGCTATAACGAGCTTCTAAATTTAACTGTTCACCACTAAACCCGTACTCTATTGCAACCCAAACCATTCCAGAAACAACAGCGGCAGCTGCTGGACTTGGAAGACCTTGAAAATAACGCTTATCAATACTAACCGCTTGGGTGTTAAAGCGAGCAAGACGCAGAGCTGCTCCAGCTGTATAGATGAAAGCTGCAAGCCATCCTACTTTACCGAGCGTAGATAACCCCCAAAGATAGACAACCAATGCTGGCGCCACCCCAAAAGAGACCATATCCGAGAGGCTGTCGTACTCCGCACCAAACTCTGTCTGAGTGTTGGTCATCCGTGCAACTCTTCCATCCAGCCCATCCAGAATCATCGCGATGAAGATTGCAACTGCAGCAACTTCAAAGCGACCTTGAATAGCCGATATTATGGCAAAGAATCCCGCAAATAGTGCGGCGGTTGTAAAAAGGTTAGGGAGTAGGTAGATTCCCCGCCGCCGCTTATCACTCATAAGATATCAACTAGTAAGATCTAGATTACTAGTTCTTACTCTTATCGACAATTTTATTCTCACTTAAAAACGGCATCATAGAGCGTAATTTCTCACCCACAATTTCGATAGGGTGTGCTGCGTTGTTACGGCGGTGAGCGGTCATCTCAGGATAGTTTGCCTGCCCTTCAAGGATAAATCGCTTAGCATACTCACCGTTTTGAATATTTTTAAGCGCCTCTTTCATAGCCCAGCGGCTCTCTTCGTTGATAATCTCAGGACCAGTAACATATTCTCCATACTCTGCATTATTAGAGATTGAGTAGTTCATATTTGCAATACCACCCTCATACATAAGATCAACTATTAGTTTAAGTTCATGTAGGCACTCAAAATATGCCATCTCAGGTGCGTAACCACCTTCAACTAGAGTATCGAAACCTGCTTTAACAAGCTCTACCGCTCCACCACAGAGAACTGCCTGCTCACCAAAGAGATCTGTCTCAGTCTCATCTTTAAATGTAGTCTCGATAATTCCACTTCTTCCCCCACCGATTGCTGACGCATAAGATAGTGCAATCTCTTTTGCATTACCAGTAGCATCTTGCTCGATTGCAATTAGATCAGGGATACCACCGCCCTTAACAAATTCACTACGCACAGTATGACCTGGCGCTTTAGGTGCAATCATAATAACATTTAGGTCTGAACGAGGAGTAACTTGGTTATAGTGAATACTAAATCCGTGGGCAAATGCTAGGGTTGCTCCCTGCTTAAGTGCTGGCTCAACCTCATCTCTGTAGAGTTGGAATTGAAACTCATCTGGTGTAAGAACCATAACTAAATCAGCTTCAGCTACTGCATCTTTAACAGCCTTAACTGGAAGACCAGAACTCTCTGCCTTAGCGGCAGAAGATGACCCAGGGCGTAGTGCAACAGTTACATCTACTCCAGAATCTTTTAGGTTATTGGCATGGGCATTACCCTGTGAGCCATATCCAATAATTGCAACCTTCATCCCCTTGATGATTGATAGATCTGCGTCTTTGTCGTAATATACATTGATACTCATTGCTGTTTTTTCCTTAGTTATTAAAAATATATTGTTAAAATGTGGTTAAAGTGTAAGTTAAATTGTAAGTTAAAATATTGTTCTAAAAAATAGTTGATGGCTATTATACATTAATAAAAGCCCAGACTCATTAGTTAAGACTTAAATCAGTAGTGAAAACATAAATGGTTATAAATTAAATAGCGAGTCTCTTATCGCCACGATAGATTCCAGAAACTCCTGAACGAACCACCTCTGTTATAGTAAATGGATCTAGAGCGGTTATGAAAGCATCTATCTTCTCACTATTACCAAGCAGCTCTGCTACGCATCCATTACTTGATTCATCAACTATATCTGCGCCATGCTCAGTCAGTGTCTGCTGAAACTGTTTGCATTCAGCATCAGTTGCCTCGATCTTCAACATCACCAATTCTCGTTCGATGTGCTCACCTTCAGTAAGATCTACAACCTTAACCACATCAATTAACTTATTTAGCTGTTTATTGATCTGTTCAATAATTGCCTCTGTCCCAACTGTGACAATAGTCATCCGTGATAGAGTTGCATCATTAGTTGGAGCAACCGTAAGGCTCTCAATATTGTATCCTCGAGCGGAAAAGAGTCCTGCAACTCGTGAGAGAGCTCCAGACTCATTTTCAAGTAGCAGTGAAATAATATGTCTTCTCATAATCTTATACTCTATTTATTGTACTTTTAAATCAAAATCATCTCATTAAGCCCAGCTCCTGCTGGAACCATCGGATAGACATTCTCTTCAGGATTAGTTATAAAATCCATAAATACGAGACGATCTTTCATTGCAAATGCCTCTTCCAGAGCCCCGCGCACATCATCAGGATCTTTAATCTGCATACCAATATGTCCATAACTTTCTGCTAATTTTACAAAGTCAGGCTGATGATTTCTCTCTAGTGTCACTTCTGAATAGCGTTTTTCATAAAAGAACTCTTGCCACTGACGCACCATTCCGAGATAACCATTATTTAGATTTATAATCTTCAGCGGTAGAGCGAACTCTTGGCAAGTGGCAAGCTCTTGGATATTCATCTGAATACTTCCATCACCTGTTACTGTGCATACTGTAGCATCTGGATGTGCAAACTGCGCCCCTATTGCGGCTGGAAGACCAAAGCCCATAGTTCCAAGTCCTCCAGAGTTAATCCAATGACGCGGCTTATCAAACTTATAGTACTGAGCAGCAAACATCTGATGTTGCCCCACATCTGAAGTTACAAAAGCCTCTCCATTTGTCACTTCGTAGAGCTGTTCCAATACAAACTGAGGATGAATAACTCCACCTTCATTTTTATAGGAGAGACAGTCCTCCTTGCGCCAGTTGTTAATATCACTCCACCAACTACTCATTCGTTGCTTAGATTCTTTCTCTACACTATCGCCTATCTTAGCAAGCAGTGAACTTAAAATATCATACACTCCTCCTACCAAAGGGAGGTCTACCTGTACATTTTTAGAGATTGAGGATGGGTCAATATCAATGTGAATAATTTTTGCTTGCGGACAGAATTTTTCAATATTTCCTGTCACTCGGTCATCAAAACGAGCACCAATCGCAATCAAGAGATCGGTGTTGTGCATTGCCATATTGGCCTCATAATTTCCATGCATACCGAGCATCCCAATAAACTGATCATCAGTTGCAGGAAACCCTCCAAGCCCCATTGAGGTATTGGTTACAGGAATATGTAATTTATGCGCAAGCTCCGTTAACTGAGCAGAGGCATTCCCAATAATTACTCCTCCACCAGTATAGAATACTGGTCGATTCGCCTCTAACATCATCTCAACAGCTTGCTCTATTTTACTAGTCGGAGCTGTAGGTACGGCGTGGTAAGAGCGAATATCTACACTCTCTGGATAACTGTATTCAGTCTTAAAACCAGTAATATCTTTTGGCACATCAATAACTACAGGACCAGGACGACCAGTAGTTGCAATCACAAACGCCTTCTTCAAGGTGCTTGCAAGATCATTTACATCTGTCACAAGAAAATTATGTTTTACGCACGATCTAGTAATGCCGACAGTATCAACTTCCTGAAACGCATCATTACCGATAAGTGGAGTTGGAACCTGACCTGTAATCACTATTAACGGAATGGAGTCCATATAGGCTGTCGCAATCCCTGTGACAGCATTGGTTGCACCCGGTCCAGAAGTTACTAGTGCCACACCTGGTTTCCCACAAGAGCGCGCATAACCATCTGCTGCGTGAACAGCCCCCTGCTCATGTCGAGCGAGAATATGTTTAACTTTGTCCTGACGATACAGTGCATCATAAATATGGAGCACCGCTCCACCAGGATAACCAAATACATACTCCACTCCCTCATCGTGAAGGAAGTGGGTAATAACCTCTGCGCCTGTTAATTCCACTTTTCAGATCTCCAGTTTATAGCTAATTTAAATAGGCGCATATATTGCCTGTTTCATCAAATTAATGCAAGAGAAATGGATAAGAAAAGTAGATATTTTTTATTTTTTTAAAACTGGTATATATCTTACGTTGGTATGTTTCTTGCAATTACGCTGATATGTTTCTTGCGATAGTTCAGGATAAGCATAGGTTTTCAAACACGGGGTTGGAACATAGATTAAATTAATCTATTATGGGATATAAAATAGGAAATATATATTAGAGTTAATCTACTGATAACACAGAGTAAATATCAGTCAATATAAGTCAATATGAGCAAAAAAGGACTGTTCACAATTAACAGTAAACTAAACAAAAGAGTAAAAACTGTCACTATGTCGTCTATTTTAGCCATAGTGAGCGGTTGCTCCCTGCCGATCTTAAATAATAACCCTATAGAGCAGAGTGCCTATGATGACCTCCAAAATAGTTTTAAAATTTCCTCTCAACCTACTGCATCTCTAACTTTAGATGAAGCTATAGCTAGAGCTATTAAATATAACCTTAAGACACAGGCCTCTCGGATGGAGGAGGCCCTACAGTATGGTCTAAAAAATCAAGTTAAGTACGATATGTTACCGCAACTAACTGCACAAGCTGGATACAATGTACGCAATAATGAAGATGCCTCTATTGGGAAAACTATAGCTGATGGCAATGTTAGTACAGACCACTCAACTTCAACAGAAAAAGATGTTTTCACTACAGACCTACAGTTGGTATGGAACTTTCTCGACTTTGGGATGGCGTACCTTAATGCTCAAGATCAAGGTCAAAGAGCTATAATTGCAATACAGCAACATCGTCAATCTATCCTTACTCTCACCACTCAGGTACAGAGTGCATATTGGAAAGCTGCCACAGCACAACAACATCTACCTAATCTAAAAAAATTAATCCGTCAGGCTGAAGTAGCTCTTAATCGTTCTCGCTCACTTCAACAACGCCAAGTTCAAAACCCAAAAGAGGCTCTAGATTATCAACAAAATCTACTAGAATCCCTAGAGAGCTTAATAGGAATAAGAAGTGAGTTAGAGCAGGCTCAACAGAGCTTTGCTCAACTAATACATCTTGCTCCAGGCGCACCATACACTCTTGAAGAGCGCCCCAAAATAGATACGATTGAACAGTTAAATCCTGAAAAACTTTTCCCTAATGCACGAATTAGATGGATGGAAGATCAAGCAATAGAACGGAGTCCTTTACTCTGGCAAAGCGAACTAGAGTTATCCATCTCTGGCAATGCAATTCGTAAAGAGCTCTTTAGCCTATTTCCTGGAGTTAGCCTTAGCAGTGGAGTTCACAACACCTCGAATATGTACACCTTCAATCCTGCCTGGCTGAATGTTGGCTTAACCCTTGCTTGGAATGTATTCAATGTACTCAGCGCTCCAGAACGGATAAATAACGCCAAACAGAAACGAGCAATAGCTAGAATGAAGCGCCTAACTACAGCTATGTCTGTTATTACTCAGCTCCATCTAGCCCGTCAAACTTATTACAATAGGTACCAAAAGTTACAGATCTCAAATGAGCTCCTAAAAATTCAGCTTGAACGGGAGAGAATCATCTTAGCAGAAGTTAAAGCAAAAGTTGGGACTCAACAACAGCAGACCCAAAATAGAGCAAATATGATATTCGCAGAGATTAAACGAGATTTAGCTTATGCCGAGATGAAGAATGCTCTAGGTCAACTTTTCCACACCTTAGGAATGGATCCTGTTAGTCACGATATAGCATCCTCGGATATAACCACTATTGCCCACTTCATTCAGACTCAACGCAACCACAATTACTATAAAATAATGCGTGGAACTCTCACCCCAATTACTGTAGTAAATAGAAAAACAGTATCCAGTAAACAGCTATACTCTGTGCAAGTTGGTGTTTACCAATCTAGCGAAACCGCTAAAGTTTTAGCTATGGGGCTACGCAGACAAGGGTACTCACCTATCATATGGCAGGAGCGTTGGAGTAGTAATAAAATTTGGCACCATGTAATCTTAGGAGAGTACAAAGATAGAGAGAGAGCAGAGGTGTTTGCATCAGACCTTGCGCACCGTCAAAATATACCAAGCATTACTATAAGAATACCTTCTCACATACTTAACAAGGATGAATAGATAATTATGAATTTTAAAATATTAGCCTTACTCTCAACTCTATTTGCCACAATTTCAACGCCTCTGGCGGCTGAAACTATTTATGAGCAACGCCAAGTTCGTGCACTATTGACACCTACACAACACGCCACTCTATCTGCCCCTATGAGTGAACGGATAAAGTCTATTCTAGTAGAGGAGAGTGACTCTTTTAAACAAGGTGACCCTTTGGTAATTTTTGAGTGTGATATTCTCCATGCTGAAGAGAGGCAGGCAGAAGCTGAGTTAGAGATAAAACGTCGCACCCATGAGACAAATATTTTAATGCAAGAGATGCAGTCAATTAGTGGCTTAGAGGTTGCCATCTCTTCTGCTCGTATTAAACAGGCGAGCGCTGCTCTAGAAAAAGTTCGCACCGAAGTAAAACGCTGCACTCTAAAAGCGCCATTTGCAGGCAGAGTAGCCTTACGCCACATTGAACCATTTGAGTCAGTTAAACGAGGAGAGAAGATAATTGAGATAGTGGATAGTAGAAATCTGCAAATCGAACTTCATATCCCCTCAACTTGGTTAAAGTGGCTCAAAGTAGGCTCTAATTTCAAACTTAAGGTTGATGAGACTAGTAAAACTGTAGATGCTACGGTGACTATGATCGGTGCGAAGATCAATCCTGTAAGCCAGACCATAAAAATTAGAGGATCTCTTAACACTAGAACATCTGAACTACTGCCTGGTATGAGTGGGTCTGCTCAGTTTTAACTCTTACAGATAGAACTTTAAATCAAGTTATGACTACAGCAACATTAATGCTCGCCTTAGAACCAAGAATTTTACTTGATGGTGCTGCGCTGTTGACTGGGTTAGATGGAATAGATGAGAGTAACCATAATTCAGAAATAGATTCACCACCTCTTCTTGACTTTACCCCCCCTCCTCCGACTCAAATAATAATTATTGATGAATCAGTCAAAGATAGAGAGACCATTCTTCAAGGGATAGATACGACCACTCCTATCCATATCTTAGATAGCGAATGGAGCGGAGTTGAGCAGATCAGTAATATTTTAAGTAGTTATCAAAACTTAGATAGTGTACATATAATCTCTCACGGTTCTGCAGGAAGTATAACTATTGGATCAACCACTCTAAACAATAACACTATTGACACTTACCAGACTGGCCTACAGCAGTGGGGGAAATCACTCTCAACCAGTGGTGACCTACTCTTATACGGGTGTGAAGTTGGTAAAGGTGAAGATGGAATAACTTTCATCCAAGATATCTCTCGTCTCACCGAGGCTGATGTAGCTGCTTCTAATGATGTTACAGGTAGTGTAGAGTTGGGGGGTAACTGGTTATTGGAGAGTAAGTTTGGAACTATTGAGAGCATAGAGATAGGTAGCTCATATTACAACCACACTCTAGCTGCACCGACTGCATCCGCAGATACTAACAGTATATATGAGGATGGAACAACAACATCTAAAACCGCAGCCGGCGGGCTTTTAAGTAATGATTTAGATGGAGATAACGACCCATTATCAGTATCACAAATTGGAGCTACAATTGACCAAAATATAGATATTATTGGCCAATATGGAACTCTTAACTGGGAAACAGATGGATCATATATCTATACAATTAATAATAGCAATAGTGCAGTACAAGAGTTATCTAGCTCGACATCTTTAACTGACCAGTTCACCTATACAGTTAGTGATGGGCAAAGTGGTTCAGACGACTCAACTCTTAGCATCACAATTATTGGAACCAATGATGCCCCAATACTCACTGTTACTAATATAGCCGCAACAGAAGATGGAGCAGCTATAACAAATACTGCTACAACTTCAGACATTGACAGCAGTAACATTACCTACAGTGTTAACAGTATGGGGGCTGGAAATGGGACAGCATCTATTGACTATAATACTGGAGTATATATTTATGATCCTGGATCTGATTTCCAAAATTTAACCAGCGGTGAAACTAGCCAAGTATCTTTTAATGTAGTAGCTAGTGATGGCAACCTTACTGACACAGAAAGTGTTACCGTCATTGTAACTGGGGTCAACGACTCCCCTAATATTGCAACTAATAACAAAATCACCGTCCTCGACGGAAACAATAACAGCGTTACCATAACCAGCGGCTATCTTAATGAAGGTGATCCAGATGATAGTGGCGCAGACCTTACATATACTGTAACTGCTACTCCGCTAAATGGAGACCTAAAACTTAACGGGGCTATCCTTGGAACAAATGGTACATTCACTCAACAAGATATCTTAAACAGTAAAGTTACCTACACTCATAATGGTACAGGTACTGCCAACGACAGTTTTCAATTTTCTTTAGCCGATGGCGGCGAAGATGGCGCAACTGCAGCAACAGGAACTTTCACAATTCAGTATGGACCTCTGCTCACTACACCAGCAGATATAACCTATACGGAAGATTTTGTTGGCGCAACTCCAGCAGAAGACCATCTACTCGCAATCGCTCCTACGATCACCTTATCTGACCGAGATAATACTACTCTAAGCAGTGCAACAATAAAAATATCTGCTGGAAAAACTACGGGGGACTATCTTGGATTTACCAATAATGGAGTTGATCAAGGTAACATATCTGGAAACTACAGCAGTAGTAGCGGAATACTCTCATTAACTTCAACAGGTGCCACTGCAACTGTTGAGCAGTGGCAGAGTGCCTTGAGAGCTGTCACCTTCAAAACCACAAACGAAAATCCTACAGAATCTTTTACAACAAGAACTATTGTGTGGAAAACAGATGATGGAACCTATTTAGGTGGGGATGGAAATGAGGTCTCCAATACTGTTACGGTAACGCCAACTAACGACTCTCCTACTATCACAACTAACAATAAAATTACTGTATTAGATGGTAATGGTCAGAATATTATTATAACTAGCAGTTACTTAAATAATAGTGATCCTGATAATGGTAATACAGAGTTGACCTACACTGTGACCACTGCTCCAACTAATGGTGAGATACAACTTAACGGAATTGGGATTGGAGTAGCTGGAACTTTTACTCAGCAAGATGTTTTAGATAATAAGTTAAGCTACACTCATAATGGTACAGGTACTGCCAACGACAGTTTTCAATTTTCTTTAGCCGATGGCGGCGAAGATGGCGCAACTGCAGCAACAGGAACTTTCACAATTCAGTATGGACCTCTGCTCACTACACCAGCAGATATAACCTATACGGAAGATTTTGTTGGCGCAACTCCAGCAGAAGACCATCTACTCGCAATCGCTCCTACGATCACCTTATCTGACCGAGATAATACTACTCTAAGCAGTGCAACAATAAAAATATCTGCTGGAAAAACTACGGGGGACTATCTTGGATTTACCAATAATGGAGTTGATCAAGGTAACATATCTGGAAACTACAGCAGTAGTAGCGGAATACTCTCATTAACTTCAACAGGTGCCACTGCAACTGTTGAGCAGTGGCAGAGTGCCTTGAGAGCTGTCACCTTCAAAACCACAAACGAAAATCCTACAGAATCTTTTACAACAAGAACTATTGTGTGGAAAACAGATGATGGAACCTATTTAGGTGGGGATGGAAATGAGGTCTCCAATACTGTTACGGTAACGCCAACTAACGACTCTCCTACTTTAAGTGCTGGCTCTATCAGTAAAAGTGAAAACTCTTTAGAAATAGGTGTAACTGTTGATGCAGTAACTAGCAACCTACTAAATGGTGTTAGTGATATTGATGACAACAGTAGTGTAGTCTCGATTAGTGTAGTGAATGGAGATGTTGCCAATTTAGGGAGTGCCATTACAACAACTCTTAGCTACATAGATGCAGATAGTGTGACTAAAACTCAAGATATTTCTCTTACCGTAAACAGTGATGGGAGTTACTCCATTGCTGCTTTTGATCTGGATGCTCTACCATTGGGTAGTAATGCAACAGGATCTTTCACCTATCAAGTAAAAGATGATGACAACTTCACCTCTAACACGGTAACTGCCACCGTTACAGTTACTGGGACTAATGATGCGCCTACATTAACTACTGCTGGCTCAATTAATAGCAGTGAAGATATATTAGAGGGTGGAATTATTGTTAATACAGCTACTAGCAATCTTCTATCTAACATCACCGACATTGATGACATTAACAGCACTTTAGTTATTGGCACTCTAAATGAGAGTAGCTCCAATGTAGGGAGTGCGACTACTATCTCCCTAAGCTACACTGATGCAGATGGAGCTAATCAAACACAGAATATAAACCTTACACTTAACAGCGATGGAAGCTACTCAATATCACCATTTAATTTTGATACATTACCACTAGGAAATAGTGCTACTGGCTCCTTCACCTATCAAGTTAAAGATGATTCAGGAGCACTATCTACTGCAAAAACTGCAACCATCACCATTAGCGGCACAAATGATGCGCCACTACTCACTGCTGGAGATATAAGTAGCAATGAAGATAGTTTAGAGGCTGGAATATCTGTAGATGCAGCAACTAGCAATCTACTAAATAGTGCTACCGATATTGATGACAACAGTAGTGTACTCTCGATTAGTGTAGTGAATGGAGATGTTGCCAATTTAGGGAGTGCCATTACAACAACTCTTAGCTACATAGATGCAGATAGTGTGACTAAAACTCAAGATATTTCTCTTACCGTAAACAGTGATGGGAGTTACTCCATTGCTGCTTTTGATCTGGATGCTCTACCATTGGGTAGTAATGCTACTGGCTCTTTCACCTACCAGGTTAAAGATGACTCTAACGCTTTATCTTCCACTAAAACTGCAACTATCACAATCAGCGGAATAAATGATACTCCAACTATTTCCAGCAATATACCTGTCAAGTTTACCAATATCGCTCTATCACCAGAAGGTGAAAGTGTTGCTGATCTGATTGCCCGAAGTGATATATCTGATGTTGACGCCAACGCTCTAAAAGGAGTTGCTATCACAGGATTAACTTATGATGATAAAGGTGGATGGGAGTACTCTATTGACAATGGGCGCAATTTTTTAAGAATTGATTCACTCTCTGATAATAAGGCTATCTTATTAGAGAACAGTGCATCCCATAAATTAAGATATATCTCAGAAATGGGACACACGGGTGGAGATCACATATTAAAGATCCGAGCATGGGATCAAAGTAGAACCCCTACTGGAACCTCATATTACGGCATGATCGTTACTGACATTAATGAAGAACTTGTAAAATCGGATAGTGCGATCAGTCAACAGAGTATAAATTGGAGTGCTAGAACTTACGATAAGCCATACCCTGCCTACTACTCAACGCCACAACCCACCTATAGTTTTTCGAGCTCTGCGAGCACTGCAGGAGGAAGCTCTTCATCGGGAGGAGCTAATTTATCACCGATGAGTTATAGCGCTAGTAGTTCAGATTCAGGTTCAAATTCATCCTCTAACATCTCATCATTAAGTGCTATTTCCACATTAAGCAGTAATTCAACCGCACCTAACATCAGCAGCAATAGTGGCGGAGCTGGAGGCGGTGGTGCTGGTGGCGGTGGTGCTGGTGGCGGTGGTGCTGGTGGCGGTGGTGCTGGGGGCGGTGGTGCTGGTGGCGGTGGTGCTGGAGGCGGTGGTGCTGGTGGCGGTGGTGCTGGTGGCGGTGGCGCTGGAGGCGGCGGTGCTGGTGGCGGTGGAGCTGGTGGCGGTGGAGCTGGAGGCGGTGGAGCTGGTGGCGGCGGTGCTGGGGGCGGCGGTACTGGTGGCGGTGGTGCTGGTGGAGGCGGTACTGGTGGCGGCGGAGCTGGAGGCGGCGGAGCTGGAGGCGGCGGAGCTGGAGGCGGCGGAGCTGGAGGCGGTGGAGATAGAGGCGGCGGAGCTGGAGGCGGTGGAGCTGGTGGCGGTGGAGCTGGAGATGGTGGTGCTGAGGGCGGCGCTGAATCACCAACTAAAGATTCAGATAATTCAGAACCTAAAAAATATCAAGATAGCATTGAAGAGGCTATTGAAGATACTGTTGAAGATGAAGATAAGCTAAAAGAGAGCAGTGATGAAGTTACCGAATCAGTAAAAGAGAATACAGAGATAGCAGACGAAGATGTCACAAATATAACGACTCAAACTTCTAACCAAACAACTTCAGCACCAGTAGCAACTATAGGAACAACATCAACTTCATCAGCAACATTACAACCACCTACTGTTAGCACCCCCATCAACACTCTTCCACCTAATTTGCAACTTCAAGCTGTTGAGGGGTTAAACAATCTTATTGAGCCGCTTCAGTGTCCAATGCGTGCTATCGATAAAATTTATATTCCTCTTGAATCTACTCCACAAGATAGCGGAGGAGGTCTCTCCTCGCAATTAAACAACTTTAAAATAGAGGCTGTTGCAGCGACTAATCAACTATATAGCGCACTGCATAAACTTGGATAGCCCTCAAGTTTTAATAGTTAAAACCCACTCTCACTAATAAGTAGAGAACTAATCGTTCCCCACCACCTGCTTATATAGGTAGAAGAGTCTGCATCTACAGATACAGATCCTCGAAGTTCTCCAACGGGAAATTGTACTGACTGTTTTGAATCTGGGTCTATGGTTAATTCCACACGGTAGTAACTCTCTTGCAACTTGTGCTCACCGTTACTCCCCATACGCACAGAGAGATCTCCACCATTTAGCGAAGAGAGAAGAGGCTCATCCAATAAAATTGATCCGTTTAGTGCAATCTTATCCACTCGAACTAAAACTGTAGAGCTTTTCATAGAAGTAGACGAAGTGGTGTATTCAGGAATAAACCGACCTTTAGCACCAATTTTCAAACCAGCTAGATCTCTCTCGTGAAACCAGGCAACAACAGATTTTTTTTGATTAGCCAATGAGAGTATATACTCTCCTTTACTAACCCACTCACTCTCTGATATATATGAGTTTATATCTATAACTTTACCCGATATCGGGCTACTTATATCCGCTAATGATATTCTCTCTGCAACCACCTTTAAACGACTATTTAGGCGTTTCAACTTCTGCTGCTCCACCCTACTCTCTTTTCGTAATCTAGCATCAACTCTACCACTCTGAACTCTACTCTGCTGCTCTGCAATCTGCTCTAAAAGTCTACTCTGTTCATACTCCAACTCAGGGGTATCAAGCAATACTATACGATCTCCAGACTTAATTTCTGAATCCAGCTTAACCATAAGATCTATTAATTTACCTCTCTCAACTGAATAGATCCTATGCAACTCCCCCCCTCTCCAGATAGCAGGAGCATCGACACTACTTTTCCAAGGGGTTATAATTAGAGAGATAGCTACAATTACAAGAGATAATATTATCTTGTTACTACCAACCCACTTAAATTCAGCTCTTAAACTCCAAATCTGACGCAATTCATAGATAATTGGTTTTGCCACTAACAGGCTCATCTCTGTAATAAATAGAATAATACCAAGCAGTTTAAAGAGGTAGGTAAAAGCCAAGAATGCAATACCAATATAGAGAGTGAGTCGATAAATCCAAGTGAGCCAAGCATATACAATTAGTCTACTGCTCTGTGCTCTACTCTCTCCACTAAGTGGCTCAATAGAGTCGGCTCCTAAAAGTAATGCTCTCAACTTCTCTCTTCCCAGGTGGAATGCGCGTTGCTGAAGATTTGGAATCTCCCATAAGTCGGAAAGAATAAAGTATCCATCAAAACGCATAAATGGATTTAGATTTATCATAAGAGTCATAATCCAGGTTGTTGCTGCTACAGTAAAAGCAATTGAACGCGGCATTCCATCTGGAAGCCATAACCAGGCAAGTGTTGCTACGATAGCAAGCATACTCTCCGCCATAACACCTGCTCCGCTTATTAAGAGCCTAGAGCGTCCACTCTTTAACTTCCAACCATCACTGCCATCTGTATAGAAGAGTGGCCAGAAAAACATAAGAGCTACACCAAAGATAGGGACTTGAATTCCAAAATGTTTAGCCGTTAAAGCATGCCCCATCTCATGCACAATTTTTCCAAAAAGAATTGCTACTATGAAGGCAGCTACTCCTGCCGGATTGTTAAATGCAGTAAATGTAGCAAAAAAATTATCCCACTGCTGCACTACCATTAATAGAGAGAAGATTCCAGCTATAACCCAACCAGCAATAACAAAGGGGTGAAATAGTATAGATAAAACTGGATATATGGAGCTTAGCACTCTATCTGGATGAAAAAGTGGAATCTTAATAAAGAGAAGAGATTGAACTCCTAAATTACTTTTTCTAACATTTTCACTATGATCACTCTCAACTAGTTCATTCCTTTTTAGAAATTCAACTAAATCACTAATTCGCCCCTCTACATTATCTATCATGCCTATTTTTTGCAGCTTATGAAGCATCGATGCGAGTGAGCGTAAGTGAAAATTTGAGATAATCTCAAACTCTTGCCACCCTATTCTGAAGTAGAGATTACGCAGGGGATCATGAATAGTCCAAGTTGGCGAACCGTCTCTCAGAGCGGGACCTTGATATAAATTAAGATCTTCTCTTAATGGTGGTAACTCAGTTAAGAGAGCCATATCTTCAACCAAAGTAACGGCTTTCTAAATAGATATAAAAATAGCGTAGTCTGCTCACCCTCTATTTTTGCACTACCCCGCTCTCCAATCCGAAAAAGTTTACTATCTTCTACCGTTGCAACTGCTCTATAAGATAGCACTCCTTGCGGGGAGAGTTCTGCGCTGTACCCTATCTGCTCCAGATCTGCATAGTATGATTTACTACTATCTCTATAGAGATAAAGTTCAACCACCTTATCTGCACCAGGTGAGAGAAGATCTTCTACTGGAAGCCACATCTCAACCTTCACTCTATCAGGATTGGCTACTGTTACTATTTTCTCTCCAACAGACACGGGTTTTCCACGCCAACTTTTGCTGTTTGTAGATATCACAACACCAGCAATAGGTGAAGTTACCGCTAACTGCTGCAACTGATGCTCGACCCATACAACTCTAGCCTCTTGCTGTTGTAGTTTTGAACGCAGAGATTTAACCTCATCTCCTGCACTATTTTCAAATGCCTGCTGAGAGGCAAGCAATAGTTCTGCACGAGCTACAGCAACACCGTCTTGCTCAATTTGCAGCATTCCTTTAAGATCTCTCTCATCCAGCAGATATAGAGTATCACCTTCCATCACCAACTGATTAGATTCAACCACAACCTCTTTTATTATGCCATCTATTGGAGCAGTAACTATTACCGGATCTACAGCAACAATCTCCATCGGTGCTAATGCACTGCGCTTTATCGGAAATAATAGTAGAACAGTGATAGCAAAAATAGAGAGAGCTTTTTTAAAAGATATATATTTAAACCAACTTACAAGCTTATCTCTCCAAACAGTTCGTTGGCAGTGAGCTCCCAACACAACCCCAGCTATTAGTGACAACCTCTCTATCACCATCACCTCATCACTACTATATGGTTGAGAACGGCTCAGAGTTAAAGCCCCTTGAAGATCTCCTTGACCATCAAATAGGGGTGAAAAAAGTATTTTCTTATCATTACTTATAATTGTGGAGGTAGAAGATACTACAGTTGTAGTTTTAAGTTGCCGATTAACTAGGCGTGAAAAACTTTGAAGATATGGAGAGTTAGAGTCCGCAGAGGAGACTCCTGAAGCCTTTTCAAGGTGTAATTTGTTTGAGCGTGTTCTCCAGAGAATGGCCTGTTCATACTGAACTAGACGACGACTCTGATTTACTAAAATAAAAGAGAGCGCTGCGATAGAATCACTCTTTAAAATTTCAGACTCTAGCTGAAGTAAATTAGCTAAAGAGTTTGATGAGTCACTCTGCAACAGGCCCACTACTAATCTCTTTAATAGGTTCTGCTGCTGGATTCTCTAGCTCATTACAGATACTACATACCTGCTTAACTCTATTTACTGCCCGATCAGCCTCATCTCTATTTAATCCTAACGCTACCGCTTGGTTGATAACATTCTCAAGTTCAAGCTGAGTTGGTTCTACCATTCCAGTCAATACTGACGCAACGGCAACTTCACGATCCATTCCAGCCAGTATTGCCTCTCGCAGTAAGATTGATGCATTCTCTTGATTTGCTCTGACACTCTCGACCAGCTCCATATTTAACCCATCCTCTATAGTCTCATTTGTAGATTTTGTCGATTTTGTGGATTCTGAACTCAACACCTCTTTCTCTTCATTATCACTGTATGAGATGCGATCTTCTGGCGGAACCGTCTCATAATCATTAAAATCTGCCATTGGATTTTGTTCAGGTGAGAGAATAGGGTCTGTAATATTGCGTACAATTTTAGTTAAGAAATTATCATCATTAGTACTAACAGTAGTGTCACCACTCTCTTGAATAATATAATCATCTTGTACCTCTTGATCTTCTATCTTTTCAAGACAGCTCATATCATCTAGCGAAGTTGGAACCATTATGCTCAATTCAACCGTCACCTCATAAGAGCCTTTTCCTATAGGTTGAATAGAGACAAGTTCAGCCCCCCTTAAATGGGCATCCACATACACTCTAAAATTATCGTTTCTAATAACCATAGAAGATATTGTAGTAGTGCCATTAATTTTAAATCCATAAACCATTTCAGCCATAGATCTATAAGCATCCATTTTCCCAGCCCGCATCGCCATCAATTGACTCTGCCCAACACTCACACCTGGGCCTAACAATTTACCAGCAGCACCATAACCAATTGCGGTAAAGCGCTTAATTGTGCCATCTACCTTATAGTCATAACATTGACTAGACCAAGCCGAAGAAGTTGCAGAGAAGAGGGATGCAACTAGAAATATACTTTTTAATTTCATAACATTATCCAATTATATTAATCTTATTAATTAAGAATAGAGAACTTACCATTTTATCTAAAATAGGGGAGTTACAAATAATTTAAGCAAATATTATGCCAATAAAAAAACCGTAACAGATAATCTGTTACGGTCCACAGTCTTACTAAAATAGCACAACTCTATTATTTATCAACCAAGCTAAAAGAGACTCTATCTTATACAGATACCATCCACTCCACATATCCTGCCATGGTTTCTATAAGCAAAATTTGGGTTAACGAAATACCTCTTTCTCTCTGCAATTTTAATCTTATTAATAATTTCTATTTTAATTAAGTTATCTTTCACTTTTATAGGGTCTACTTCTACAGCCTCTAGCTTAACAGGGGACTCTACACTCTCATCCTTTAAGTGGCTAGATCTATAATAACTTTTATGTTCTTGAAGAAGGTGAACTGCTGCTCCACCAACCACAGCTAGAGTAAATATATCAACAGCATACACCTTAGCCTGCCCAAAAAACAGTACTAGCCCCACCAACATCAAACCAAACTCCTTCTTATATACTCTAATATTCATAATTTAATATTACCTTTTATGTTTTATGTTTTATGTTTTATCAATAATAGTTGTCATATCAGGTAACTTATCGACACTTTATCATTAACCATTAGAGTTTACTTAAATATTTTCCGCCTAAATAACCTTAGAAAAATTCTGAATCTGTTTTTCTCTTAGATAACGGTCGAACACCATACAGACATTCCTGATTAAAAGACGGCCTGCGGTTGCTACGGTTACACTTCCACTATCCATAGTCAAGAGCCCATCTTTTTCCATATCTTTGAGATCTTCAATCTCTTGCGCAAAGTATTCACTAAATTTTATACTGTGCTGCTGCTCTATCATACTAAAGGTCAATTTAAAATTACAGATCAACTCTGTTATCACATCACGGCGTAGTAGATCATCTGCATCCAACTCTACACCTCTGAAAATTGGCAATTCACCATTATCAATAGCCTCATAGTAACCATCTAGCTCTTTAATGTTTTGTGAGTAACTATTGCCCACCACCCCTATCGATGTAACCCCTATTCCAACCAGATCACAAGATCTATGTGTAGAGTAACCTTGAAAATTTCTGTAGAGTGTCCCCTCACGCTGCGCAACTGCCAACTCATCATCAGGCAACGCAAAGTGATCCATCCCTATATAGAGATAGCCAGCCTCTGAGAGCTGTTGATTTGTGCGTTGCAAGATTTCAAGTTTCTGGTCAGATGTTGGGAGGTCATCCTCATTAATTCTGCGTTGTGGCTTAAATATCTCTGGAAGGTGAGCATAATTAAATACTGAGAGTCTATCTGGACGCACTGAAAGAACCTTATCTACTGTTTTCTGAAAACTATCTGCAGTCTGGTGCGGTAGTCCGTAGATAAGATCAATACTGATAGATTTAAATCCACTATCACGAGCTGCATTTAATACCGCAAAAGTCTCCTCTTCAGATTGGATGCGGTTGACTGCCTTCTGCACTACAGAATCAAAATCCTGTAGACCTAGACTCATACGATTAAACCCCTCTTTCCGCAGTAGTGCAACAGTCTCTACGGTTGCTTCACGAGGGTCAATCTCTATAGAATACTCTCCCTCGTCATCATCTCGCAGATTGAAGTTAGCTCTAGTAGCATCCATCAAACGGCTAATTTCATCATGGTTTAAAAAAGTTGGAGTACCGCCACCCCAGTGTAACTGGTCAACCACACGGTTCTTATCAAAGATCTCTCCTTGCAGCTCTAACTCTCGAATAACCCGATCAAGATATGGCGGTGATTTAGTGCGGTCTTTGGTAGCAATTTTATTACAACCGCAGTAAAAACATACTGTGTCACAAAATGGAATATGAAAGTATAGAGAGATTGGGCGGAGCTTATCTTTGCTATTGGTGCGTGCCACAGCTTCTCGATATGAATTTGCATTAAATTTAGAGTCAAACTGTACTGCAGTTGGGTAGGATGTATAGCGCGGTCCCGCCTTATCATAACGGCGGATTAGCTCCATATCGAAAGTTAGTATCTGCTCCATCTTATTCAACTCCAAATTATATATTAAAACTGTATATTAAAACTGCTCTATTAAAGCCACTATTAAATTATCTTCTACGCTCTGCTTCAACTTGAAACTCTTTATGATGAGTTAAAAGCAGATCTTTGCCGAGAGCAAAAACTCCATCTCCACCCTGCTCAAACTCCATCCAGATCCACGACACATCTGGAAACAGCTGTTGCAGTGCAAGTTGGCTATTCCCAACCTCAACCACTAAAAGACCATCATCTTCTAGATGGGCAGCAGCCTCACTCAAGACCCTTACCACCAGATCAAGACCATCCTCTCCAGCCTCAAGAGCCAACATTGGCTCAGCCCTGAACTCTGCTGGCATCTCATCTAAATCAGCTCTATCTACATATGGAGGATTACTCACGATAAGATTATATCTCTCTGCACTACCATCTAAAGTGAGCGCAGAAAATAGATCAGATTGTAGCAATCTAACCTGATTAGCCAGTCCATGTCTATCTACATTTACCTGCGCAACTTGGAGTGCCGCATTAGAGATATCGACCGCATCAACTGTAGCCTCTGGAAACTCGTAAGCACAAGCTATAGCAATACAACCACTACCGCAACCTATCTCTAGAATGCGCTCAGCAGTGGTGAGCCAGGGAGAAAAATGTCCTTCAATTAACTCCCCAATTGGCGAGCGCGGGATAAGAACTTGCTCATCAACATAAAACGAGAGCCCCATAAATTGAGCTCTATTAACTATATAAGGGAGTGGAATACGATCTGCAATTCGCAGTCTTAAATTATCTTGGATAGCCTCTTTTTCACTCTCTAGGAGCTTCCCGTTTAATAGCGTATCTGGACACTCTAGTGGCAGATGCAGGGTGGCAAGAACTAATCTTATAGATTCGTCCAACCCATTATCAGTACCATGCCCAAAAAATATATCGCCACGCTCCTCTGCCTCCCCCATCAGGGATGCGCCTACTCTAATAAAATCTGTTGCACTCTCTAGAGAACTATCCATTAGATTATGCTAATCAAGCAGGCTTCTTATCTTTCTGCTCTGCTATCTCTTTACGAACCTCAACCATATCTAAACCTTTAGCTTTATCGATAAGATCTTTCAAACCCTCAGCTGGAACCACTCCAGGTTGAGAGAAGATTACAATCTGCTCACGAAAGATCATCAAGGTTGGGATAGAGCGAATCTGGAAGTGACCAGCCAAATCCTGCTCTGCCTCAGTATTAACCTTAGCAAACACTGCCCCCTCTATCTCCTCTGAAGCTTTTTCATAGATAGGGCCAAAACTTTTACAGGGACCACACCATGGAGCCCAAAAATCTACCACAACAACATCATTGTTAGTAATTGTCTCTTCAAAATTTGCACCACTCAGTTCAACTGTACTCATAATTTATATAATTCCTTAGTATAAAAAGGGGTAAGTATACCACTATCTAAATCTACTTACCTTTTGGACGAAAAACTTTTACCACTGACTCATAAGACTCTAGTCTTGGACCACCAATAAGATCTACGCAGTATGGAATAGCTGGAAACAGCTCATCAAGAGTCTCTGCAATAGCAGATGGTTTTCCTGGCAAATTCACAATAAGAGCACCACCACATATGCCGGCAGTTTGACGCGACAGAATTGCCGTTGGTACATACTTAAGCGAGATTTGACGCATCAACTCACCAAAACCTGGCATCATTCTTTCACACACCTCCTCTGTTGCTTCTGGAGTTACATCCCGTACTGCTGGCCCAGTACCACCAGTAGTAACAATTAAACAACATCCCTCAACATTAGCCAGTGAACGCAGCGTATCTTCAATTATATTTTGCTCATCTGGAATCACCCGTGCAACTGGCTCCCACTTTGATGAGATCGCTTTTTCAAACCACTCTCCTAGAGCTGGTCCTCCTAAATCCTCATACTCTCCGCGACTAGCTCTATCTGAAACTGTCACAATTCCAATCTTTGCTACTTCCATACACCCCACTCCCTATCTCAATTATCATTAATTTACAGGGATAACTATACAGCTCACCTCTAAAATTTACCATCTCTGCGTTGAAAAATTATCATATACACTTGTATACTCAAATTTTGCGCCTTGATCTGATGAATTTTAGAGGAAATCTGAATAGTTACATTTGAACAATCTCCATCAATCTACTCCTTGAAAAATTAAAAATTGCCCCCACTCTCTCATGGTTGTAAAATTTAAAAACTAATAAATAGAATAGTAGACAAATAATAATATGCAAAACGATTTTGATGATGAAATGAATAGTAATAACGGTGAAGTTGAAGTTGAGATAGAACTCTCTCCATCATCAGAACTTGCGCTTCCCTCAGCTAATCTCCCTAAGCAGATCTACCTGCTACCACTGTCAGAACGCCCCTTCTTTCCAGCGCAGACTCAACCTCTATTGATGAACGGTAAACCGTGGATGGAGACAGTCAGTAAGATAGGTGATACTGAAGACCATATGGTTGGACTTTTTATGACCCAACCGCATGATAGTGAATTTGCCTCTCCTGAAGATTACTCAGAGATTGGAACTCTTGCACGCATGCACCATCCAATGAAGCAGGAAAAGAAGATTCAATTTATCGCAGAGGGGATTCAACGAGCTCGCATTGTGCGCTGGCTATCGGACACCCCCCCATACCTTGTTGAGGTGGAGTATCCCCAGCAGACAGAGCCCAGAAAAAAAGATGAGGCGAAAGCTTTTGCGATGGCGATTATTAATACTCTACGAGAATTAATTCCACTCAACCCACTCTATGGAGAAGAGCTCCGCTTCTTTCTAGATCGCTTTAGCCCCAATGAACCATCAGCCTTAACTGATTTTGCAGCAAGCCTGACTACAGCAACTCCAGAAGATCTGCAGAAAATTTTAGAAACGCTAAATATTAAGCGCAGAATGAAGCAGGTGCTAACTCTACTCAAAAAAGATCTTGATGTTGCGAAACTACAGACAAAAATTCGCGACAATGTTGAAGATAAGATGGACGACCAGCAACGTCGCTTCTTCCTAAGAGAGCAACTTAAAGTAATTCAGAAAGAGTTAGGCATAGCTAAAGATGACCGCACTGCTGATACTGATCGCTTCACAGATAGAATGAAGAAGTTGACCATTCCTAAACAATCCATGAAAAAGATTGACGAAGAGATGGAAAAGTTAGGGATGCTCGAAACTGGATCACCTGAATATGCTGTAACTCGCAACTACCTAGATCAGATAACTGGACTACCATGGGGTATCCACTCTAAAGATAAACTAAATTTGCGCAATGCTCGTACAATTTTAGATCGTGACCATGATAGCTTAGAAGATGTTAAAGATCGCATCATTGAATTCCTTGCTGTTGGTAAACTGAAAGGTGAAGTTAACGGCTCAATCCTCTTATTAGTTGGACCACCAGGAGTTGGTAAAACATCTATTGGAAAATCAGTAGCTGACGCACTAGGGCGAAAGTTCTATCGCTTCTCAGTTGGTGGCATGCGCGACGAAGCAGAAATTAAAGGTCATCGCCGCACTTATATTGGAGCAATGCCCGGTAAATTTATCCAAGCGATCAGTGAGTGTGAAACTCAAAACCCGATAATTATGTTGGATGAGATAGATAAGATAGGAGCATCCTACCACGGTGATCCCGCATCCGCGCTACTAGAGGTGCTCGATCCTGAACAGAATGTAGAATTTTTAGATCACTATCTCGACACTAGATTTGACCTATCTAAAGTACTATTTATCTGCACTGCAAATCAACTAGACTCTATTCCTGCTCCACTCCTAGATCGGATGGAGACTATCCGCCTCTCTGGGTACATTACCGAAGAGAAGATAAAAATAGCTAAGCATCACCTCTGGCCGCGTCAATTAGAACGGAGCGGGATTAAGAGTAGCCTACTGAAAATTAGCGATGCCGCCCTCCGTAAAGTTATTGATGGATATGCGCGAGAGTCTGGCGTGCGTAATTTAGAAAAACAACTTGGGCGTATTATTCGTAAAGTGGCAGTTAAGATAGTTAACCGTAAGAAAGGCCCATTTAAAGTCAACACTAATGATGTTGTTGAGTATTTAGAGCAACCAATATTCCAAAGTGACAAGCCATATCGTGGAGTAGGAGTGGTTACAGGGCTTGCCTGGACGTCTATGGGAGGAGAGACTCTTACTATAGAGGCGAGTAAAGTTCACTCTTCTAGCCGAGGATTCAAATTAACTGGGCAGCTAGGTGATGTAATGCAGGAGTCAGCAGAGATCGCCTATAGTTACATCTCTTCCCACCTTGAACAGTACGGAGCTGATCCTACGTTTTTTGAAAAGGCACAAATTCATCTCCATGTTCCAGCTGGAGCAACTCCTAAGGATGGGCCGAGTGCTGGTTCCACTATGGCAGTCGCCCTACTCTCTATGGCTCGTAATTACAGACTCAGCCGTCCATTTGCAATGACAGGAGAGCTCACCTTAACTGGGAGAGTACTTCCTATAGGTGGGGTTCGCGAGAAGACTATTGCTGCACGCCGCCAAAAGATTAAGGAGTTAATCTTCCCTGCTGAAAATAGATTCGATTTTGAAGAGTTACCAGATTATATTCGTGAAGGTATAACTCCGCATTTTGTAGAACATTTTGATGATATTGAAAAAATAATCTTTCATAAATAGCTGTATAGCATAAATAAGCATATAGACAATTATAAACAATATAGAGAGGATGTAATAGTTAATGGCTCTTATTCAACTTAAAGATATACAGCTCGCCTATGGTGATCTTCCATTACTGGATCATGCCAACCTTATAGTTGAACGAGGAGAGCGTCTCTGTCTGGTTGGACGCAACGGCACTGGTAAGTCTACGCTGCTCAAAGTTATTGCTGGCACTGTTATTCCTGAGGATGGACAGATTGAAATTGGTACCACCACTATCTCTCGTCTTACCCAAGAGGTACCAAAAGAGACAAATGGTACTGGCAGTGACACAATATACGATGTGGCAGCGCAAGGTGTAGGAGAGATGGGAAAGCTTATTGCTCACTATCACCACTTAATTAAAGGGCTTGAAGAGTGTAGCGCTGAGGAGTCTGAAAAACTTCTTAGCCAGCTCTCCACTACTCAAAATAAAATTGAAGCCGAACATGGTTGGTCAATTCAGCAACAGATTGAGTCTACCCTCTCCAAAATGGATTTAGATCCTGAACAGGAGTTCTCTAGCCTATCTGGCGGAATGAAGAGAAGAGTTATGCTTGCACAGGCTCTGGTACAAGACCCTGACCTTCTACTCTTAGATGAGCCTACCAACCATCTTGATATTGAAGCAATCCAGTGGCTTGAAGATTTCCTTATTAACAGTCAAACAACCCTACTCTTCATCACCCATGATAGACAATTTCTACGCCGTCTTGCTACACGCATTATTGAACTAGATCGTGGAGCTCTTACAGATTGGCCAGGGAACTATGATACATATCTAACTCAAAAAGAGAAGGCGCTAGAAGATGAGGAGCGTAACAATGCTCTATTCGATAAAAAACTTGCACAAGAGGAAGTGTGGATTAGACAAGGTATTAAAGCTCGCCGTACTAGAAATGAGGGTCGAGTACGAGCACTAAAACAACTTAGAACCGAACGCGGGGAACGGCGTAATCGTAGTGGTAATGTGAAGATGGTGACTCAACAGAGCGGGGCTTCAGGAAAGAAAGTCATTAGAGCTAAAAATATCACCCACCAATATGGTGAATACCCATTAATGCAGAACCTCTCCGTAAGTATTCAACGAAGTGACCGTATCGGAATTATTGGGCCAAATGGGGTTGGTAAAAGTACGCTTCTTAAAATTTTATTAGGTGAGACTGAGCCAGATCAAGGGAGTGTTATCCACGGTACAAAATTGGAGGTTGCCTATTTTGATCAACTACGCAATCAACTAAACGATGAGATGACAGTTCAAGACTGTGTGGCAGATGGTAGTGACAATGTAACTATCAATGGCAGAGATAAACATGTAATAAGCTATCTTCAAGACTTTCTCTTCTCACCGCAACGCGCTCGCAGCCCAGTCAGCACCCTCTCTGGAGGAGAGCGTAACCGCCTTCTTTTAGCACGACTCTTCTCCACACCATCCAATGTACTAGTTATGGATGAGCCGACTAATGATCTAGATGTAGAGACCCTGGAGCTTCTAGAGGAGCTTTTGATGGAGTATAAAGGAACTCTACTTTTGGTAAGTCATGACCGTTCTTTCCTTGATAATGTAGTCACTAGTACTCTTGTGTTTGAAGAGCGTGGCGAGATTAATGAGTATGTAGGTGGATATGAAGATTGGCTACGTCAACGCAAAACTAGCACAACTATTGCAAAGGATACTCATAATACTACCAACAACTCCTCCCCTAAAAATATAGCTAACACTCCAACCAAGAAATTAAGCTATAGTGAGAAACAGGAGCTAGAGTCTCTTCCAAAAGAGATAGAGAAGTTGGAAGAGAGACAGAGTGCACTTCACAAGCAAGCAGCAGATCCAGAGTTTTACTCTAAAACTGATAAAACTGCAATAATTACAGCAACAGAACAGTTAGCAGAGATAGAGAGTAAGCTCAACAGAAAATACAAACGCTGGGAGGAGCTAGAAGATGGGTGAAGTTGATAAACAGAGCATACTTCTTGATGAAAGGATCAGTGAGATAGAGAGTCGTATCACATTTCAAGATAACCATATCCAAGAGTTAAACGATACTGTTGCCAAGCTTCAGTTAGAGGTTATGGATATTAATGAACGCCAACGAGCCACTCTACAACAGATAGAGCAGCTAACCCCCTCCATAATAAATTCTCTTGATGAAGAGAGACCTCCTCCACACTATTAAGAGATGTCAATTAAGTATGATAAATATAGAGGAGAGCTGGAAAAGAGTACTAGAAGATGAATTTACGCAGCCATATATGGATGAGTTGCGTAATTTCCTCCAGTTGCGTAGAGATCAAGGGGCATCCATATACCCTCCAACTAAACTCTGGTTTAATGCTTTTAATACAACTCCATTCGATAAAGTTAAAGTTGTCATCTTGGGGCAGGATCCATACCATGGTGCTGGACAAGCGCATGGACTCTCATTCTCAGTTCCTGCAGAAATTAAGAAACGCCCTCCATCACTAAATAATATTTATAGTGAACTAAAGAGCGACCTATCTATAGTCAATAGTAGCAACACTCTAACTTCATGGGCTGAACAGGGAGTTTTACTACTAAATTCAGTCTTAACCGTAGAGGCTAGAGAGGCTGGATCCCACCAAAACAGGGGGTGGGAGCACTTTACCGATAAGGTAATAGAGAAGCTAAACAGCGAGAAAAAACATTTAGTCTTCATTCTTTGGGGATCTTATGCCCAGAAAAAAGGTCGGCATATAGACCATAAACTCCATCGTGTAATAAGTTCACCCCACCCCTCTCCTCTCTCTGCGTATAGAGGCTTCTTCGGCAGTAGACCATTTTCCAAAACCAACCAATATCTAACTGATCACGAAATTAAACAAATTGAGTGGCAGTTATAGATATAGTACCAACAGGATTTATACTAAAACATTATGAACATAAAATTGATATATCCACTACTAGGCAGCTTATTTCTCTCTCTACCAAGCTATGCTTATAATGCAAGCAGTGAACAGATAAACTCTGTTAGAGAGATGGGTAGATTAAATGGTATAACGCTAAATTGTCGCCATATAGAACTTACCAAAGAGATCAAAAACTCACTTATTGATACTCTTCCTAAGATGAGAGTATTAGGATCTGCATTTGAGGAAGCAACTAATAGCTCGTTCATAGATATGATATCCACTAAAAGTAGCTGCCCAACTAAGTTGGAGCTTAAGGCTGACATTGTGAAGTCAATTCAGAAGATGAAGATCCTGTTTGAAAGTAATATATCTAAAAACGATCTACTTCAGAATAACAGCAAGGAAGAGCCAATTAAAAAAGATTCTAAAATTGGAGGAAACTTTATGCTCCAAGATCACAATAGAAGATTTTTTACCGATAAGGATATGGTTGGAAAATTTCAGCTTATCTACTTTGGTTACACTTTCTGCCCTGATGTATGTCCTACTTCACTTATAACCATTTCATCAGCATTAAACTCTATTGGTGATCTTGCAACAGAGATTCGCCCCTACTTTATTACTGTAGATCCATCTCGTGATACACCAGAAGTTTTAAAGGAGTATGTAGCTTACTTCTACCCCTCTATGATTGGACTAACTGGCACCCAAGAGATGACAGATAGAGTAGCAACTATCTATAATATAAAATATGAGAAGGTAGAGGATCCATCTAGAGATGCTGATCAATACATAATAGACCACTCTTCAGGAGTGTTTCTAATGTCTCCAGAGGGACAATTTATAACCAAATTTGCTCATGGCATAGCACCTAAGAAGATGGCTGCAGAGCTGCGCTACTATTTAGAGCTCGATTAATTTCTAGGTCTATATCTCTGCTTACGGCGTTGAGGAGGTCCATTTTGCTGATCCACATTTGGTGGAATCCAGTACAAAATATCTCCATCAACTAAAATTTGCTCATGCTCATCTTTAAAAACTTGGAACGGTTCCCAATATGAGAGATCTCTCTTCTTAGGCTCTCCATTCGGGGCGATAGGATCAACACCCTGAAACTTCCACTCACATAAATAGCGTTCAAATTTATTGCGGCGCTGGCACGCTACGGTAGTTCCTGAATCAAAATCTAACACCATCTCTGGAAGAGCTAAAGATATATCACAAGGACGACCATGTTCCTGTTGCACTGCAGGATCATTCATCCATTTATACTCATCTGCGGTCATCGGCTCGATATTTCCCTCATTCACCATTCGAGTTCCATTACGCACTCGTGCCATTCGCATAAAACAGCGCCCAGAATCATTTTTATAGAGGGTACGAGTTGAGATATATTGATTAGTCTCATCGTTATACTCATTAAATACCATCACTTTATGGTAGAAGACATCTTCTCCTGCAGTTGATTGCTCTACTGGCTGCACCTCTTCTGCTGTCGGTGGTTCAAGCTCTTTTTTGATACTATCCTTATCAAAGTCTGATGCCTTCTTAGGTTGAATCAGCGCAATGAAAATCATAATAAAGAGTAGATCCAACAGAGATGTTAGATGAACCTTACTCCGTTTCTTTCCTATCGGTTGCCGTATCATATCGGTAGCTCTATCCTAAATGAGCTTTAGTGACAATATTTTTAAACTCTATACTCTCACAAATAACCCGCTCTATTTTAGGAGCAAGAAAACTCTCTACCAACATAAATATCACTGAAAAACCTATACCTAAAATTGTAGTATCCATAGCGAGCACAAACGCACTAGTTAAGCTATTAGCATCTATTCCACCATCAGCAAAGGCAGTGCCTGCAATAGCTAAAATTGTACCTAAAATTCCAAGTAGCGGGAAAACTTGTACTAAAGTAGACATCACGCTACTAGCACTCTCAATCATATAATAGCGATTATATAGAGTTCGTTCTGAAAGATTTGCTACATTAATTTTAATCTGCTTAGATGCCTCTTCATCAAGTGAGATTTTATTTGATAGATAGTGTAGCGCACTATCTATCTTCTCATGCGCAGTCTGAAGTGAGTCTTGGTCTGGAGCATCAGAAAAACCTTTCATAAGATTAGTTGCTACATCTTTCAAGCGTAAACCATGCCGCTGGATGGAGTAGATAACAAAACTGATAATTGCCACCTCTGCGATAGCAAGTAGATAGATAATAGTAAAAATATTATCTGTTACGGCGGAAAAAATAGTCTGAACTGGGGATACTTCCATAAATAGTCTCTTATAATTTTTAATTTTATATATTTAATTTATAAATTTGCAGATTTAACTTTGCGAACTTAATTTCTATTAGCGTAATGATACAGTAGATTGAGAGTAGTCGTTACTATTCCGTTAATTCATAATACTCTAATAGAGCCTCTTCTAACTGCTTCAACTCTGTATCAACCATATTTTTTTGCTGCAGGAGTTCTTTCAGTTCAACCTTAGAACTCTCTTCATAGATCTCCGCTGATGACAGAAGATCTTCAATATCACAACTCTTCACCTCTAATTTCTCAATCTTCTGCTCACAACTTTTTATTTTTTTGCGTACCGGAGCTAATTTTTTACGCTCTTCAGCTCTCTCTTTTTTATTAAGATCTGGTTTTAGTTTTTTACTTCCTATATTCCCATCATCAGATTTAGCTTTACTCTTACTCTTGCCCTTACTCTTAGTCTTAGTTTCATTTTTAGAGTTTGGTTTTATTCTTTTAGACTCACTGCGTAGCCAAGCCGCATACTCATCAAGATCTCCAGAGAATGGGGTTACTGTTCCACCAGCAACTAATAAGAAACTATCAGCAACACCTTCCAGTAGATATCTATCATGAGAGACTACAACTAACGCCCCTTCAAACTCCTGGAGTGCCATCACCAAAGCATGCCGCATTTCAAGATCGAGATGGTTTGTTGGTTCATCTAGTAATAAAAGGTTTGGATTTTGCCTAATAATAAGTGCCAAAACTAAGCGAGCTTTCTCACCTCCAGAAAATGGTCCAACAGGCTCTAACACTCTATCCTTCTGAAATCCAAAACTACCAAGATAGGTTCGTAACTGTTGCTCTGTTGCATCTGGATGCTGGCGTTGGAGATGAAGCAGAGGAGTTGCATCCATATCTAAAAGTTCAAGTTGATGCTGCGCAAAATATCCGATTTTTAGATCTTTAGCTTCATTACGAGATCCGCTTAACATAGTAGAAGAGCTTGCCATCAACTTCATTAGAGTAGATTTTCCGGCACCATTACGCCCTAGAAGAGCCATACGATCACCTGGGTTGAGAGTTATAGAGTAGTCCTCTAGAACCAATAGATCGCCATACCCAGCATCCGCATGCTCTATGGTTAACATCGGATGGGGAAGTTTTTTTGGCTCAAAAAAATGGAAATTAAATGGAGAGTCCACATGTGCTGGAGCGATAGCTTCCATCTTCTCAAGTGCTTTAACCCTGCTCTGCACCTGTTTTGCCTTACTTGCCGTAGCACGAAACCGAGATACAAACTTATGCATATGCTCTTGCTCTCGTTGTTGACGCTCAAAAGCAGACTGCTGTTGCGACAACTTCTCTATTCTAACTCTTTCAAAAGAACTATAATTACCTGAGGTGAGCTCCATCTTTTTATGCTCAATATTGACTATCCCATCCACAACTCTATCTAACAGATCTCTATCGTGAGATATCACTAGCAGTGTTCCTCTATACTGCTTAAGCCACTCTTCTAACCAAAACACAGCATCAAGATCTAAATGGTTAGTTGGCTCATCTAGTAACAGCAGATCAGAACGAGCCATAAGAGCCTGTGCCAAATTAAGACGAACTCTCCAACCACCAGAGAATGATTCTACTAAGCTATCCTCTTGCTCAACACTAAAACCCAACCCCTGCATCAAACGGGCGGCACGGTTTCTTGCATTAAAACCATCTATAGACTCAATATCTGCATAGATCTCTCCTTGGAGCAGGCCATCTTCACTCTCTATAGCAACAGCAAGACGCTGTTCCAATTTGCGCAACTCGCGATCACCATCCATCACTAGATCAATCGCGCTACACTCTAAAGATGAAACCTCCTGAGCCACATGAGAGATAACCCAACTATCAGGTATAGAGAGTTCACCTTCATCAAGATGCATCTCTCCCATAATCAACGCAAAAAGGCTAGATTTACCAGTTCCATTACCACCAGTAATTCCAACCTTCTGTCCTGGGTGGATAGAGAGTGTGCTTTCATCAAACAGTAGACGCGGACCACGCCGAATCGAGAGGGAGTTAATTCTAATCATGGGGGGGATTATACAGGTACACAAGTGATGGAGTATAGTAGATAGTGTATAGTGTGCAACCATGACAAAAAATAATTCGGTTATTGTGAAAAAAGGTGGGCTTGCTCTCTATAAAAGTGGACCTGTTCGTATTGGAACTGTTGGAGACAAAATAGAGATTGAGCTAGTTAATGGAAAAACTAAACGGGTGCGCAGTAAAGATATAACCCCTATTCACCCTGGACCAGTTGGCTCTGCTAAAGATGAAACTCTTAAAAATATAGTACAGAGTGATCTTAGCTTAGGAGCAAGTAAGCAGGAGCTAGACAGCAATATTCACGATGCTTGGGAGTTGATGGATGGAGAACCACTTCCACTTGCAGATATTGCAGAACTTATCTATGAAGAGATCACCCCGCAGACAATTTGGAATAGCTGGCGTATTGTATCCCAAGATCTATACTTTCATGGCACCCCGTTATCAATTCAAGGATACCCTGCAGATAGAGTAGAAACTGTACGGAGTGAGAGAGTAGAGAAGGAGCGCATCAAAAGAGAGAGGAGTGAATTTATTGAGCGACTTCAAAGCAACTCAATAATCGAGGATGACCACCCTAAACTAAGTGATGTAGAGATGCTTGCCCTTGGTAAAAGTGAAATGAGTGCGATACTACGAGATATTAAACGCGAACAGCGCCCAGAGAATGCTCACCATCTACTACTAGAGACTGGCTACTGGGATGAGAACTATAACCCATACCCAGCCAGAATGGGGGTTGAATTAGAGAGTGTAACTGGAGATGTAGCAGAGTTGCCAACGGAAGAGAGAGTCGATCTAACCCACCTCAAATCGTGGGCAATTGATGATGAAGATAATCAAGATCCAGATGATGCGATAAGTTTAGAGGTTGATAAGATTTCAGGTAGAGAGAAAATATGGGTCCATGTTGCCGATGTAGCCGCACTAATTGAACCAGACAGTGAATTAGATATTGCTGCTCGCGCACAATGTAGCAATCTATATCTTCCCGAAGGAACTATAACTATGCTCCCTCGACAAGTAACAGATACTCTAGGTCTTGGACTCCAAGAGAAACGATCACCAGCACTTTCGTTTGGTTTCACTATATCAACAGGTGGTGAAGTGAAAGATATTACAATAGACGATATAGAAGTCGTCACAAGCTGGGTCAAAGTTACTCGCACCACCTACGCTGAAGTTGACGCAAATATTGATGACTCTAATTTTGCTCCGCTCTACAGCATAGCACTTCTCTACCAGCAGAGACGCCTCACTAATGGAGCAATAAATCTTGACCTCCCAGAAGTTAAGATAAGCGTAAAATCAGACAGTAAAGAGATAAAAATAACCCCTCTGCCAAAGCTAAAAAGTAGAGAGTTAGTTACTAATTTTATGTTGATGGCAGGAGAGGCTGCAGCACGCTTTGCCGAGAACAGAGAGATCCCATTTCCCCACTCCACCCAGCAGCCGCCAAAACCAGACGAGAATGGCAACCCATATCCCCATCCTGAAACTCCTGCAGAGATGTACAATTTTCGCAAGCTATTTCAGCGCAGTCAACTCAAGAGTCAACCAGACCTACATGCTGGATTAGGGATGGAGCAATATAGCCAGGTGACTAGCCCGCTTCGTCGCTACCTTGATCTTGTTGCACATCAGCAACTGCGTGCTTGGATACATAAAAGACCACTCCTTGATCACGAAGAGATAACAGAACGCATAGGGGCAGCCGAAGCGGTAATTGGCAACACTCGTAGAGCGGAGAGATTCTCCAACCGCCACTGGAGTATGGTTTGGCTCCGCCACAATCCTGAATGGACTGGAGATGCAATTTTGGTAGATATGATGAGGCAGCGTGGTACTTTTTTAATTCCAGAGTTAGGGATAGAGTGTCGAGTACGACTACAAAATAGTATTGAGCTGAACAGTGTTATAAAACTGAAACTCTCTAATGTCGATCTCCCAGAGTTAACCCCCTACTTTAGAGTGGGAAAAAACTAATCGTCTCTATTTTGGTTAGAGTGTACGATAAATTTTTGCACCATTTGATTAACTAAAAATATTACTAACAAGAAAGAGCCGAAAAGAATACCGAAACGGGGAAGAAAACTTTTAATAATTGATCCACTGATCTCTTCTGTAGGGGTACTAATACTAACCACTCCTCTCAGCTCTCCAATCTCATAATCGTAAGCCTCACTATAACGCTCACGAATTGTGGTAGGCGCATCTTCACGAGCCCCGTGACATTTAAGGCAAGATTTTACTACCCAAATTGGACGCGCATAGAAGAATTTTTTAGCTCCTCTTACAATATACTTTGAATTCTTATTATCAGATCTATCATTTTCACGAAACCAATCCATAGCTAGCTGCTCATAGTTGTTGACTATATTTCTAGGGTTACGCGGTCGATCAGAGGAAGTTCTTATCACTATCCCTCTATGGTCCCAATTTTTAGAGAACTCTTCACTAACTCTTGGCAGAGAGTGCGCCGGCAAAAAACCGACTGTTTTATCTGTAAGCTCAATTCCACTATCTAAAAACTGTTTCTGCCCAACTCTACGAGCAGCCATTAAGAAGTTATAGATAGAGTCACTCTCTCGTTCAAGCTGATGATAGGTGTCATTTTTAGTCATATTATAGGTATATACCAAGAGCCCTGTAGTTGCCACTGAAGCGCCAAAGCCTATCACTATAAAAAGTCGCGTTGCAAGATTCATTACCTACTCCCTAAAATTAACCCATCTATATTATAGCTGAAGATTATGCCACTATAACTAACCATATGTCTACTTAAAGATATGTCTACTTAAATTGAAATTGTTATACGCTAGTCTTTATTGCTAAAGCATGGAGTTCTCCACTCAAAATAAGATCGTTGACTGTAGCCATAACTTCTCTCTGCTGAGCAAGCAGACTTTTACCCTCAAAACTACTACTGACCACTGTAGCTTCACAGTTACAGCCATCACCAACTACCTCAACTTGAGCTCCAGCTATCCCATCTTCAATTCTCTTTTTTATATCTTCAATAGTAAGCATATTCTCCATTATATATCTCCAGTTTATCTCTTGTAATTTTCTTGTCGTATCTATATTTCACTTGTCTATTTTATTTTTTGTGAACGATCTGCCCACTCTGCACTCTTCAACAGAATAGAGTCTATTCTATTTCTAATTTTGCGGCTCCCAAACGGGTAGTTATTTGCCATAATCGCAAAAGTCAACTCTCGCCCTTTTGGAGTTTTAAGGTAACCAGCTACCGCTCTAACTGCAGAGAGGGTTCCTGTTTTCCCCCAGACTCTTCCCTCTAATGGAGTCTCATTAAAACGCCACCTTAGAGTTCCATCATGACCTGCACGAGAGAGTGAATTGTGAAAAACTTTTGCTTGCGGATGAGATTGCATACTACGCAACACCGATACAATATCTGCAGGTCGGAATAGATTATAGCGAGATAGTCCAGAGCCATCTACCTGTTTATAACGGTACGGTTTAATATTGCGCTCTGCCATAAACCTATCTACAGTTTTAACTCCTCTAGCAACTGAACCAGCCCGTTTTATCTCACCAGCTCTCCCCCTTCTCACTCCAGTTGCACGCAATATATTTTCTGCGACTAGATTAATGCTCCGTTTATTAGCTAAGGGAAGAATCTCTTTCAGTGGTTTGGAGTGGTGCGTCCAGACTAGTGTAGCATCTGAATTATTACTAATCTGCCTACTACCTATCTCATCACCATCTCGCGCCTCGCCCTCAACCTTAACTCCCGCTCGCTCTAATGCCTCTCTGAATAGAGTTGCAGTGTAGAGAGTTGGGTTATCCACCGTCACTTTACCTGATAGTTTTGGATTTTTGCGCATCTTCTCTGGCATTTCAACCACAAATTGATTACTGCCCTGCTTGCGTCTGATATGAAGTCTACTCTTTTCAGCTGTAGTTTGAGTCACAACTTCCATATATTCACTCTTTGGATAGAGATGAACTTGACTCTTTTTAAGACGCTGCTTTCGATTCTTATCAATAATATAACCGACAGTTCCACCATTAACAGTGAGTGCGGACGGCTGTGCTGCAAATGGATAACTTGCATCATCCCATGCCCAACCAGCCCCTTGGGGCTCCTCAACAAAGAGAGCGTCCACCCCTACAATATCTCCCTTAACTCTATCTACCCCCTGTTTAGCCAGCTGCTCTGCCCAGCCATCCAGAAAACTTCGACCTCCAGCACCTTCTGCTGTACCAAGAGTTGGATCACCACCACCAATGATGTAGAGATCACCATTAACTGGAAATTGAAGATGGGTAGTAAATGTGTAGTCAGGACCGAGATGGTCGAGAGCAACTGCCGTTGTTATCAACTTAGTAACTGAGGCTGGAATAAAGGGGGTATCTCCATTACGAGAGTAGACAACCTCCCCACTTTCACTATCTTCAATTCGTACCCCCCAAACTGCTGCAGGAGTACTAGGTGAATCTATGATTGCATCAATATCTGACTTTAGAGTACCCCTGTAGTCAGCCTCAACCCCTGCTTCAACTCCCCCTAACAAGATTGTAAGGAGAGTTAAAAGTAGCAGTCGTGACTTAAGGTTATCCAGCAAGTGTTTGCAATAACCCATTCAATCTACGAGTAAAGCTTGCAGGGTCATCCAACTGACTCCCCTCAGCCAAGAGAGATTGATCAAATAGAATACGACTCCAATCCTCAAAACGGTCATCATCGCTCTCGCTCTGAAGACGCTCGATTAGCGGATGCGCTACATTAATCTCCATTACGCGTTTACTAGTTGGAACCTCTTGCCCCATACTCTGCATAATGCGCTCCATATTGGCATCCATCCCACCAGCAGCAGCAACTAAACAGGCTGGAGAGTCAGTCAGACGGCTACTGATTTTAATATCATCAACCTGATCTTCAAGTACCTTCTTCATCTGCTCGATAAGACTCTTGAACTCCTTCTCCTCTTTCTCCAGCTTCTTCTTCTCTTTCTTATCATCCATATCGCCAAGATCAAGATCACCCTGAGTTACAGATTGGAGGGATTTGCCATCAAACTCTCTTAAATGTTGAATCACCCACTCATCCACATGGTCACTTAGGAGGATAACTTCAATATCTTTCTTCTTAAAGACCTCCATATGAGGGCTATTTTTCGCAGCGTTGTAAGTTTCAGCAGTGATAAAGTAGATCTTATCCTGCCCATCTTTCATTCGTGCAACATACTGCTCAAGTGACACATCTTGATTAGCACTATCACTATCTGAAGTGGCAAAACGGCAGAGTTTGGCAATACGCTCTTGGTTAGTAGTATCCTCAATTAACCCCTCTTTTAGTACTGCACCAAATTCACTCCAGAACTTAGCGTAATCCTCTTCACCTTTTTTCGCGATACCCTCTAACATTCCAAGAACTTTCTTCACAGAGCCTTTACTGATCTGATCCACAACCTTACTACTTTGCAATAATTCACGAGAAACATTAAGAGGAAGATCATTAGAATCAATAACTCCGCGCACAAACCTCAAGTATGTTGGCATTAACTTTTCAGTGTCTTCCATAATAAAGACACGGCGCACATAGAGCTTAATTCCATGCGCACGCTCACGATCATTAAGATCAAATGGCGCTTTAGATGGAAGATATAACAGTTGCGTATACTCTAGATTACCCTCAACTCGCGCGTGAACCCACTCCATTGGATCTTGCCAATCGTGCCCTACACTCTTGTAAAACTCTTTATACTCCTCATCTGTAATCTCATTACGGTTCATCGACCAGAGTGCTGTAGCCTTATTAATCTGTTCCCACGGCTCTTGCTCAACAACTTCAGCTGGCTCCTCGCCCTCTTTTGGTTCAGGAGCTGGTGGTAGCGCATCTGGTTCCATCATAATTGGCAGAGTTATATGCTCAGAATACTTGTGAATGAGTGATTTAAGTTGGAACCCTTCCAAGAACTCTTTCTCTTCTTCACGCAGATGAAGTGTAATTTTAGTACCACGACGCGCTTTCTCGATTGTCTCTAGAGTGTAATCACCCTCACCGCCTGATTCCCAACGCACACCGTGTTCAGCAGTCAGTCCCGCACGACGAGTCTCAACAGTGACTTTGTCTGCCACAATAAATGAGGAGTAGAAGCCGACACCAAACTGACCAATTAGATGTGAGTCCTGCTGCTGATCACCTGTTAACTTCTCAAAAAATGATTTAGTTCCAGAACGGGCAATAGTACCGATATTCTCCATCACCTCCTGACGATTCATTCCAATACCATTATCTTCGATTGTAATAGTATTGATATCCTTATCCGTAGTAATCTCAACTTTAAGATCTGGATCATCTTCAAATAGAGCATCATCCGAAAGCCCCTCAAAACGGAGCTTATCACACGCATCTGCGCCGTTGGAGACCAACTCGCGCATAAAAATCTCTTTATTACTATAGAGTGAATTGATCACCAACTTAAGTAGTTGCTTGACCTCCGCCTGGAACCCCATAGTCTCTTTATGTGTATCTGTATCACTGCTCTTTGCATCTGTAGCCATTTTAAAAAATCTCCATTCTTAGTTGCTATAAGTCTTCATAGTATTAACTTCGAGAACATCAATGGGGATGGTTATCTACTTTTCAAGTCCCATCCCATCTTTAATCTATCTCTATTCGAAACTAATCACTATAACTAGCGCGTACTATACCCCAAACATTACCATCGTCAGTGCTAGATCCAACCCTAAAACTAGCAGTGATGCGTGTACTACGGTGCGAGTTGTTGCTCTTGCTACCCCAGCTGAGGTTGGTTCTGCATCGTACCCCTCAAACAGAGCGATCCAGCTAATTACAAAACCAAACACTATACTCTTAATTATTCCGTTTAGAATATCATCATAAAAATCTACTTGCGACTGCATCTGCCCCCAGAAAGCGCCACTATCTACTCCCAATAGTTCAACTCCCACAAAATAACCGCCGAATATTGCTAATAGAGTAAAAATTGCAGAGAGCAGTGGTAATGCTAAAAATCCTGCTAAAAAACGAGGGGAGATTAGACGACGAACTGGATCTACTGCCATCATCTCCATTCCTGCTAACTGCTCTGTGGCTTTCATCAATCCGATTTCTGCGGTAAGTGCTGATCCTGCGCGTCCAGCATAGAGAAGTGCTGCCACTACTGGCCCTAACTCTCGCACCAAAGAGAGTCCAATTAAAACTCCAAGCGAATCTTCTGCTCCATAATGTACTAGAGTGGTATATCCTTGCAAACCTAAAACCATCCCTATAAATATTCCCGCAATTATCACTATCAATAGCGAATTAACCCCTATAAAATAGAGTTGCCTTATAACTATACCAAAACGAGGAAGTAACACTACTACCCCTGCAAGCAGCTGAAAGAGGAATAGATGAGCTCTACCTAAGCGTTGTAGTGAATTCATAAGAGCTCCTCTAATATAGGTTGAGCCGGATAGTGGAATGGAGCAGGACCATCAGCTTCTCCTCTAATAAATTGGCGCACCCAGGGAGAGCTCTCTTCTCTTATTTGTTGCGGACTTCCCTGCGCCACTACCATTCCATCAGCTAATAGATAAACATAGTCAGCAATAGATAAAGTCTCATCAACATCATGTGAAACGATTATGCTGGTAGCTTGCAGTACTCGATTGATACGACGCACCAGTTTCATCAAAATTGCCATTGAGATTGGATCTTGCCCTGTAAATGGCTCATCATACAGCACTAACATTGGATCTAATGCGATTGCTCGTGCCAATGCTACACGCCGTGCCATCCCCCCTGATAACTCAGATGGCATCAAATCACGCGCTCCACGAAGACCGACTGCTTCTAGCTTCATCAACACAATATCCTGCAGCATCGTCTCTGGCAACTCTGTATGTTCCCGAATAGGAAATGCTACATTTTCAAAGACGCTCATATCTGTAAGAAGTGCTCCACTCTGAAATAGCATCCCCATTCTACGGCGTAGTGAGTAGAGATCTTTACGCTCAATATCTGCAATCTCTATACCATCAATTTCGATAGAACCATCGGTAGCTGCTAGCTGCCCACTTAATAGGCGCAACAGTGTTGTCTTTCCACTACCGCTCGCTCCAAGTATTGCCACAACCTCACCCTTACGGAAATTCAGATTTACCCCTTGAAAAAGGGGAGCACTCTGCTCTCTATGGTAGGAAAATTCAAGGTTACGCACTCGCACCAATACATCTGCGGGAGAGTCTCTCTTTTGCATTCGTTTACTACGCTTGTATTTAGACTTTGCCATTTTATCCTAAGAGTGAAGAGATAGTGGTTGCAGTTGACAAATTTGCATCTAAACCACGAGATGGATAAAATAGAATAAGATCAATATTTAGACTTTTTAGATGTTCGATAATTTGACGCATAATATTTGGAGTGAGCTCATCAGTAGCGTTAATTATTGCAGCACTCTGCTCCACTTCTGAACCTCTGCGCACCGCCATAATTTCGAGTTTAAGAGAGTTAATCTCAATATTAGAAACTCTGTAGAGAAGACCACACCATCTCTCACCCAACAGCTCTAACTTTGGTTGTTGTTGCATTAACCACAACTCAACATCTCTATCACTTAAGTTATCTGGCGGCAGTAGATAAAACTCAAAACGCTCCAGAGTATCATCTTCCCACTCTTCCACAGTATCAGCATCAACACTCTCAATAACAGCTGGAAGAATAGCTACAGCATCTATCTCGTTTGATATATAACTTACCCTCCAATCTACAGGGAGATCATCTGGAAAGTAGTTACTCTCACTAAAACTATCTTCTAGCTCCGCACTCTTCTCTGCAGGATCACCCCAACCGACTGTGCCTACTCTTAATAATGGTACCATCTACTCTACTTTAATCCAGAATGTGTGAGATTAAACCATCAGCTAACTTAGGCTCAAACCAAGTTGATTTTGGTGGCATAACCTCATTAGCATCTGCAACATCCATCAATGCTGTCATTGTGGTTGGGTATAGACTAAATGCAACCTTCATCTCGCCTGAATCAACTCGCTTCTTGAGCTCGCCAAGTCCGCGCATTCCGCCCACAAAATCAATGCGGTTATCCCTGCGCGGATCACTAATCCCCAGCAATGGCTCAATAAGATTATTTTGCAGAAGACTCACATCAAGTGAGGCGACAGGATCATTATTATCTATTAACTCTGAGTGAATATCTAACTGGTACCACTCTCCATTTAGATACATTCCAAACTGAGTTGGTTTGCTTGGACGCACCTCTGTTGCACTGAGAGCGACATCAAATGAACTCGCCACATTCACTAACAACTCGTCAGCTTCGAGCCCATTTAGATCCGTTATAACTCTATTATAGTCAAGAATTTTCATCTCATCATGAGCAAATGCTACCGAGAGAAAGTAATCAGCGCTATCTTTGTCACTATCTTTGGCAACTCGTGATGCTGATGCTGAACGATGGTGTCCGTCTGCAATATAGAGCGCGTCCATCTCATCAAAAGTTTTATTTAATTGAGTGATTTTCTCATCATCATCTAAGAGCCAAATTGTATGTCCAATACCATCATCAGCTACTAGATCATAGAGTGGATCAGCAGTAGTTGTCTCATCAATGATAGACTTTACAGCTGAGTTAGCTCGATAAGTTAGCAATACAGGTCCTGTCTGTGCATTAAGTGCGCTTATTTGACGCACTCTATCATCCTCTTTTGCAGGGCGGGTAAATTCATGTTTACGCACCCGATTAACATCATAAGCCGCAACTGAAGCACCAAACACCAACCCTGTCTGTATATGCTCGTCCCAGCGTAACTGATAGATATAGTAGCAAGGCTTATCTTCACGAATAAGAACACCTTCATCCATTAATCTCTGGAGGTTAGCCGCACCCTTACTATATACAGCAGGATCATAAGGATCAGTCCCATCTGGCAAATCAATCTCTGGCTTTGAAATGTGGAGAAAACTGTTAGGGCGATTCTCTGCTCTAACTTTTGCTTCTGCAGTATTAAGCACATCATAAGGTGGAGCAACCACCTCATCTTCTCGACCAAGAGCTGGCCTCAGTCCTCGAATTGGGGTAACTAGCATACTATTTGACAATTTTCACTCCTTGATTAACCCACTGTTGCCTGCCATGCAATTTGCGTAGCAAGATAATTTAGTTCTTCTCATAACCAATCAGATATGGGGAATTATAGGCTATTTTTAATGTGTAGTTTTAATTTTAACATATAATAATGTCGTAAATAATTACTGCAGCATATAACTACTCAACATATTAAATTCCTAAGTTATACACTAAAAACCGATAGAGAGGCTTCAACATCTTTTTGTGAATCAGTATATTTCAAAGAAATTTGGTAAAACTCATCCGATATTCGCATAAATGCATCCACAATATCTGGATCAAAATGAGTCCCTCTTCCCTCAAGAATGATTGCCTCTGTCTTCTCTTGAGAGAATGGTGGCTTATATACTCTGCGACTAATTAGTG
>Ga0233430_1000550_pt1 | contig 67529 bp, 63 predicted proteins | sample SI_118_April2016_2_FD_179883 | JGI IMG/M metagenome (GOLD analysis project Ga0233430, IMG submission 179883) | Seawater microbial communities from Saanich Inlet, British Columbia, Canada - SI_118_April2016_150_MG | ecosystem: Environmental > Aquatic > Marine > Inlet | place: Canada: British... | reverse complement strand
GTTGAAAGCCAAGGCAATATCTCATTTGTGTATGCTCCAGAAACTTCCGATGAGAGTGAAAAAATATTTCAAGCATCCAAAAATCGCTTATGCCGCTAGCATCCTTATTTAATTGCCGGGTTAATAATATATGTAGACGAGTATTTGTCAAAAAACGGTTGCTATACGAGCGGTGTTGTCAGGACTTCGTTGCCCTCAGGAGAGTGCGCAGTGGTCACATCTATTGGCAGAGAAAAACTGAATTTGGAGCCCTTGCCAACCTTGCTTTCTACCCATATACTGCCGTCATGTGCCTCTACGATTCCCCTGCATATTGCCAACCCAAGTCCGCTGCCACTTATACGACGTTCGGTGTTTTCCTCTATTCGATAGAAGTGATCGAAAACCTTATTGATATCTTCTTCCGGTATGCCGTTGCCTTGGTCAATGACGCTTACTAAAATGCTGTCATCAGAAGCATCCAACTCCAGAGCGATTGGACCACCTTCCAATGCGGCATTCTCCACTAGATTGGCGATTGCTTGACCCAGGCGCTCCTCATCTGCGTCTATGTATGGCATATCATCGGGAAGGCGCAATTCAAGATCGTTATTCCAAACTGGGGTATCGTGTTTAACTCTAAGTTGCTTGATTAATCTATCGAGCCTTATTGGTCTCTTTTCGATATTGAGTACACCTGCCTCAATTTTTGCCATATCCACTACGTCTGTGACTATCCTCAACAGCCTGTTGGATGCCTGATCGATCCCTATCAAGAAATCTCTCTGCGTCTCAGCGTCCCATTCTACGTCCGGCTGTACTAGAGTGCTGGCAAAACCTTTGATCTCTGTTAATGGGGTTCTTATTTCGTGTGACACGCTGGCAAGAAAAGCTGCTCTGAGCTGATCAGCTTCCTCTGCTGCCATGGCCAGGGATGCTGCTTCGAGCAATTGAGCATGCTCGATGGCAATTCCGATTTCGTGGCTGATAGTGATCAGAAGTAGCGTCTCTTCGTGCGTTAGCACGCGATCCCCGCTAGTAAGGGCAAACATCACTCCTAATATATTTCCTCTTGCTTGCAGAGGCATGCAAATCATCGATTTGTGATGTTCTTCGATAGCTATCTTTTTGCCTTCTGCGCAAATAATATCGTCAGAGTCGGGGATTGATTCAATGACGATAGGTTCTCCTGATTGTGCAGCTCGCCCGACAAGTCCCTTGCCCATCTTGGTCGAAGAGACCTCTTCCAACAGATCATTACTCATGCCTCTAGCGATTTGCAGTGTGAGATTGTCCGTTCCTTTTTCCAGAAGGTAAACACCGCCTTGTGTGATGTCAAATATTTGAAGCATTTTATCGAGCGCTTTACCTAAAATTTCGTCCAGTTCAAGTGACTCATTAACAGTCTGGGCGATGGCATGGATAGCAGCAAGCTCTCGATTGCGTTGAGTCACTTCTTCTTCAGATTGCTTTCGCTCGGTGATATCCAGAATGATGCCTCTCATCCCTACGATCTTTTCGTCACGGATAATCGGGCTCGAATATGCCAGAACACGAAATGGGGTTCCATCCTTTTTGAGGGCGGTGTATTCGTGGCTTCCAAACTCCTCTCCGGTTAGAACTTTCTCGATATCTTCCATCATACGCTTCCGATCCTGAGGAGCGAACAATTGAAGTGCGTTAAGACCTTTGTCTACATCTTCCTGGAGATATCCGGTATATTGGAGACCAAAGTTGTTGGCAAAAGTGAAATTGCCGGCCATATCTATCTCAAATACTGTCTGGGGTACAAGGTCAGCCAGTTCTCTGAATCTCTGTTCACTTTCGTTTAGGGCTTTTTGCGCCCATTTGCGCTCGGTAATGTCAGTGGAAACCAGTACCAAAGCCACAACCCGACCATTGCGTTTTACCGGTCCGATTCTACTCTCATACCATGCGTAACTGTGGGCAGGCCCCAATCCCATTGACTCACAACCTCCGGGTTCACCGGAATAGAAGACCTGTTTGATAGCTTCTTGTACTATTTCGTGATACTCGGGGAGAGTGAAATCGTAGACGGTTCCCCCTACAGTTTGCTGCGGAATAACTTCTGCCATATTGCGATTGATCGAAAGGATTGTACCAGAACGGTCGATTGCCATGATGGTATTAGGGGAAATCTCCACCAGCGCACGCCATTTTGCCTCTGATTCCTGCAGTAGTTCCTCGGCTTGTCTGCGAGCGGTGGTTTCTAATTGCAGTTCATTGCTGGCTTTGGCCAGTGCACTAGTACGTTCTTCAATACGAAGTCCCATCTCATCACGGGCTTTTCTCAACGATTGTTCGGCTTGCTTGCGTTTGGTTATGTCCCTGATGATGGCGAGAATGCTCTGCGGTTTGCCGTCTTTTTTCATGAGGCTGGGCCGAGTATCGATAAATACGGTGCTGCCGTCTCTGCGCCTGATCTCAAACTCTCGTAGTGGTGCTGTGTGGCCTCCAGCGACGGCGTTAAGAGTGTCAACCATTTTCGCCAACTGATCCGAATTGAACAAATCAAGTTCCTCGAAGTTCTTGCGTATCAATTCATCCCGGCTGTATCCCAGAATATTCTCCACTTTTAAGTTTGCATCGATTATTCTGCCGTATAAATTGAGTTGGAGGACTCCATCTTTAGCGTTTTCAAAAGTTTCTATAAGTTCTTTTTCGCTTTCCTCTACCTTATTACTGGCCTCGCGGAGTTGCTTTCTTGTTTGCTGCAGATCCTCTTTAGATTCCTCCAATTCTCGGGAATACGTTTGGATTTCGTGGTATTGCGCGTCGATTTTCTCGTTTGCTAGCTTTCGTTCTGTCATGTCGCGTACGATCATGAGGCAAGAATCAACTTCGTCAAACTTGATTGCGCTTGCATTGATCTCCACGTTGAGTGTTGAGCCATCTTTCCGTACCCATGTTGACTCACATTTATGGAGATTATTTTGGTTTATGTTGAAAGAATTAAGGAGGCCAGAGAAGGCGGATATAGCATCGGGGTGAATGCGTGCAGCTATCGGTGTTTCAGTCAATTCACTGCTTTCATAACCAGTCATTATGCGTAGACTGGGATTGATGTATTTGATGAGCCCATCATCGATTATGCAAATACCGTCAATCGAACCATCCAGCATGCCCTGATAGTTTTCTGCGTTTCTATTCAGAGCTTCCTCTATTTGATTGCGTTCGTTCAGTACCTGCTGGAGGTGTTCTTCCGTCGACATCAATTCGGAGGCCTTTTCTTCTATTTTGGAATTGAACTCGTCGCGAGATCTCTGCAATTGCTGTTGGGAGTTATTGAGTGATGTGACCGTGGGAACCCATTTCCAAAAACCGATAGCTAGTAGTATAAAACCGGGGAGGTATCCTATTGCTGTGGCTATCAATTCTTGTGATTCCGTGTTAACGATATCGATCGAGCTATCCAATCCAAAGAAGCTATCGGTGACATTGATGAGGACACCATACATCACAAAAGCGAAACCGGCGAGCATGTACGCCCAACCCTTTTGGTAGTGAACCAGACCTCGCCTTCCCACGAACACGAAGAAAGCAAGAATCGATGGACACAATACCGCAAGAATGACATCCGTCATATGTGAGTATTCCTCAATTTCAGGTAGATTCCGAGTAGTACTTAAATACTACCCCGAGGGAACCATGCGGTAAATAGCCCAATAGTACTGCCGAAGGATTAGGAAATTAGTTTGCATTACGAAAAAAGGCGAATTGATGAGGCTTACAGGGGATTATGGATTGACCAAGATGCCGATGGGACAGTGATCCGAACCCATCACCTCGGGCATGATGAAAGCATCGGAGACAGATGGCAGCATGTTATCGGAGACGAAAAAGTAGTCGATCCTCCAGCCAACGTTCCTTGATCGAGCACCTGACTTCATATCCCACCATGTATAGTTCCCAGGTTCATTGTTGAAATGTCGGAAAGTATCGACGTAACCATGGGAAATGAAGTCGTCAATCCAAGCTCGTTCTGATGGCAGAAAACCGGATACTTTTTCGTTTTCTTTGGGGCGCGAAAGATCAATCTCAGTGTGTGCCGTATTGACATCGCCACAGATGATAAGTTTGCGTTTTTGGCTTTTGAGGTTATCAGCGTACTTGAGAAAGGTCTCATAAAACACCATTTTATATTCCAGCCGGATATCGTCCTTTTTCCCGTTGGGGAAATAGATGTTGAATAGAACGAAATCGACATAATCCGCTGCCAGAATCCTGCCTTCCATATCGATACCCATTTCCTCGAAATCGTACGAGACTCTGTAAGGTTCTTCCTTTGAGAAGATCGAGACCCCGCTGTAGCCTTTGCGATCAGGGTAGTTCCAGTATGTGTGATATCCGTTTGGTTCGAGTAAATCCTGACTGAGTTGTTCTGGATGAGCTTTTGTCTCCTGTAGACACAGGATGTCTGGTGATTCCTGCTGAAGCCATTCAATCAAGCCTTTTTTCTGTGCAGCCCTGATGCCATTCACATTCCAAGAAATTATCTTCATTGTTTCAGGCCTCCAGTCCAAAGTAAACCAAGATCAAGTCTGCGGAACCGGTATTGGTGACTTCATGAATCTCCGAAGGTTCAAACACTACACAGGTTCCCTGCGAAACATGATGTTCAGTTCGGTCTACTTCGATGGTACCTTCGCCGGATTCGACGAAAAATATCTCGTAGAGTTGGGCGTGTGAATGGGCATGGGCAACCTGGCCGGGAGTCATCCTGAGTCTGGCGAAGCTCTTCAGATGAGGCAATTGCCCCTCTCGGATCATCACCTTTTTCAAAAGCTGAGGATCATGGGAGACCCCTTCTTCCGGTAAATCCGCAAGTGATACGATCTTCATCCCCAACACCTCCTACTTTTTATCAATCCGCTTGCCGGGCTATTGCCCTTTTCGCCTTGAGGATCATATAGGTTGCTTGACCTTTGGCTATGAGTTCTCCGTTTTCGTTCCGCACATCCACATCGCCAAGGGCTGTGGTAGTCCCTTTATACACGATTTTAGCTTCCCCAGTGATTTCCCCTTTGATGAACGGCTTTACATAATTAGTCTTCATTTCTATGGTAGTGACTATTTCGTCTTTACCTACAGTGCCCATCGCGGCCATGGCTGCTGCTGCATCCGCTACAGAGAAAACTGCTCCCCCATGAGCGATTCCGGTGGGATTAGTCAGTTTGGTATCGAAAGGAAGTTTCACTATGGCCCATCCCTGTTTGAAATCCAGGAGTTCCATGCCCAGCAATTGCCAGTACGGAGCCATGTTATTAGTTGTTTTCATAATCGAGGCTTTGTAGCTGGCTGGAATATCGTCGTGTTGATCTGACATCTGAAGTGCTACTCCTAATACTATCAATAATGTTGCTGGTCTATTCGGAATGTCATCATGTAATTGTACGGTCCAACATCGGTAACGCGCTCTTTGTGAAAACCATATGGTTTGAGGATTTCCTGTAATTCTTCAGGAGATAGCCGGATATGTATGGGTGGCCCGGGAGGTCCTTCGATTTTCTTGAATTCGATGATAGCCAGTTGCGCATCCGAGGTTAGTGTTCTTTTGATCTCTGGCAGAGTTCCTTTTGAAGTGTCTGCTTCTATCAAGTCATGCAACACGTTGGCCATCAGGCACACATCAATCGTGCTATCCGGCAAGGGAATTTTTTTATTGATATCGGCGATCATTGCTCGAATATTTCTGATCCCGGTATTTTTCGCCTGTTCTTTCAGAGCGGCTATACCTTCTTCCCACAGGTCAATAGCAATAATCGATCCCGTATCCCCAACAAGAGGCGAGGCTGCCAAAGAATATGCTCCCGGACCACAGGCCAGATCGAGAAGTGTAATCCCACTGTGCAAGTCAATTTGGCCGAACACCTTATCAGGATCAATCAGGTCAAAACTGCTTTTACCAGCACCGGGAGGTTTTGGTTTAGATGTGTCATCCATGTCTCTAATACCACAGAGAAATTAAGCTGCCGCTCCGCAACATTTTTTGTATTTCTTGCCACTCCCGCAGGTGCAGGGGGCATTGCGCCCGATTTTTAACTGTTCGCGTTTGAAAGGAATCTCCTTTTCCGCCGAGTGACCTCAGCCCGAGTCATGTACATGTTCATTGTTTTTAATTTCTTCCATTTGAGCCTCCTGCTTTCAAGTCCTTAATCTGCTTTTCGGTGATAGACCTCTTTGATCTCGGCGCCTTGGCGGTCGGTCCAGGTTGTCATAACATCACCGTTACCAGATAACTCGTAAGTTGAATTATATTCCATTCCGGGAGAAAACCCCTGACATGTACTTGATTGGACTATCATATGCACAGTGTTGCCGTCAGCATCCATCTTACCTGCAATCGAGCACATACCTGCTGCATTGAAAGCGGTTCTGGTGAAGAGAAGCTTGACGGGAATTGTGTCTATAAGCTCACCATCAGTATACAATCCCTGCCGGACCCATGATCCTTGGTAAGAATTATCTTGGGACGTCTCGCTGTTACTGTTGTTGCTATTGCCGTCACACCCGATACATAACACAGTCATAACTAGCCCGATGGCCATAATAGTAATAGAGAAGCGAAGTCGTATCAATTTGATCGTACCTCCAAATGATGTGTGCCCGGATCATGCCGATGGCATTGGATACTCTTTATCATGGCTATTGAGGTGTACTTTTGAGTATTGCAACTGATCTGTGGGATGGCCAGCTTTCTGTTCATTCGGGTAACCAATGGCTATGATCGATTCTACTTTAAGGTTAGCCGGTATATTAAGGATTTGCTGAATATACTCTTCAGCAGTGGATTGGGCATCATGCATTCGTTCCCGCACTTGAATCCAGCAGCTTCCGAGGCCTAAACCGTGAGCCGCGAGATGGATAAAAATGGAAGCTATGGAGGCATCTTCCACCCACACATCGCACTTTTGAGGATCGGCGCAGACCACAATTGCAAAAGGGGAGTTTTTCAAAAAGGAAGAGCCGTGTTCTTTGGAGCGTGACAGTTTGTCCAGTAATTCGGGTTCTGTAACGACGATGAATTCCCAGGGATTACGGCCCATCGATGATGGTGATCGCAGAGCCGCTTCAACGATCTTTCTGATTTTATCGGTCTCTACCGGTTTTGGTTTGAATTGGCGAATGCTTCTTCTGGTTTCGATGAGATTGTTAAACATAAGCAATCCTTTTCTATTTTAAGGTAAGCGGTTCAATACTATTTGTGCCAGTGTTCTCTCCGCCGCGATGGTTTTAACATTTTGCATCTCTTGTAGTTCCTCGGATGATGATGCACCCTCGACCGGCAAGCTGGCTACTTCTAAGGTAATATACAGGTCGTCCTGCAATATGCGCAACATGCCGTCCCAGCAGGCGTCACTGCCCAGCCCGTCAATCGCTTGAAATAGCTCTTTTCCGTAGTCGGAACCGAGTACGGCTCGTTTGTGCCGGTCATAAGCGTCTTGCGCAGAATCAAAAATGCCTTCCGCTGCGATAAGGGCGGATGAATGAATGGTTACGGTTGCTTTTTTTGAAGTCGCCATTTCTTGGGTCGAATATGAGCAACTCTTACCGGCCGGGGCAATCGCTTCTTGCTGCCACGCATCCCCAACTTCTTCGCCGAGGAGTGATTCAGCGTCTTGTTTGGTTATCAGAGTGCAGGGATCGATCTCTATTGTAAGGGTGAGTGTAAGGCCCTCTGGTTCGGGCATGGAAGTGACTTCTGAGTTTGACTCCTCAGTCTTATCTGCCAAAGGCAAATCACTATCAGGAGTTTCGTCGCCGGACGAACATCCTGTGATTATCACTAGTAGACCAATAAGGCAAAAAGTTCCAATTCTATACATTATTCAACCTTGGTAAACAAATACTCATTTGCACTGGCACCGATGGTTACAGTGAGGTTGCCCTCTGTATCTTCTTCTGGTTCTATCCCCAGTCCTTTCAGTACAGAATCGTAGAGGAAATAGGAGACTTCACCTTCGTCAGTCAATACCGACCTTATTTCTGCCTGGAATTCACCTGCATCGAAGATCAATTGGTCGCCCTTCCATTCAGCAGTGATCTCTCCCAACACCGGGTTAGTATATGTACCCAAGTACGGTTCAACCGGTTCGGGATCAACTGCTTCCTGAATACTTTCCTCAAATTCGGCGATTGCCTCTGCCTCAAGGCCCATTTGAGATTCTACCAATGCATCCGAATAGTGAGACTATAATGGTTGCCAATAAAAGCAGGGGTAAAATTCTGGATTTCATTTATCTCCTTCCTGTGGAGGCGAGTGTTCGCATCTTCGTGGTTCCTGAACTGCTACGCCTGTCTTTTCAATTCGGCAACTAAATATGATATGTCATTCCGGCCCTCGATCCGGAATCCATTTCCCTCCCACCCATCTGGATTCCTGCTTTCGCGGGAATGACAGCATTGCGTGAAATTGGTTTCTTCTTAATTGCCGGTTTTAGTAGCTTGTTATAGAATAACACAATTATTACGACTGTCGCTGCATCGAAACTCATCCCGATTGCTATAGGGTCACATTGAAATTTGAGGCTAGCTCTGTCTGGGTAGAGTCTGTTTCTGGTGATCCTTTGCAAGTAACGGAAGGAGAGGGATCGGGGATGTGCAGTTACGTACGTTATTCGATTTGGGATGAAGGTCTAAGTTACAAAAGGCCGATTTAGCGCTAATCTATCGCTTCGCCCTTTTGCTTTAGGAGAGTGCTGGTGGCCGTGGCTATCAATTGGCCCTGCTCATCCTTTACGGCACATTCGAGAAAACCGATGGATTTGCCTTTCTTTAATACTGTGGCTACTGCACGGAGTTTGCCTTTGGGCGCCGGCTTGAGGAAGCTGGTTTTGATTTCCAATGTGGTGCACGTTTCATTTTCAGCAAGGGTACTGTGATAGGCTGTGCCCATGGCGGTATCGGCGATATCACAGATCAGACCGCCGTGTATACCACCGAAAGGATTGCAATGCTTTTCGTCCACATCCAACTCAATAGTGGCCTGTCCAACTTCGACGTTGGTTAGTTGAAATCCCATCAGCCTGGCGATCGGTGGTGGCGGGATATCACCTGCGGCGATTTTTCGAAGATATTCGGGTATTTGCTGCATTCAATCTGCTCAGTATTGGGATGACTCATTCATTACAAGTGATGGAAGTCCCGTTTTGGGGTCCAGGCTGATAGAGAGTTTCCCTGCCAGTAATTGTAATAGCTCTTCACCCATAAACTCGCGACGCCAGCCTTGCAGAAGTCGATGGTATTTCGGAGATGCATCTGCCCCATTACGAACCACTGCCGTAATCTCGGCACGTGAAGCCAAAAGGGCCGGATCTATGCCGGCGTTCATACTCTTGCCTTTCATATAAGCCAATGCAAGATCCACGCGGGGACCGAGGCTTTCCGGGTCTTTCTGGTGTTCCTGTAATTTCGGTCGTTCATTTTGAGGGGTGGCTATACCTTTCTCAATTGCCTGAAGGATCATCTTGCCGTAACGTTGACGGTTCTTCTCAGATAGTTCTTTTAACGAGGACACGTTTGTGGTTGAGCTGGGTTTTTGCTTAACAAGACTTAAAAGCACCTCGTCTGGTAGTATCCATAGTCTCGGACAATTGCGTCGTCTAGCTTCCTCTTCACGCCATGCGGCCAATTCGCGCAAGATGGCCATCTTCATGGATTCCATCCTTCCCGATCCTTTGACCCGGCGGAACTGCTCTTGTGGATCATTGTCCTGATATAGGTGAGGATTATCGTATTGGGCAAGTTCTTCTGCTAGCCATGAGTCTCTATCCAATTCCCTTGCTTTTGAAAGGAGTACATTGTATAGCTCGGGAAGATAGCGCACATCGTCCATAGCGTAGGAGATTTGCTTCTCGGTTAGTGGCCGTTGTAGCCAGTCTGTTCGGGTTTCAGTTTTAGACAGGTTAATATTGATACCCTCATGCAAGAGGGCGCTCAAAGAAATTGATGAACTAAGCCCCACGAAGCCGGCTGCACATCGAGTATCAAAGATGTTTTTAGGAAGGCTGCCGGTAGTTCTTCGGAGGATGGTTAGGTCCTGCTGTGCATCATGGAGGATTTTGACTATGTTGGGATCGGAAATAATTTCACCCAGAGGAGACACATCTTCAATTGCCGGAATATCGATAATGTGCGGTTCCTCGTCCGGAATCCCCATTTGCACAATTCCCAGGGATGGATAGTAGGTTTGTTCCCAGACAAACTCCGTATCAATGGCAACGCATGCCGCCTTTTTGGCACGGTCGATCAGCAGGGAAAGCTCGTTAGATGTTCTGATCATGATATCCTATTGTAGCACTATTACTCTATTATTTGATCTTCAGGATTTGGCTCACGGCATCGATGACGGATTCGATAGACGCTACTTGCATCAGATTTCCCTGAAGACTCCTTACTCCGGTTTGCCCATGCAAATACCTGCCCATATGTCCTCGGAATGCCTCACAGGCGAGACGCTCTACTCTTGGGGAATGGTGCTTGCGGAGTTTGTTTTTCGCCTCCATAACTTCATAGAGCCCTATCAGGTGTTCGGCGATCACTTCCTTGCGTTCGATTGCCGATGGCGGATCGTATGGCAATCCTTTCCACGAATGCAGAATTTCCTTGAAAATCCATGGATTGCCAATTGCTCCCTTGCCGATCATTACCCCATCCACGCCTGTTAGTTCTAACATCTCGGATGCCTTTTGGGCGTCGGTAATACCGCCATTACCGATGACTGGTATGGAAACCTCAGATTTCACCCGTTTAATAGCTTCAAAATCTACTGGCCCACTGTGCCGCTTTGTGGCTGGTCTCCCATGAATGAAGATGGCGCCAGCTCCCCCTGCTTCAACAGCCTGGGCTACTTCCGAAATATTGACCAGCGACGGAGAGATTCCCGTGCGGGTTTTGACGGTTACGGGCAGTGAAGTGTTCTCTAATACTTTCTCCACGATAGTCCGAATCTTCTCCGGTTCCCGCATTAACGCTACTCCCGCACCTTTTCTGGCTATCTTGCGAACGGGGCATCCGCAATTGATATCGATCAGGTCGAAACGGCCCAACGATTCGATTATTTCCGCTGCTGCTGCGAACGCGTCTGGATCTGAGCCGTATATGTGCGCTCCAACCGGCCGTTCTTCCGGGGAAGAATCCAGGTATATCATTGTCTGGGGTAAGCGACGGCGTACTCCTTCTACAGGTACCATTTCCGTAAAGCTCAGACCACTGCCGAGTTTTTGGCAGATATTCCGAAATGGTAGAGTGGTATATCCTGCCATTGGGGCCAGCATTACAGGGGTCTCGACTACGATCTCTCCAATTTTGAGGGGCTTGATATTCATTTGATACTTTCTAGTCTGTACGTGAAATAGGAATGGGCTTCTGAGAATATCTCATCGATTTGTTTGGATTGAGGCAGGGTGTTTTTTATCGATTCCAGATAATGCCGTTCGTAAATACGATGAAGAGTCGGCTCGAAATAGACATCGTATATCCATCCCACCTGCAGCAGCTTGAAGTCATTCAGGTTGCGGGCATCGGCATAATTGGCGATTTTTCTGGCTATAAGTTCCTCATATATGCTTTCTGATATGCCAGGGGTATCAGGAAGATTGTGTACTATTGTCCCGTCCCCATTTTTATTATCGTTGTTATAGTATGCAGTGAATACCTGCCAGATATCCAGCTTATCCGCATCGCGTAGCAGCTTGCCGAAAAACAGGCATCGCTCTGATTCAACTGAGGGCAGGTCTCGCCTGTTGTGGTAACTGATCGCTCGGAAGATAAGGTCTTGCTCTGGCTCATTCAGGTCTTTCAATACCTGTTTTTCTTTAAGGATATCAACTCCGAATTCCGCATGATTTACAGATCCGCTGTCGGCAAAGGTTCCATACTGAATGTATTGTTCGAATCGGCCAACATCATGAAATAGCGCCGTGATCTCAGCTAGTACGAGGTCTTCGCCATTCAGACCCAGGTTTTCTCCGATATACCTGATTTCCTGGCAGACCCGATGCGTATGATCTTCTTTTAGGATGATGTTATGGTCGTTATCAGTATCGTTGGTTTTGAAGGTTGCGACATAGTTAGCAAACCATGTTTTCAAATTGTTCAGGGTTGCATAGTTCATCTAGTTGATAACCTCATGATTCGTCAGGTATTTGTGGGTTCGGAAGCATGGAAAGGGAGATTCGCTTGCGGTTCTTGTCGACCGCCAGCACCGTCACGCTTACCTTTTGACCAATTTTAACTTCATCAGCCGGATTCTTGACGAAATGATCGGCGAGTTGGCTGATATGTACCAATCCATCCTGGTGCACGCCAACATCCACAAATGCCCCAAAATTTGTTACGTTGGTTACAATTCCTGGCAATTTGATTCCTGGTTGAAGATCGTCGATGGTGTTGATGCCATCGGCAAACGTAAACGCTTCGAACTGTTCCCTCGGATCGCGTCCTGGCTTGGTCAGTTCGTCCAAAATGTCCGTCAGGGTGGGCAGGCCTACCGTATCGGTAACGTACTTATTCAGGTCGATTTTCTGCCGCAGTTCATTAGTTGACATAAGGTCGGCCACTGTGCAGTTGAAATCCTTGGCCATTTGATCGACTATCCGATAGCTTTCCGGGTGAACTGCACTACCATCAAGTGGGCTGACTGCCCCGCGGATACGCAAAAAGCCGGCCGCCTGTTCGAAGGCTTTTGGACCCAGGCGCGGCACTTTATTAAGCTCCTTACGACTGTTGAAGGGTCCGTTCGTGTCCCTGTAATCGATGATGTTCTTTGCCAATGTCGGTCCCAGTCCGGCCACATAGTTCAATAACTCTTTACTGGCGGTATTAACTTCCACACCCACGGCGTTAACGCAACTCATTGCCGTATCATCGAGGCTTCTTCTGAGCCAACCCTGGTCCACATCATGCTGATACTGTCCCACGCCGATCGATTTAGGGTCGATTTTTACCAGTTCAGCCAGTGGGTCCATCAGCCTCCGACCGATAGATACTGCTCCTCGGACGGTGATGTCATGATCAGGGAATTCCTCTCGAGCCACTTCCGAAGCAGAGTATATCGAAGCACCGCTTTCGTTCACCATCACAATAGGTATGGAGTTCGGGAGGTTGAGGCTGCGAATAAACGATTCTGTCTCCCGGCTGGCGGTACCATTGCCGATCGCGATGGCCTCAATCCGGAAGCGGTCAATGAGTTCAAGGGTGATCTTTTTGGCTTCCTCAACCATTTTTTGAGATTGGGTGGGGTATATGGTTGTGTTGTGAAGCAGTTTGCCTTGCCGGTCAAGACAGGCAACTTTGCATCCGGTACGATATCCGGGATCGATAGCCAGGGTTGCTTTTTGACCCAGTGGTGATGACATAAGAGCCTCGCGCAGATTGCGGGCGAATACCTTTATGGCCTCGCTATCGGCCCGCTCCTTGGCTTCATTGCGGATTTCGGTTTCAATTGAAGGCCCGAGCAATCGCTTGTACGAATCATCACTTGCGAGTTGTACCTGCTGAGCGGCAGGACTATCGTTCTTTATGTATTGTCGTTTGATAAGGTAGAGAGCCATCTCTTCCGGAGGTCGTATGGACAGTTTAAGATACCCCTCACTTTCGCCGCGGAACACCGCTAGTATTCGGTGGCTTGGCGATTTGGAGATCGGTTCTTCACTCTCAAAATAATCTCGGTATTTGGCACCCTCTTCCTCTTTACCTTTGGCAACCTTGGATTGGAAAGTCCCGCTACGTGCAAACAATCGACGCGTTTCCTGGCGGGTTCGGGCGTCTTCGCTAATCCATTCAGCCATGATATCTCGGGCGCCGGAGAGTGCATCGTCAGCCGATTCTACTCCTTTCTCGGCGTCTATGAACGCGGTAGTCTCGGCGAGCGGATCGGTCGATTCTTGCTGGTCGAAAAGCAGCAGCGCCAGAGGTTCGAGTCCTTTTTCTCTGGCAATGGTTGCTCTGGTGCGCCGCTTGGGGCGATATGGAAGGTAAATATCCTCAAGTGTGGCTAAGCTTTCTGCGGCTTCGATGGCTTGTTTGAGTTCGTCTGTCAGAAGTTCACGTTCTTCGAGTGATTTCAAAATCGCTTCGCGGCGCTTATCCAGTTCTGCCAGCTGTAACAAACGGTCTCTGATTGTGGTTATCTGGACCTCATCGAGTGATCCGGTTCGCTCCTTACGGTACCGGGCGATGAAGGGAACGGTACCTCCTTCTGCCAGCAATATTTCTACAGCTTCGATTTGCGAATCGGGAATTCCCAGCTCAGTTGCGATGATTGTGCAGTGTTTCTCTGTCATTAAGATCGTGCCTTCTTTTGCAGTTCGTAGAGTTTGGTGATAGCCTCCAGCGGTGACAGCGAATCGATATTGATACTTTCTAAATCCTTTATCACCGGAGGCGTAGTGCCGAATAATGATATCTGTTCAGATAGGGAGTCGGATGTTCTGTGAGTTTTTTGTTTGGGTTTCTTGCCAGTACCGTTTTCAAGTCCGTCCAATACCTCTTCAGCTCGGTGGATCACAGATTTTGGCAGTCCGGCCAGCTGGGCTACATGGATACCGTAGCTGCGGTCCGCTCCACCAGGGATGATTTTACGGAGAAATACGACTTTCTCCCCATCTTCTGCTACTGCTATATTGAAGTTCTTGACTCTGGGGAGTATGTTGGCCAGTGCTACCAGTTCGTGATAATGTGTAGCGAAAAGGGTTTTGGCGCCCAGTTTGGGATTGTTGTGAATATACTCAACAACAGCATGAGCGATAGAGAGTCCATCATATGTGCTGGTTCCCCGCCCGATCTCATCAAGTATGATCAATGACTTGGGCGTGGCGTTATTCAAAATATTTGCCGTTTCCGTCATTTCGATCATAAAAGTGGATCGACCGGCAGCCAGATCGTCCATCAAACCTACGCGGGTGAAAATACGGTCAACCAGCCCGATAGTAGCTGAATCCGCAGGCACGAACGATCCGATTTGAGCCATCAATACGATCAATGCCACTTGACGCATGTAGGTAGATTTCCCGGCCATATTGGGTCCGGTGAGAACGATTAGCTGTGATTCGCTGCCGGAAAGTTCGGTATCGTTGGGTACGAAACCCTCATCGGTCAGTACTTGTTCCACAACCGGGTGCCGCCCCGCCAGGATGCGAATGGAATCATCTTCGGTCAGCTTGGGACGGACATAACTGTATCGCACTGCCCCCTCAGCGAAGGCAGCGAGAATATCTATTTCAGCTATGGTTTCAGCCGAGCGCAGTATTTGCTGGCCCCAACTACCCACCTGCTGACATACTTGTCGAAATAGAGTGTTCTCCAGCTCTGAAGTGCGTTCCTCGGCGTTAAGGATGAGCGATTCGTACTCTTTAAGCTCTGGGGTGAAGAATCGCTCCGCTCCAACCAGAGTTTGCTTGCGAATGAAGTTATCCGGAACACGGTCCAGGTGTGCACTGGTTACTTCGATGTAGTAGCCGAAAACCCTGTTGTATCCTACTTTGAGCGACTTAATACCGGTCCGTTCTCTCTCGGCGCGCTCGAGGTTGGCCAGAAATTGTTTCGCGTTTTTGGAAGCTGATCGAATCTCGTCAAGTTCGGGTGAAAATCCGGGCTTGATAGCTGCTCCCTCGGACGATTCATCCACTATGGCGTGCGCGATCAAATCAGAAGCTTCCTTGCACGGCTTAAGCTCGGAGGAAGCCCTGCCAAGCGGTGAGGAATCATCTTCGATGATGGCTTTAATCTGCGGAATCGCTTCGAGACTGTGCCGGAGTGAAACCAGCTCTCTGGCAATGGCGATTCCAGACCTCACCCGATTAATAAGCCGTTCCATATCGGCGAGCTTGCCCATGACATTTATGAGTTCCACGCGATGGGTGGTGTTGGAAACGAACCATTCCACTGCATTTTGGCGTTCATTCAACGGGTCGATTTCAAGCAGCGGTTGTCCCAGCCATTTCTTAAACAGTCTGCCGCCCATCGGGGTTCTAGTAAGATCGATAATCGAAATGAGCGACCCTTTGGCAGTTCCCAACTGGCTGGACTGGAAAAGCTCCAGGTTGTGCCGAGTCTGGGCATCCAGGACCATGTAGGAATCGGTGGAATAGGTGGAGAGTTTGGGCAGATGGCCCAGCGATCCCTTCTGAGTCTCTTTCAGGTAGTGGATGATGGCTCCGGCGGCTTGAATGGCTAGTGGCATCTGGGCGCAACCGTAACCATCGAGAGTAATCACTTCGAAATGATCGAATAATTGTTGCCGGGCAGTTTCCAATTCGAACCATCGGCTGTCGATCCTGCTGGGCTCGATTGGAAGTTGAGGGAATTCATGGTCGATCGAAACGATTATTTCCGAAGGATTAAGCCGCTCAAGTTCGGCAACGGCACGATCGGCATTGAGTTGGGTTGTTTTGAATTCGCTGGTAGTGATGTCGACGTAAGCTATACCGGCGCGATCATCATCGAATGCTACGGCTACTAGATAATTGTTTGAAGTGCTCTCCAGCAGGTTGGTCTCGACGACTGTCCCCGGTGTGACTACGCGAACCACATCCCTTTCCACTAATCCTTTGCTTGTCTTGGGATCGCCTATCTGTTCGCAAATAGCTACCTTATGACCGGCGCTGATGAGTTTGGCCAGATAGTTCTCCAATGCGTGGTGGGGGATACCGGCCATGGGGAAACGCTGCCCCTTGCCCATGGAACGGGAAGTGAGCACGATTTGAAGATCCCGGGCTACGATCTCCGCGTCACCTTCGAAGGTCTCGTAGAAATCGCCCAACCGAAAGAAGACAATGGCATCAGGGTACTGTTGCTTGATTCTGAGATACTGAAGTCTAATAGGGGTTGCGCCCTCTTTCATCGGGTATATTGTACTAGAATCGTAATGGGAAAGGAAATGGGGGTCTTGAGTAATACTTAACCGTCTGTTTACTGATTGTAGACCGTTCATTAACTGATTTATGAACGTGCCAATGGTACAATTACCGTATCAGATTTTGAAATGGAGGTACATCGAATGAGTAAATTGAAAGGGTTTGGCATATTTGGTATTGCCATGGTATTGGGACTTATGGCGATGATGGTTCCGTCTGCTGTATTAGCGGATGATGACGAAGGCCCGATTAGACTAATTAGGGCATGCTTAGCTCCCCCGTGCCAGGAAGGAAATGGCGTTGTTATTCAATTGGATGATGGCTCATCATATAGAGTCTGTTTTATTGGCCATGAGGGCAATACCTGGACCTATTTTGTGCAAGAGGTATGTGCTTTGCCGACGAAAGTCGAAGATCCTCGTTTCTTATCAGATGTTACTATCCCTGATTTCATAGGCATTTGTGGCAAGGACCTCAGCCATTGGGCTCTGGGTCTTGAAAAGTGTTTGATTGATAAAGTCATTAGCTATGATCCGGATGGTGCAGAAGTAGGCACTGACGGGAGTACTGGTTTTACGGGTATAAAATGGAATGTATCTGACGATTTCATTTGCGGGCAGTTCAGTTTTACCCTTGATGGTGATTATGATGAGGGGCCAGTTTTGGTGATGGCCAAAGCCGGTCCCAACTCGAACACTGCTGTGATTACTGGGCCTGTTGATCCCCAGTGCTCAGATTCAACTCCTCCTGTTCCAGAAGTTTCCACTATTATCATGCTGAGCCTTGGTCTTGTGGCACTTGGTGGTTTTGTATTGATTCGACGGCGAAAGCAGGGTACAGTATCCGCCTGACGATTTGTAGATAACTATTATCCCAAAAGGGGCACAGCATGCTGTGCCCCTTTTTGTTTGTGTCATCGCGATCCCTTCGCTTAATGTCGTTCTGAGCGGAAGCGACAGAATCTCCAAGTATCCTAGAGCCCGTGCTGATCCTATCGAAGTGTGAACGGGTCTCCCAATAACACCCTTCGACAGGCTCAACACGAACGGATTGGGGAATTGCTCGAATACAAACGAGATTGCCACGTTGTCCTTATGTGGACTTAGGGCTCCTAGTAATAACATGCCCAATGCAATTAAGGAACCTCTGATCAACCCCCTGTATCCCCCAGTCTTGGGGGGGGACTTCTATATCTGGGGGACACCCCCAGACCCCCGAAGTCACCACTTATTCAGAGCTTCCTTAAGTATAGTATGAATCCTGGTGATGAAGAGAACAAACAGATATTGAGACGTGAATTAGGAGAATACCGTCACCAGCCCTCAAGATCAAGGTGATGATACACTGGATAGCGGTGGCGACGTGACAGACCACGTGGCTGTCGTAAGTCTGGCTCCGGGTGAGGATAATCCGAATGTGGACTTTGGCTTCAGCTACCCCCAGTCCTGCATCGATCTGCAGAAGACAGCGCCACCATCTGCATTGATTGGCGAGCCAATCACCTATCATTTCCGGGTAGAGAACTGTGGCGAGGTGCCGCTGGAAGCGATCGTTTATGACAAGATGCTCGATCCGTGTGGAACCAAATGCGGGCTGTGGAATGGTCCGCTGGCGCCTGGGGAAGTCGTAGAGTTCGATCATGTCTATGATCCAACCCAGCCGATAGCGTGTGATGCTCGAATAATACAGCTGGGAGGAGGTCCAATTCCTAGCCAGAGCCCGAACACCGAGCCCGACGACACCAGGTATCGTCTGCAGGGACTTCCTCAATGTGGCTATAGCAGAGGGTAATCCCCCACAGATGGCCAACGTGGAATTCGCATCGGATAGCGCCAGGTGCGTGGTGCTGGTATGCCCTCCGTGCAAAGATATGGATCGCGATGGTGTGTGTGGTAAAGACGATAATTGCCCGCAAACACCCAATCAGGATCAGATGAATTAGGATGATGATTCCTATGGCGATGCCTGTGACAATTGTCCCAATACTAACAATCCAGGCCAACAGGATAGCGATGGGGATGGAACTGGAGATGTATGTGAAACAACTCCTCCTGTTCCAGAAGTAGCTACCATTGTTATGCTGGTTCTTGGTCTGGCGATATTGGGTGGTTTCATATGGTTCAAGAGGCGTAGGCAAGCAACCTCGGCCGCCTAACGAATCGCAGACTACAATTATTCTTATAGGGGCACAGCGTTGCTGTGCCCCTTTTCTGTGGCACCCCTGCTTTGTCCAACAATTACTATTCTAACGATCCCGGAGGGGATCGTCCCACAAGACTGAGTATCTATCAATCATTTGCATACCATGATTTACGTATACCATGTCACGGTTTTGTCTACATTGTGTTACGAAATCCGAGCCGCACATTGTTGGTTATTCATAAAAAACTCCACTGGATATCAACTGAGACCCAATGTTTTTCGACCCTGACAATAAGGATTTCGACCTGAGAGACAACTCGCCATGTGTAGATGTCGGGGATAATTCCTTGCCAAACCTGCCCACAACTGACTTCGAATGCGATCCCCGCATAATGGATGGCAATGGCGATTCAATCATAAGAGTAGATATGGGCGCGGATGAATACTCAGGATCGTCACTGGACTCTGACCTGGACGGTGTTCCTGACAGCATAGACAACTGTCCTGTTATCTCTAATCCTGATCAGGCCGACAACGATAGCGACGGGGTCGGGGATGTGTACGACAATTGTCCATTTGTTTCCAATTCAGGACAACAGGATACTGATGGGGATGGAATCGGGGATGTTTGTCAGGTCATTGCTCACGATCCAGAATTATCCACGATACTAATGCTTGGTCTTGGCTGCACTGGGTGGCTTTTGGTGGTTTAAAAGGCGAAGGCAAGCAATCGTAATTGCGTAGCGGTTCGTAGATATTATTGATCTTTGAAGGGGCACAGCATGCTGTGCCCCCTTTTTGTGCGGTCGAAGATAGAATACCACGGGATTTCATGTGGGTGAATGAGCTTTCCTCATCGCTGCGTTGGCAGAGGCGAGGCCAGTTCCATAGGAACTGGAACAGTAAGTGCCACGGTTTTACCCTTGGGTATCTACGTCATCGCGAGCCCTTCGCTTGATGTTATTCTGAGGGATCTCAAACCACAGAAGAATCTCTCTGTTGACATCAAGAGGTTTTTAATAGTGTTTGTCCTAAACGAGATGAGATTCTTCATTCGATTCAGAATGACCCCTTTTCAATTCCCAGCAAAATAAGACGAGCTTAAAATGCGTCTCTAGCCTCAGAGTGATGTGTGCTTTGTTGTATGTAACGGAATGTGTCAATAAATTCACCATTTTGTGTGTGATTGCATTAATTCAGGTTGATACCATTTACCAAAAATTTACCAGTCATTTACTTGTGTTGAGGTTTCATTAACCGAGATATTTACTTATGGATGATAAAGTTAGGCATAAAGAAAAAGCAATATTTAAGAGGAGGTATGAAATGAGTGGAGCAACATTGGACAAATTGAGGAAGCTGACATTAGCTATTATCTTGTTAGCTCTGATAGGTCTTGTAACCGTGCCGTTTATGGTGATGGGCAATGATGGCGGCACAACCAAAGTGGCTGCTGCGCCGATAGTGGGTGGTGGTAATCTTGGTGGAAACAGTACCCCTGATCCTGTCTATACGCCTACACCCGAGTCAACTCCTACACCCGAGTCAACTCCTACACCTGAGTCAACTCCTACACCCGAGTCAACTCCTACACCTGAGTCAACTCCTACACCCGAGTCAACTCCTACACCTGAACCGCCTGTGGTGTTCATGGGAGGACCAGTCGGAACCCCAACTCCTACACCAGCACCTAGCCCGTCACCTTTACCAACAGTAAAAATAGCGGATAGGGATGGAGACCTTATACCGGATGATCAAGACAACTGTCCTGATACCCCTAACCCGGACCAGCTAGACTCAGATGGTGACACAGTCGGGGATGCGTGCGACTTTTTTGATGATACAACGGATGCAGATGGAGACAGTGTGCCGGATGCAGAAGACAACTGTGTACATACCTATAATCCCAATCAGGCAGACTCGGATAACGATGGGATTGGGGATGTATGTGAATCTACAGTTCCTACTCCTGAAGTATCAACTATCATTTTACTGTCCCTCGGCTTAGCTGCTTTGGTAGGATTCATCTGGATGAAGAAACGCAGCCACAGTGCTACAGCATAGAATAGACAAAACTTGAACTAGACATAAAGTCCTCAAAAGAGGGGCACGGCATTAATAAGCGTGCCCCTTTTTATGTAGTTGAAGTGTGTGAGGCCGGATGGCAATAGTGGACACCAAACCATTCACGATGCCATTTGTCCTGCGCAGAGACTTCGTTCATAAGCAACCAACCAGGGAGATATATCTCAACCTTGCCTGTCGACGCTGCTGATGATAGAAGACCTCGACATATTCGGTGATGTCCCGAATTGCCTCCTGACTGGTTCGATAATGATAGTGGTTCACCAACTCCTGCTTGAGCGTTCCCCAGGAAACTCTCCATGGGCGCAACTGTCACAGCAGTTCCCTTTTCGGCTCATCGATGCCCTTATCCCAAACCGTTCCAGTAACCCCCGGTACTCATAAGAACAATACTGACTTCCCCGATCGGAGTGGTGAAGCAGCCCCTTTGCCGGCCGTTTCGCAGCCACTGCCCGAAACAGAGATTGGCTCACCAAGTTCTTCGTCAGCCGATTTCCCATTGCATATCCAACGATCTGGCCTATGCAAAGATCCTTGTGGCTGGCCAGATACAGCCAGCCTTCCCCTGTCGGGATATCACTGATTCAATAAGTTCTCTGCCACGGGCAGGCATGCTTGGAATCCCTTTGGGGTTGTATTCCCGGGTGCTTGCGGCGCAATATGCCAATGTGAGCGAGTTTATACATAGGAGTCACAATGTAACGGTATTGATCTATCATTTGGTGTTTCCTGCCAAGTACAGGCGAGCGGTGTTTGATGATGACGTTGATAGAGTGCTGAAAGAGGTCTGTTTGGAGATAGAAAAGCGATATCAGGTAAAGTTTTTGGAAAGGACCATGTGCATTTTATGGTGCAGTCTATTCCGGCTTACAGCGTGACAAAGGTAATAGCGATGATAAGAAGCCTCACGGCTCGAGAGGTATTCAGGCGTTGTCCCCAAGTAAAGAAGCAACTATGGGGAGGAGAGTTCTGGACGGATGGGTACTTTGCCAGCACAGTCGGTAGGCATGGGAATGAAAACATGATTGGGAACTATGTGAAAAGCCACGAAAAACAATATCAGAAATGGCATGAAGATCACCAAATAGGGCTCTTCCAACACCCCGTCCGCTTGCGGCGGGGGAGTTTATTCAGTGGTGATCTTGAACTTCGTCGTCTGTTTGCAGCGTATGCGCAGCCTTGATCTCAAGTTCCAGTCGCGCATCCTCTCGAGTCCGCTTCGATAGCGGTCTCTCACACCAGGCGTAGTAGCCGCCTGCTGATACATAATAAATGAGGCACCGTTACCAGCTTCACCGCTTCTTCCCGAAACTCCTTCGTGTATCTTCCCTGGGGAATCCCTTTCATCTGAACGCCTCCGCCTCTTTATTTTATCCGACTTTGGTGTCCACTTCTTTAAGCTTACCTCATGGGTGACTGCGTCTATTTACCGCAACACTTTTTATACTTTTTACCGCTACCACATGGGCAGGGTTCGTTGCGACCTACCTTGGGGGCCTCCCTAACAAATGGTTTGGGGGTAATGGCCTCGCCGCTTTCAAAGTACCATGTGTCGTCCTCTTTTTGGAAGTGGGCGAGTTCATGGTGAGTCTGTTTGATCCCTTCATATGTGAAGGTGGCTTTGAATTCTACATCTCCTTCGGTGTCGTCTGGGCCACCATCCTGAGTATTGATGATTTCGAGTTCATGCCAAACTGAATTTTCAGCCCAGTCACGAGTGCTATTCGAGTCATGTCCCTCACGCTGATCGGGGTGCAGAGATGACGAGAGGAAATCGGTTTCTGCATTAGCATACGCAGAATACCGGGCGCGCATTAACTGCTCGGCTGTTTCAGCTGTTTTTTCACCTTTGATTACGAGTTCACAGCATTCCGTATATGCCTGGCCTGACCCACATGGACAATCGCTCATAGTACTCACCTCCGATTAATCGCTCACAGTATATCAAAATACCCCCACTCATAAAAGTGAGGGTATCTATATGAATTTTAAATAAAGACCCTTCAGCCTTTCAGATAAGCATCGATTGCTGCCGCAGCACGCTTACCTGCGCCCATGGCACTGATAACGGTAGCAGCGCCTGTCACCAGGTCGCCACCTGCCCAGACTTTATCCTTGACCGTTTTACCCGTCTCTTCCTCCGCTACTACGGTTCCTTTCCTAGTTGTATCGAGGCCCGGAGTGGTTGAAGGAATGAGTGGATTGGGGGTAGTCCCCAAGGCCACCACAACGGTGTCTACATCAATCAAGAACTCGCTGCCTTCCTTGACGATAGGCCGACGTCGGCCGCTATCATCCGGTTCACCGAGTTCCATCTCGAGGCATTCCATCTGGGTCACCCAGCCATTTTCATCACCGATGAACCGCTTGGGATTGGTGAGAAGTTTGAAGATGATACCCTCTTCCTCAGCATTTTCCACTTCCTCTGCGCGGGCCGGCAGTTCTTCACGAGAACGACGGTAGACGATATAAACTTCCTCAGCGCCCAGACGCATGGCACAGCGGGCACTGTCCATCGCTACATTGCCGCCACCGATAACAACTACCCTTCTCGATTTCTTGATCGGCGTATCGTATTCGGGGAAGAGATAGGCTTTCATCAAATTCGTTCGAGTGAGGTATTCGTTGGCGGAATAAATGCCATTGAGATTCTCTCCGGGAAGACCCAGGAACATCGGCAATCCGGCGCCGGTGCCCAGGAAAATGGCATCATAGCTATCAGCTAAAAGCTCATCGATAGTATCGATCTTGCCTATAACCGAATTTAGCCTGACATCCACTCCCAGCGTTTTTACATAGTCAACCTCGCCCTGGACGATTCCTTTGGGTAAACGAAATTCCGGGATGCCGTACATGAGCACTCCTCCGGCAACGTGTAGGGCCTCGAACAGGGTTATCTGATGCCCCAGTTTGGCCAGATCAGCAGCGGTAGTTAATCCGGCAGGGCCGGACCCGACTATGGCTACCTTTTTACCAGTGGAAGGAGCGATCTGTGGTTTGGGTTTATCGGATTGATCACACTCCCAGTCTGCCACGAAGCGCTCCAGCCTGCCAATTGCAATCGGGGCGCCCTTCTTGCCTAAAGTACATACGAATTCGCATTGGGATTCCTGCGGACAAACTCTACCGCAAATACCGGGTAAAGCATTGTTGGCCTTCAACTGGTCAACAGCTCCCCACATATCGCCATCGCGCAAAGCCATGACAAACTCCGGGATATTGACGTTCACCGGACATCCGGCAACGCAGTTTCGTTTCTTGCATTGGATACAACGTCCAGCCTCTTCTTTGGCCATTTCCAAAGTGTATCCGGTAGCGACTTCATCAAAATTGTGTGCCCTTATCTCAGGCTCCTGTTTGGGCATCTTGATGCGGTTTAAGTTAATTTTCGGTTTGTCAGCCATTATGCCTTACCTCCCATCTGGGTTCGACAATAGTCTTCCCAGATATCAACGGAAGTCTTCTCCTCATCGCAATAGGATTTCTGGCGAGCCATAAGCACATCCCAATCAACTTGATGCGCATCAAAGTCGGGGCCGTCAACACAAACAAACTTGGTATCATCCCCAATGGCCACTCGACAACAGCCGCACATTCCCGTGCCATCGACCATTATCGGGTTTAAACTGACGAGAGTTTTAACTCCAAATGGTTGAGTGGTCAGGGAGGCAAACTTCATCATGATGGTCGGTCCAATAGCGATTACCAGCTTGACGTCTTTGTTGGCTTCCAGGATTTCTTTCAAAGGTTCGGTAACCAGGGCCTTGCGTCCGTACGAGCCGTCATCGGTGCAGATGATCAATTCATCGCTGACTTCTTTGAGCTTGTCCTCCCAGAACATCAGATCCTTGTTTCGGAAGCCCATGACCGAAATAATCTTGTTCCCAGCATCTTTCAATGCCTGGGCTACCGGGACAACGATAGCGGTGGCAAACCCGCCAGCCACACAAACGACAGTACCGACGTTATCGGTATGCGTTGGTATTCCCAAAGGTCCAATGAAGGCATGAATGGAATCACCTGCTTTGAGCTTGGCTAGCTTGCGAGTGGTCTTACCAACTTCCATGAAGACGATGGTCACACTACCCTTTTCACGATCCCATCCACCGATTGTCAGGGGAAAACGTTCTCCTTTTTCATCCACCATCAGGATCACGAACTGTCCCGCCTGGGCCTTTTTAGCCACTGCCGGAGCTTCGATTTCAAAAAGATGGATTTGAGGAGTCAGGTCCTCCCGGTGCATTATTTTGTACATAAGCTACTCCTAAAACTTTGTTCCTTAAACAAACTATGCTGCGGCTGCTTCCGGTTCAGTCGGGGGCTCAGCAGCCGGCGATGCCTCTACTGGAGTTGATTCCTCGATAGAGGCCTCTGCAGCATCTGATACCGGTTCCGATGTGTTTTCCACTTTCACCGCGCAGACCTTGAATTCCGGGGTCTTGGCTACAGGATCAGTGGCGGGATTGGTTAATATGTTTGCCGAAGCTTCTGCGAAGTGGAACGTCATGAAGACAACACCTTGCTGTGACTCTGCGGTTACTTTGGATTTTGCCTCCACGGAACCTCGCCTTGAGGTCACTCTCACCATCTCGCCATCCACGATTCCCAGAGACTGTGCATCCTGAGGATGAATCCACACCAACTCTTCAGGACCAAGCATATTAAGTCCTTTGGCCTTCCGGGTCATGGTGCCGGTATGATAGTGATATGGGCTCCTGCCTGTAGTGAGGATTAATGGATACTCGCTATCAGGTTGCTCGTCAGATGGTCTGTATGAGAGGGCCACAAAATTGCCCTTGCCGCGAACAAAATTGCCTTTATGTAAATATTTGGTTCCGGGGTGATCGCTATTCGGGCAAGGCCACTGCAGACCACCTTCGATATCTAGCCTTTCAAAAGTTATGCCGGCATACGAAGGCGTTACCTTGGCAATCTCAGTAAAGATATCCTGGGCAGTGGCAAAGTCGAATCCCTTGGCACTCATCTTTTGGGCGATTTCACACGTTATTTCCCAGTCTGCTTTCGAATCGCCGACGGGTTCCAATACTTTTCGTACCCGTTGCACCCGTCTTTCCGTGTTGGAGAAAGTCCCTTCCTTCTCAGCAAAACTGGCAGCTGGCAGGACCACATCGGCATATTGAGCGGTCTCGGTGAGGAAGATATCCTGCACCACCAGGAAATCCAGTTTTTCCAGTGCTTCCCGGATGTGATTAGCATCGGGATCGCTAAGTACCGGGTTTTCACCCATTAGGTATACTGCCTTGAGATGCCCCTCTCCCATGGCATGGAACATTTCAGTTAGAACCAATCCAGGTTCGGGGGAAAGGGCAGCTCCCCATGATTTCTCGAACTTCTTCTGAGCACTTTCGTCAGCCACTTGCTGATAACCGGTGTACACGTTGGGCAAAGCGCCCATATCACAAGCGCCCTGAACGTTGTTCTGCCCTCGCAGCGGATTAACGCCGGAAGAATCTTTACCGATGTTTCCGGTGAGCATGGCCAAGTTCGCAATGCCCATTACATTATCGGTGCCATGAGTATGCTGGGTTATTCCCATACAATAAAGAATGGATGCTGGTGAGTTACCGGCGTACATGCGTGCCGCGTCGGCAATATCATCCGCAGGCACACCGGTAATTTCCGAAACTTTATTCAATTCAAATTCGGCCAATGAGGCCTTGAACTCGTCGAAGTTTTCACAGCGGTTATCGATGAAATCCTGGTCCATCAAGCCCTCATCGACAATCACTTTCATCATACCCATCAGAAGGGCAACATCGGTCCCAGGCTTTTGCTGAAGCCAGATATCGGCGAAATCACACAGATCGATATGACGGGGATCGGCTACAATGAGCTTGCCGCCATTTTTGACAGCTTGTTTGACCTGTAACCCGATTACCGGGTGATCGGAAGTGGTATTGGTTCCAATAGCGAAGATACAGGCAGCATCGCCAAATTCCTCAATGGAATTGGTCATCGCACCGCTTCCGAAGCTTGTGGCCAGACCGGCCACTGTGGGAGCATGTCAGAGACGGGCACAATGATCGATGTTGTTTGTGCTCATCACCCCCCTGGCAAATTTCTGGAAGACATAGTTGTCTTCGTTGGTGCACCTCGCCGAGGAGATGGCAGCGAATTCAGATCCTTTATGTTCGCCGAACTTTTCGGCAACCAGATCGAGGGCTTCATCCCAGGTGGCTTCTACGAATTCGCCATCCTTTTTGATGAGTGGTGTAGTCAAGCGGGCAGGATCGGTGACGAAATCCATCCCGAATTTTCCCTTCACACAGGCTTGGCCTTTATTGGCGGGTCCGTTGATATTTGGCTCAACCCGCCTGATCTTTTCATCTTTGATTTCCATATCGAGCTGGCAGCCAACACCGCAGTAGGGGCAAGTAGTCGTCACTACGCGATCCGGTACTCCCATCCAGCGAGCGCTGCGCTCACTTAAAGCTCCAACCGGACAAACATCAACGCAGGCGCCACAGAATTTGCACCCGGCAACCTCGAGAGAATCACCAAAAATGGTGCCGACTAGTGCTTCACTTCCTCGATTGATGAAAGCTATCGCTCCCACTCCTCTGATTTCCTGACAAACCCGAACACACTTACCGCAAAGAACACAAAGATTGTAGTCACGAGCAATAAGGGGATCGTTAAATACTGGATAATTCTTGTATTGGTAAGGGGCTTTCAATTCTTCGATTCCAACGAAATCAACAATCTTTTGAAGGTCACAACGCTTGTCTTTGGGGCAGGCGACACATCGTTCTTCAACTGAAACGGTCCGCAGGCATACATCCAGTGGACCACAGATTTCTCTTTTATGGCAGACCAGGCATTCATGGGGATGCCGAGAGAGAATAAAGTCTATAATAGTGCGCCTGAGCTGAGTGATCTCTTCCGTTACAACGTTGACAACAATGCCTTCTTTGACGGGCTCAGTACACGCGGTGACCATACCTTTCTTACCTTCGATCTCAACGAAGCAAAGCCTGCAAGCTCCGAATGGCAACTCAATATCTGCGATAGCACAGAGATTTGGAATGTAGATATCGTTCTCTAGCGCCGCTTCCAGGATTCTTTTTCCTTCTTGTGCTTGAATCTGTTTTCCGTCAATTGTCAGATTTACCATATAATCACCTCAGATCAAGGATATTTACACAACAAAAAGGGGAGCGAAAAGCCTATCATCTCCCCTTTTAACTAGTTACCAGATATTCATTCTATAATGCCCTGCATTTTTACATAAAAACCCAGCTTGGCACGAACGCGCCAAACCGATTGATTTTAACATATAGCGATGAAGCGGGGCAAGAAAACACTCTACCGTTTACTTTGCCCTTTGTGCCTGGAGCCACTTTGCTTTTTGGGCAGTTCTGATTTCATCGTTTACGGGTTTGTACTTTGCCATGAAATCATCCCTGAACTCTGCAAAGGTCCCTTCAATAATTCTGCTCCTCATTTGCTCCATGAGACTTAATATGAATCGCAGATTGTGGATGGTTGTCAGTCTGTATCCCAGCAATTCCTCACATTTGAAGAGATGATGCAGGTAAGCCGCAGAGAAGGTGCGGCAGGTATAGCAGTTACAGTGGGGATCGATTGGTTGGTCCTGTTTTTTAAAGCGAGCGTTGCGAATATTGGCCCTTCCTTTGTTAGTGAACAATGCCCCGTTCCTGGCGATTCGGGTCGGCAGGGCACAATCGAACATATCGATCCCGCAGGAAACACACTCGACCAGGTCCTCCGGCGAACCGACTCCCATCAAGTATCTTGGCTTGTCTGCCGGGAGCAGGGCTGCGGTTTCCCTGGTTATCGGGTACATGAGGTCTTTGGGTTCGCCAACACTCAAGCCTCCAATGGCATAACCGGGGAAATCCAGCGATACAAGAGCTTCCGCCGATTCCCTCCGCATTTCAGTGGATGTGCCCCCTTGAACGATCCCGAAGAGTAATTGATCTTTCCGTTTATGCCTTTTAAGGCATCGTTCCGCCCAGCGGTGAGTTCGATTCATAGCTTCTCTAACCGATTCCGGTTTGGCATCGTATGGGCAGCATTCGTCGAACGCCATGATAATATCCGCGCCAAGTGTTTGCTGGATATCGATAGCCAGTTCGGGTGTCAGAAAGTGTTCACTCCCATCGATGTGAGATCGGAATAGCGCCCCTTCGTCGTTGATCTTGCGCAGGTGCCCCAGGCTGAATACCTGAAAACCTCCGCTATCCGTGAGCATTGGGCCATCCCAGGCCATGAATCGGTGAAGACCTCCAAACCGTTCGATAACTTCCAGCCCGGGTCTCAAATAGAGATGATACGTGTTGCCCAGCAGTATTTTTGTCTCGATTCCTTTCAGATCGTCGGGAGCCAGGGTTTTGACCGATCCCTGCGTAGCCAAAGGCATGAAAAACGGAGTAGGTATATCCCCGTGTGGAGTAACGAATAATCCTGCACGGGCGCTGGTTTGAGGGCAGGTGTTTTCTACACTAAAGAACTGTTCTGAAATAAAATACCTCTCATCCTAGAGCCAGAAATTGAAGCACATGGCGAGGAAGATAAGTCCCAGGTAGGGGAAGGATGATAGTTTATAGACTCGCCAGGAATCCTTGGAGGCTCCGTTACGCAACAGGAGCGTGCTGGCCCAGATCATAGTAATGCCGGTGATATTAGCTATGGCAAAGAATAGCCATCCGAAATCGGCTACATGCCAGAGAATCAATGAAACAACATATAAGAGGATAGCCAGGGAAAACAAGAGCTGGATGGCGGCTTTATCGCTGAGTGTCAACGGGAAGTAGGCGATGTTTGCTCTGACGTAGTCATCGCGCCGAGCGACCATCACGCTCCAGACGTGAAGCGGAATCCATGTCGTGATGAGCAAACACATGAAAAGAATAATCCAGTTGGGGTGAGGGCTGATAGCTATGTACCCGATCAATACCGGGGCGCATCCGGCGATAGTCCCCTGGATTACGCACATTGCTCTTTTGCGGTAAACCACTGAAGCAATGGTACCAGCCAGTCCAAACGCAAAACACAATGGGTGTAGTAACACTGCTATGACAAGTGCTGCAATCACGAGGCTGATGGCGAGCGGCAGCATTTTCTCCGGCGGGTAGATTCGCTGTGAAGGGATAGACCGGGCGCAGGTACGTCCCATAAGTACATCAACTTCTCGATCCAGATAGTTGGTTAGCCCGTTGCAACCGGCGCTTCCCAGCAGCACAGCCGCAAAAACACCCAGAGACGGCCATACATCGGGCGATCCCTCGGCGGCTATGATAGCGGCACACAGCCCGATGAACGTCAGCAGGATAGTCTCACGTGGTTTTAGCACATCGATGTAGTTCCAGATGCTTCGAAAAGACGTTCTTGTGGGGCTGGTTATGGTGTTCAAATTGACCTCGGAAACTAATAGAAAATCGAATAAATTTCAATCAATTTAATGATACCGTATGGGTTGGGGGCTGTCAAAGCTCGGCTACGTTTGTGACGGCTTTGCGGGAGGGGCTGATTTGCTGGCTTCGTTGATGTATGCCTGGATGATATCGTGACGCCGGAGAACCCCGAGGAATTTGGTGGGATCTTTACGGTCGACCACCGGTATTCGGTCGAAGTCCCTGGCTCCAAGCTGGAATAGCACTTCGTATAGCGTTTGATCAGGGAAGGCCACAATCGGTGTTCTAGTTGAAATGTCATCGACAGTCAGGGTATCTACTTCAATTCCCTCTTTTGCTGCTGCGGCGTGAACGTCGGTTAGGGTGACTATTCCCTGGAAATGCCCGTATGCATCCACCACTGGGAATCCGAGGCGTTCCGATTGATCCATCTGGTTCAGTAAATCGGGAACCGACATTTGAGGTGAAACGGTAGGAAAATTGCGGGTCATAACCTGGGAGACAACTACGGTTCGCATAATATCCTTTTCTTCCACACTCCGCAACTTGATTCCCCTGCGTTTGAGCCGAATAGTGTAAATGCTGTCTTTGCTGAAGGCCCTGGCGACGATGACTCCGATAACCACTGATGTCATTACTGGTAAGATGATTTCATAATCGCCAGTTAATTCGAAAATGATGAGAATAGCCGTGATGGGCCCCCGGACTGCAACTGCAAAAAATGCAGCCATGCCAACCATCGCATAGGCCCCGATGGGTCCAGTCGCATCTGGAAATGCCTCGTTGAATACGCTTCCGCATACACTGCCCAGGGCAGCTCCCATGAACAAAGACGGCGCGAACACGCCACCGCTGCCACCACTGCCCAGAGTAATAGATGTTGCAAGGACCTTCAACCCCAGCAGTATCAGCACCACACGTGCGGCCGCTTCTCCGGAAAGGATGGCATCGACCGGGCCCGTATCAAGAGATTCTCCTCCAGCGCCATAGTGAGAACCATATCCGACTCCGAAGATATCTGCTGTGAATCCTCCCGAGGAGACATATTCGATAGAAACAAATCCGATTATCCCGACGATTAGACCTCCCAAAGCGGCTCTTAAATATACAGGTATGGGCCAGCGTTCAATCAGGTCTTCAGATTTGTAAAAGAATTTGACGAAGAACATCCCTGCAAAGGCACATATCAATCCAAGTAGGGCGTACAGCGCGATCTCCTGATTGCTTTCCATGCCATATTCCACTGGGAGTTTGAAGGAGGTTTTGTTTTGTTCATCGAAAAGCAACCATCGAGCCACGATGCTGGCCATCACGGAACTCAAAATAACGAACCCGACGTTGCGGGCTACGATACGGCGTTGAACTACTTCGAGGGCGAAAAACGCACCGGCGATGGGTGCATTGAAAGTGGCGGCAACACCTCCTGCTACTCCGCAAAGGACCAGTGTTTTGAGCCATTCCTCCGGTACCCTGAACAATTGCCCTACTGCTGAGCCTATGGACCCACCGATCTGAACGATAGGTCCTTCACGGCCGACCGATCCGCCACTGCCGATACAGATGGAAGATGCCAAAACCTTGATGGCACCGACGCGCATTCGAATGCGTCCGCCTCTGGTCCCTATGGCTTCCATGATTTCCGGCGGACCCTCACCCTTGGCCTCCCGTGCGACGAAGTAGATGATGGGACCGAAGATGAGACCTCCGATGGCAGGCAGGATAATGATGTAGTAGTCACCAAGAAAACTGAACCATTCAGCACCGCGATTGAAAAAGAGCCAGCTGAATTGTTCGATGAGCAACCAGAAGAGCCATGCGCCCAATCCGGCAAGGACGCCGATCACTACAGCCAGTACGATGCCGGCTGTATTGTCTGAGGTTTGTCTAACGAGTTTCCAGGGGTAGGCGGCTATGTTCCTCAGGGCGATTTTTTGTGACTCTTGCATATTTGAATCCGGTTTGGAGTAAACAGGGCTCTGAAATTGAGTTGAATCAGCCGATTAAAAAGGATACAATCTATACGATGCCGGGGTGGCGGAATGGCAGACGCGACGGACTTAAAATCCGTTTCCTGTTTAAGGAGTGAGGGTTCGATCCCCTCCCCCGGCACTTCCTCTCCTGATTATACACAACAATACCCCACACGTGGCTAATTCTCGCCCCCGAGGTTAACAGGATCGTTGGTTTGGGCAATGATTTTTGTGGCAGTGGGTTTCGGGGGGAAAGAGCACAACGCGCTTTGAGGAAAGCGGAGAACGTCTGCATTGAGGATCAACTGCATAACCGGCACTGAAGGAATATGCCAGCTTGAGCTGGACTGCATCCCAATTTAACCTTGATTATAGTTGGAGAATGCCTGTTTGACATGTTATTTCCCCCGTGACGCTCAGTGTTGTGTGAAACCATATTCGGAAGCAAACAAGGGTTTAAAGGAAGTTGTACATTGAATTGGCGCTATCTTGCAGCACGAGTTGGTATTAACCTTATCATAAATAAAAATAGTGCGATTGCAAAAATCGATCCGATGATGATATTCAGAATATGCCCTTTAGTCCCGATTTTGAACTCATTGTTTAATTCGCCCAGCTCAAGTTGATAGGTTCCCGGATTCTCTTTAACAACCAAGAAATTAACCGTTTCGTTAGCACCGGACTCAAGAAACACTTCTTCTGTGAACTTTGTTTCGCGTGGTTCGGAGACAGTTAGTACGGCACTATAAGTCCCAGACGTAATACCAACGTTTCTTACACCTACAGTCACATTGAAGTTCTTTTCGCTTTCAGTCCATGAACTCTTTTCGGTAGGATCGACTTTGAGATCACTGATTTCCAGTGTAAGGTCTCCATCATCAATGGTGAATGACTGACTTGATCTCATCAAATCGTCATCATCATTATCGCTACACCCTAACATGCCGAGAGCGAAAACCAGTATTAGCAGAAGCACCAAAGATGCTATTGTCCCTCTCATTTCCACCTCCGATAGGCTTTTCAATTTGGATATGTCTTGTAGTCTGCCAAATCCTTATGCGTAAATCCACAGTTTTGTGAGTATGTTTAAATAATGCTAACACAAATATTTGGTTCTGTCTGCTTCACATTTTGTCGCAAAAACGTGAAGCGATTCTAACTGCAAAGCGCAGGTTGAGGAAATCACGCCGTTGTTGGGTGGAACGCATTTGTTGTTCGGTGGAGATTGTGCGTTGTTTAAATGTGCTAGTCGATTTTGGTAACCACCAAATATGGCCCATTTCCCTGAAGACGTACAGATACTTTGAACGATAGGCTGATTGTACTCTGTGGTGACCCCCCCCGGGACTCCCGGCAGAAGGAACCCTGATTTGCTGCATTGCCTGTGTTAACGGGCCGCCAAACCCGGTGCAAGCCGTGGGAGGTATCTCTCTTCTTGCGTGGAGATGCAACTGTGTTGAGAGCAAGGTGGTCTAACTCTCGCTGCATATTGTCCAGTATTCGGCTCTGCATGGCTACGGAAGTATCAACCTCTTCGCCGGCCTTTTAGCGGATGTGCATGGCATCTCCCTCTATGGCAAGGACTTCGTATGCGCCTCTTCTGGTCCGGTACTGTTGGCCAACTTCAAATTCGGTACGATGCCTCAATGTAGCTCCTTATTCAGATTAGCTCTTGTATCTACCAGCCTCGGGAAGACTGTGGGGCCACCTGAAGGTTCAGATTGCGCCGGTGTAAACGACCGGCAATCGCATCTGGCAGATACACAACATCAAACCTCATTTAACAAACACCTACAAGGTTTCACGCGATGCCAAGTTCACTGAAAAACTGACCGATGTGGTTGGGCTCTATCTCAATCTGCCGGATAATGCAGTCGTGTTGTGTGTGGATGAGAAGAGCCAGATACAGGCATTAGACCGCACCCAACCGGTACTGCCGTTGAAGAAAGGAGATGCGGTACCATGCCGCATGACTACAAGCGCAACGGTACCACTTGCCTCTTTGCTGCTCTCAATGCTCTTGAGGGGAAAACTGCCGGCCAGTGCTACGCAAGGCATCGTCACCAGGAGTTCTTGAAGTTCTTGCGCAAGTTAGACGGGAATTTCCGAAGGACATGCCGCTCCATCTGATTGTAGACAACTATGGCACACACAACCATCACAAGGTTCAAGAATGGTTAGAGAAGCATCCCCGATTCACGCTGCATTTCACTCCGACCAGTTCAAGCTGGGTAAATCTGGTTGAGCGCTGGTTTCGAGAATTGACTGACAAGCGAATCCGGCGAGGAGTCTTTCATAGTGTGCCGGACTTGGTCCAGGCCGTCAATGAGTTCATAGACAGTTGGAATGCGGAACCTCGTCCCTTCGTTTGGACCGCTTCTGTGGAATCGATCCTTAAGAAAATGGACAAGTGCCGCGATTCACTGGAAGACTTATAACCCGGTTGTACCCAATTACCCCAAAGAAAACGAAATCCACAGGAGTAACATTCATACGTATAGTTATTTCCGTGCCACTGCACTAGCGCATTCCCCTGGTGGCCAATTTGTTAAAGGAACTGGTTTGCCGTCTTTCGTCTAGCTGGGAAAAGGGCAAGAGGTAATGATCGCTCGGATTGCCAGGAATATCGATAGAATGTGCGTAACCGGTGGTGAAATCATCGATTGCCGAGATACTCTTTGTGACAGGACAACTCTGGATATCCGCGTCAATGATGCAAGGGCGTGTTTTCATAATGCCCCCGGCAATCACCATGTGGTGGTGTATGGAAATTACATCACAGAGATGAGAAGTCTGAGCCAGATGTTTGGGATCGAATTGGTAGAGTCAAAAAAGAGAGGGATTCAAAGAAACACCAAGCACTTATAAAATGCGTCCCTTGAGGTCTGGTATCCACAGCACAAGCGCTATTGACGTTATGTTTAATTAGGGGTTATAATTCGAGCCAAAAGAGTGGATATTGTCGTATACGACATACTATCAGATGCGATATTTCGAATTCACTCCCAATCAAAAACCATCAAAGGAGGCAAAGGAATGAGGAGTTTGACAAAACTCGGAATGGTTTCTTTGGCAATTCTGTTGCTGGCATTGCCGCTACTGGCTGCCTGCGGCGATGATGAGACAGAAGGGCCTACGACCACGCCAATAGCCTCACCTATCATTGAACCGACGGCAGTGCCAACAGATCAGCCGACGGAAGAGACCACACCGACTGCGGAGCCAACAGCTACAGTCGAACCCCCAACAGTCGACTTGGTGACGTATACGGAAGAAAGGGAGCCTTGCGACTGTCGTGACGAAAACCGAAACCTGTATTGGGGAGGGCTGCATTTCCATACGCTCCAGTCTTTTGATGCTCACACATATGAAACCCGTACTACTCCTGCTCAAGCGTATGAATTTGCCAAGGGCGGTGAAGTAGCTTTGGCGCCACTTGATGAGGCAGGTATTGGAACTCGCATTGTCTCGCTCTCACGCCCCCTGGATTTTGCAGCCATGACTGATCACCAGGAATATCTGGCTGAGGTCCACCTGTGTACCGAGCCAACTTCGAGCATTTATGATTGCGAGTTCTGTCAGGAATACCGCAAAGGCGGTGGCCCGGTGGTCACAACGTGGGGCAGAAAGACCGCAACAAGGCCAGTGCAACGCTTCCCGGAAATATGTGACCAGCCGGGGATTGATTGCCAGGAAGTCGCTGCAGAAGTCTGGCAGGGCATCGACGAAGCTGCCGAAGATGCCTACGACAGGAGTTCGGACTGCTCCTTCACCAGCTTCGTCGGTTACGAGTACACTGGAAATGTAAATATTTCTAATAATCACCGCAATGTCTTTTTCCGCAACGCCGATGTTCCCGAGTTGCCGCCGTCCTTCTTTGAAACTCCCGATGAGCAACCGCTGTGGACTGAACTGAAAGAAACCTGCCTGGATGCAGAGGGGGACTGTGATGTTATCGCCATCCCGCATAATACCAACTGGTCTTCGGGAAACATGTTCGTACTGGAATACCCGGAGGGTATGACCCTGGAGGAGCAGACAGAATTGGCTGCTCTAAGGGCTCAGATGGAACCTCTAATCGAAATATATCAGCACAAAGGCGATACCGAGTGCAAGAATGGGTTTGGGACTACGTCGGATGACCCCCTGTGCGATTTCGAGAAGCTGTGGCCGGAACCAAAGGATTGTGGGGACGAAGCTGGAATCGGCGGCTTTTTACCGGGAGGATGTCGTTCTGAGTATGATTATCTGCGAAATATATTGAACTTGGGATTCCAGGAAGAGGAAAGACTGGGAGTCAATCCCTATAAGCTGGGTGTGCTTGCTGCAACCGATACCCATAATGGTATTCCGGGCAGAGTTGAGGAATATGAATTCCCGGGCCATGTCGGGAACCTCGATGATACGCCTGAGAAACGCCTGGGGCTCGAAGAGATATCCACTGCCAATTACATTAACCAGTCCTACGGCGCTGGAGGATTGACCGCGGCATGGGCAGTGGAGAACAGCCGCGATGCCTTATTTGAATCATTCCGAAATCGTGAAACGTATAGTTCCAGTGGCCCCCGTATCACCGTTCGCTTTTTCGGTGGTTGGGACTACCCTGCCGACCTTTGTGAGAATCCCGACTTTGTATCGATCGGGTACGGAAAGGGCGTACCGATGGGTGGAGACTTGCCAGCACAGAATACTGATGCAACAGCCCCCACTTTCGTTGTCTGGGCTGAGAAGGATCCCGGCATAGAACATCACCCCGGCACTGATTTACAGCAGATTCAAATCATCAAGGGATGGATCGATTCAAACGGCGAACCTCATGAGAAAGTGTATACAGTTGCAGGTGATCCGAACAACGGGGCGACTGTTGATAAAGACACTTGTGCTACGATTGGTGAAGGATCGGAGGCGCTTTGTGCTCAGTGGACAGATACTGACTTCGATCCTGCCATTTCAGCTTTCTACTATGCTCGTGTGGTTGAGAACCCGACTTGTAGCTGGCGTCAATACGATTGCAATGCGCTATCTGAGGATGTGCGTAATTCAGCCGATATATGCTCCGGCGAACTATATCAAACTGTCATCCAGGAACGGGCGGTGACATCACCAATCTGGTTTACCCCGACTGAGTAACGTGATTAGTGGCGGGGATATCATAGAAGAAAACCATCGTTAACTAGAAAAAGGCTCGAATGGGAAGATCCCCGTTCGAGCCTTTTTTACTCAATTGAAAGTATAGAAACTACTACTGGGCCTTCTTAGCCTCTTTCTCTTTTTCTTTCTTATCTAGCTTGCAGTAGCCGCCTTCACCGGTGAATGCGGTTTCCAGGCAAGTGTTGCAATAGATGCACTTTTTGATTTCCTTGGATTTACCCTCTTTGGCTTTGTTAGCCCAATCGGGATCACGAATAATCTGTCGGCACACGCCAATCAAATCCGCTTTATCCTCGGTCAAAATGCTCTCAGCCAGATCAGGGGTGGGGATTTTGCCCGCTGTCATGATCGGGGTATTGAAGCCCGCTGCCCGAACCGCCTTGCGGATAGCCTCCGCGATGTATACGTTGACTCCATCTGGCATGTTTATCTCCGGCATGCAGCGGAATCCCGAATAGCCGCCCCATGGCGGATAGGGAACCGGCAGCCCGAACGGATCGGTGCCGGGGGAATCCTCGTACTTGCCGCCAACGGAGACGCTGATATAGTCGAACCCGATCTCGGCCAGCTTGGTAGCGATCTTGGGGGTATGCAGCAGCGTGCTGCCGCCGATAATGAAGTCGTCCCCGTTGATGCGGATACCGATGGGATAGTCCTTGCCCAGTGCAGCTCGAACCCGCTCGTACACCTCAACAGTGAGTCTCATGCGTTTTTCGATGTTGCCGCCATAATCATCCTTGCGCTTGTTATGGGCTCCCATGAAAGCCGAGAGGATGTAGCCATGCGCGCCGTGAAGCTCGACGGCATCGAATCCGGCCTCACGGGCGCGGAGGGCGCCAGCCTCGAAGAAATCCTTGCTCTGAGCGATTTGCTCATCGGTGACTTCCTCGGTCTTTTGCTTCCAGCCCTTAGCGATCTTGAGCCAGTCGTAGATTTGGGGCACGATCTTGGTTTCGGTCTCGGCGTGAATGCGATCGACCATCTCTTTAAGTCCCGGGATGAACTTGTCATCGCTCAAACGCAATGCCGGGAACGGCCGAGGATTGATGGCGACTCCGCCAAGCACGATCATGCCTGTGCCGCCTTTTGATCGATCGAAATAATAGTCGCTATAGGCTTCGGTAACGAAGCCGTTGAGCGCGGCCAGCCCTTCGTGGGCCGGGGCCATCACCACCCGGTTTTTGAGCTCCATCCCATTTATATCGATGGGAGAGAACAGCTTTTCATATGCCATGGGCATTTCCTCCATTGGATTTCTCCGTCATTGCGAGGAGGCCCGGAGGCCGACGTGGCAATCTCATCCGATGGGGGAGATCGCCACGCTTTTGCTCGCGATGACACCTATCATTGATACAGAAAAGGGCCCGGAGACCGAGCCCTTTCTTAATTGTAATGCGTTAGTATGGGCCTGTCTAGATTCTTTCCACTTTGCAGAGAATGGCTTTGTCCTCGGGATAGCCCATAATTGGATCGAGATGCTCTCCGTTGACCAGCTCGCAGGCATTGGATTCGGACCAACCGTGAGGAATGGAAACCACGCCCAGCTTCATCCCCTCGTTAAATACAGTCTTGACCCGGATAGAGCCAACGGGAGTCGAGAGATTTACAAATTCATGGTCGCGCACGCAGCACTGTTCAGCAGTGGCCGGGTTGATATCCATCCAGCACTCGGGAACCAGAGCGCGCAGTTCGGTGATCTGGCGCAATTGCGTGTGAATGAACTCTTCCTTGCGTGCACCGGTGATCAGTATCAGAGGGTATTCCTTGGCCAGCTCCGGCGTCGAAACCGGGCTTTCGGTAGGCTCGATGAAGGTCGGCAGGGGATCGTGCCCCAGCTCGGCCAGCGTATCGGAGTAAATCTCGATTTTACCGGAAGGAGTACGGAACTTCTGCGGCGTTGTTTCAATCAACTTGCTACGATACATGAATCCGTTGGGCTGTGCATCGAAGAAATCGTAGGTGAACCCGGAGGGCTGGAACATCATGTTCAGCATCTCTTCATCGGTCGTCCACGGGAAGTGCTCACCCATGCCCATCTTGCGGGCCAGTTCGGACCAGATGACCCAGTCGGTCTTGGCTTCACCCAGCGGTTCGATGACCTTGCGCCGCAATTGAATGTACGGAACACCGTAATTACCCTGCACCGTGTAACTGCCCATGGCGGTGGTCTCCAGGAAGGAAGCCGCCGGCAGGAAGATATCAGCCAGTTCGGCAGTCTCGGTCATGAACAGATCGATGACCACAAACAGGTCCAGTTTTTTAAGCGCCTCTTTAAACTTGTTCGGGTCCGGCAGTGTTACCACCGGATTCCCGGCGGAATTGATGAGAGCTTTGATAGGATAGGGTTTTTCGGTCAGAATCTGCTTGGACATTACCATCGACTGGCCATAGGGAACCTGCCTGCCCCACAGTTCATAGAACAGCGGGAACTCTTCGGCGCCCATTGGCTTCCGGGCATCAGCCGGGATGGGAAGGCGCAGATCGGTGGTGAAGAACGGCAGGAAGGGAATCCAGCCGCCGGGCACATCGATGTTGCCGGTCAGCGCCATCAGGATGCCTATCATTCGGTGGTTCTGCACATTGGTGATCTGCCGATCGAGTGAAGCGGTGCCCTGGTAAATAGCCATACCCTTGGTAGTGGCCATCTTGCGGGCGGCACGCTTGATATCTATTGCCGGGATATCGCAAATTTCAGCAACCTTATCCGGCGGATATTGTTTGACGTGTTCTTTGAACTTATCGAATCCGTGGCCCCATTGCTCGATGAATTCTTTAGCGTAGATATCCTCGGCGATCATGACGTTGGCCATAGCCAGCATCAGGGCCAGATCGGTGCCGGGCCTGGGCTGTAGGAACATGCCCAGATTAGCCAGTCCGATGCGTTTGGGATCGATGACCAGCAGCTCAAGCTTGCCCTCTTCGGCCAGCTTACGCATCTTGGCGCCCAGGGGCTTCATCGATTCCTCCGGATTATGACCCCAGACAACTGCCAGTTTGGTATATTCCAGTTCATCAGGGACGGTATATCGCCCGAAGGTCATCTGGCGGGACAGGATTCGAGCCCTGAAACAGCCGCCTTCAACAGAGATGAAATTCGGTGTGCCATAGGCAGCTTTGAAACGCTGCAGGAAGGCCGAGGCCTCGAAATGCTCCACCGCGACTGAACCGCAGTAAAGAGCCAGGGCTTCCGGCCCGAATTCCTCTTTGATCTCCAGTAGTTTGGAGCCGATGGTGTCGTAAGCTTCGTCCCAGGTGATGCGCTGCCAGGTGCCATCCGGCAACTTTTTCATGGGGTGAGTGATGCGATCCGGGGCGTACTGATACTCGATCAGTCTTTCACCTTTGGCACACAGCAGACCTTTGCTGGCGGGGTGCTCGGCCATTCCCTCGACTTTGACCAACTTGCCGTTTTCGACATAGCATTCGATTCCGCAGCAGTTTACGCACAACGCGCAATCGGTTTTGATAATTTCCACGATACTCCTCCTAAATTCCGGTTAAGCTGCTCGGAAGCGCACATCTCCGGGCAGCTATAAATCGCTAGGTAACTCTATCCAAGAGTTCAACCAGATCGACGATCTCGATATCGGCTTTCTTCTTGCGTTTCATAAATGGTGAAGCCAGCTTCTGTCCAGCGCCCATAAACTTCAGGGCTACCGGAGCCTTCTCCGCCACCTTGCCAAAAACCTTGGCCATGTTGGCATAGCCGTGGATAGCCATATCGAAATTCATATTACAGGTGGGGCAACCACCGACGACCAGTGCTTCCGCGCCAGCCTCAACGGCTTCTTCGATGCGCTGCATGGCGGTTTCTGCTGACCATTCGGGATCAGCCAAAACCTGTCCGCCGCCAGCACCGCAACACCAGGCCTCTTCACGCTCACGTTCCATCGTTACCATCTCGATACCCGGGATCATCTTCAGAATCTCTCTGGGTTCATCGTATACATCAGTATATCGTCCCAGAGTACAAGGGTCGTGATAGGCAATCTTCTTCTTATATTCCTTCGTGATTTTGAGTTTACCCTCTTTGGCCAGCCGCAGGGCAAATTCGGAAATATGTAGCACTTCCGGCTTAAGATCACCGTAATTATTCCAATCCTTCTTCATCACCATCTGGCAACCGGCACAGGCACTGACAATGGTCTTCACACCAAGGCTGTTGATTTTGTCAATATTCGTCTTGGCCAGCCGTCCGAATTCCTCTTCACAGCCCAACTCGTAAATAGGAAATCCGCAACAGACTTCCTCTTCGTTTAAAACACCCCAATCCACACCAGCTTTATCCAGCAGGCTAGCTGTAGCTTTGGCCATCGCCGTGGCGCTCGGATCGAATTCCAGAGCACAGCCTACGAAGAACAGGACGTCCTGTCCCTGCTTGATTTTCTTATCCTCTCTCTTCTTGAGCCACTTGCCTCGATCCTTATTATTGGCCATGAGCGGGTTATCATGCGTTTTGGTGCTCTCAACCAGAGGCATGGAAGCCGGCATTGGGCCCAGACCACGGTTGAATAACTCTCGGCGCATTTCCAGATAATTCTGGAGGGGATGCAGTCCCATAGCCGCATAACAATGAGCGTCACAAGCGCCACAGAGGGTGCAGTTGTAGACACGATCACGGACTTTCTCGTTCCATTCCAGATCGCCGTCGAGAATAGCCCTGGCGATGGCAGTTCGGCCAATGGAAAAATAGGATTCAAAGCCAAAATGCTCACCGGCAGGACAGGTCGGCAGGCTTTGTCTATAAGCAACACGGCAGGCACCGCATTTGCTGCAATGATAGATTTGTGATTTCAGATCTTCTAATGCCATTTTTATCTCCTATAAATCCTTGAACACCTGGGATGGAGCCATGATGCCGTTGGGATCGATCGATTTCTTGATATCTCGCAACAGTTTTGAATAGCTTGGCAGCAAGCCCGGTTCCATCTGACGGAAGAACCCGGCGCTGGCCTGAGCCGATCCGTATTTCATGGTCTCCTGGAAATATACTGGCATGAATTTGCGGAACTTGTCGATCTGCTCCTGATCCTCGGGATTGAATTCTATATCATATTCCATCATGAAGCATTCTGTCCGTTCCCATGGTGCCAGCCAGATTCTCGGCGGAATAGTTCTGCCGGAGGATGAAGTCATCTTGTAATCGAACTTATCCAGCAGACTGTGGGCCAGCCTCATTGCACCCGGAATCATGTGCGGGGGCACATAGACAAAGGCCATCAGATGAGGCTCGTGACGCAGGTAGTGAATCGCAACAACTGAACTGCCGCCCCAGAGCATATCGAGGCTTTCCTTTACATATCCTTCAAAAGTGATGAGCTTACCGTTGTTCTTGGTAATGGCATCGTTGATCAACTCGCGATAAACTTCAGCCTGCTTTTCATTGTGGCAACTGATCTTGGCCATCATCAGGAATTCCGGTAACGAATCTTCCAGTTTGGCAAATTCTGCCTGATCGTGGAAAACGTCGGACGTAGCCGCAATGGCTGCCGTCTGGTACCTGTTAGTGGCTACAATCTGTTTGCAGATGCCAAGCTGCGTGACATCCTTCATACCACCGACCACGGATTCAATATCCGGGAAGGCAATCTGGATCGGTTCCTCGATAGCGCGCACCGGCACTAACCTGCGAATCATTTTGGTAACGATTCCGAAGATACCCATCGAACCGCGGAAAAGCTCGTTCATGTTGGGACCCCAGGCAATTCGGAAGTACGGATTGGTTTCTTCCATGCCTTGGAATGCCGCGGAACCGGTCCGGAAAATCTCTCCGTTCGGCAATACGGCTTCGAGCGAAACCACATCGTTCATATCCATTGAGCCAGTAGAACCGCCGCCAAGATTGAAATTGCCGACTGGTCCACCGGTGTGAGGGCCGCCGCCCAGAGGTAGGGGCTCAAGCCCGACCTTCTTAGCTTCAAAAATGAGTTTTGACCAGGTTACACCCGGCTCAATAGTGGCTGTCCGGGTTTCCTGGTCGATCTTGTGGATGCGATTCAGCCTTCTGAGCACCACCACCGCTCCGCCTTTTCGGGGTGATGTGGCGCCGCTCAGGTTGGTTCCGTAAGAATAGGGATACAGAGGAGTTTTGGTCTTGTTTGCCAGTTTGACAATTCCCTGAACCTCCTCCGCAGTTCCCGGTACTACTACGTAATCCGAATCATACGCTTTGAGCGCCTGGGAGACCTCATCACGGCAATAGGGGATGATATCCTCTCGATCAGCCGAGACATACTTCTCGCCAACAATTTTTACCGCTTCTTTGAAAAACTCGTCCTGTGAACTTCCCATAGAGCTTTTACCTCCTTAGTTGATAGCTTATCCGGTATTATCAGGGATGAATCAATAGCGCTTCCCATAAGAGCGCAGACCTTATCAATTGTATAATATTTCCATTTTCTGTGCCACCCAGTATCCTAATTGTACGATACATACAGGTGAGAAACTATAGGATGAGTGTTTGACGCATGGGGGAATAAGCAACCTGTTTTTTGGGGAAAAGCGACCTGTTTTGCCCTTTCCCGGTAGCATGATACAATACAGCTACCGATTTCACCAGGAAATGATCATGCCAAAACGATCGGAGAAACAAGGTTCCGATATTGCCGAGAAGCAGACTGTAGAAGTCGCCCAGCGGCTGGCGGCCCTGAGCGATGTTGCGAGCACGGTCAGCCGGTCTCTGGATCTGGACCTGACGCTGAATACGGCCCTCGAGAAAGTAATGGCCCTGGTTCACGCTGAAGTCGGGGGGGTTCTGTTATATCACGAACGTACTGAAACGTTGTACTATCGGGCATACAGAGGATTGTCCGAAAAATACGTCCGTAAAATCGGCAGGTTGAAACTGGGGGAAGGAATTGCCGGGAAAGCCGCCGAACTGCGCGAATCGATCTATTCTCCCGATATCTCGAAGGATTCGAGGATTACTGAGGCTCTCCAGGGTATCGAAGAGTACGGAGCATTTCTGAGCATTCCGCTTGTAGCCAGAGACAGATTGTTGGGGGTGATGAACGTTGCCACCAAAGATAAACAGGGGTTTTCGCCTGAGGCGATCTCGCTCGTGACCAGCGTTAGCGATCAGATCGCGGTGGCAATTGAAAATGCCCAGCTATACGAAGCGCTGCAAAGAAAGGAACAGGCGCGCGGCGAACTGCTTAGGAAAATTATGTCGGTCCAGGAAGAGGAACGAAAGCGCATCGCCCGCGAGTTGCACGACGAGGTCAGCCAGTCCCTGACGGCATCGGCATTCAATGCGGAGGCCTTGCTGAATAAATTGCCATCTGATGCCGAAGAGATAAAAGGTAGACTTGAAGAAATCAGGGATATTGCCATTAGGACTATGGATGAAATACATCGGGTTGTCTACCAGCTACGGCCAAGTTTGCTTGACGATTTGGGACTGGTGGCGGCGGTACAGTGGCTAGCGGACCATTACCTTGAAGAAGCAGGAATCAAAGTTCTGTTCGAGACGGTCGGTTCCGAAAGGCCGCTATCCGCGGAGGCGGAGAGCACCCTGTTCCGGATTACGCAGGAGGCGATCACCAATATTGCCAGGCACGCTGGCGCGGAAAGTGTTAGTATAGCGGTGGAATTCCGAGACCAATCTGCTGCCGTTCATATCGAAGATGATGGGCATGGATTCAGCGTTGAAGAGGTTACCAGTTCACTGGAAACGGATCGGGGACTCGGGTTGCTGGGGATGAAAGAGAGGGCGGAGCTTCTGGACGGATATCTTAAAATTGAAGCCCAGCCGGGCCAAGGAACCAAAGTATATGCTGAGGTTCCGGCGTAATGCATTGTTTGTGGGATGATGAGGTATGGGTCCCGGATCAGGTCCGGGATAACATCAGGGTTTAATAACGTTCGTGGTGAGCCTGTCTAACAATGAACAGGCCTTTGAGTTTTCACTTCGACAAAGGCTCTCCTGAGTTTACCGAAGAGATCAGGGCGAACGGACTAAAAGTAATGAATAAGATCAGAGTTTTAATAGCAGATGACCATTCGATTGTAAGAGGCGGCATACGGGCGTTGCTGGAATCCCAGGATGATATCGAGGTATGTGGAGAGGTTGCCAATGGCCGGGAAGCGGTTGAGACAGCCAACGAGCTAGTCCCCAATGTCATTTTGATGGATGTAGCAATGCCATTGATGGATGGGCTCGAAGCTACTCGTCGAATCGTGAAAGCGAATCCGGGAGCGCGCGTGATAATCCTCACTCAATACGATAACAAAGAATATGCCCTGTCTGCTATAAAGGCTGGTGCAGCGGGTATCGTACCCAAGAAAGCCGGACCTTCAGAGCTGGTTTCCGCCATTCGTGCGGTGCATCAGGGGGATTCGTTTATTCATCCTTCTATGGCCAAATGGGTGGTCATGGATTATGCTCAACGAGCCGACGATGACCCGTTCGATAGCCTCACTGAGCGTGAAAGAGAAGTGCTCAAATTGGTAGCCGAGGGTCACTCTAATCGTGATATCGCGGATCAATTATTTATAAGTGTGAAGACGGTTCTGGGCCACCGGGAAAAAATCATGCAGAAACTCGATATCCACAGCCGTACTGATTTGATCAAGTACGCCATCCGCAAGGGTGTTATCTCTGTTGATAGCTAAACAGGTTTCTCTCTCAAGACCGTTCATACTTCGACAAGCTCAGTACGGACGGTAAAGGCACAACATGTTGTGCCCCTACATGATAGACTGACGCAACCCGATGACCTGATCGCGCAGAAGCGCCGCCTTTTCAAATTCCAGGTTTTTGGCAGCGGTTTTCATTTGGGATTCCAGACTCTTGATAAGTCGAGTGATTTCCTCTTTGGAGATGGCTTCATCAAGGTTAAGCGCTGGTTCTTTCTCCTTGGTTACGGCACGTAACTGATCGGTGATATCCTTGATAGATTTCTTGATTCCCTCCGGGGTGATGCCATGTTCAATGTTGTAGGCTTCCTGGATTTCCCGGCGACGGCTGACTTCCCCGATGGCCCGCCACATCGAGTTGGTCATCACATCGGCGTACATGATGATATGGCCCCCGATGTGGCGGGCTGCCCTGCCCATCGTCTGGATGAGGGCCGTTTCGGAACGAAGGAATCCTTCTTTATCGGCATCGAGGATGGCCACGAGACTTACCTCCGGTAGGTCCAGACCTTCTCGTAAGAGGTTGATACCCACTACCACATCGTAGACGCCGAGGCGCAGGTCTCGCAGGATTTCCACACGTTCGAGGGTATCGACTTCGGAGTGCAGGTAGTGGACTTTGACGTTCATCTCCCGAAGATAATCGGCCAACTCCTCGGCCATTCGCTTGGTCAGGGTGGTCACCAGCACCCGCTCTTTCCGATCGGTCCGAACCTTGATCTGGTCCAGAAGATCGTCGATTTGCCCTTTGGTTGGCTTGACTTCTATTGTAGGATCGATTAGCCCCGTGGGACGAATTACTTGTTCTACAACCTGCTGACCCTTCTCTTTCTCATATGGCCCCGGGGTCGCTGAGGTATAGACTACCTGGTTAAGCCGCGCCTCGAATTCCTCAAAATTCAACGGTCGGTTGTCCATCGCCGAGGGCAGACGGAAACCATAGCCCACCAGCACTTCTTTACGGGCCCGGTCGCCGTGATACATGCCTCGAACCTGTGGGATCGACATGTGGGACTCATCGATGATGAGTAAAAAGTCATCGGGGAAATAATCGATCAGTGTCCACGGTGGACTGCCTGCTTCACGCTGGGACAGATGTCGGGAGTAATTCTCGATACCGTTGCAGTACCCGGCCTCCCGGAGCATCTCCATATCATAATTGGTTCGGGCATCCAGGCGTTGCGCCTCAATGAGCTTCTCCTGAGCCTTCAGCTCGTTAACGCGCTGTTCAAGTTCGATTTTGATATCTTCGATAGCGGCCACTATCTTGTCCTGCGTGGTGACGAAATGCTTGGCCGGGTAGATTTCCACCTCGTTTGACTGCGAAAGAATCTCGCCGGTCAGCGGATCGATAGTACTGATGCGTTCCACCTCGTCGCCCCAGAATTCGATGCGAAGGGCGAGGTCCTCATACGCTGGCTGAATCTCCAGGGTATCGCCCCGGATGCGGAACCGCCCGCGAGTGAAGCTGATATCGTTGCGTTCGTATTGCATCTCTACCAATCGGCGTGCCAGCCGGTCCCGGTTCACGGGTTCCCCCTTTTTTATTTCGGTCACAAAGCTGAGGTAATCCTCAGGGGTCCCCAATCCATAGATGCAGGAGACGGAGGCGCAAACCACCACGTCTTGGCGTGTCAGCACGGAACGAGTAGCTGAATTGCGGAGCTTATCGATCTCCTCGTTGACATCGGTTTCTTTTTCTATGTAGGTATCGGTGCGCGGGATATAGGCCTCGGGCTGGTAGTAATCGTAATAGCTGACGAAGTATTCGACGGCATTATCGGGGAAGAACTCCCGGAATTCGGTGTAGAGCTGAGCAGCAAGCGTTTTGTTGTGAGATAGAACCAGAGTCGGCTTTTGCACCTGGGCGATGACATTGGCCATAGTGAAGGTTTTGCCGCTGCCAGTCACGCCGAGTAGTGTCTGGTGTTTGAAGTCCTGCTTCAGACCATCGACCAGTTTTTCGATGGCCTGGGGCTGATCGCCGTTGGGCAGGAAATCGGAGGTGAGTTTGAATTCAGACATGCATGCAGACCTCGTAGCGCGACCCTTGAGGGTCGCATGATTAGCGAGGCTTTAGCCTCGCACTACGTTAAATTGATATTCTCAAATTTGAAAGATCCGGAATGAGGATAGTCTGTGAAATCACTAACGAGCCCTTTTCGGACCGGATTTTCAAATATGTATCAGGCAATTCGCAAAGTATCCTCATTTGTTCGTAGTACATGCTCGTAGTAATTCTCTTGCCATAGTCTATCATTTTGGTGCCGTTGAAGCCAGAACCCGGTTTTTTGTTTGAATAGGGAGATAAAGCTTTGCATGTCAGATTCATTCGATATTCCTTCGATAACAGGTGCAGGTGATCGGGCATAAAGCAGTACTCCCATGTAGAGAAGGCTTTCTGATTGACTGCGTCCCTCAGGGTATCTAGTATGTTAGCAACGCAGCTTCCGTTATCAAAATGGGGATTTTGGTTATGGCAGCGAATGGCTATGAAATATCGATATTGTCCGCAATAGGAGAAATCCTTGAGCCGGATTCTTTTAGCATGTTTATGATTGTTTTTCATCTCGTAGTGCGACCCTTCAGGGTCGCTTTTGACGAAGCTACAGCCTTGCGCTACGTTTCCAAATCCACTTCTTCGGCAATGCCTATTCGTTCAACTTGGAGAGGGACATAATTTACCATCCCGTCTTCGATTAAGTCCCGTAGCTTTTTTTCATCTTTGGTGAGGCTGAAGCGCCCGGTTTTCACTTCGATGAAATCGATGCCTTCACCATACTTGATGCCGATAAAATCGATAGGATCACCGAGATAGAACAATCGATCATATTGAGTCAGCTCGAAGGTGGCCATAAGTTCATTCAATTTACCGGTGCGTTTGCCCAGGCTTCGGGTAATTGAAAACAGGAGTTGATTGGGCAGATTTTTAAGGTCGTTTTGCACCTCTCGCATCGAGGCTTCGGAGGCCAGGGCAAAGCGAAGCTTTTCCTCCATCTCCTGTATTTCGGGTACTTCAACCTTGCGTGGCTGAAGCTGCAATCGAATCACGATCACGAGCAAGATTATTACAACAAGCCCGAGAATAATGGCAAGTATTTCCATGTTCCTCTCCTTCTATCCGACCAACCATTCCACAGCATCATATGTAGCTTCAAACAAATAGTATCCTGCGATGGCAAAACCGATAGATTTTACCGTTTTGCCTGCCCAGCAAATTAAAAAGAATTTCCAGAAAGGGTAACGCAGGGCGCCTGCCGCAATCACTGCTGCTCTGGTGACAAAATTGGGTATTGCGCAGACCAAAAAGAGCGTTATAGCCCCATGTCGCTCCATCCAACGGACTACTCGCCGATAGCCCCTCACGTTAGTGACGGCAGCCTGGCCACCGTATCCTGCCATGTAATATGTCGATTCACCTAATGGTTCCCCGAATCCAGCGGCAAGTCCTATCAATGCAGGGTTAAGCCCGGCTCCCCCGGCGAGGAACGCAGCCCATGAACCCGGCAATGGCCAGATGGGTACGGAGCTTCCTGCCAGCCCCATTACCAGTACTCCCAGGTAACCCAGTTTGTTTTTGGCATAGTCCCTTAGCTCCTCGGCTCCTTCAAGTTTCGGGGGATCTTCCACCACCACTACAATAAGGACGATAATCGCGATGGCGAGAAATATCAAGGGGAGGTAGCGCAATTGATGATACCATGAAGGGAATTCTTCTGAGGGATCAATTTGAGGAGGATCGTCTTCTACTCGATCTTCGGCTTCCTGATTCATTTTGTCAAAAGTACAACTTCAGGGCACTCAAAGTCAAGTCAAATCGGGGAATATCCAGCGATCCCCAAGAAAAAGAGGGATTTCAGCAGCACATACCGGGCCGACTTCTATTTCCCACCCGGTGACCGACTTGAATTCATCAGCTAGTGGCGAAGTTAGTCCGGGTACGATCATTAGACGATGGGCAACCGTCTTTTCCAGTCCACTCTTTTTAATAGCTTGTTGCAAACGATCGGGGGTGAAGTTCTTATAAACCATGGCCATATCGACTGTACTCCCCAGGCAATCCACGAGGAGAAGATATGCCGGGGTAACTCCCTGAGCCCATATCGTTGCCATAACGTCGAAGGTCAATTGGCTATTACCAGTGACAATAACGAGGGAGTTCTCGTCCGGTTCGTTGAGAGGGTACAAATCTGGCCCAATAGGTTGGGGAACATCGATAGATGGGATTGATGGTAGATATGTTTTTGGGTTCAGTGCGATTGTATATGCTTTTACTAAATCCGGTGTGAGGAATGAATTATCTTCCAAAGAACTTTTGCTTTCGGTGAATTGAGTATAGAAATCGTCCCAAGCGACCGGAGCGTTTTCCGGCCAATACCGGGCGAGGTCCATTCGATCCAAATATAACCAGGCTTCCAATGGGCTCATGCTTCGTGTGATCCTCTTTTGCTTACCCTTGCTTCAAGCGATTCGATTTCGCGCTGCAATAGCCGTTGTTTGCGGGAAAGGAACAGTATGTATCCAAAAATACCAATCCACACAACAGCGAAGGCTGCAAAGAGATAATCTAAATTATCCATTTCGTCATTCCTCCCGCTCGTCCAGTGTTTGTCTCAATATTCTGACTTTTCTGGCTTGATTCATGAGTGTTGTACGATGATATGCCAGCAGAACATACAAAAATGTAAATGCGGCAACTCCTATTAGAAGCGTCAAAAGCATCGATCCTTCAAGCGTGTCTACCAGATGGGGGGGGTGTTGAGTCCTCCACAATCTGACGGACAGGTATACTATAGGAACATTGATGAACCCGACGATTCCCATCACTGCCGCAAACCGGGCCCCTCTGGATTCCTCCCTTGCATAGCTGCGTACCAGCAGATAAGCGAGGTAAGTTAGCCAAAGGACCAGACTTGAAGTCAATCGAGCTTCCCATTCCCACCAGCTGCCCCAGACCGGCTTAGCCCAGATTGGTCCGGTGATCAACACCAGGGTAGTGAATATCACTCCAATCTCAGCTGAAGAGTGGGCTAAAGTATCCCATTTTGAATCTCTATTTCTTAGATAGAGGATACTGCTCACGAAGACCACAAAAAATGCCAGAAAGGCAATCCATCCCAGCGGTACGTGGAAATAGAAAATCCGTTGTATCTCACCCATCTCCTTTTCAGTGGGGGCATAGAGGAATACCAAAGCTAGAGAGGCCATTATCAGGACGAAGCTCAGTCCCAATAACAGATTATATTTTAGACTATTCGTTTGGTTCATTTGTATCCTATTCTTCTATAACGAACTCGAAAACCAGTGATGATACCACCAAAAAGATCACATCGAAAGCTCCCATTATCCCAAGCCACGATAACATATCTCCAAAAGGTTTGCCATCGAATGCCACCTCTGATGCTTTTACTGCACAAATGATCACAGGTATAACAATTGGGAAAAACAGGATGGGAAGAAGGACGTCTTTTGCTCTAGTGTTTGTTGCCAGGGCTGAGAATAACGTTCCCACTGAAACGAACCCTACCGTAGCCAGCACAGCGATGAGCGCTAATTCCGGCATGAATAGTGGCAAGTCGAATAAAACGAGAAAAATCGGGGTTACAACAACTTCGACAATTATCATAAAGATGAAACTGCCGGCCATTTTCCCCCAGTAAATAATATCCCGATCTACCGGGCACAGCATCAAACCTTCAAGGCATCCTTTTTCTTTTTCCATAGCAAACATGCGGTTTAATCCAAGAACGCCGGCGAAGGTAAAGGCTACCCATAAAACACCCGGTGCAACCAATCCGATGGTATCGTCTTCCGGATCGAAGGCAAAGCTGAAAACAACAATGACGAGGATAGCAAAAAATAATACCGAAGCAGCGATCTCTTTGGCCCTCAGTTCCGAAAGGATATCCTTCCAGAGGATGGCAAACACCTTATTCAAGATGTCGCTCCTGTGTAGCGATTGTAGCTATCTTGAAGATTCGCCAGTTCCATATTCTTTGTCGAGTCTTCGTGAGCGATCTTGCCTTTATGCAGAATCACCAGTCGATCCGAAAGTTCCAGTCCTAGTTTCAGGTTATGCGTGGTCATGAGCACGGTGCGGCTGCCCGAGGTGAAAGTTTTTAACAGGTCGGATAGCATTACGGTGGCGGTCTGATCGAGTCCCGTCTCCGGCTCGTCCAGCAGCATGATCTGAGGATCGTGCAGAATTGCTCGGGCAATAGAAAGTCTCTGCTGCATACCCCGAGAAAAAATCCCGACTCGATCGTGGAGGCGGTTTCTCAATTCGACCTGATCAATGACCTCAAGGATGCGTTGTTCCAAATTGGGAACGTCGTACATCTTGCCGTAGAACTTGAGGTTCTCATAAGCAGTGAGATTGTCATAGAGAAAGGTCTGATGGCTAACGACACCGATTTGGTGCCTAATTTTTATCGCTTCTTTGGTGATGTCCAGACCAGTCAGAAATATCTTCCCCTTCGAGGGTCTGGAGAGGGTCGCCAGCAATTTGATGAGGGTGGTTTTCCCTGCGCCATTCGGACCGAATACAGCAAGGCATTCCCCTCGGGTTATATTGAGATCGATGCCCTTCAATGCCCTATGGCTGCCAAAGGATTTTGCAAGTTGCTGGATCTCAATGGCATATGCACTGGTACTGCTGTCTTTACCCAAAATTCCCTTCTTCGATCCTGTCTCCTGGCTAACTAGTTTAATTCTGCTCTGTATTTGGCGTCAAGCTCTCGGCAATCTTCTTCTGAAATGTTCCCCATTTCATAATCAAGTTCCAGCTCTTCGAGCATTGAGCGGATAACGGCCTGATTAACTTGAGTTTCTTGATTTGTCTCGGTAGCTTCTTTCTTGGATTCTGCCTTAAATAAGGGATAACCCACGAAAAGGGCTGCACCGAGAAATAGAATTACGCCGATTAGGTAAACCATTTCAAGCTAACCTCGGAGTAGATACTTTTCGCTGTCTTTCCGGCCAAAATGCGATAATTGCTCCCAGAAGCAACACACTCCCGCCAGCCCACATTACGTTTACCATGAAATCGTCCGGATACAATGAAGAACCTATAACACCTATGGTTATAAGTATGATACCAATATGAACGATGAAACCCCCGTATCTAGGACGATTCCTCCAGATCAGTAACAAGAATGCCAGAAGATGATTCTCTCCCTTGGTGCGATGGCGTGTCCTTGTCCCTCTGAACCATTCCTGCAGTATGGTAAATAGAGGGAAACCACACACTAGAGCGGCCAGTGCATACCAGTTACCAATTCCTGAAATCAGAATAACCATCGTCGCTATGGAGCTAGCTAGGAACGGAAAAATAGCATTGTGTCGAAACAATGCGGAAGATGATTTTCGCCAACCCAGGAGAGGGCATATACCCATCAGGAATACCAGTACGAGGAGAGTCGGGCCGGCTGTCCGGTCGAAGAAATCTCGTTCAATGGCTACCTCTCTATTCGCAAGATCTTCAGCTAATCCCGGAATAATCGTGCCGAAGAATACAAACAGTACGATGAGCACCAGAATCAGGTTTGTGAACAGAAAGGCGCCTTCCCGAGAGATGAGAGATTGTGGCTTTGCTTCATTGACGAGGTATTGGCGACGCCATGCAATGGCGCCAGCTGATCCTGCCAGAATGATAATAATGAACGAAAGAACGTATGGAGGTACAGGCGAATTGTTAAATCCGTGAAGAGGTGACTCTTCGAGTCCTCCATGAGTAATGAAGGGGCTTAGCAATGTGAAAACGAAAGTGAAAACCGCCAAGAGTATAGTCCAGGGTTTCAAATAGCCTCTTTTGTGCTGAATGGCGATGGAGTGGACCAGCGCAGTCGCGAGCAGCCATGGCATCAAACCGGCATTTTCCACTGGATCCCAGGCCCAATATCCTCCCCAGTTCCCGACATCCCATGCCCACCATGCCCCCACGAGATTAGCGATTCCCAGAGTGCACCAGGAAAAGAGGGCCCACCTTCGAATTGCTCCGGTCCAATCATTGCTGTTGTGGCCTGAAAGAAGTGAACCCAGAGCGAAGGCGAAAACGATGGCAAAACCGGCAAATCCCAGAAATAGTAGCAGCGGGTGTATCAGCATCGCGGTATGTTGATATGTTTGCCCGAGGCCACTCATCACTGATGTTGGACTTTCTTCAAAAACATCGAGCCCAATGGTAACCAAGACGAGGAAGAATACCAGAATAATTGAGAGTATCCCAGTAGCATACCGCATTATGCCATTGAATGCTCTACGTTTCTGGAAAGTCAGGACGACTGCGAATACCGATATCAGCCAGCCCCAGAACATCAATGAGCCTGCTTTATCGGAGTACAACGCAGTCAGCTTGTAGATAAAGGGCATATCTTCACTTGAGTGCAGCGCAACGAGTTTGATATCAAAATCATTGGTGATAAGGGCGTAAAGCATGATCTCGAGAGCCAAGGTGAAGAAGATGAAAACGGCAATTATCCCGTTTCTGGCGCTGGCTGCCAGTTCCGGGCTTTTGTTGCGCACGCTTACTGCGGAGGCTATCGCAGAATAGACGGCGAACACAAGGGCGAGGATCAGAGTGGTATATCCGAGATCAGCCATACAAAAATCTCAATCTTCGGACTCATATTTTGAGGTACACTTCATCACGAGTTCGTCCGCGTGAAACACTCCATCGGCGTTGTATTCTCCCTCGACGACAATCTCTTTGTTTGCCTCAAACGTATGTGGCATGGTGCCTATATAGATCACGGGCAAACTGGATGACTCATCGGCAATAGCGAACCTGAGTTCTGGTTTTTGGGCGTCCCAGTCGATGGAGTCTTCGACAACATTGCCGGAAACTCTGACGTTCTCTCCGTATTTGGCTTCGCCCTTCTCGATGATTTCACTTACCGTATAATAGTACACGGAGCAACTGTTCAAACCGGCAAAAATAAGGATACTAAGAGCAACACAGATTGCCACTCCACTAATGATGTATTTCTTTCTGCGTAGCATTGCTTTTGATTTCTTCCAGTTCGAACCGAATAGTATCTTAAAAAGAAGTGGTTTCAGTCCCAAATTCAATTATACACTAGCGGAATTTGGCTGACCAATTTGGGGTAATTGAAGAGGGGTGAGGTATTGTCAGCCTTCGCATCGTTGACAGATATACCTAAAAGCCATTAAAATCATAAGGTCTGTTACGTGGCGCATTCGTCTAGGGGTCTAGGACACCGCCCTCTCAAGGCGGAGATCGGGGGTTCGAATCCCCCATGCGCTACCATCACTATCATCTAGCTTCGAAAATCCCTTAGAATCCACGTTTTCGGCGTTTTTGCAAACATTTTGCTAATCCGCTCGCGTTTAATCAACCAGTGAGATCGAGGCCTCCGATGCTGATGATCCAGGATTATGTAACTCTTACACGATCTGACACATGGGTGATCCCAAAGGACTCCGTTTATAGGAATCATTAACAGGACTCATTGCTATGTTGCGTGCAATATAGGGTAGCTCTGATCAAGCGTAGTTATCCCTCAATGATCGATTGCTTGGTTACATGGTTGTTGTGTGTCCAGAACCAGCTGACGTGGCCATCGAACGTATCAAAGTCCAGGTAGCCCGCGTCTATTAAGGAGTTGACTGTTTTGTTGACGAAATCTGGTTCCATTCCGGTGGCAACGGTGATCCGTTGGGCGAGCTCATCAGCCAGACTACTGCCGTCCCTGGGGAAAGTGCCTATTTCTGAGATAAGGTCCTCGGTAAGCAATTTGAAAATCAGCCTCATTCGATAGTCTCCCTCGACTCTGAGGGATTCATATGGCGTACCTTGGCCTTGCCGGACGCGTTCCTTGATTTCTTGCCAATCTTTGTCTCCCACTTGATCAAAGGCTGTTACAAAGTTGTCCATCTCAGTGGCGCTGAGCGCAGCTGTGCGCACAATGGCCCTGTTGGCATCGTAGAGATCCCAGTTTTCCGTGAGGATTTCCAGATCATACTGATCGATATTCTCCCGAATAGTGGTTCCGGGAAAAGGCGCTAGTAAATGGTAGCCATGCGGGATATCTAATTCCTCACCAAACTTACGGCTGTCCTTGAGGGTTTGCTGATTCTCACCCGGTAAACCTACCATGAAAGAAGCGTGGGGGCTGATGCCGGCTTCTTTGCAGTATCGTATTGCATTGCGGGCCTGGTCCAGGGTAATGCCTTTTTTTACTCGGTTAAGCATCTCCGGATTGCCGGATTCTATACCGAAGCTGATACTATCGCATCCGACTTCTCTCATGGTTATAAGGGTTTCTTGGTCTACGGTATTGACTCGTGAGAAAGCGCTCCATCCGAAAGTGAGGCTACGATTCTTGATTTCACCGCAGAGTTCCCTTACCCGTTCTTTGTTGGCGGTGAAAATATCGTCTGCGATGTTGATCCTATCGATCCCATACAAAAGCAGATGCTCAATCTCATCCACTACCTTGGCGGTTGACCGATAACGTACTTTGTATCCCACCATACGTCGTCCCAGACAGAAAATGCACTGGTTGGGACAGCCTCGGCTGGTGATGATGCTGACTGGATAACCAAGTGCCTGATATCTTGATATGGGAAGCAAATGCCGGGCCGGGAGCGGTAATTCGTCCAGGTTTTCAATAAGCTGCCGTGGTTCGGTGGTGACCACTTCCCCGTCCTTGCGGAAAGAGATACCTTTAATCTTTGACCATGCTTGCCCGTTTGTGATGATGGGCAGCAGTTCTGCTATGGTCTGCTCTCCCTCCCCCATGATAACAAGATCGATCTCCGGATACTCATTTAATGTATTTTGGAAGTCAAAAGTTGTATGTGGCCCGCCTATCATGGTGATAAGGGAAGAATTGTGTTGTTTGGCTTCCCTCATTATTCCGGCAGCGGTACGAAAGTTCATGGTTACTGCAGTAGTTCCCACTACATCAGGCTTGAACGAGTCGAGAGCTTTTCTCAGCTTTTCCGGGGTGTACCGGCTTACGATGTAATCGAAGATGGCGACTTCAGCCCCGGATGCTATGCAGGCGGCGGCGATGTAACAAAGTCCCAATGGGGGGGAGGGGGCTTCTTCTAGAGGATACGGAGGTGCTATTAGTGCTACTCTCATGCCTGTGATGCTATTTTGTAATGCTCTCATCCGAGAAGATATAACTTCTATGAATGTAACTTTTATGCGTTAACATGTCAAGGTTTTAGATTATCGCTCAAAAATACGAGGAATTGCGTTCATGTGAACGAAATAGGACCGTGAATCGTAAGTGATATTCCATGAATTGCTTATGCTTGTTATTTATATTGTATAGTGCTGTGTGTTTCTACGTGGCGTGAGGACAAACGGACCTCGAATGATGCTCTGCCTGTGTACGATTACTTACTGAAGGGGAGGATATTTTCAGGGCCGATCCTCAATGGCTTCGGGTAATTTATCAACCTTGGTATCAATGGGGCTGTTATTCGAATGAAGGATGTCTTTTGAGGGGATGTGTCTCGGATATAATTGGGGAAGGGTGTGGTTTTTTTAGATATCCAGAAGCAACAAACAAACGAATGAGCTAAGTGCGCAATACTGCCCGCACGCGTGCGAGCAACTCATCTATTGCAAAGGGTTTGGTTATATAGTCGTCAGCACCGAGGTTCAGTAGTTCCACTCTATCTTTCAGGTCGTTTTTGGCGCTGAGCATTATAATTGGCGCTTGGGACCATTCCCGAATCCGCCGGCACACTTCAACCCCATCTGGCTCCGGCATCATGATATCGAGGATCACCAGATCCGGGTTTTCTTCTTCCATAACCCTGAGGGCAGACATTCCATCCGAAGCGGTTAGCACATTGTAGTCACGTGCTTTCAAGTTGGCGCTAACGAATTTTAAGATAGGCGGATCGTCATCTACGATAAGAACGGTAGAGCTGCTCATTTTCGTAAAAACCTCCCTGTTGAACGTAAAAAGAGATACTTACTTCCGCTGGAGATTTGAATTTGAAGAGGGTTTTTCGATAATTGGCAGGCTGAAACTGAACTTGGAGCCCTGGCCAGGTTTGCTCGTTACCCATATCCTGCCTCCATGTTCCTCCGCTATGCCTTTACAGATCGATAATCCCAGTCCTGTGCCGCCTCTCCGGCGTGCCACACCGCTCTCGAGGCGATAGAAGCGGTCGAAGACTTTGTCTATATGCTGGCTCGAAATTCCTATGCCCTGATCGGTCACACTGATGACCACCTCACCGTTTACCTTTCCGGCCTCCAAAACAATGCGCGTACCCTCTTCTGAATAAGAGGCGGCGTTAGATACCATGTTGGTGATGACTTGTCCAATGCGTATTTGATCCACATAGACCTGGGGCAAGTTGCGGGGGATTTCGATTTCAAACTGGTGTTTCTTGATCAGATTGGCCAAATTGGCACTGAGCTGGCTTACAATAGCGGAAATAGTGCTTTTTGCCATATCCATCTTCATAATACCCGCTTCCATCTGAGACATTTGCATGAGATCTTCAATGATGTGAGTGAGTATGTCTGATTCTCGGTCGATGATCCTGAGAAAGTCATTCTGGGTATCTTCATCCCACTCAACATCCGGTTGAGTGAGACTGCTGGCGAGACCTTTGATGGAGGTCAGGGGAGTGCGGAGCTCGTGTGATACACTGGCTAGAAGTTCGGTCCTTAAATGATCGAGTTCCTCCAGTGCTTCGGCTCTGGAAGCTTCTTCCATCAACTGGGCGTTATCAATAGCGGTCCCGATCTGGTGGCCTATCGTAATCAGAAGTTCCCGTTCTTCCGGACTAAATACTCGCTCGTTTCGGGTAGAGGCACCCATAATGCCTACTACTTCACCTCTGGCTTTAAGAGGTACAATCATGCCTGAGCTAGGCTCTTGTTCAATAGCCCTATTCGAAGCTTTTTCAGGTATAGATCCAAACAGGTCAGAGAGGGTTTCGATAAACATCGGTTCCCATGACTGGCCCATGATCGAGCTGACGACACTTTCTTCGAGGTTTATAGTAGAAATTTCTTTTAACTCTTCCTCGCATGCGCCTCGGGTTACTGTCAGATTTGCGATCATATCTTGCTTGTTGAGCAGGGCGATAATACCATTATTGATATCCAGTATTTCCAGTGTCTTATCCAGGGCGTTGTTCAGGATGTCATCCAAATCGAGGGATTGATTTATTGTTTGTGCGATGCCATTGAGTGCAGCAAGTTCTTTGTTGTGTTGCAGTACCTGTTCTTCTGCCCGTTTACTTGTGTCGATATCGTGAAAATTGAGTACAATTCCCTGGATTGCTGGTTCATCCAGGAGGTTCTTCCCAGTGAGTTCCACGTAGCGCCATTGCCCGGTTTTTCGCTGGAGGCGGGTTTCCATGGTCACGGTATATCCGGGGATTACGAGACCATGGCTGAAAAGCTCTGTAACTTTAGACACATCTTCCGGGTGAACGAAACTAATAGCCGTCTTGCTAATCAGCTCCTCTGGCCTAAAACCTGCCACATGTTCGAGAGAAGGGCTGGCATAAGTAATGGTTGCGTTGGCATCCAGTATCACGATCATGTCTGAGCCATCTTCGATAAGGAATCTGAAATGTTCCTCGCTACGGCGTAATGCCTCCTCAGCCTCTTTGCGTTCGGTGATATTCGAGAATATTCCTTCAACTCCCAGATTATTTCCATGTGCATCAAAGTAGTAATGACTGCTAGTGAGAACGTGTAGCCGTGTTCCATCTTTCTTCTTGAGTGTGATCTCGTATCCGTATACTTCACCTTTCTCTTCGAGCACCTTCAGAAATGAATCGCGTTCTGAAGGGTTAGCGTAGAAGGCTTCTGTGGCATCGGCCCCTATCATTTCGTCAACCGAATCGTAACCAAACAACATAGCTCCTGATGGGCTGGCCATGACCAGCTTTCCCTCTATATCAGTTCGGTAATAGACGTCCTGTATATTTTCAATAATGCTCCGGTATGTCTCCTCGCTGGCCTTTAATGCCTCTTCGTACTTAATTCGAGCTGCTATCTCTCTTTCCAGTGAGGTTCTGTTCTCGTACAAATCCAGGAATATTCGAACCTTACCCCTCAATATTTCCGGAACTATAGGTTTGGTGACAAAGTCAACCGCTCCCTTTTCGATGCCCTTTATTAGATAGTATTCCTCTTTGTATATGGCAGAGACAAAAATCACGGGAAGGTTCTTGTTTTTTTTGTCCTGGCGCATTAGCTCAACCGTCTCGAATCCATCCATTTGAGGCATCTGGACGTCTACGAGTGCGAGGGCATAATCATGCTCCAGAGTTTGTGCAAGTGCCTCATTGCCTGAGGTGGCGCGTACGAACTCTACAGTCAGGTCAGCCAGAATCTTCTCCAGTGCAATTAGATTCCCGACCTTATCATCCACGATCAGTATCTTGGGCTTAGGTTTCACACCATTCAATATTTTTTCATATTCCATCAAGGTCTCTTCAGGATTACTGCGTTCTATTGTATTCATTTTTCTACAAAAGAAGGGGATAACAGAGAAAGGCATTCCCCCTTATAACATCACCAAATCATAGGTGTGAAGCAAAGGCGGGCTTGCATAGTCTTTCAGGACTTTGGGTCCAATGATTTTGCGTCCCAGGATTTCTCCTGGTTTGCTCTTGTCGGAGCTTCGCGGGTTGCCCTCCCCAGAGAGATACGGTAGCGGCTCCAATAATTCAGTTTTTAATGCGTTTTTTGCACACAATAATCCGCAGTCTACAATACAGACTACACTATACTGGCAAACCAAAGAAACCATGCTGGCACTCAACTTGTTTGCGGAAATACCCCAACTATCCAGTAAGCTCCTTTTTCAGTTGCCTTGGGTAGAGGCTGGACCTTTAAGCAAATATGAAGGCATTTGCTGCTTGATTAGGTCTCCTGAATTGTGTAGACTTGACCAAACGCAAAGCCAAGCGGGAGATTACATCCTGGAAATAGCTAGTGTTAAGAGTTTCCGCTCACAGTATATGAGGCAGATACACCTCTCTCAAAGGAAGGGTCGGTTAATTTGGACTGTTTCTTATGATCAAATACCCCTCTAATAACGTCTATATTGATGATTCAGGATTAATAGGCAAAGGGGATGCTCGCAAGCTAATCTGGAGCTTATACTTGTAATCTTGTAGCTACTAGCATGATGTGAGGAGGGGGGCTGCTGTTGGCAGTAGAATCTCGATACACAACATAAAATATGGAGGGTAAATGGTGAGAATTTCGAGAAAACTAGGAATCTTTGTTCTGGCACTTCTATTGATGGCATTACCTCTGGTGGCTGCCTGTGGCGGTGGGGATGATACGAAAGATCCAACACCCGTGGCTACTACAAGTCCGTCACCTACGGGTGAACCTTCTCCGACAGATGATTCTCCACCTCCACCGGATGCCGATGAAGACGGAATTCCTCATGCGGAAGCCCTCGGCACTTCATGGGTGTACAATGTATCCTACACTAGTGACCCCAAAGTAGACGACAACACTACTGTCTGGACTTACACGGTAAACAGTGCAGATGCCGACATATACACCGCAGATGCAGCAATTGAAGGAACACCTCAGATAGGTTTCTTCTTCCCGGATATGGGCACTTCCTTCAAGGTTCAGGAGGAAGCTGCGAGCATGACCCGTAGCATGAGCACAATGGGTGCGATGGTGGAAGCTATCACTATGAGTGTCAAAAGTGTGGGTATGGTAATAGTGGCAAGCAAGAATTTCACCTATGATGGCGATGCCCCTGGAGCACCGTTCACCGTTGGCGACACCTGGTCATATGATTTGCCGGTGTCCACCGATATTGGCGTGTCCTTGAGCTTCTCCTATGATGCGGAAGTAGTTGGTATGGAAGAAGTCACCGTACCGGCGGGCACATTCGATTGCTACAAGGTAGTGCACACTGAATCGGGGGGTGATCTTTTCACAGAGTGGTGGGCTGTAGAGGGTTATTACCTCACCCCCATCAAGATTGCTGATGCATCATTCTTTGATGGCACGCAGACCTTTGAGCTGGCGTCCTACACTCCTGCAGAATAATATCTGACATAGAAAAAGTAACACATGACACAGGGCGAGATGATTCAAAATCACCTCACCCTTTTTGCTCTGGGTATGACTGCAATTTGAAGGTCTCAAATTGGCAGGATGCCACTATCGTCCGAATCTGAGCTTGGCATACAGCAGAGTGCCTACCAGGATTGCGCCCATTGCATTCCACAGGATCACCGGGAGTAACCTGAGAGCGATGCCATAACCCAGCCACATCAGCACGCCAAGTAGAAGCAGGGTGTTGAAAAGAAGGCTTATTTCCCGGGCGCTCTTGAGTTTGAACACGCGAATGAGTTGGGGTATCAGGCTACATGTGACGAACGCTCCGGCAATCCAACCTAAGATTTCTGATCCTGACAATGTTGAACCTCCTGTTGGTATCAAGTATAACATCCATAGTTGATGAGTGTGTGAAGTTTGCGTGGGTTAAGCCATCGGCCTATAATGTTGGCAAGCCAGGAAAATCGAGGAGAAAGAGTTGGCAGATATCGTACCTTTTGAAGATTGGTATGAAAAACTGAAAAGACAGGCTGTGGAGTTGTTCAATTATACTCAACAGTCCGTCGAGAGCTTTGATGAGAAGGCGTGGAAGGAGTATTACTACGATGGCTTCACGCCGAAGGATGCCTTGGAAGAGGTAAACGAATCGTAGATGATATGTTGCCGTAACTGGTAAGAAGTGTAGCCGTGCCCTTAAAAGCGATCATTTAGGGTCGCGTTAGGATAAACATCGGGCCGAATTAACTTTGCCAATGCGAGTCTGCGCTGGTAGACTGGTGTATTGTCCCCAACGTGTGCATTAGTCTCGCTTTTTGCCAAGGCTTGTTGGCCCGTTCGCCCTGAACCAAATCGAAGGGGAACGGGTTCATGCTTTGACAAGCTCAGCACGAACGGAACTTGAGACAGAAGTTCAGCTTTCTCCGGGGTACAACACTAGGCAATAACACCTCGGGGACAACTCATAAAAGGGGCGGAAAGTTTATGAAGATCGAAGGGAAAACAGCCCTGATTACTGGTGGCGCAAGCGGTTTGGGTGAAGCCTCGGTCAGACGGCTTCATGCACAAGGGGCGAACATCGTGATCGTAGATATGAAAAGGGAACCCGGAGAAGCTCTGTGTGCCGAACTCGGATCGAGAGCGGTCTTCGCGGAGACAGATGTAACCAATACCGAGAATGTGCAATCGGCAGTGAACCTGGCCATGGAAAAATTCGGTGCTGTTCATATTCTGGTCAACTGTGCTGGAACTGGCTGGATTCAGAAAACCGTCGGAAGAGAGGGGCCACACGATCTTGATGTGTTTGTAAAGATACTCAATCTGAATCTGGTGGCAACGTTTGATGCGGTTCGTTTGGCGGCATTTCAGATGCAAAATAATGAACCCAATGAAGATGGTGAGCGTGGGGTGATCATTAACACGGCATCTGTGGCAGCTTTCGATGGCCAGATGGGACAGGTAGCTTATGCGGCTTCAAAAGCAGGCGTGGTTGGCATGACCCTGGTAGTTGCCAGGGATATGGCACGATCCGGAGTCAGGTGTTGCACCATAGCTCCGGGTACGTTCGAGACGCCGTTGACGGGTTTCATGGCGCCGGAGGCAAGAGACGCTTTAACTCAACAGACACCGTTCCCAAAACGGTTTGGCCGACCTGATGAATTCGCGATGCTGGTTCAGCAAATTACCGAAAACTCTTTCATGAACGGGGAAACCATCCGATTGGATGGATCGATTCGGATGCCTGCGAAATAGCTGATCGTAGATCGAGAATTCAGCGGTGCATGTAGTAGGGTTCGAACAACACTGAGACTAATCAGATATAAGCTCGTTCCTTATGAGGTAGTCTATTATCATTTGTATGCACTCTTCAGGGGAGTGCTTATCGGTCTGCAAATGGATTTCCGGATTCTCAGGTGGCTCATAAGGAGCGCTGATACCAGTAAAGTCTTTAATAATTCCTTCGCGGGCTTTCTTGTAAATACCCTTTGGATCCCGTTGTTCGCACACGTCCACGGGACAGTCCACAAAAACTTCTATAAACGTGCCATCGTCTTGTGAGAGCTCTCTGGCGCCGCGCCGATCCGAACGATAGGGTGAGATAAAGGCAACCATGTTGAGGACGCCACATTGACGCAGAAGATTCGCCACTTCGCCGATTCGGCGGATGTTTTCGGTACGGTCATCAGGTGCAAAACCCAGGTCTTTATTGAGACCGTGCCGGATATTATCGCCATCGAGGATGTAGGTATGGCATCCCCTATCGTATAGAGCTTTCTCCGTGGCATTGGCAAGAGTGGATTTACCCGATGCCGAATGACCGGTAAACCACAGGGTAAAAGCCTTATGCCCCGTTTGCCGTTCACGATCGTTTCGAGTGATCGGTGCTTGCTGCCAGAAAATGTTAGTCGCCTTCTGTTCAGTCATAATCGCCTTCCTAAAACAGGTGTTATTGAGCCGGGTTGGCCCTAATTATTCTCGCATAGCACGGAGTTCGAGGCTATAGTCAATTAGTAGCCCTGTTGCGGTAAAGTTTGGAATCTACAGCTTTGACGGCGCTCTCGATATCAAGCGGTTCCCCCAGGAAAAGGCCGATCTTTTGAAGCTCCTTTCCGGGATCATCTATTACGTCACGGTAATTGATGGTGGTGTATTCCATATCGTCACGTTTATCTATCAACTCAAAGGAGAATTTGTTTAGTTTCCCAAACAATACGCGGTCCTTTTCCATATCTATATCGGCACCCATTTTTCGCATGGAATTCAGAACTTCATCGATATTTCTCATCATATAGACTATCCTGTAATTCCCTTCCGGCAAAAACTTCAATCCATAGGCAGTGACTTTGACAATTTTCCCTTGGTGAGGTTCGAAATCGAACGTGCCGGCCATTAACTGGTTGATTATTTTTCCGCCAGCCAATTCAAAGTACCCCTTAGGATTGTGCTCATCCGGAGGCCTTGAGTCATCAAAGACAACCTTTACGCCACCCGTGTTCAGCATTTGCATCATCACGGATGTTCCGGAACGCTCCAGTCCGGAGACGATATAATTCACATTACTGTTGGGCATCTATGTAAAACCTCCTTCAGTTCGAAACCTGAGGGGCGAAGAACTTTCAACCCTAATCAAGATATCCTAATGCTCTCAGCCTCTTTTTGACCTCTTCCTCATCCTCCGCGGTGAAAGCTGTCTCCTCTTCATCATCGTCCTTGATCACCTCTTCCAGTACAAAAGTTACATATTCTTCGACCGAGTTGAATTCCGTGCCCTCAACCCGTTCTTGAATCGCGTCATATAGGTTTGTTGGTATTGATACTGTTTTCTTTTGTTCGCTCATGTGTAACCTGACCTCCTTGACCTTTCGTTTAATTCCCCGGGCCCCTTTATCTGGCACGGAACGTATGCAAGTCTCTAGTTTTAGTGCCATTATAATGTGATGGGATAATTCCTGCAATGGAGTGAGCACATTTGGGTGGCGTGATCGCTATAGAAGGATCGTAGCGCGAGGCTTTAGCCTCGATTTGAAATACTGTTTTGGCATTGTGGATAGTAGATTGCTTCACTCTCACCTAGCCTCTCCCTTCGAGGGAGAGGAAGGAAATTGCTACTTTCACTCCCCCATGTCTATCTCTCCAAAATAAGAGGTAGGGTGAGGTGTTGGCCTCGCTTGCAAAGCGTGTGTTTTGACGCCGGGAAGAACTCTTCGGCCGTGTTCAGGATAGGCTGTCTGAAGCTAAAAACCGCAACCGTGACTTGACAAATAAAAACGCTACATTATTATCGTACGTACGGGAAGGCGGGCATGCATGTTTGCGATGCCGGCTTAGTTTTGGTTCGAAAATATAATCCCTGCAAATTTGGAAGGACGGAACAGAAATTCTCGGCCGGGCAATCAGTGAAGCGAGTAGAGCAATCTTGCCTCTCAGTCTTCGAACCAGTATCGGTCGCGGCAACTCCGCTGTTATAACATGGCATGAAATTTCTTAGAAAGAACTCCCTGATATTGGGATTTTCGATCCTCATCGGCGTGGCCGTACTGCTGCTTTCATCATCGGAACTCTTCTTCTCTCCCGGGGTGACTTTCGTCGATACCCAATTGCATCGATCTTCCGGTGACCAGGTTTACGTGAGAACCAAGATGGATTTCGGCAACCAGGAGCATATGACCGCTTTCCCCCGGTAAGTGGGGCAGTGGCAGGGCTATGATTACGATCCCACGGAATGGAAAGATCTGCTGGGGGCGGATATGATAGTGCTGCGGGGCTATGAGCCTCAAACCTTCTCCCAGCCAGTCTTTTTCCTCATCATGCAGTCCAAGACCGAAACCAGTTTCCATCCACCGGAAGTATGCTACGCTGCCCAGGGATACAAGATACAGGAGGAAGGGAAGGTAGAGGTAGCATTGACGGATGCCACCTGGTCTAAGGGCACCTTTGACCCGGACCTGCCGTTCAAGAAGCTGGTAATTACCAAAGAAGCAGAAGGAGAGATCACCGAGCGCCGTCTGGTTCTTTACTGCTATGTGAAGGGAAATCAGTTCACGACCGATACCGTCACCATGCTCCGAATCTCGGCATTGATACCGATCGAAGGATCATATGAAGGAGTGCTGGATATTGAAAAGGACTTTATCGATCAGGCCATACCCCTTATGTTTGATCCTGATGAAGAAGACAAATGGAATCCCATCGCGCGGGAGCTTGCCGGATGGGGTGTTGGCGGGTACGCCATCATTGCCTTGCTGGTAGGTATACCGCTGGCAATTCTCGTGTATCCCAGAACCAGATGGGGACGAGGGATGAAGTAATCATGTCATTCCGTGCCGGACACGGAATCAAAATAGTGAGAATCCCCTCTCACTTGAGGGAGAGGTTGGGTGAGGGTTTAATCGTATTTTGGCAACAATGATAAAAACCATCAACATAGAAGCATCGGCAGCCATTCTTCGCTGTCTACTATACTTGTTGGCCATCGCTGATGCCGAGCTGGTCACCTTTCATGTAAACGAGGTATGGGGTGTCTCTTTCCACCTGGTGATCCTGTTCGGACTTGTTGTGCACAGTACAGTGCTCGAAAAAGACCCGATAAGCCGACTTCTCCTGGCGCTCGGGCTGGTTCCTTTCATCAGGGTTGTGACCTGACCCCCGAAAACTAGTCCAGGTAAAATGTTAGACTTGGACTGATTTGAAAGGGGGTTTTTAGTGAGCAAGAAGAGGTACGGATCCGAGCAGATCATAACGA
>Ga0233430_1000548_pt1 | contig 67649 bp, 38 predicted proteins | sample SI_118_April2016_2_FD_179883 | JGI IMG/M metagenome (GOLD analysis project Ga0233430, IMG submission 179883) | Seawater microbial communities from Saanich Inlet, British Columbia, Canada - SI_118_April2016_150_MG | ecosystem: Environmental > Aquatic > Marine > Inlet | place: Canada: British... | reverse complement strand
TAGTTTTCACTGGGTTTTGTGGCACTACCTTTTGGTGGTCAGCTGATGCCCGGTTCTAATAATTTCAGTATGTTAGATGCTTTTATGACCCAAATTTTCACTCAAACTGTTGAAGAAGAGCTTAACCCTAACCCGGACAAGCCTGAACCAAACAGGAACACGATATGATTTTTTTGTCGCAAAGCTTCGGGACACTCAAAGTAAGTTTGAAGTGATCTAAAGTGTTAAGTGAGCTAAAGTTGTGGAATTCTGTCATTTATAAAATGAATACCATCCTTAACTTTAGGCATTTCAGGCACTTCTTTTAACACGACCGGTGTCTGTTTACAACATTAACCCGGGAGGGTGATAGGGGAGGCGCATTTGGAAATGTTTGGGGTGCACCCCTTCGCCTTCCAGGCTACGGAGGGCAGGCAGATTTCGGGTGAAGGAGGTGTTTTCTGAATCTTGGTCTGAAAAACCTTTGCCGTCAAATCAGGTGCTATGATCGCTGAGTTTGTATTGAACAGGGAAACGATTTAACGTCGAACATCGAACGCTCAACATCGAACGTCGAATATTGATGACGCTGCGCTTTATCCATTTTAATACAGACGAACCGCGGTGTGTGCGCCGCGTGTTGCTCAGTCGTTTATAAATTGACAGAATACATTATTCGATATCGGCGTCTTCGCTACCTGTACGTTCGATGCTCGACGTTCATTTTATAAATAATTCCACGTTTGAAATTACAGTCAAATGCACTAAACCCCAAATGCGGTTACCCTGTGGGAAGGGTGAAAATCGGGCAGATATCCCGGGCGCATAGCGATTGACACCCCACCCCTGCAATGGTATAGTTTTTTTTGTGTTCAATTCATTTTTCGAGTTTCACTTTTCGATGAAGGTACATAGTGGCTGAAATTATATCTCTTGATAATAAGCTTCAACTATCGAAGCATAAAAAGAGTGAGCTGGTCAAAAAACGCAAGCTTCTAGCCGTTAGAAAGGTTTTTCAATGCACCCAGTGTTCGTATAAGTGCGAAAAATGCGGTACACAGATCCCCACGGAACCTGCAGATGAGACGGCCGATTTCTTTGATCCGAGAATCCCCTATCGATTCTGTGAAAGCTGCTCCGAAGAGTACCTGGAGTACATCGATCGATTGAAAGGTCAGGGTGACCCCGAATGCTATTGGCATAATTCCGAGTGGCTGGACCTCTGGCAGAAGTGGATCGACTACCAGGGGGCCCTTGACCGGTATATGAAATCAGAGGGGTTTGCAAAACTCCTGAAAGAGTTGAAACAGACGCATCCCGATGAATAGGAGGAGTATATGTTTGGTATTGGAATGCCGGAGCTGATCATCATTCTGGTGATAGTTCTGATTATTTTTGGAGCGGGAAAACTTCCGGAAATCGGTTCGGGAATGGGGAAGGCGATAAAAAACTTTAAAGGCGCAACATCAGAAGAAGAGAAGAAAGACCCCGAAAAAATCGACGAAAATCCCGAGTCCTAAAAAATATTTTTATTAACCAGCTCCGTATCGCATTCTACGGGCAACAGACGGTATTAAAAAATACCGCTGTTGCCTCTACGTGCCTTTCTGAAACCGTCCCTGTGCCCGGCTTAAAAGGGGATGTCATCCTCATTCTGTGTCGGATACGGTGGCGGCGAAGATTCCGATGGGGCCTTGTAAGAAGACTGTCCGGAATTTTGGCCTGAACTCTGATTGGAACCCCTTGGGCCGAGCATCTGCATTTGGGATGCAACGATTTCGGTGGTGTAGCGTTTGTTGCCGTCCTTATCCTGCCACTCCCGGGTCTGAACTTTACCTTCGATGTATACCTGCCGACCCTTGGAAAGGTATTCGCCGCAGATTTCGGCAAGCCGACGAAAAACGACGATCCGGTGCCATTCTGTCCGCTCCTTCTTTTCCCCGGAAGCCTTGTCCGTCCATTCGTCCGATGTGGCGATGCTAAAGTTTGCCACGGCGGTTCCGTCAGGGGTGTAGCGAACTTCAGGATCCCTTCCGAGATTGCCAATGAGTATTACTTTGTTGATTCCGGCCATTTTTCCTCCATTCTATCTTTTGGTAGATTCGAATTTTTACGAGTGCGTCATTTCATTTTATGAATTTAATAACCAATGCCCCATGGGTTGTCAATCGTCTTCTATCTATTGAATAACGGCAGTTTGCGGATCAATTTTCCAGGGAGGGTCTCTTTTGACCGGAGAGCGCCATGGGGACAGACTTCAATGCAGCAATAACATCGGATGCAGTCTGCGTAGTTAAACAGAATGGTTTCGGTTCCCGGCTCGATGGCCTTTGCCGGACAGTATTGCCAGCATTCCCCGCACCGTCTGCACAGTTTCGGAATGACCACGGGCCGTTGGAGCAGATGTTTCCGCATGAGGCCCTGGAAACGCTTGGGTCCGAAGGTCAGCGGCGCCAGCACCGGCTGCCGGAATCCGTCTATCCGGGGCAGATCGCCGTCTATGGAAAGGGTGCCTTTAACAAGCGCCATGGCTTTTGCAGCTTTGTGTGTGGGCAGACGATCCGGATCGATTCCGAGCATGTTGCATACGGCCAAATCCGTTGCCGCTGCATTACGACCGGCGAGGAGAACGCCGACTTCTCTCGGTACACCGCTTCTGCCGGGGCCCTGGCCTTCCATTGCCAAAATACCGTCAATAATGGTCAGCCCCGGTTGTATGGCGCGGTAGATCTGTACCAGCAGAGCGGCAAACATTTCCCGATCCACACCCGATCGAAAATGCCATTCCGGTTTTCGATAGCCGACAATACATCCGAAAAGGTTTTTAACCCCAAGGGTGAGCAGCATTTGAGAGTGGGTTTTCAGTTTTGCGATGTTGATCACCAGATCGGCTTCCACAGCCTCTTTTGCGATATCGATGGCACCAAACGGACTGCCGATGTCTTTTCTAACAGATGTTTTAAAAGGTGCAAACGTTACATCCAGGTTATCAAACACTTCCCGGTATCCGCCTTCCGTCAAGACGCGATCAAAGGTTCCCATGGCCGGGCTGTCCTGGATCGTGACCGAAGCGCCGCAGTCGACAACATACTCTGAAACCGCCTTAACGACCAACGGGTGGGTAATGATGGCCTTGTCAGGCTTTGCAGGCAGCAGCAGATTCGGTTTGATCAGTACCCTGGCACCTTTGGGAATGCGCCCCTTTATCATTGCGTCGATCATCTCAGATAAGATCGGCTTAAGGGTCTTGGGATCATAACCGGCTTTTCGAATGATGACATCGGGCATATTTTCCTGCAACCTCCATTACAGTCGGTACCAAAGTCAACGCGATGCCAAAATAGCATATTTGCCCCCGGATGTTTAGCCCGAATATTTTCACCCTAAAGGACCGGCGTTTGTGGTAGGGTGTGTGATGTGGGATGTGAGAGGTGAGATGTGGGATGTGGGAATGGGGCGAGGGGCCGGAGGCGAGGGGTGTGGGATGTTTTAAATGAACCTTGGACAATTTAAGTTCATATTCCTCAGGAGAGGGTATCTTTACGTTGTTTCGGCTGCCGTGTTGTGGGGGGGCGGCGGATCATTTTCCAAATTTCTTTTTAATGGGGGCATCACCCCCTATCAGCTGGTCCAGCTCCGGATCAGTATCGCAGCCGGTACACTTTTTCTATGGCTGCTGACCCGAAGACCCAAACTGCTCATCATCGAATCCAAGATGGACGGTTCTGTTTTATGCGGTCTTGTTTGCCGCGGTGGTCTGGAATATTCTCCAACCGCCCTTTGAATCGTTCATGCATAACTATTCCTTGACCCAGTGGGGGTGTATCCTCTACGTGGCCCTGATGGGAACCCTTGTGCCGTTCGGACTCTACTTCGAAGCCATCCGTCTTATCCGATCGACCCACGCCAGCATTACCGCCACATTGGAACCGATCACTGCCGGGTTTGTATCTTACCTGTTTCTGGAAGAGGCCATGGAGCCGCTACAGCTGATCGGAGGTGTTCTGGTAATCGCATCGGTTATTCTGCTGCAGATAAGATCCCAAACGGCACCGGAGTCGTTAGGTCAAGAAAATTTATAACCGTTCATGGGGTGTTGAAGGAATGAAGATGATATGAAAACTATAGTGAATTCAGCTTTTTCAAAACGGGTCAAACGGCGTGTTTCCGGGCGTGACCATCGTTTTTTTGTAAACACAGCCCCGGGGCTTTCAAAACTCTGCCTGAGCGAACTTGAATCGATTCTCGACGCCCCAAAGACGCTTGAGAAGGTTTCCGGCGGGATCGAATTTTCGGGTCGGCTAACCGATTGTTTTGCCACAAACCTAAATCTTCGAACCGCGAGCCGGGTTCTGATGCGGATTACGACCTTTAAGGCAACGAATTTCCGGCAACTTGAAAAGAATCTATTAAAGCAGTCCTGGGAGCTGTATCTGAAACAGGATTCGACATTTCATATAAATGTCGCCACTCGGCATTCCCGGCTTTTCCACAAAACAGCGGTGGCTGAAAAGGTTCAACAATCCATTGCAGAGCGGTGGACGGGTGCGGCCATGGATTCGAGGGAGGGTGATCATCCCGGAATCAGACAGAAGATCTTTGTACGCGCAGTGGACGACCGGTTTACCATATCCCTGGACAGCAGTGGTGCGCATCTGCACAAGAGGGGGTTGAGAACATATCCGGGAAGCGCCCCGATCCGGGAAACCCTTGCGGCATCGGTTTTAAAATGGTCCGGGTACCGGCCCGATCGACCGCTTCTGGATCCCATGTGCGGATCCGGCACCTTTTCTATTGAGGCCGCACTCATGGCCAAGCAGATACCTGCCGGTTTTTTCCGCCCCTTTGCATTTATGGAATGGCCGGCTTTCCGCCCGCGGCAATGGGACTACCTTAAACGATCTTCGGAAAAATCGATTCAGCAGATGGTGAAACCGTCCATTTTTGCATCCGATCAGGACCCTGAGTCTGTTCGGCGGTTTGGCGCATTTGTTGAAAAAAACAGGCTCACGGATGCGATAAAAACCGAGTGCAAAGATTTTTTTTCAATCTCTCCCAAAGAGGTTGCCGACCGCACCGGCCTGGTGGTTCTGAATCCACCCTATGGCCATCGGCTCGGCAATCCTGAGCGGAGCCATCAGGTTTATGAGGCGATAATTGAAAAACTGGCAGGCGATTTCACCGGATGGGATTTTGCCTTGATCGCTCCGCCTCAGTACCTGAAAAAACATCATTTTAAGAATATAAGATCCTATCCGTTGTTTCATGGGGGGTTAAAAATGCAGGTGTTGACCGGGCGTGTTTCCTGACTAAAGTGGTCGGTTCCAGGTTCAGGGTTCAAGGTTCAAAGGTTATAAAATGCTGATTCCGTAACTTTATACTCCATTGTTTGGATTAGCCTCTTTCACCCATTGGGTGAAACTTGGAATTCGACCCGATTGGCGCGTAATACCATTGCTATAGACCAGTTAGGGCACTTTAACTGGGAACCGTGAACGTTGAACCCCTCAACCTATGTTTAAATATACTTCGAATCCGCCAAACAAACGGCGGACGAAAATCGAAAATTCACGCGATAACTACCGCCATGGAAAAAAATATCACCTATTCCGTTATCATTCCGGCCTACAATGAAGCTGTCTGCCTTCCGGTGACATTGGCGGTCCTTGAAAAAGCCATGGCGACCCTTTCATTGCCCGGCGAGGTGATTGTGGTGGATAACAATTCAACCGATGCAACACCTGAAATCGCTCGAGAGTTCGGTGCCCGGGTTGTTTTTGAACCCTATAACCAGATCTCCCGAGCCCGGAACACCGGTGGCCGGGTGGCGACGGGCGATTATCTCATATTCCTGGATGCCGACACATTTTTGAGCGGTCGCCTGTTGAAGACGGCTTTTTCAAATCTTTCCGCCGGCAGTTGCGGCGGTGGCGCCGTGGTCGATTTCTACAGGCCGGTTCAACCCGCAATCCGAAAGGCCGTGGATCTTTGGAACCTCTGTTCTTTGAGATTTAAAGTCGCAGCCGGCTGTTTTATCTACTGTCACCGACAGGGGTTTGAGGCAACCGGCGGTTTTAGTGAAAAAGTCTATGCCGGCGAGGACTTGTGGTTTTCACGAAGCTTAAGATCCTGGGGAAAACGTAAGGGGTTGACGTTTCAGGTGATAAAATATCCGCCCATTATCACTTCAAGCAGAAAACTCGAGTGGTTTACACCCGTTGAGTTGTTTTTAATCCTTTTAATCGGCGCGTTCCCGCTATCGGTCCGAAACCGATCCCTCTGCGCCTTCTGGTACAGGCGCCCTAAAACGGATGCCTCGACAAAAAAATAAAAACCCCGGACCGCTTTCGCGGGCCGGGGTTTTTATTTTTTTGTGATCGGTTCCGGGCAACACCCGGAAACTATTCGGATTGAATGGATCGGATCAATCACTCTTTGGCAGCGAGGTAATGGTGCCGTCCCAGGTGTCTACCTTGCCCGTCTCTTCTTTTTCTTCGGAAAACCAGGTATTGGTCACGCATTTGGTTTCGGTATAAAATGCGAATCCGTCGCGGCCCATCACATGCAGATCTCCGAAAAAGGACTGTTTGTGACCGGTAAACCCGAAGATGCCCAGGGGTACCGGGAGTCCCACATTGATTCCGACCATACCGGCGTCGGTCCGCTTGGCAAATTCCCTGGCATAGAAGCCGTTCTGGGTATAGATCACCGACCCGTTGGCAAACCGGCTGTTGTTCATCAGGGTAATCCCCTCTTCAAAGTTCTCGACGCGTTTGACGGTCAGCACTGGACCGAAGATCTCCTCCCGGCCCACCGACATGTCTTCGGTGACGCGGTCAAGAATCGTGGGGCCGATAAAAAAGCCCTTTTCGCAGCCGGCCGGAACTTCGGGGCTTCGGCCGTCGACCACCACCTCTGCTCCCTCATCGATACCGGTTTGGATCCAATCGGTTACAAAGTCCATGTGGTCTTTGTTGACCACCGGGCCCATGCCGGTGGATTTGTCATATGCCGGTCCCAGTGTCAGCTCGGCTGCAAACTTTTTAAGATAACCGACCAGTTCATCGGCGATTTCATTTTCCGCCACAACAACGGGCAGGGCCATGCAGCGCTCCCCGGCACAGCCGCAAAAGGCGTTTATGATACCCCGGGCCGTACGCTCGAGTTTACAGTCGCGCAGGACAAGGGCATGGTTTTTGGCTTCAGTCAGCGCCTGGACCCGTTTGCCGTTTGCCGCACCGGTTGCATAGATGTGCTTTCCGATTTTGGTGGAGCCGACAAAGGTGATGCCGTCGACTTCCGGATGGCGCAGCAGCAGTTCGGCTTCGTTGCGGCCGGCGGTAATCACATTGATCACCCCGTCGGGTATACCGGCTTCCTGCCACAGCTCCATCAGACGCATGGAGGATTGCGGAACAAAGCTGGCGGCTTTGAGAATGATGCAGTTGCCGGTGGCGATACAGATCGGGGTCATCCATCCGTGGGGGATCATGGCCGGGAAGTTCCAGGGCGCAATGCCGGCAAAAACACCCACCGGATGATGGTATAAAACCGTATCATAGCCGTTGGAAACGTTCATCAGAGACTCCCCTTTCATGATGTGAGGGGTTCCGCAGGCAAATTCCACCACTTCGTTGACCTTCAAGACATCGCCCATGGCCTCTTCCCATTTTTTGCCCTGTTCTTTGGCCAGGAGATAGGTCAGCTCGTCAAGATTTTTGTCCACGAGGTGTTTCATATTGTAAAGCACCTGGACCCGTTTGTTCACCGGTGTGTCGGCCCAGGCGGGAAAAGCAGTTCGCGCCGCCTGGATGGCGGTTTCCATCTCTTCAGATGTGCACTGGGGGGCATAGGCGATGACCGCCCCGGTGGATGGGTTGTAGCAGGGCATGTGTTTTTCGGTCTTTGACTCGAGCCACTGCCCGCCGACGTGGTATTTTAATTTTACAGGTGTCTCTCCGCTGATGGTGTCCGGCGTCAGCTGATCGTCGTTAAAATAATAGCTTCCTTTGGGTGTGTCCGGCATATCGTATAATTCCTTTCTTTATTGGGTATGTAAATTTTTCTGCCCCGGGTTTAAAAACTACGCATGGATTTCCGAGAGCCTCAATCTTGGACGTGTCGATTATGCAATCTGAAAAATAAATGCGCATAATACCCGAGCTGTCGTTTATCTGTCAATGTAGAATCTTTATTTTTCCGGCGGTGACCAGGGTATGGGCGGTTTGCAGTCTATATCCGTAACCACATCGACCACAGCCGGTTTGTCGGCAGCCAGTGCCTCTTCAAGGGCATCTGCAATCATATCCGGTGATTCGACACGGATACCCAGACAACCGATAACCTGGGCAATTTTTGCGAAATTTGTCGTCTCGAATCCATAGACATCCCGTCTCCTGCCGGGATCACTCCCGTAAGCGTTGTCTACCCCCATAATACTTTGGCCGAATCCACTGTTGTTGTTAACAACGGTGACGGTATTAATGCCCCGGCGTTTTGCCGTTTCAAGCTCGGAAAGGTGATACCAGAAGGCGCCGTCGCCGCAGAAACAGATCACCGGGCGGTCCGGCGCTGCACACTTTGCACCGATAGCGGCGGGAAACGCCCAGCCCAGAGAGCCGGCGGCGCGTAAATATCTCTGCCCGGGATGTGTCAGATAGATCATTGTGCTTGACCAGACAGCGGAATACCCGGTGTCTGCGACAAGTACGGCATCCGGCGGAAGCATGTCGGAAATTTCTTTACAGAGCCGTTCGGGGCGTATGGGGGTGTCGTTTGAATTGCGCAGTGGTTCGATGGACGCTTTCCATTCTTTTACCAGCTGTTGGGCCCTGCCGGCCCATTCCGAAGTATTAGTTTTTTCATTGAGAAGTTCTAAAATTGCCTGCACGGTGCGCTTTGCATCGCCAAGCAGCCCAAGGGTGTTTCGATAATTTCTTCCCAGTTCCGAGGGGTTGATATCGATCTGGATGACGGGTGTGTCCGGCCGTGGAACTGTCCAGTTGTGACAGACCTGGTCTCCGGTGCCGCTTCCGATATAAAAAACCAGATCCGACTCTGAAACAACATGATTTGCACTGCGGCACGAGTAGGAGCCGACGACCCCTACGCTGAGAGGATGGGTGTCTGTAATAATTCCCCTGCCGTCATTAGACGTTGCTACCGGTATGGAGAGCGTCTCTGCAAGTTGAACAATCCCGGGTCCGGCAGATGAAGCAATCGCGCCGCCACCTGCAACGATGACGGGTCGATGGGCAGATTTCAATTTTTTGGCAGCCGCTTCTAAATGCACAGCTTCAGGAACGGGCCGGAAGGCAGGATACCGGCGATATTCCTTTTCAACAACCGTTTCGGTCACGATGTTCTCCATCTCGATCACCTCGCCGGTAAATCCGAGCATGTCCAGATGAACCGGCCGGGGGGCGCCGGTGGTTGCTTCGCGAAATGCTTGACACAGCATGAGGGGGAGCTGTTCGATCGTATCGACATTTGTATTGTATTTGGTGACCGGCCCATACATGGGCTCATGTATAATTTCCTGATATGCATTCCGGTATTGGGCAACGGGTCTCTTTCTTCCAGTGATTGCGATCACCGGAGAATGGGCCAGATAGGGGTCCTGCAGCCCGGCAGCCAGATTTGCGGCGCCCACCGATTGGGCCATACAGATTCCGGGTCTACCACTCATCCTGGCATAACCATCGGCCATATATGCCGCTGCTTTTTCTGAATGGGCGACAATCCGTTGGATCTTTAAATCTTCCAGCTCAACCAGGGTCCTTCTCAAAATTGCCATCACCAAGAAAACGTGGGTTACGCCATACCCCTTTAAGGTTTCTCCAATAAATCGAGCGCCTGACATACCGATCTTCATCGCTGTATCTCCTTAAAGATTTTTTAGTAATTCCTCTTTTTCAGTTTTTTTCAGGTGCCGCCAGGAACCGGAAGTGAGATGGCCGATTTTGATATTCGAGATCCGGATCCGATGGAGGCGGAGAACCGTGTTTCCGACTTTTTGCACCATGCGTCGGACCTGACGGTTCCTTCCCTCCATGAGTGTCATCCGAAATCGTTTGCCGGCCAGCCGCCTTATCACCGATGGCCGAGTCTTTTTCCCCATCAGAGAAATGCCCTTTTCCATTTTCAGGAGCGCACCGGTTGAGATCGGCTTGTCCACCGTAACTTCGTATTCTTTTTCGTGATCAAAGGACGGGTGGGACAGATAATGGTGTATGCGGCCGTCATTGGTTAACAGCAACAGGCCGCTGGAGTCTTTGTCGAGCCGTCCCACCGGATAGATGCGGTCCGGAATATCGACCAGATCCAGGACGATTTTATCGTCTCCCCGACGGCAGGTGGTGACATAGCCGCAGGGTTTGTTAAGTGCGATGTAGATGAGGTCTTTTCGAATCGTTACCGGGACATCATCAACCGCAACCCGGTCCGTCTCGGGATCGACCTTTGTGCCCAGCTCCGTGATGATCGTATTGTTTATGGATACACGACCCTTAAGAATGTAGGTTTCACCTTCTCTTCTGGAGCAGACACCGGCCGCAGAGAGAAATTTCTGAAGACGCATTTAACTCCGATAATCTGCATTTATTTTGACATAGTCGATGGAAAAATCACAGGTATATACGGTATGGCCGGCATCGCCCATATGAAGGTCGATCCCCACCGTAAATTCGGGCAGCTTCAACACCTTTGTCGCTTCGGCTTCTGCATCGTCGCCGCAGCCGATACCGTTTTCAACCATCATCACCTCGTTGAAAAAAATATCGATCCGTTCGGGATCGATGGGCACCCCGGCTCTTCCGGCGGCGGCAAGAATCCGTCCCCAGTTTGCATCTTCGCCGAACAACGCGGTTTTGAAAAGGTTGGAGTGTGCCACGGTATCGGCAATAGATGTTGCATCCTCTTTGGTGGCAGCCCCTGATACCCGGACCTCCACAAACTTGGTAACCCCTTCCCCGTCCTTGACGACAGCTTTGGCCAGACTGAAAAGAACATCATCGAGAACCGACTGAAAGGCTGGCGAGGCGTCCGCACTGTCGATATCAATTCCCGAAACCCCGTTTGCCATGAGAATGATGGTATCGTTTGTGCTGGTATCCCCGTCGATGGTTATCCGGTTGAAGGATTGGTCCGAGGCGTTTTTCAGTGCATGGGAAAGGGTGCCGGCATCTGCCCGGACATCGGTTGCCACAAAACAGAGCATGGTGGCCATATCCGGTCGGATCATACCTGCGCCTTTTGCCACACCGGTCACGGTAAATGTCTGCCCGTTGATCTGGCCGGTTTTTGAAACGACCTTCGGGATGGTATCGGTGGTCATGATCGCCTCTGCGAGTTCCGTAAAACCGTCCGGCCGGAGAGCGGCAACCAGGTCCGGGACCGCAGCTTCCACCTTCTCGATGGGGAGCGGCACGCCGATCACGCCGGTGGAGGCGACCTGGACCAGTTCTTCGGCAATACCCAGCTCGGCGGCCGCCTTTTTCGCCATGGCGATTGCATGCTGCATACCTTTTTCGCCGGTGCAGCAGTTTGCATTGCCGCTGTTTGCAATTACGGCCTGGCAGCGACCGGAACCTGCGCGCTGCTGGTCCAGTAACACCGGTGCCGCCTTGACGCGGTTTTTTGTAAAAACAGCTGCAACCGTTGCCGGTTTTTCAGAGTAGAGAAGGCTTAGATCTTTTATCCCCGGTTTTTTTATCCCCGCAGAAACACCGGCTGCTTTGAATCCGGGGCATCCCATATGGTTCGTCATTTTATTACCCTTCTTTTTGTTTATGATCTAACCTGGATAAATCCTCCAGGCGGAAAAGCAGGAAATTCCAAACCACAAATATTGTAATTTATGATTTGTTTGCTATTTGGTGCTTGGTATTTGAGATTTTAGCGCTCAGTGCTTACGTATGGTGTTTTCCATATAATGGAAAGCGAAAGCAAAATTGAGCCTAAAGAACCTCAATGTCCGGTGAGTTGACCTCACCGAGCCGTTTGAGTGCCGGTTCCGGCAACCCCTCGTAAAGCGCCATCAGCTTGGGGTTGATCTCCTGGTTTGCCTGCTCAAAAAGGCTCTCTCCCAGGACATTGCTTTCCACCATAAAGGGCCCGAAATTTTCAACCTCCAGAACCCAGATGGCCTGGGCCAACCCCAGTTCTTCTTTCCAGACAACATCCTTTACCCTGCGGATGCCCCTTCCGTATATGGCCCCGAGACCGTAGCCGACGGTGGTGAGATAGACCGTCCCGTTGGGTACAAATACCTTCTTATAAACATCCGGCATCATACCGCCTTTACCGATAACAATCTGAATGCCGAAGCGTTCCAGAAAATCCGGCATGTATTTGGCAAACCGGAAGCTTGCCGTTGCCGTCACGGACGGGACATTGTAGACACCCGGCGACACCTCGCAGATGGCCGGTGAGCAATGAAAGGTGGCTCCTCCCAGTTTGCTGATATCCATGGGGGGGGTGACCTTTTTTTCGAAAATCCGGTGATAGACGCCTTCACGGCCGGTAAATACCAGACCGTTCAGATAGACCGCATCCCCCAGTTTAAGAGACGCAATATCCTCCTGACTGGCCGGAAGGGTAAGATTTATTTCACGAATGCCTCCAGGGCTCTGATCCGCCATGGCATCTTTCCTCCTTAATATTATTCAATAGTATCGCGGCGATAATAGGGGGTAAACCACCCGGGGTCTTGCCGGTACCGCGTCGTGTTGTCACCAAAGATGCGCACGGTTTTTCTGCGCTGGGCATAGCAGAACTGCTGGATGCCCACCGGCATGCCGCCGGTGTGTGCATATGCCGCTTCTATATGGACATCGAGCACTGCTGAATTCCCGGGAAATCCCATGGGGCCGAAACCGGCGCTGTTGCCGAGATCGATTAATTCTTCTTCAAGAGCCGCAATTTCCGGATCCGGGTTGCGGTCCCCAAGGATTCGCAAACAGGAAGCCTCCTTTGCCAGCCGGACGCAGACGTCTTTGGTACCGCCGACTCCGATTCCGATCACCGCCGGCTGACAGGACATCCCGCGTCTGAGAAATTCCGCAATGGAATCGAGAAAAAAACGCTTTAAACCCGGGATTCCATCTGCGGGAAACAGCATACGGTAATCACCGCCGAAGAGACCCCCTTTATGAACCACGGTCAAATCGACCCAGTCGGCATCCGGCTCGAGACTGTAATCGACCGTCGGTGCGTGGATGCCGACGTTGTTGTTGTAATCCTTTCGGGAAAAGGGGTGCACCCGGTTCGGTCTGAGCGGGATACTTGCGGTGGTGTCTGCGGTGGCCTGGCGAAGCGTTTTCTCAAGCCGGACCAGGCCGCCTTCAACCACGGCATCATTGCCGAGTTTGACATAATATCTCGGTAGACCGGTATCGGCGCACATGGGGCGTCGGTCCTGGGTTGCGGCATCGTAATTTTCCAGAATCTTACCCAGCACATACCGGGACAGCCGATTGGTTTCTTTCTCCTCCATCTTTTCGATCTTGCTTTGAACATCTTTTGGAACTTCAATGGCAGCCTGGATGTTCAATTCCCGGGCTGCGTTTAATATAACTTCCGCCTGGATCATCAAATCGTCCTTTCTTATGGAGTATTTCACTCGGAAAATATTTTCGGATATCCAACGGGGCCGTTTCTTTTTGCGGAACAGCGGTATGGGATGATAGCCCCGGGACGGGGGGATGTCAATAGAAAAGCCTGTGGAATGTTATGGAATTTAAGTATGTTGGCGTTCCTTTGCATATAGGATAAAGATCCGTTCCTAAGGGAAAAATACATGTCAGGGACAATGGTTCTTTTCCCGGAATCCGGGTTCTTTCAGTCCCAAACGGCCGAAAAGATTCTTTAAATTGCGGAATCTGTAGAGCCCCGCACACGATAATATAATACCCAATACGATGAGCACCCATCCCATAATGACCATAACCGGGTGGGTTAAAAATTTTATAAGGCCCAACCCACCCATAAAAAGGCCCAGGGCAGTTCTTATATAGGCAAGCAGCGTCCGCTCATTGGCCATGATGGTGCGAATATGTGCTAAATTATCCTCTGGTCCCGTGTCCATACCGGATTCCTCTCTGTTGGGTGTATCCCGATTTCGCTTTTCAATAACATGAATGTCCTCTATATTGAAATGTAAAGTACCTATCGTGAAAAAAAGGAGATGATCCCATGATTAAATTCAACGGCGTCAACCACCTGGCCATGGCCACCGGGGATATGGACAAGACGATCCGGTTCTGGCGGGATCTGCTGGGGATGCGGCTGGTTGCCGGGCTGGGGCGCGGCGGTTATCGGCACTATTTTTTCGAAATATCAGATACCGATCTGATCGCTTTTTTTGAATGGCCCGGCGTGGAAGCCGTCAAAGAAAAGGACCACGGTCAGCCGGTGAAAGGACCTTTTGCCTTCGATCACGTGTCATTCGGAGTGGAATCCGAAGCCGATCTTTGGGCTTTGAAAGACAAACTTTCGGCAGCCGGATTTGAGGTGTCGGATGTCATCGACCACGGGTTTATTCACTCAATATACGCCCACGACCCCAATGGAATCCCCATTGAGTTCAGCCACGACGTTGAGGGTATCGACATTCGTAAAGATCCCCAAATGGCAGACCTGGAACCCTCAGAGACTACAGAAGAGGGCTCTGAACCCAGGATCGACAAATGGCCACCGGTTGAAGTCAAAACCCCTGAAGCGGAGAAAAAATGTTTTCCGGGCGCCGGCAGCGAGTACTTTCACGGCATTAAAAGATAATAAAAAGCCGACGCCGTCGGTTTTTCCACACCCTGCACGGAATACCGGATCGTCGGCGAAAACGGTGTGGACGTGCCGGCAGGAGAGGTGGATGAGCTGGTTTTAAAAGGTGCAGGCATTGCCAAAGGGTACTGGGAAGACCTGGTGAGCACGGAAAAAGCGTTTAATAACAGGTGGCTCCATACCGGGGATCTTGCAAGGAGAGATGAGGACGGTTATCTGAGGTTGATGGACCGGAAAAAAAGACATGATTATCCGCGGCGGGGAGAACATCTCAGAACCGCTTCCTCGAAATCCGGGGGGAAAGGTCAAAAAGGAACGACTCCGGGCCATGGACGGAGAAATCGTTTAACCATTTGAAAAATCAATAAAGAATTAGACAAATGAATTGAAATTTTGTATAGCTCCTTAAATTGATTCACAATATTTTCTGCCGAACGATCAATATTGACGGTGCATGGTCTATATGTTTCAATGAACCGGCAACACGGATAGAGCGGGTGTATCATATGAGTTTTTTTTGCCGACAATTGCTGAGTCCGGCTTGTTCAGGGGCCCGGGACATTAAATGAGCAAATCACCCCGATATATGATCAGCACCGATGAATTCGCCGGTATTTTTGACATACCCAAAGATGATATTTTAAAAACCTTTGAAAAAGAGGCACTTATCAAGATGCCAGGGGGCAGGCGCGGCATTCCGCCACAGCTGCTCAGGGCATACCTTGGGGAAAAAGGGGTGGACTATTCTTTCCGGGTCATCGCCTATATCAACTTAAAAGGCGGCACCGGAAAGACCACAAGCACGATATCGACAGCTGCCAGGGCCGCACAGTACGGCTTCAAGACGTGCGTTCTGGATATGGACTCCCAGGCAAACGCGACACTGGCTTTTGACCGGATGCCCGATGATGATGATCCCATTTTCTCAGACATCTGGCAGAATCCCGCCGAGATGGTTACGGGGTCTTTAAGGCGCATCGATGACCATCTATCTATTCTTCCGTCTTCTCTGGAAAACAGCCTTCTGGATATAAATCTGATTAACCCGGGGTCTCAGAAAAACGCTGTGCGCGGTGTTTGTGATGTGATCGGAACCAACGGATTTGACCTGGTTATGGTCGATTGCCCGCCGTCTCTGGGCACTGCCGTTATATCGACCATCTGTGCGGCAGACATTCTCGTCATTCCGGTCTGCAGCGATCCTTTTTCCATAAAGGGGCTTGAGTTTACGCTCCGTGAAGTCGACTCCATATGTGACACATTCCATCTTGAAAAACCGAAAGTATTCGTCCTGATGACGAAATTCGACAAGCGCCTGACCATTTCGACCAATGCCGCCAAGCAGATCTCAGAGACCCTTCCGGACAATCTGATCCCTTTTCCGATCCGGACAAGCAGTGCCTATTCCAACATGCTTGAAAAAAGACAGACGGTTTTTTCGCAAGCGGGAAAAAGCCGTGCCAAACATGACTATGACAGATATGTCAGGTATCTTTTAGAATTGGACAAACATCTATAAACGGGGAGACGATATGCCGGAAAGCCCTGAGACATCTGAACCGCGGATAAAAGTCAAACGGACAAGAAGACGATTATACGAAGAGGCGCCGGAAGGGGATGTCCAGGACACCGTCGATCCGGCACCGACCACCGTTCCGGTTGCGCAGACGGCAAAAACATCAAAACGTGCGGACGCCGAAAGGATCGTGCGTCGATATATGATCTGGTCTGCAGGTACTGCCTTGATCCCCTTGCCGCTGGTGGATATGGTTGCGGTCACGGCCATCGAGCTTGCCCTGGTGAAGAAACTGAGCGACCATTACAACATCGGGTTTTCATCCCAAAGGGGCAAAGCCCTGATCGTCTCTCTGATCGGCGGGGTGCATGCAGGACTGTTTACCGGCAGTTTTTTGAAAATGGTGCCGGTAATCGGTTTCGGCGGAGCGGTTATACCCATAGCAGCCCTTGCCGGGGCCCTTACATACGCCGTTGGAAAAGTTTTTATCCATCACTTTGAAGCCGGGGGGACATTGTTGGATTTTGATCCGTCAAAGCTTGAGAAATATTTCGAACAGAAGTTAAAAGAGGGGCATCAAGAGACGGTGAAACGAAAGGCCACTGGATAGACCCACGGAAACCCGGGTTCAGGAGGGTTTTGGCAACCTGCGTCGGCTGCCTCATATCCTGAGCGGATAAGGCCGTGGTGCTCCGCCCCCCTTTGAGGCAGACAAACCTCAGGTGGGCGGACGCGTTTTAAACCGCTTAAACAGGTGTACTATGAATTGGTTAAAGAAGCGATACCGGGAATTTATAGATCGGCTGAAGCCGATTTTCAAATGGTTTAAGACAAAGCTCAGAAAACACCTCCCGTTCGTTGTTGTCACCGTACTCATCTTGCTGTTTTTCTTTTTCTACCTCTTCAACCACATTGTGTATACGATTCATTCGGGAGAGGGCGGCGTATTATTTAAACGATTTTTCGGCGGCACAGTGGTCGATAAGGTATATTCCGAGGGCCTCCATCTTATTTTCCCCTGGGATAAAATGTACATCTACAATTTGCGTACCCAGCAGATTACCCAGGACTTCAATGTTCTGACCAAAAACGGCATGCGGATTAATCTGAAAATTTCCATTCGGTTTTTTCCCGAACGAAACCTTTTGGGGGTATTGCATAAATTTGTCGGGCCCCAGTACGCTCAGACCGTTATCATACCGGAGGTCGAACATGTATTGCGCGTGGTGATCGGTAAGATGTCCGCCGAGGATGTCTATACGACCAAACGCTCCGTGGTCGAAAAATATCTTAACGATGCGGTTGAGAATGTGCATCGCCGATTCATTACCGTCGATAATGTCATCATTAAAAACGTTTCCCTTCCCCTGAGAGTGGAGTCGATCATCCAGTATAAGGTCGAACAGAAACATCTTGCCGAGGCGGTCAAGTTTAAAATCGAACGGCAAAAAAAGGAGAAAATCAGAAAGCGCATCGAGGGCGAGGCTATGCGGGATTACAATAACATTGTAAACGCGTCGCTCTCACCGGATATATTACAGTGGATGGCCATCCAGGCGTCTTTGGAGCTTGCCAGGTCCGACAATACAAAGGTGGTTGTTGTCGGCAGTGGAAAAGGCGGACTGCCCATTTTCGGAAACATGGTATTGGATGCACCGGGGAAGCTTGATTTTTCGCCCGACAAGAAACCGGATCCCGTCGAAACTGAAAAGGAGAATCAGGCCGATTTAATGGAGAAGATAGATCGAGAAGATATGAGGATAATGGGTGAGAAGTATAAAGCTCCTGTGGATACCGGTGAGAAAGACAGCCTGCCCCAGACAACGAAACCGGGTAAACTGACCCCGTCTCATACACCCGCTGCCCCGGATGGAAAAAGGTAAAAAATGGTAAACCCCAGAGCCATTATTGCCGTGGTGCTTGCTCTGTTTTTCACGGTTGCCTGTGAAGATTCCTCCATGCGTGCCCAGCAGAACCGGCGGGCGGCACGGGCCGCAAAAGCCAAAGGAGACATCGTTATCGGGGTTGTCGGCACCTCAGCACCTTCAAATTTTTTTATGAACGGAGTGGATCTGGCGGTTCAGGAAATCAACCAGAACGGGGGATTGCTCGGGCGGAGGGTCCGGACGATTAAGTATGACGATTTTGGCGATGTCAAAAGAGGACAGGAAATCGCCCGGAAGTTGTCCCGGGATCCGGATGTTTTTGCCGTTGTGGGACACCTGCATTCCAATGTCGCAATCCCCGTTGCCATTACATATGCTGAAAAGGGCATTCTGTTTTTTACACCCGGAGCGAGCAACCCGCTGCTCACCCAGCCCGGCGCCCAGAGTATTTTAAGAAATATTCCCACTGCCAGGGATATGGGGCGGCAGTTGGCCGATTTCGCCAACGATAAGGGGTTTAAATCGGTTGCCGTCTTTTACCAGCGAGACGCCGAAAACAAGCTGCTCACCGATACATTTCACGAAACAGCTGTCGGAAAGGGCATTCAGATTGTCGCTACACGGTCATTTTTTTCATGGCAAACCGATTTCAAATCGGTTCTATTGGATGTTAAACAGAACTATCAGTTTGATTCGATTCTCATTTCAGGACTCCTTCCTTCCGCCGGCCTTCTGATCAAACAGGTAAGGGATATGGGGATCAGCGCTCCGATTATCGGAAACGACGGCTTGGATTCCCCCAGTCTTCTGACCATTGCGGGCAGGGCGGCGGAAGGTGCGATGATTTCGACCGTTTTTAACCCCCAGCTGCCACGGAAAGAAACCCAGGCGTTTGTCAAGGCGTTCCGGGGGGAAAACGGTTTCAGCCCGGATGCATGGGCTGCCCAGGGCTATGATGCCATTTCGGTCCTTGCCTACGGGATTGAAACAGCAAAATCCACTGTCCCCATCGTTCTCAGTTCCACCCTGAGATATCTTGTAGACTGGCATGGTGTTACCGGTTCTTATTCGTTCACGCCCCATGGTGACATTGTCGGGAAAAAGATGTTCTTTAAAACCGTCCAGGACCAGAATTTCCTTTTTCTGGACTACGGAAAAGATGAAACGGTCAGTCTGTTTAACTATGCCAGGGAGTTTACCATACGCATCCCTCTCCAGAGACCGGTTCAGACCCTCGACCCCGGACGCACCCTCGATTCGACGTCTATTGAGGTTGTTGAACAATTGTTTCTGGGTTTGACCGGCCTCGATCCGGGCTCCTATCGAGCGGTTCCGGAACTGGCTGAACGCTGGGTATCGAGTAAAGATGCCAAGGCCCATTCTTTCTATTTGCGAAAGGATGCGAAGTGGACAAACGGGGACCCGGTGACGGCCGACGACATCGTCTGGGCGGTTCGTCGCAATGTTCAATTGGCTGAAGAATGTCCTGGCTTTTATATGCTGCGCGTCATAAAGAATGCCGAAGCCATATCCAGGGGTGAATTAAAAGACATATCCCGACTGGGGGTAAATGCTCCGGATAAATATACGGTGGTGTTTGAGCTGGAGCATCCCGCCTCCTATTTTCCGGCCATTGCCGGCGCATGGGTCTTTCGTCCATTGCACAAAGAAACCATCCTGCGATACAGGGACCAGTGGACGGACCCCGATAAAATTCAGACCAACGGTTCATACCGACTGGCCCTGTGGGAAAAAGGGCTCGGCCTAGTATTGACAAAGAATCCAACGTATTATGATGCAGGGAAGGTATCCATTCCGGAGGTGCGGTACTTTGTCATTCCGGAAGGTTCTCTAGGGCTGGAAATGTATGAGAATAACGAGCTCGATATCATCGGGAGCGATTTTTTAAAGATCCCTCTGAAGGATCTTCCCCGAATCCGGGCAAATCCGGTGTTGGCGGGTGCGTACTCATCCGAACCGGATTTTTGTACCTATTCTTATGTCTTCAATACGGGCCGGTCGCCTGTGAACCACCCGTTGGTCAGAAAAGCCATTTCCGCCGCCCTCCACCGCGAGTTGATGATAGATGTCTTGAGCGGTGGAACCGAGCAGGTTGCCACCACATTTATCATCCCTTCGGTTCTCGGCCAGGTGAAATCGGAAGCCGGGGGCGGCATCTCGTTTGACCCGCAGAAAGCCCGGGGATGGCTGTCGGAAGCCGGGTATCCGAACGGGAAAGGATTGCCGCCCATCACCCTTTTGTACTTCAAGTCAGAGGCGAACTCGAAATTTGCACAAGCCGTAAAAATCTCCCTGTTGCATTTTTTGAACATCAATGTCGAGCTTCTTGAAATGAAATGGGAAGACTATCTGAATCGCATCACCCAAAAGGATGCACCCCACATGTTTCTTCTGAAATGGTGTGCCGATTATCCGGATGCTCATAATTTTCTGGATGAAGTTTTCAACCCGGCCCATCCCCTGGTAAATACCTCCTGGAAAAATGATGCATTCACCGAACTGATGAAGAAGGCTGAAAAGGAGACGGATCCGAAAAAGAGGAACGCCTATTATAAGCAGGCCGAACAGATCCTATGCGAACAGGAGGCGGTGACTGCCCCGGTTTTCTTTTCCCTGGCCCATTGTCTTGTGAGGCCGAAAATCCGTGGTTGGTACCACATGCCGTTTGGCGGGCAGCATATTCGAAACTGGTATTTTGACAAACAATGAAAAAAGCAATTCTACTCATATCCCTGCTCATATGCATCAACCTCGTGATTCTTCTGCTGTTGCCGCAGACGACACCTTTTAAGAAAAAGCAGGAGATCACCATCGCATTGGCAGGACCCATGAGCGGTAAAGATCGGTCACAGGGCGAAGCCATGCTGCAGGGGGCCCGGTTGTGTCTGGATAACCTGGAGAAAAACGGGCGGCTGAAGAACAAGGAAATCAAGCTGTTGATCCTGGACGATAAAAATGATCGGGCAACCGCTCAAAAAATAGCTACCCAGCTGACCGAAGACAATGAGGCCCTTCTGGTGCTCGGCCATTATTACAGCACCAGTTCCGGAATAGCAGGTGCGATCTACAAAAAAAACGGCATCCCGGCCATTACCGCTTCGGAGACGGCGGATCCTGTTTTTTCAGATAACGACTGGTACTTCCGGGTCACCCAGAGCAATCGATTCGTGAGTGAGTTTGTCGCCGAATACATAAAGCGGGGTCTGAACAGATCCTCTGCAAGCATTATTTTCGACGACAGCCAGTACGGGCGTTCCCTGATGGAAAATTTTGAAAAAAAAGCCCGGCAGCTGGGCATTGCGGTAAATGGAAAATGGACCCTTAACAGCGAGGGGAAAAACGTTGAGGATCAATTGGCGCATATTACAGCCCGGCTTCGATCCATGGACGATCCGGGGGTTGTCTACTGTGCCACGGATGCCCCGGAAGGTGCAAAAATTCTTGCCGGACTCAGTTATCCGGATGCACCCTTTACGGTTATCGGCCCCGAGTCGTTTTCGCTCCCCGCTTTTATAGAAAACCTGACCGTTTATCCAAACGAAAAGAAATTTTCCGGATACCACTCAAACGGGGTGAATACCATTGTCCCCTACCTGGCCGATGTGGGCGGGAAAAGGGCATATGATTTTAAGGAGGAATTTGTCCGAAAATACAAAACCGCACCCACATGGGTGGCGGCGTGCTACCATGATGCCATGCTGGTAGCTGTCAGCGCCATCGAAAGAGGCGAAATTACCGGGCTCAGCATGCGAGAGGCCCGGCGGCGGATTCGCATGACTCTGGCCGGCTTTAACAGCCCCAAAACTGCTATTGACGGTGTGACGGCGTCCATATATTTTGACTCCGACGGAAGCCTTCCCACCACACCGTTGGTGGGGTTCTATGATAGCCAGCGGCTGCTTCCGGCCTATCGACAGTTTAAAGACATTTCCGAAACCCCGTTAAAGAGCAGTGTTGGCATCAGACCCGCTGTTTCGGAAAATCGAAAGATGACCGATACCCGTGTGATCTATGTCGGCAGTACGCTGTTTGAGCTATGTAGCCTGGATATCAAACAGGGTCGATTCACGGCTGATTTTTTGATCTGGTTCCGTTTTAAAGATGAATTCGATGCCCAATCGATCCGGTTTACCAATGCCGTAAAACCGATCCGATTCACCGAGCCGGTACTGGAAGCAGAATGTGCCGACAGCAGGATGCGGGCATATCGTGTTAAGGCGCAGTTTATGTGCGACATCGACGATCGCCGATATCCGTTTGATCACCAGACACTGGACATCAGGCTTCGCCACGATTATATCACCGCAGACCGACTCGTCTTTGTTTCCGACAAATTCGGGATACCCGGTGCTGTATCCGAAAAACAGGACATCGATACGGTTGTGAACATGCTCCATGGTTGGAAAATTCGCAAACTCTATCGATATCAGGATATCGAAAGCATCCCTTCGGAATCCGAGAAACAGATCGCTGATTATTCCCGATTGAGCACCTCCATCCGGATTGTCAGAAACGCCTGGGGATACAACACGAGTGTATTCCTGCCCGTTATCGTCATGGTATTGATCTTATATTTTCTTTACGGGATTCCACCCGACCGGATCAGGATGCGTCTGTTGCTGGTGGCCGCCGTATCGGTTGTCAATACGGTCTATTATGTAACCTTCCGACCTGCGTTTTTTCCGGGATGCCTGGATATCGTCTATATGGCCATATACGCATTGGCGGCGGTTGGGACCGGTGTTTCCGGAATCGTTTATCGGCTTGAAAAAAACGGACGGTTTGAAAGACAGCGGATGGTTCAACGCGCAGCAAAGATATTTCATTCCGCGGCGGTTGTTGCCGCCGGTATTTGGTCTTCTTACATATATATAGGTTAGACATTTTTGATCAATAGAAATGAATAAAACACCATGAGCCGGAAACATCGAATACTTCTTTCCATCATCGCCATCAACGTGCTTTTCTATATCATTCTGGTGCTGGCAAGCCATTTTAAAAAAGAGAGCATCTATATCGCCTTTGTCGGCCCCATGGGTCAGCAGTATGGACAGGAGGCGGCCGATGCCGTGGATATGTATCTGGAAAAGATCAACGACACCGGAGGGGCTCATGGTAGAAAAATAGAGCTGCTCCGATTCGATGACCGGAACGATAAAAAAATCGCGCGGCAGATTGCCCAGGAAATTGCCGACCGGGATGATGTGATGCTGGTTCTAGGACATTATTCCAGCAGCGCATCCATTGCCGCCGGCGAGATTTATGATATATACGGGGTGCCGGCCATCACCGCTTCCGCCACATCGGATGCCGTCACCATCGGGAAACGATGGTATTTCAGTGCCATTCCCAACAATGCCATGCAAGCCGATTTTATCACCAATTATCTCTTCCTGGCGCTGGGGGGAAATGCGGCAAGTCTCATATTTGAAGATAGTGCCTTTGGGGCATCCCTTGCTGCAGATCTGGAAAAGGCTGCTAGAGAACTGGGTATCGCCATCACGGAGAAATGGGTCTATGGCCCAGACGAACCGGATCTGGACATGATGATCGATACCATCGTAGAGAAGTTGGCCGCCCGGGACGATCCGGGTACGATTCTGTTCGCCACCGAGGCCTCAAGCGGTGCCCGGATAATTGCTGCGTTAAAGGATGCCGACATAAAATGTCAGATTGTCGGGCCGGATTATTTTTCTGAAAAAGTCTTTTTAGACAGCTTCAAACAGTTGCCTGGGGAGCAGGCCCATCCCGGGTATTATTCGGACGGTATCTACTGCACCACTCCGTTTATGGCCAATGTCGCCGTAGAGAGTGCTTACCTGTTTGTTCGACAATTTCGGCAGCGGTACGGCAATAAACCGACATGGTCCGCTGCGTGCTACTACGATGCCGTGCATCTGGCTGTTGAAGCCATAAAGAATGCGGAAATCGGCCTTGGGGGCCGGACCAAACGGGACCGCCGAAATATCAGGGATGCCCTGGCCGGTTTTTACCATGAAAAGAATGCCGTCAGCGGAATCAGCGGAAAACTGTATTTTGACAGAAACGGCGTCGTTAACAGACCCTACACCATGGGGGTTTATAAGGATCAGGAACTTCTACCGGCATTTACTCAATACCAGCAGATCGATCAAAAGCGGGTTGGAGAATCTGTATTTCAAAATGTATTGGACGGAAAATACATCCTTGTGGACAATATGCTGATGGATCAATTCTCCGTCATTTATACGGATATCGAATTAAATCGTATCCGCAACCTGAACATTAAAAAGGGTGTCAGCACGCTCGATTTTCATATCTGGTTCCGGTTTTCTGGAGATTTAAATGATGCCGACATCGAATTTACAAATACCATGAACCCGCTTTTTCTAAAAGATCCGGTGGCAGAAAAGACCGTCAACGGCGTCACCACCCGCCTTTATCATATTGAAGCGGAATTTAGAGCGGATCTTAATTTGAACAGATATCCCTATGACGCCCATCGGGTATCCATCCGTTTCCGGCATGCATCAAAGAAAGACGCCCGGCTGGTTGCGGTTGAAGGGTTGGCTGAGATATCAGGACTAAAAGCCCCGGTGGCCCATAAAAAATCGGGGCAGACCATTGTGCCGTCCGGGTGGCGGCTTGCCGAAACGTATCTGTTCCGGAATGATCTGCTTGAGGACCCAAAAATTGATATACCCCGTCACTTTCGTGATGGCCAGATGACAAACCTGACACAATACGTCATAAAAATCCGATTGGATCGAGAAGGGTGGGGATATCTCATCAAACGGTTTTTTCCACTGGTGATCATGCTTGCGATTCTATATGCGATCTGCTTTATTCCGGCCGGGAAGCTTGTGCTTCGTCTGCTCGTGTCTGCAACGGCGTTGTGTCTGATTGCTCTCTATCACCTATATGAGCTGGCATCGACGCCTGTGCAATATACCACGCCGGTGGAATATGGTCTGTATGCGCTTTACCTGATCACTGCCGCAACCATTTATCTGTCCATACGTGTTTATAGCCATCACCGACAGGGGCATGATCAGAAGTGCAACCGTCTGATTCGCACCGGAAAATTGATCTGCCCGTGTTTCGCTTTCGTGATCGTGTCTTTAATGGCGGTTATTAGATAGTTATAAAGATTCCATTATAACGTGTATAACGTGCGAGGGTATATGATGCTTTATCTCATCTATTTTGTTGTGAGTCTTCTCATCGGATTGATCGGAAGGAACAAAAGATTCGGTTTTTGGGGGTTTTTCTTTGGGTCAATTCTGTTGACACCGATTATTGGATTGCTCCTGTTGCTGGCTGCGACGCCAGTAAAATCAACCGATAAACAAGAGTAACCCTTTTTATTCCGAATTTTCAAATTATCCGAAACCTCTCATGAAAAAACCGATCATTTTCATGTTCGCCGGGCAGGGTTCTCAATACTATCAGATGGGACGGAAGCTTTTCGAACACCACCCCGTCTATACGAAATGGCTGCGGACCCTGGATGAGACCATCCGTACCATTACCGGTGCATCGGTCATAGAAGAACTCTACGCCGATTCAAGGGGCGCGGCGGCTGTTTTTGACGATATTCGAGTCACCCATCCGGCCATCTTCATGGTGGAATATGCACTCTGCAAGGTGCTTACGGAAAGCGGAATAACGCCGGATTATGTCCTGGGTGCAAGCCTGGGTGAGTATACGTCTGCTGCGGTTTCCGGTGTCTTTGAATTTGAAGTCATGCTCGGTGCCTTGGACAAGCAGGTTGAAATTTTAAAAGCATCCTGTCCCAACGGCGGTATGATCGCAATCGTAGATGATCAGGGTCTGTTTCGAGAGACACCATTGCTGTATGAAAACAGTGAACTTGCGGCGCGAAACTATCCTTCTCATTTTAACGTCTCGACGAGAACGGATGCATTGAAAGAAATCGAAAACTTTTTAAAAGGCAAAGAAATTGCGCATCAAACATTGCCCGTGCCATACGGGTTCCACTCCTCATTGATTGACCCCGCGGCATCCCGATTTATGGATTTTATAAGGCAGGAAAAACAGAATTTTCCTCAAATTCCGCTTATATCATGTGCTGAAACAGAAATGATCCAATCCTTTAAGTCCCAACACTGGTGGGATGTTGCAAGGAAACCTGTGGATTTTCAGAAAACGATCCAAAAACTCGAAAGAAAGCATTCAGCCGTCTATGTGGATGTGGGGCCCTCGGGCACCCTTGCAAATTTTGTAAAATATAATTTGGCCAAAGATTCCGAATCGGAAATATTCCACATCCTGTCACCCTTTGGAAACGACATTAAGAACCTGGAAAAGGTGATCCATCACCTTGCAGGAAAGAATGGCCGACATGCCTCGCCGGTCAAAGAAAGGTCGAATTTGAATAAAGGAAAGGATAATAAGATGCTAACCTGGGTTTTCCCCGGACAGGGTTCTCAGAAAAAGGGGATGGGCGGTTCGCTTTTCAATGACTATGCTGAATTGACCGGTAAAGCAGACGATATACTGGGGTATTCGGTAGAGGAACTCTGTCTGGAGGACCCCCAGGGGCAATTGAATCAGACACGATTCACCCAACCGGCATTGTATGTTGTAAATGCCTTGTCATGGTTCCAAAAACGTGAGGAGACCGGTAAGAAATCAGATTTTGTCGCCGGGCACAGCCTGGGAGAATACAGCGCCCTCTTGGCGGCCGGCGCCATCGACTTTGAAACCGGGCTGAAACTTGTAAAAAAAAGAGGGGAACTGATGAGTCAGGCCTCCGGGGGCGCAATGGCGGCTGTTTTAAATGCTTCCGAAGAAAAAATTGTGGCCATGCTGGATCAGAACGGTTTAAACGAAATCGATATCGCCAATTATAATACGCCCTCTCAGATTGTGATTTCTGGTCTGGCCGAGCATATCGACCAAGCTGAAAAGATGTTTGGGGACCAAGGGGTGACCTGTATTCCGTTACCTGTCAGCGGTGCCTTTCATTCCCGGTACATGCAGGCGGCACGAGAAGAATTTGAAATATTTTTAAAAGGGTTTCAATTTTCCGAATTAAAGACGCCGCTCATATCGAATGTACATGCCAGACCATACCCACAATCGGATATTGTCGTGAATCTGGCGGATCAGATCACCCATTCGGTGAAATGGTCTGAAAGCATCTGCTATCTGATGGGTCAGGGAGACATGGCCTTTGAAGAGGTCGGTCCCGGACGGGTCCTGACAGGTCTCATCGATAAAATAGAGAAAGAGGGGGAACCGCTCCGAATTTTACAAAAGGCCGAAAGCGACGGTCTTAAAACCGATCCGACACCCGATCCGGGGCAGGGGCCTTTTAAAATGACCCCCGAATTACTCGGCAGCGATACGTTTAAAAAGGATTATGGGCTCAGGTATGCCTATGTCGCCGGGGCCATGGTCAGGGGGATTGCATCCAAAGAACTGGTCGTCCGACTCGGCAAGGCCGGAATGATGGGCTTTCTCGGAACCGGGGGAATGAACCTTGATCAGATAGAGAAAGATATTCGGTTTATTCAGAAAGAACTTAAAAACGGCCGGGCCTATGGAATGAATCTGCTAAACGATATAAACGATCCGGAAAGGGAAGAAAAGATTGTCGATTTATATCTGCAGTCCGGTATCCGAAATGTCGAGGCGGCGGCATTCCTGCAGATTTCCCCGGCCCTGGTCCGGTATCGTTTAAAGGGTCTGGATCGTGATGCCGCAGGCAGTATTACGGCAAAAAATAAGGTTATGGCCAAAGTCTCAAGACCCGAGGTGGCGGCTGTCTTTTTAAATCCGGCACCGGAAAACATTGTGAACCGGCTGTTTGAAGACGGGAAAATATCGGAGCAAGAGGCAGCCCTGGCAAAAGAGGTCCCCATGGCCGATGATCTATGTGTTGAGTCCGATTCCGGCGGCCACACCGATCAAGGGGTCATGACGGTTCTGCTGCCGACGATGATTCGACTGCGAGATGAAACCGCAAAAAAAAATAGATACCGCCAAAAGGTCAGAGTCGGTGCTGCCGGCGGCATCGGAACACCCGAAGCGGCGGCCAGCGCTTTTCTTCTGGGCGCCGATTTCATCTTGACCGGATCCATCAATCAATGTACGGCCGAAGCGGGAACCAGTGATGCTGCCAAGGATATCCTCCAGCAGATAAATGTCCAGGACACCGCCTATGCACCGGCGGCCGATATGTTTGAATTCGGCTCCCGGGTTCAGGTCGTACGAAAAAGTCTCTTTTTCCCTGCCCGGGCCAATAAATTATACGACCTGTATCGCCACTTCGACGCCTGGGAAGATATCGACGCCAAAACCCGGAGTCAAATCGAAGAGAGATATTTCAAGTGCAGGTTTGAAGATGCATATGCTGAAACAAAACACTTTTTTTCCGCAGAGCGGGCAGAAGAGATCGAAAAAGCGGAACGGAATCCAAAACATAAAATGGCGCTGGTTTTCCGGTGGTATCTGGGCCGTGCGATGCACTTCGCCCTTGAAGGCAGCCGGGATCAGCGTGTCGACTATCAGATTCATTGCGGGCCGGCCCTGGGCGCATTTAACCAATGGGTCAAGGGGACCGATTTGGAAGACTGGCGAAATCGGCACGTTGATCAGATTGCCGAAAAGCTCATGCAGGAGACGTCCGAATATCTGAACGCAAGGTTTCAACAGCTCATCAACGGATAGTACCGATTTCCAAATATATTTCATAGGATTTCGGAAATAGAAAGTCGAACCAAAACCAGCAAAGGAGGTCTACCATGACAGATATCGAAACCGAAGCAACCCAGGAGATTGAAACAAAAGATTCCGGCGGCAGGGCAGAGATCATCATCCGCAATCATATTATCGGGTCATTGGGTGTGGGGCTGATTCCGTTGCCCCTGGTCGATATGGTTGCACTGACAGGGGTTCAGTTGAATATGTTAAGGCGCCTTGCAAAAGTCTATGAGGTTCCGTTTTCACGTGATCTGGCAAAAAGCATTATTGCCTCTCTGATCGGCGGGGGGATCCCGGTAACCTTTACAAGGACGCTGATGAGCCTGATGAAGGGGGTGCCGTTAATCGGGTTGACCGTGGGGGCGTTGGCCATGCCGATTCTGTCCGGAGCCACGACATATGCGGTGGGAAAGGTATTTGTACAGCATTTTGCTTCCGGCGGGACATTCTTAAACTTTAATCCGGAAGAGGTCCGGGAATATTTCAATAAAATGTTCAAAGAAGGCCAGGAAGTTGTTGCCAAACTGAAGAAAGGCAAGGCCAAATCGACGGCCTGACATATGCCAGCAGGTTGCATCCGGGTGCTGCGCACATCATTACATTCAGGTAGATAGGCTGTAGGCATTTAGGCTGAGGTACCGCAACCAACAGCCTTTAGCCTACAGTCTAAGCAACCTGAACAGTTACCGAAATTCAAAATCCCAAACAAACGCGCCATTCTGCGGTCGATCGCTCATTTTTATTTTACCGCATTAACTAAAATTTCACGGGCTCCTCATTCTATTTCCGGCATATTAGAAAAAACTTGACGATTAACAGCTATTTTATTAACATCGATTAATAATTAATCGATAAATAATTTTAGATTCTGCCATTTATTCGTGTGCAGGGCCTTGTCTCGTCACTCTCAACCTTAAGCAGAAGCGAGAAACCATGACTTACATTTCACTGTCATTGGCCGAGCTGAAAAAGTCTGAAACAGAAACGGAAGATGATATGAAACTTAAGGAAGAAAAAAACAAGAAAGTATTTCGTCATCCGGTGCGAAACAGAATTGTGGAAATCTTAAGAGACGGTAAACCCAGGACGCAACAGGAACTCGGAAGCATCCTATCCATGTCCAATGCCGCGGTGCATTATCATGTAAAAATTCTGCTTGAAGTCGGTATTATCAAACTGCACAGCACCCGACCCGGTCCAAAGGGGATTACGGAGAAGCTCTATACCCCGGCCATGGAGAACTGGCCGGATGTTACCGGGGAGGATCTCGACTACTACCTGTCCTACATGGTTTCGTGGATGAACGAACGAAACCGTGAAGGGCTGAATCTGCTTAAAAAGGAAAAATATGAAATTCCATTTCTGGCCGGGAGCTATTCGGCGTGTGCACCGTTTGAGGAGTTGCTGGCGTTTAAACGAAAAATGGAAAATCTGTTCAATGAATTTTATGAGAGGTGTGAAAAATCCGATCACCAAGACAGCGTCCCGTTTGCGTTAACGTTTTCGATGATCCCGTCAAAGGAAAAAACCGAGGAAGACTCTCGCAACATTCTGGAGTTCGAGCCTGAAAATCCGGATTCCCAAAACGTTCCACGTTAGGTGTCTGACAGAGGCCCTGAGAAGAAACTATAACGGCTGGTATGAATGAAACTCTATGCTGTAAGCGATTTGCATATTGATTACCCGTTGAACCGGAAGGCCCTGGAAGTGATTCCGGATTATCCGGATGACTGGCTTATCCTTGGCGGGGATATCTGTACCGCATTTGACGATTTTGAGTATACCTTAGGTCTGTTGGCAAATCGATTTGCGCAATTGATATGGGTGCCGGGCAATCATGACCTCTGGTCCAGGATAGGCGGAATCACAGAGCGAGGCGAAGAAAAGTACCAAAAACTGGTTTCGATCTGCCGAGACCTTGGCGTAATAACCCCTGAAGATCCATATCCGCTCTGGCAGGGTGAGGGCGGACGGCATCGTATTGTCCCCCTTTTTCTGCTCTATGACTACAGCTTCAGGCCGGATAACATACCGGCTGAAGATGCGGTGGCATGGGCCGAGGAGAGCGGTGTCGTCTGTACGGATGAATATCTTCTCCACCCGACGCCTTATTCGTCTCGAACCGCATGGTGTCACGCCCGATGCCGATACTCGGAGCAGAGACTCCAAAGCCTTTCAATGGATGAGCCGACAATTTTAATCAATCATTTCCCGTTGCGGGAAGATGTGATCCGTCTTGTCAGGATTCCCCGGTTTTCACTCTGGTGCGGTACAAAGCGCAGTCAAAGATGGCATCAACGTTTCGGAGCCGCCGTTGTCATCTCCGGGCATCTGCATATAAGAGGAACCCTTTACCGCGATGGTGTCCGTTTTGAGGAAGTATCTCTGGGATATCCGAGAAACTGGCATCCGCACCTGGGGATTGAGCACTATTTTCGCCGGATATTACCGGGCCCCGAGTTTGGGGTTTAATCCGCCGGAGGCGGACAGGGGTAAAAATGAAACATGAAATCAGAAGATGCAATAATTGTCTCATATCTGAGACCTTTCCCGGAATAAAGCTCAGTGACAAAGGGGTGTGCAACCTGTGTGAAAATTTTAAGCCGGAAAAGAATATTCAGCTTATTGAAGCAAATCGGAAAAAGATAGATGCGATTATTTTAGAAAATAAGGGGAAGGGGGTCTATGATGCAATCGTCTCCTACAGCGGAGGTAAGGATTCATCTTATACCCTTTGGTACTTAAAAAAGAAACATGATCTGAATATTCTCGCCCTGTTAATAGATAATGGCTTTGTATCGAACCAGACCTGGGAAAATGCAAGAATCCTGACGGATAGACTGAATGTTGACCTGGTGATATTTAAACCGGATTCTGAATTTATGCACAAAATGTATAAAATCTCCATCAAGGAAGATGATCTGTATGAGCTTTCCCAACTGACCCGTGCAAATGCCATATGTTTATCCTGTATCACGTTGATCAGCAATATCACCTTAAACGAGGCCATAATAAGAAAAATCCCGATGATCGCCGGCGGATATATTCACGGGCAGATGCCTGCTGCCGGAGGCGTTCTCAGAACGGGTGACAGAATGTTTCAACTGTTCAGAGAGAAGAACCGCAAATATCTTGCTTTAAAAATCGATAAAAAGATCAATCGCTATATGCCGATAAACGGACCTTCCGGAGACCGTGAATATCCGGTGATCATAAATCCCATGTTGGGAGTGGAATACGACGAGAAGAAGATTTTAAGAACCATATCTGGTTATGGGTGGAGAAAACCGTCTGACACAGGGCTATCCTCCAGTAATTGTCAGCTAAATGACTACGCCATAGCGGTTCATTATCAAAAATACAAATATCATTCCTATGAGTCTGAAATATGTATGCAGATTCGGAAAGGCTTGTTGTCAAAAAAAGACGCTCTGTTGAAACTGACCGATATTAGATCGCCGGATACATTTACCGACATTATCTCAAAATTAAACCAGGGTCGATAAGATGACGGTGGGCGGCAATTTGAATCGGATGTAAAAAATAATGTGTAAAATTTCAATACACCGCTAAAACAGACAATATTGAGGACAAAAAATGTGCGGTATTGCGGGAATATACAATCCATACGGGTTGACGGATGCGCTCAGAGACAAGGAATTATTAAAACAGATGACTCTGTCCATGGACCATCGCGGGCCGGATGAAAAAGGTGTTTTATATTCGGACACCGGTTATATCGGACATGCCAGGTTAAGTATCATCGATATCGAAACCGGCCAGCAGCCCATGTACTCAAAGGATTATAATCTTGGAATTACGTTTAATGGTGAGATATTCAATTATCCGGAACTGAGAAAGGGGCTGAAAGAGAAGAATTATAATTTTCATACAACAAGCGATACGGAAGTCCTGCTTTGTCTGTATCGTGAATATGGAATTGACATGATCGATAGGCTCAACGGGCAATTTGCTTTTGCAATCATCGATTTCAGCCGCAATAAGATATTCCTGGCCAGGGACAGAGTCGGAATCAGACCGCTATTTTACACGATTATCAACGGGACACTTATTTTCTCATCATGTATAAAAACGATTCTGATGCACCCAAAAGTAGATGCCGCATTCGGCTATAAGGCATACCATCAGTCGGTGCATATATGGACAACCTACGGGGATGAGACATTTTTCAAAGATATAAACAGCATAAAACCGGGTGAGTTCCTGGAGTATTCGAAAGACGGGGTCAGCAAAAAAATATACTGGGATCTGTCATTTGATGACGGAACGCAGGATTTGACCTGTGATGACTGGAAAGAAAAGATATCTGAATCCCTCAACCAGGCAGTACAGCTGAGGCGAAGAGCCGATGTGCCTGTCAATGCGTATCTGTCCGGGGGGCTGGATTCCGCAATCACATTGAAGCTGATACAGGGGCATCATCCTGAAAGAAAGCTTGAAAGCTATTCAGTCGGTTTCACTGATAAAGTGTTCGATGAGACATATTATCAACAATTGATGAACAGTGATACCGGAATTAAGAACACTGCCGTAATGATTTCCCCGAAAGATATCGGTGATATTTTTAAACAGGTTGTCTGGCATGCGGAACAGCCTGTATTCCGTACGGCTCCGGCGCCCCTGTACCATCTTTCCGGAAAGGTAAACGACAAGGGTTATAAAGTTGTTATGACAGGCGAAGGCGCCGATGAGGTTGCATGGGGATATAATATTTTTAAGGAAACCCAGATCCGGTATCACATGGCAAAAGACCCCGATAACCAGGAATGGATATCCCGGATTCCTTCCTTATATCCTTATCAGGAACAATTCAATAAGAGACACCTTCATATGCTGGCAGGTTTCTATAAGCAGTCATTGACGAATACAGATTCCCCCCTGTTCAGTCACAGTGTCAGAATATCAAACGGAAAGAGAGTGCTGAATTTTGTGAATCCGGATATCAGGGAAGAACTGGCCCGGTTTGACATTGAAGAAGATATTATACCGACGCTGCCTGGCGGTTTTTGCAACTGGTCTCCGTTACAGAAGACGCAGTATCTGGAAATGAAAACATTGCTGACCGGGTATTTGTTGTCGAGCCAAGGCGACCGGATGTCCATGGCGCATTCTGTGGAAGGGAGATATCCGTTTCTGGACCACAATATTGTGGAGTTGTTTGCAAAAATTCCGGACCGTCTCAAACTGAACGGAATGAAAGAAAAATTTATTCTAAAAGAGACGTTTAGAGACATTCTGCCGGAAGAGATCACTGATCGGAGCAAGCACCCATACAGAGCGCCGGAGGCGATCAGCCTGTTGACAGAGAACATTCTTGAGGCATATCTGAACGAGTCTGAAATAACGAAGCAGAATTTTTTTAACTGGAAATTTGTAAACCGACTGATCGATAAATTGCAGAAGAATAGAACCAATGTGAGCTTCAATGATAATTTTACGTTTATTAATATCGCTTCAACAACAATGTTTATTTCTTTTCTGAATAACGAATTTATTCATCATCCGAAATATCCGGATAGATATGTGCACGAAACGGAAGTCAACTAAAACGAATAAAATAGAATAGGGCGGATTAAAGCATCAAAAGCCTTAAGGGAGTTTAATTTATGGATATCATGGACAAACTGAAACAAGGTGTTTGTGCCATCAATGTGGTCATTGAAAAATCGGATATCCCAACGGATGAAGGGCTTCTGGCATCCGGCATACTCGATTCATTCGGTTTGATAGAACTCATCGGGTTTATCGAATCCGAATTTAATTTTGAGATGGAAGATGATGAGTTTACCGGGGATAATTTCAAAGATCTTACTGCTGTAAAAGCATATGTTGAAAGAAAAATCGCATAACATGTGACACATCCGGAGGCGGTAACATGTCGTTAGCATTTGTTTTTCCAGGCCAAGGCGAACAGAAGGTCGGCATGGGCAAAGATATATATGATGCCTATCCCGGCAAAAGATTTATTTTCAACAACGCCAACGAGATCCTTAATGAAAACATCGGGAATCTATGTTTCAAAGGTAATTATGACGATCTGATTGATTCGAGAATATCGGGACTTGCGACTTTTCTTGTCTCTTCGCTGATATATGAAATCATAAAAGATCTTTCGCTAAAGCCTTCAGGGTATGCCGGATACAGTCTCGGGCAGTACACAGCTCTTTATGCTTCCGGCGCTTTTTCATTTGAACAGACACTGCGCCTTGTCAATTCCAGAGGCAACTGCCTGAAAAAAGCCGCAATGGCAAATGAAACAGGAATGCTGGGAGTAATCGGGTTGTCTGAAGAGGTGATCGGCAAGATTGTTGCCAGGGTCGATAAATCCTATATCGCCAATTACAATAGTCCTGGTAATTATTCTGTTTCGTATGACAGATCTGTAAGGGATATGCTTTTCTCGGAATTTGAAAAAGAGAACGCCATGAAAATAACGGATATACCGGTTGCAGGGGGGTGGCACAGCCCGTTTATGAAAATGGCCGCCAATATGTTTCGGGAAGAGTTGTTCTGCCAGAAGATAAAGCTTCCCCATGAAAATTTTATCGAAAATTATACAGCTGACCAGGTTAAATCTACTGACCGCTTAAAAGACAACCTGTACCATCATATATATTGTCCGGTAAAGTGGCATCAGTCCGTGAGAAGACTGATAGAACTGGGGATTGATACATTCGTGGAGGTCGGTTTTGGCAATCAGCTGTCGAAATTTATCAAATATACAAACAGAAAAGTAAAAGTTCTCTATACTGGTACTGTCGGGGATCTTGATAAAACAATCGAGATTCTGTCAAAAAGTTCGTGATTTTACTCACTCCTCCGCTGTCTTACATAGAATTCAGGAGATAATTGGGATGCAGAAAATCAAAAAACTGCAGAACGGGTTAATAAATTATTTTTCAAAACTATCCGGCCTTCAATCAAAAAAAACGGATGAGAACAATAAGATAAAGAATAAAAAAATATCGACCGAGACAAACGGAGACAAGGTGACTTCAGACGATGTTGCGATTATAGGAATATCCGGACGTTTTCCAAAAAGTCCGGAACTGGAATCGTTTTGGGATAATATTGTCAACGGTCGGGATATGATATCCGAGATTCCGAAAGACCGGTGGGACTGGCGCGAGTGTTTCGGAGACCCGCATAAAAATGAGAACAAAACCGATTCAAAATGGGGCGGTTTTCTTGATGATGTGAAATCATTTGATGCCGGCTTTTTCCGAATTTCGCCGAAAGAAGCCGAACTGATGGATCCCCAGCAGCGTCTGCTCATGGAAGAAGTCTGGAAAGTCATTGAAGATGCCGGCTACAGCCCGTCTTCCCTGTCCGGAACAAAAACCGGAGTGTTTATCGGAGCTTCCAACAATGACTATGATGAATTACTCCGTAGAGAAGACATCCGCCAGGATGTTCATGCTGCCACCAGTTCATATTTCTGTATTATTCCGAATCGTATTTCCTACTTTCTGAATCTACACGGTCCCAGTGTCGCTGTGGACACGGCATGTTCAGCCTCACTGGTTGCCATCCACCAGGCGGTGCAGGCCATTCGAACCGGCGACTGCACAATGGCGATTGCAGGCGGTGTGAATTTATGTCTTACCCCAAGAAAATATTTTTCATTCAGCCATGCCGGCATGCTTTCTCCGGACGGCCGGTGCAAGACCTTTGATAAAAGGGCAAACGGTTATGTGCGTGCAGAAGGAGCTGGCGTGATCCTTCTCAAACCGCTTGAGAAAGCCATAGCAGATGGCGACCCTATTTACGGAAAGATAATAGGAACCGCCCAGAACCATAACGGATACGGCGGGTTTGAGCATGCCATGACGGCTTCGAATCCGGAGGCCCAGGCGGAATTGTTGATTTCAGCCTACGAAGAGGCGGATATCCCGCCCAATACAGTGACCTTTATTGAAGCCCATGGCTCTGCAACCGCCCTGGGCGACCCTTTTGAAATAACAGGGTTAAAAAAAGCATTCAGTACGTTGTATACGAAATGGGGAATACCTGTTCCGGAAAAACCGTTATGCGGCATCGGATCCGTCAAGTCAAACATGGGCCATGCCGAACCGGCAGCCGGAATTGCAGGGGTCCTGAAAGTTCTTTTAGCCTTGAAGTATAAAACAATACCGGCAAATCTGCACCTGGATGAATTGAATCCAATTATCCGCCTAAAAAAATCTCCGTTCTACATGGTCACTGAAACTGCGGAATGGAAACAGTTGCAGAATGAGAAAGGGCAGTCCATACCCAGACGCACCGGTGTGAGTTCCTTTGGATTCGGGGGCGCAAATGCGCATGTGGTGATTGAGGAATACATTGAAGGCAGAGGGCATAGGGCAGAGGGCGTAGAGAGTAGAGGCGAGGGGCGAGGGGCGAGGGGCGAGGGCATAGGGCATGGAGCAGAGAGCGTAGGGCATAGGGACGGGAGTAAAGAGAGAAAGAATGATGGGCCGTATTTGATCGTTTTGTCGGCAAAGAATGAAAACCGGCTCAAGGCGTATGCAGAAAAATTTTTGGATTATGTAAAAACGGCTTTAAACGTTGAGCCTTCAGCCTTCAGCCTTCAGGCTTCAGCTTTAAGCTTATCCGAAATTGCCTATACCCTCCAGGTGGGCCGAGACGCCATGGAAGAACGGTTGGGGATCATCGTGGGATCCATGGAAGCGCTTGGGGAAAAACTGAAAGGGTTTTTATCCGGCGAATCTGTTGTGGATCTTCACCGCGGTCAGGTTAAACAGAGCAAAGAGACCCTGGCTGTCTTTGCTGACGACGAAGATATGGAAAGAATAATCGATTCCTGGATCACAAAAGGAAAATATGGGAAACTTCTCGATCTTTGGGTAAAAGGTCAGCGTTTTGACTGGAATAGACTGTATGGGGATGTAAAACCCCGCCGCATCAGTCTGCCCACCTATCCATTTGCCGGGGAACGTTACTGGGTACCGGAGGGCAGAGGGCAGAGGGCAGAGAGCATAGAGCATAGAGCGGGTGGTGGTGTTCGGGTGATACATCCCCTGTTGCATGAAAATACGTCTGATTTATTCGAGCAGCGGTTCAGCTCGACGTTTACGGGAGAGGAATTTTTTCTGGCGGATCATCTGGTGAAAGGCGAGCGTGTTCTTCCGGCTGTGGCATATATTGAAATGGCGCGGGCGGCCGTGGAAAAGGCAGCCGGCATTTCGGTAGACACACAGACCGGAATGATACTTAAAAAAATGATCTGGCTCAGCCCCTGTGTTGTGAAAAAACATCCAGTGCAGTTGCATATCGGACTTTTTCCCCAAGAAGGCGGAGAGATCACCTATGAAATATACAGCGTGTCTGAAGATATTCATGCGGAACGGAACCTGCACAGTCGGGGGGTTGCATTGCCCGGCTCGGCGCCAGATGTTTCGGTACTGGATATCGAGGCGATAAAGCCTGAGTGTGATCAAGCGATCCTTTCATCCGATGAATGCTATGACATGTTTAAGGCCAAGGGGATTCACTACGGCCCCGGGCATCGTGGGATTGAAAAAATCTACGCCGGATCAGGCCAGGTGCTGGCGAAACTTTCCCTGCCTCCTTCGATCTTAGATACACAGGATCATTTTGTCCTGCATCCGAGTTTGGTGGATTCTGCGCTGCAGGCATCCATTGGCCTGGTGCAATTCGGTGGTGATACCGAAAATGCTGCCGAACTGAAACCTGCTATGCCCTTTGCCCTTGAAGCGCTAGAAATATTCTGCAGTTGCACACAAAATATGTGGGTGTCTGTTCGTGAAATCGGCGGCGGTACGGTTCAAAAGTTCGATATCGACCTATGCGATGAAACCGGCAAAATCTGTGTACGAATGAAAGGGTTTTCATCCAGGGTATTGGACGGCGATCTTAAAGCCGGCCAGGCAGCCGGGGATATGTGCCCCCCGGACGTCGTTGAACCATATGGCGGCGCCACCCTGTTGATGCCGGTATGGGATTCAATCCCGGTAGACAGGGAGCCACGTTTTCCTTCTTCTCAACATCGGGTGGTGATTGTCGGCGGGACCTGTCGCCAAAAGAACGCGATTCAAAAATATCATGCCAAAGCGAGTCTGTTAAATCTTGAAGCCGATGACACCATTGAAACCATCACAAATAGGCTGGAAACGATCGGTTCAATCGATCACATCATCTGGATTGCCCCTGAAAATGTTTTGACCTCACCGGTCGATGACGCCGCCATCAAAGAACAGGCTCGGGGTGTGATCCGGTGTTTTCGAATGATCAAGGCTCTGCTTGGGCTGGGTTACGGGGGGCTGGATATAGGTTGGAGCATTGTCACGATGCAGACCCAATCCGTCTATCCGGGCGATCCTGTGGACCCGACCCATGCAAGTCTGCATGGATTGATCGGTTCCATGGCAAGGGAGTATCTGCACTGGAAGATTCGGATCGTCGATCTTGGGGCCGATTGCAATCTGCCCATTGACGAGATTTTCACCCTTCCCGCGGATTTCCCTGGAAATCCTCTTGTCTACCGAAACGGACAATGGCATCGTCAGCAGTTGATTCCGGTTCATTGCCCACCGTATCCTGTGGATCAGACGCTCTACCGGCAGGAAGGTGTCTATGTGGTGATCGGGGGGGCGGGCGGCATCGGAGAGGCCTGGAGCGGCTATATGATCCGAACCTATGGCGCCCGGATCATCTGGATCGGGCGCAGGGAAAAGGATGCATCCATAAAGGCCAAGCTGGAATCCATGGCAGAGTTTGGCCCTGCACCGCTATATATCAGCGCGGATGCAACCGATGAGAAGGCCCTGGCAAAAGCCTATGACCAGATCAAACGGAAATATTCACACATAAACGGGGTGATCCATTCCGCCATCGTGCTGTCCGATCAAAGTCTGGCAAATATGAACGAAGAACGATTTCTGACCGGACTCTCGGCCAAGGTCGATGTGAGTGTACGGATGACCCAGGTTTTTCAAAATGAACCCCTTGATTTCATCCTGTTCTTCTCATCCATGACGGCATTTGCAAAGACTCCGGGACAGAGCAACTATGCTGCAGGCTGCAACTTTAAGGATGCCTTTGCACACCGACTCTCCCAGGAATGGCCATGTGCGGTAAAAACGATGAACTGGGGCTATTGGGGCAGTGTGGGAATTGCGGCATCAAAAGACTACCAGGATCGGATGACACGGGCGGGTATCGGTTCCATCGAGCCCCCCGAAGCCATGAAAGTATTGGAAACGCTGCTCGTCGGACCCTTTAGCCAACTCGGGTTTGTGAAAACCAAGGGCTCTTTGACCATGGAAGGTATTAATCCGGAGGAATTGATTACATGTTATCCTGGAAATAGTTCTTCCATGGGTCCGAAGTCTTCCGAACACAACCCGCCTTTAGGATTTCTTATGGAGGCATCCAGGGGGGTGTCTGCAAAACAGACACGACCTCTCTTTCCTGCAGTCAACGAAGAGATGGACGTGCTTTTCGGCAAGCTGTTGTGGGGGCAACTGCAGTCGATGGGGTTATTTGTGGAAAAGCATCCGGTCATTGCCGAACTTAAGTCAAAAATTCGGAATTTATATGATCGGTGGTTTGACGAAACCATCGTGTTTCTCTCGGATCGAAACTACCTGCAATATGACGGCACGTCATACTCGGTGAACGAGCCGAACCGCATGGAGATGAATGCCCTTTGGGAAACGTGGCATCGTAAAAAGGTTTTATGGTTGGAAGACCCCGGCAAAAAGGCCCAGGTGGTTTTGACCGAGGCAACCCTGGGGGCCCTGCCGGAAATTCTAACGGGAAAGACGCCTGCCACGGATATCATGTTTCCCGACTCCTCCATGGAACTGGTGGAAGGGGTTTACAAAGGGAACCCGGTTGCGAATTACTTTAACGAAACGTTTTCCGATATCGTGGTTGCCTATATAAATGAAAGAACTCAACAGGATCCGTCGGTGCGCATTCGAATTCTTGAGATCGGGGCCGGCACCGGCGGTCTGAGTGCTGCGGTTTTTTCAAAACTTGAGCCCTTCCAGGATCGGATTCAAGAGTATTGCTATACGGATATCTCCAAAGCCTTTTTAATGCACGCGGAAAGAGAATACGGCGCCCAAAATCCCTTTTTGACCTATAAGATTCTTAATATCGAAATGCCCATCGCCGAACAGAACGTTCTTACCGGCGTTTATGATCTAGTGATCGCATCCAATGTCCTGCACGCCACAAGCAGTATTCAACAAACCCTGCGCAATGCCAAATCGGTTTTAAAGAGACACGGGGTGCTTCTGCTGAATGAATTGAGCGGCAACTCATTGTTTGCCCACCTGACCTTCGGACTCCTTAAAGGATGGTGGTTGTATGAAGATCCGTGGCTGCGCATTCCGGGTTGCCCCGGGTTGTCCCCGGAAAGCTGGCAGGATGTGCTGGAACGGGAAGGTTTCGGATCGGTCTTTTTTCCGACTCAAGAAGCCCATAAATTGGGCCAACAGATCGTTGTTGCCGCAAGTGACGGTGTTGTCCGGCAAAAACAACCACAACAGCCGGAGAAACTGCCGGCTAAAAGATCTGTTTCGACAAAGGTCCACCGGTCGCCTGGCGGGCGGGTCGCGGTGACCGATAAAATGGCCGCGGATCGTGTCAAAGAGACCATTATCGAAACACTGTCGGCATCCTTAAAGGTGGATGTGGATGTTATTTGCAGCGATGAATCGTTTGCGGATTACGGATTGGATTCGATTACCGGCGTTCAAATGGTTCAGGTTGTCAATGAAGCCCTGGGAATTGAATTGGAAAACACCAGCCTGTTTGATTATAGCTCGGTAAATCTACTAACGGCTCATATTGTAACAAAATACAAAGACATCATTGACTCGGCGTCGGGACAAAACAAGAATCATAATGATACGACCCACGATGCAACCACAGATTCCGGACAAGTGCCTCCTGTTTACTCTTACCCGAAACGGTTTTATAAAAGAAGGATATTTCTTGAAACCGGCAGCGGAAAAAGAGAAGAGAACACCGGTGATTCTCCACAGCAGGGGGCCATTGCAATTATCGGGATGAGCGGCCGGTTTGCAAAATCTGAGACCGTGGATGAATTGTGGGAGCATCTGTCAAACGGAGAGGATCTGGTTGAAAAAGTTTCACGGTGGGACCTTTCGGAATATTATTCCGATTCTCCCGGGAATTCGGTCGGCTCTTGTAATCATGGCGGCTTCTTAGATGATATCGATGGATTCGATCCTTTTTTCTTTAATATTTCAGGGCTTGAAGCAACCTATATGGATCCGCAACAGCGCTTTTTTCTGGAAGAATCCTGGAAGGCACTGGAGGATGCCGGGTATGCCGGAACGGGTATCGAGGGGCGTATGTGCGGCGTTTATGTGGGATGCGGTGTGGCAGATTATCAGCACCTGTTTGAAGACAATCCTCCGGCCCAGGCATTCTGGGGCAATGCCGGGTCTGTGATACCGGCTCGGATTGCCTATTACCTGAATCTTCAGGGGCCGGCAGTTGCTGTGGATACGGCTTGCTCCAGTTCGCTGACTGCCATCCATCTCGCGTGTCAGGGCTTGTGGACCGGAGAAATTGAGCTGGCATTGGCCGGAGGAGTATTTATTCAGTCGACGCCGGAATTTTATATCTCTGCAAATAGAGCGGGGATGCTCTCCCCCACAGGACGCTGTCATACCTTTGATGGACGTGCAGACGGGTTTGTTCCCGGAGAAGGGGTCGGCGTGGTGGTGCTCAAACGGCTCAACGAGGCCATATCTGACGGCGATCATATTTGCGGGGTCATTCGAGGCTCGGGAATAAATCAGGACGGTAAAACAAACGGCATTACAGCGCCGAGTGCAGTATCCCAGGAACGCCTGGAACGCCGGGTATACGATACCTTCGATATCCATCCCGAACAGATCCAGATGGTGGAAGCCCATGGGACCGGTACGAAATTAGGAGATCCCATCGAGTTTGAAGCGCTGACGCGGGCATACCGGGAAGATACCGAAAAGAAAGAATACTGCGCCTTAGGGTCCATCAAAACAAATATCGGGCATGCAGCAACCGCGGCGGGTGTGGCCGGTATCATAAAGATCCTGCTGTCGCTGGAGCATAAACAGATACCGCCGTCACTTCATTTTGAGTCGAGCAATCCGAATATTCACCTTAAAGGAAGCCCCTTTTATGTAAATACGCGTCTTAAAAGCTGGGATGTCGAAGCCGGCATCAAACGGTGTGCCGCCATAAGTTCTTTCGGATTCAGCGGAACAAACGTGCACATGGTCATTGAGGAGGCACCGGTAACCGAGATACACCATCCGGAAAAGCCGGGGTATTTGATTGTCTTATCGGCGCGAACTTCAGAGCAGCTGCGCCGGCAAGTTAAACAGCTGACCGAATATTGTGAAAAGAACCCCCGGATCGACTGCGGAAATATAAGTTATACGCTGTTTTTGGGAAGGAAACATTTTCAGCATCGACTTGCATGTGTGGTTCGCAGCCGGGAGGAATTGGTAACGCTGTTTAGAAAATGGCTGGTAAAAGGCAAGGTGTCACAGATCTATGTTTCTGAGCTTCATGAAAATGATCATCGGCAACAGCCTTCCCTGAAACGGTATGGGAATCAATGCGTCCAGAACTGCCGGGATACGAGTCTGACAGAAGATTATCTTGAAAATTTAAATACGATTGCAGATCTGTATATTCAGGGATATGCACTGGAATTTGGACAATTATTTCAAGGCAACCGGTATTTAAGGATCTCGCTGCCCACCTATCCCTTTGCAAGGGAACGTTACTGGGTGCCCGAAGCTCGCAATGATGCCTCACTGCCGGGACTCGGGAAGAGACAATCCTTGTTGTGCCCAATCGAATCCAAAGAAAAAAATCCATGTAGCGAATTGATGTACCTGCCCGTATGGGAAGTACAGACCGTATCGGCTCCTTTAAAATCGGATAGCTACCGTACGGTTCTGATTGTCTATTGTGAGTCGTCGATTTCATTTGAAAAATCAATTCTGGATTATTACCTGCCGGAAGAATCAACGCAAACCGTTATTCAAGTCCGATTGAGTCATCAAACAAAACAGGTCTCTGAAAACGAATGGCGATGTGACAGAAACGATCTCCAGGGGTTTGAAACCTGTTTGCAGGGGTACGATTCCATAGACGGTCTATATTTTATCTCGTTGTGTCACGGAGAGAAACAGCCTATGGATTTTAATGCTCTGGCTGACAGTCAACAGAACAATGAAATCCAGTTGCTGCGTCTTATAAAGTGGTTTCAACAAAGCGATACGATTCACAATCCTTTGGATTGCACCATCATCACCCAGGACAACTATCGCATCAAAGATACCCATATCAACCCTTACGGCGGTGGGATCACCGGCCTGACCTATGCCATCGCCCAGGGAGACCACCGGTTTTCCGTAAGAAATATCGATATCTCCGCAGAAGATCTGGTGGATCCGGGGAAAAGGGATGCACTGTTTAGACATATTTTGAATGAGGCTTGTGATGACCGGGGAGCGGTGGTGAAGTTCAAAGGCGGCCGCCGTTATAAACAGGTATTCACCCGACTCGAAGGGGAGCGTTTAAAAAAAGAATCGGGACTCAAAAAAGGGGGCGTTTATGTCATTTTGGGGGGAAGCGGTACGGTCGGAAGCATTATCACACGCTACTTAATTAAAAAATACGATGCCAGAATCGTTTGGATCGGCCGGAAACCGGAAACCTCACCTGTCATACAGGGAAAAATGGAATCCTTGGTTGCCGGCGGTGTCACCCCGCTATATATTCAGGCCGATGTCACCCGTCTGGAGCAGATGCAGGGGGCTGTTGCAGAGATAAAGGACCGGTATCCGATCATTAACGGCGCTATTTTTTCGGGGCTGTTAATCGATTTTGAAAATACGATCCACAAAACCGATGAAAGAGAATTTCTGGATATACTCAATGTAAAGACAACCGGAAGCCTTAATTTTTATACGGCCCTTCAAGATGAACCCCTGGATTTTATGTGTTTTTTTTCTTCCGCTCAGGCCTTTTCTTTTTCAGGCGCCGCCAATCTGTTCGCCTATGCCGCCGGGATTACGTTTTCAGATGCCTTTGTTCGCTGCATCCGTGGGACATCAGCGTTTCCGGTGGGAACCATTAACTGGGGGTTCTGGAAACCTTCCGGAGCAGATCAACACCTCAGTAAGCATGTCGGTGCTCTGGAAGATCGTGAGGGATTTGATTGTTTTGAATATTTTACCCGATTATTAACCGACGGCGAGTTAGGGCAAGTCATCTGTTTGAGAGCTTCCCAACCGGTAAAAGAATTGATGAATCCCAAAACGGATGAAGTGACCTCCATTGTTGAAAAACACACCGATTCCATTGCCACGGCGGAACCATCCTTTGGTGATCTCGAATCATACGTTAATAATTTTGTTATTGAACGGTTATCGGAATCTTTGGAAGTCTCGGCGACACGCATCGACAGTCATGTTGCCTTTTCCGATTACGGGGTCGATTCGATTATCGGGGTTTCTTTTGTAAAAAAGATAAACAATGGACTCGGTGTGTCGTTAAATAGCGCCATTCTATTCGATTATGCAACAGTAGATCGCTTAACAGATTACGTGGTGAAAACATTCAAGGAGCAGATTCAAGCCCAGATGGACCTGTCTTTTAATACGGCACCGCCCCGGAACCAGGTTGAATCGGGCGATGATATTTTTGCATCCGGTTTGAGACCGGCGGATGACACGGATGCTGAGTGGATAAAAGACCTTGAAAATCGATTTTTAGCAAACGAGATCTCCACAGAGGCATTGATGGCGGCGTTGGATGAATAAACATCGCAAAAGGGTCATGAATATGAAAAACGACGATTTTTATTCGATCGCGGAAAAATATCGAAAAAAAGAGATTGGTAGAGAAGAGACAAAGGTACTGTTTGATGCGTTGAAAAATCAGAAGAAAGGCGCGTCTGAATTGATGCGTAAACCGGGTCATGCCACCTCAGCCGAAGAGATTCCGGACCCTTCCAGTTCCACGGAGATTGCGGTCATCGGCATGTCGGGTCAATTTCCCGATGCCCGGGATGTGGATGTGTTCTGGCAGAACCTGATTCGGGGACACAATTCGGTTCACGAGCTTTCCGAGCAGTATCTGAATCAACGCCGGTATTATAGCATCGAAAAGCAGCCCGGGAAAACCGATTGCAAATGGGGCGGTACCCTGGAACAGAGAGATTGCTTTGATCCGTTGTTTTTCAATATCTCTCCAAGGGAAGCAGTCTCCATGAACCCTCACCAGCGCCTGATTCTTCAGGAAGGCTGGAAAGCACTGGAAGATGCCGGGTACCGCCCAAAGGGGTATGCGGATTCAAAGGTCGGCATGTTCGTCGGCGCGGAACCCTCGAGATATGAACACCAGACATTTACAGGAGCTTCCGATGCGATTATCGCTTCCCGGTTATCCTATTTTTTAAATTGCCGTGGCCCTGCGATGGTTGTCAATACGGGATGTTCCTCTTCCGGTGTGGCGATCCATCTGGCCTGTGAAAGTCTGCGGCATGAAGAATCATCCATTGCCCTTGCGGGGGGTGTCTTTGCAAATTTGAATCAGGATGTCCTGATCGGGCTGTCCGAGATCGGAATTCTGTCTTCCACCGGTCTCTGTAGAACATTTGATGAAGCGGGTGACGGTACGGTGATATCGGAGGGCGTGGGTGTCGTCGTGCTGAAACGCCTCCGGGATGCAGTCTCTGCCGGCGATCATATATACGGCGTCATTAAAGCATCGGGCGTGAACCAAGACGGTGCCAGCAACGGAATTACAGCACCCAATGGGGTCGCCCAGGAGGAGTTGATTGCCGGTTTGTATAGGCGAAGCGGCATCAATCCGGAAGAAGTAACCTACCTCGAAGCGCACGGCACCGGCACCCGGCTGGGTGATCCGGTGGAGGCGAATGCACTGGTCCGGGCGTTTAAACAGTTTACCGACCGGGAGGCGTTCTGTGCCGTCGGCAGCGCCAAGTCCCATATCGGGCATACGGCCGCCGCTGCCGGGGTTGATGGTTTGATAAAGATCCTGTTGTCATTGCGCTATCGCAGGATTCCGGGTTTGATCAATTTTAAAAAATTAAACCCCCTTATCGAATTTGAGGGGTCTGCTTTTTATGTGAACACAAAGACCTGCCAATGGGAGTCAAAAAACGGCCGTCCTTTAATGGCGGCCTTGAATTCTTTTGGTCATAGCGGCACCAATGTGCACATGGTGGTGGGGGAATACACGGGTGGCAGAGGGCATGGAGCAGAGGGCCTAGAGAGTAGAGGCGAGAGACGAGGGGCAAGGGGCGAAAGCATAGGGCAGAGGGCAGGGAGAAAAGAGAGGAAAAATGATGGGCCGTACTTAATTGTTTTGTCGGCAAAGAACGAAGATCGCCTGAAAGCTTATGCCGCGAGCCTGTTAGATTATATAGACCGTGTGTTGAAAGACGAAATCCACCAGACAGACGGCGGACAAGTAGAAATTCAAAATTCAGAATTCAATCCGCCAGACCAAGGGCGGACAGGAATTCAAAATATTGCCTATACCCTACAGGTGGGTCGCGAGGCCATGGAAGAACGTCTGGGGATCATCGTGGGATCCATCCGGGAGCTTGGGGGAAAACTGAAGGGTTTTTTATCCGGTCAGTCAGTTGAAAATCTCTACCACGGTCAGGTTAAACAGAACAAAGAGACCCTGGCTGTTTTTACGAAAGATGAAGACCTTCAAAATGCCGTCGATGCTTGGGTAACTAAAGGCCAATACTCAAAACTGCTCTCTCTCTGGGTAAAAGGTTTGGATTTTGACTGGAATAGACTTTACGATGATTTTAAACCCCGTCGCATCAGTCTTCCCACCTATCCCTTTGCCGAAGACCGCTACTGGATACCCGAGGGCAGAGGGCAGAGGGCAGAGAGCAGAGAGCATAGAGCGGGTGATGGTGTTCGGATGATACACCCACTGCTGCATGAAAACACCTCTGATTTATTCGAGCAGCGGTTCAGTTCGACGTTTACGGGGGAGGAATTTTTTTTAGCGGATCATGTGGTGAAGGGAAAGCGGGTATTGCCCGGAGTCGCCTATCTTGAAATGGCCCGGGCGGCAGTGGAGAAAGCAGCAGGCGCTCCGGAAGACGGATCGACCGCGAGGCTTAAGAACGTGGTCTGGGCCAGACCATTTGCAGCAGATGACCGGCCGGTTCCGTTGCATATCGGGCTCTTTCCCGAAGAAAGCGGAGAGGTTGCCTATGAAATCTACAGCGCGCCTGGAGGCGATGATGCGGAACGGATCATACATAATCAGGGTAGTGTATTGCCAGGACCGGTTCCGGATGGTGCCCCCCTATTGGATATCGAGACATTAAAGTCTGAGTGTGACCAAACGGTTCTTTCGCCTGATAAATGTTATGAGGTATTCAAGGAGATGGGGATTGACCACGGACCGGGTCATCGCGGGATTGAAAACGTGTATGCCACCTCAGGACAAGTGCTGGCAAAGCTGTCCCTGCCTTCATCGAGCCCAGATACAGAGGACCGGTATATCCTGCATCCGAGTTTGATGGATTCTGCGCTGCAGGCATCCATCGGGTTGATACAGGCCGTTGTCGATAACGACAGCGTTGCCGATCTTAAGCCGTCACTGCCTTTTGCCCTTGAAATGCTTGAAATATTTGCCGCCTGCACTCCAAAAATGTGGGCCCTTATTTGTAAAGACAACAGCGGAACCGTTCAAAAACTCGATATCGATTTGAGCGATGAAACCGGTAAGGTCTGTGTGCGGATGAAAGGGTTTTCATCCCGGGTACTGGAGGAAGCGGTCGGTTCCGAACGTGTTCCCGCATCTTCCGGGACACTGTTGCTTGAACCGGTTTGGAGAGAAAAGAGCGTCGATGGACAGGCGGCAATACCCGACTACGGCCGGCATCTGGTGATGCTTTGTGAATTTGACGATTCCATAAAGGCGGCTATCGAAACCCGGATGCCGGAGGTTAATTGTATCCGCCTGGAAATCAAAGGCAATGATATTGCGGATCGATTTCAAGCATACGCTGAAAAGATATTTGTCGAGATCCGCGGTATTATTGAAAATAAACCTGAAGCCGACGTGCTGGTACAGATTGTGGTTCCGGTAGGCGGTGAAAAGCGGCTCTTCGAAGGCCTTTCCGGACTGCTCAAAACCGCCCGCATGGAGAATTCGAAAATCATCGGTCAGGTTATCGCATCAAAAGCCGGTGCGGATGAAATTGCGGAAATGCTCCATGCGGACAGACAGCGTCCCATGGATACGGAAATACGGTATGACAACGGCAAGCGTCTGGTTGCGGAATGGGAAGAGATCGAATCGTCCCTGAAAGTTCCAGATGTTCCGTGGAAAGACAGGGGAATTTACCTTGTCACCGGAGGTGCTGGGGGGTTGGGATTTATTTTTGCCAAAGAGATTGCAACTCACGTCAGTGATGCGACCCTGATTCTTACCGGACGCTCTCTGCTTGACAGGGATAAAAAAGCGAAACTTAAAGAACTTGAAGCAACCGGTGCGACGATCCAATACCGGCAGGCGGATGTGACACAAAGACAGGTGGTGACAGACCTGCTCCAAAGCATTCAAAAAGACTTTGGCGGCCTCCATGGCATCATCCACAGTGCGGGTGTGATTAAAGACAACTTTATCCTGAAAAAAACAGAAGCAGAGTTTCAGAAGGTGCTGGCGCCAAAGGTTTCCGGCCTGGTGAATCTCGACGAGTGCGGTAAAGATCTTTCCCTCGAATTTTTTATATGCTTCTCTTCCGCAGCGGGTGCTGTGGGAAACATCGGCCAGGTCGACTATGCATGCGCCAATGCCTTTATGGATGCCTATACGGCATACCGCAATGAACTGGTGAGTGAAAAGCAGCGCCAGGGACAGACGTTCTCCATTAATTGGCCGTTGTGGAAAGAAGGGGGGATGGGGGTCGATAAAGAGATCGAAAAGATGTTGAGACAAAGCACGGGCATGATCCCAATGGGGACCCAAACCGGTATCCGGGCCCTTTATGAGGCCATCTCTATGGGCGGGGATCAGGTGATGGTGATGGTGGGGAATTTACCGCGGATGAGACAAAAACTCCTTCCTGCGCCCCTTCCACAGACTGAAATCACCGATGATGCAGTGGAGATGAATACCGCCAGCCTGCTGGGCAAAGTGCAGGCCGCCCTGATTCGGGACGTATCTGAATTGCTCGGTGTGAAGATCGAAGATATCGATATCGATGGGGAACTGAGCGAATACGGATTCGATTCCATTACATTTACGGAATATGCAAACACGCTAAATAAAAGGCATGCCCTTGAGCTGATTCCCACCGTTTTTTTTGAGCACCCGAGCCTTAGAAGTTTTTCAGAATATCTGGTTGAAGAACACCGGGCCGTGTTCGCTTCAAATTTTGCTGCGCAAACAGGGGGCAAACCCTCTGTGCAGGCCCCGGATGCCGTGTTTGAAAAAAGTTTGCCCCTCAAAAGTCGACGGTCCCGCTTTACACAAGCACCCGCACCGTCGATTCCCCGACAGGGTTTAACCCTCCCCGAGCCTGTTGCCGTTGTGGGGATGAGTGGGAAATTTCCCATGGCCGGAGATGTGAATGAGTTTTGGCAAAATCTTCTGGAAGGCAGAGATTGCATAACGGAAATTCCAATGGAACGCTGGGACTGGCGGAAATGGTACGGGGACCCGGTAAAAGAAGCGAATCGAACAGACATCAAATGGGGCGGGTTTATCGAAGGGATCAAAGAATTCGATCCGCTGTTTTTCGGTATTTCCCCCAAAGAAGCCGAACTCATGGATCCCCAGCAGCGTCTGTTGATGCTCTATGCCTGGAAGGCCATGGAAGACGCGGGCATATCCGGCCAAACTCTTGGGGGGACAAAAACCGCTATTTTTGTTGGAACAGCGGCCAGCGGTTATGGTGAGTTGATTTCCAGGGCAAATATGGAAATCGAAGCCTATAGCCCAACAGGCCTTGTGCCTTCGGTGGGGCCGAATCGGATGAGTTATTTTTTAGATATTCACGGCCCCAGTGAACCTGTGGAAACTGCCTGCTCAAGTTCGCTGGTGGCCCTGAACCGGGCCGTGGCTGCGATTGAGTCCGGGGCCTGTGACATGGCAATCGCCGGCGGCGTCAATACGATACTGACGCCGGATGCCTACATAAGTTTCAGCAAAGCAGGCATGTTGAGTAAAGACGGCCGCTGCAAGACCTTTTCAGATCAGGCTGACGGTTATGTTCGGAGTGAAGGCGTGGGGATGCTTTTTCTGAAAAGGCTGAAAGATGCAGAACAATCCGGGGATCATATCTACGGCACCATTATCGGCACTGCGGAAAACCACGGGGGGCGGGCAAACAGCCTGACAGCCCCCAATCCAAATGCCCAGGCGGATTTGTTGAAAACTGCCTACTCAAAGGCCGGGGTCGATATGCAGACTGTCGGTTATATCGAGGCGCATGGAACCGGTACCAGACTGGGGGATCCCGTAGAGATAGACGGGTTAAAATCGGCATTCAAAAAGTTGGAAGCAGCTTCGGAGAATCCCGTTGTTAAAGACCCCTATTGCGGATTGGGTTCGGTAAAGACCAATATCGGTCATACGGAACTTGCCGCAGGAATAGCGGGCGTGATCAAGGTTTTATTGCAGATGAAACACAAGACCCTGGTGAAAAGCCTTCATTGCGATCCGGTCAATCCCTATCTCAGATTGGAAAACAGTCCTTTTTATATCGTCCGGGAAAACAAACCGTGGGAGCCTTTTAAGGATTCACACGGCAACAACATGCCCCGTCGGGCCGGTGTGAGTTCATTCGGATTCGGGGGTGTTAACGCCCATGTGGTGATCGAGGAATATAACGATGAAGCGTTCAGCGTTCAACGTTCAGCGTTCAGCGCTAAACCGCAGATAATCGTTTTGTCGGCAAAGAATGAAGATCGGCTCAAGGCCTATGTCCGTGCCATGCTGGAATATGTAAACTCCTTGCCGGAAGAAGAAGTCGAATCCGCCAAAAAGAGGGCGGACAAGAATCGAAACTCGAATCCGCCAGACCAAGGGCGGACAAGACTCGAAAATATTAGCTATACTTTACAGACCGGTCGAGACGTCATGGAGGAGCGGGTGGGCTTTGTTGTCGAATCCATCCAGGATTTGAAGGAAAAAATAGGAGGTTTTTTAGAGGGGCGGGAAGATCTCAAAAATTGTTATCGCGGTCAGGTCAAGCGAAACAGGGAGGCGTTGCCGGTTTTCGCCACCGATGCAGAGTTGAAAAAGGCCGTGGACTCCTGGATGACAAAGGGAAAGTACGGGAAACTTTTATCCCTCTGGACAAAAGGTCTGAATTTTGACTGGAATAGACTGTATGGTGATGAAAAACCCCGTCGCATCAGCCTGCCCACTTACCCGTTTGCCCGGGAACGATACTGGATACCGGAGGGCAGAGGGCAGGGGGCAGAGGGCAGAGAGCATAGAGCGGGTGGCGGTGCCAGGATGATACACCCCCTACTTCATGAGAACACGTCCGATTTATCCGAGCAGCGGTTCAGCTCGACGTTTACGGGTGAGGAGTTTTTCCTGGCGGATCATGTGGTAAACGGCGAGCGTGTTCTGCCCGGGGTCGTCTATCTGGAGATGGCAAGGGCGGCAGTTAAAAAAGCAGCCGATGTTTCTGAAGGCGAACATGTCGGAATCAGGCTTAAAAATGCGGTCTGGACCAGGCCATTGGCAGTAATAGACCGGCCGGTGCAGTTGCATATCGGACTCTTTCCCGAAGAAAACGGCGAGATCGCCTATGAAATATACAGCGAGCCAGAAGATGCGGCGGAGCGGATTGAACACTGTCAGGGAAGTGCGTCACCGGGTTCGGCCCTAGAGGCGCCTATATTGGATATCGAGGCGTTAACGTCTGAGTGTGATCAAGCGATTCTTCCATCCGATAAATGTTATGAGATGTTTAAGGCCATGGGGATTCACTACGGTCCGGGCCACCGTGGGATTATAAAAATGTACGTCGGATCCGATCAGGTGCTGGCAGAGCTGTCTTTGCCCTCTTCGATTATAAATACACAGGATCAGTTTGTCCTGCATCCGGGTCTGATGGATTCAGCGTTGCAGGCTGCCATCGGTCTGGTGCCGGCGGTCTCTGACGGTAAAAGCGATAAGAAGCCGGCGCTGCCCTTTGCCCTTGAAGTGCTTGAAATATTTTCCGGTTGCACCCAAAAGATGTGGGCGTTTGTTCGCGGAAACGGAGACGGCAGGCTTCAGAAGGTGGATATTGATTTGAGCGATGAAACCGGCAAGGTCTGTGTGCGGATGAAGGGATTTACCTCAAGGGTATCGGAAAGTGATGCCGATTCAGAAAGCGTTTCCGCATCCCCCGGGGTATTGCAGCGTGAACCGGTTCGGAAGGGAAAAGCAATCGATGGGAAAACGGTTCCGGCAATTGCACAGGATGTTCTCAGGGAAAAATCTGAAAATTATTTTAAAAAGCTGCTTTCATCCGCCATCAAACTTCCGGCGCACCGCATTGAACCGGATGCGCCCATGGAAAAATACGGAATCGATTCGATAATGGTCACGCAGTTGACGAATCAATTGGAAAACGTATTCGGTTCCCTGTCAAAAACTTTATTTTTTGAATATCAAACCATCCGTGAACTGAGCGGGTATTTTCTTGATTCCCATCGAAGCCGGTTGATGGAATTGCTTGGAATTGTCGAGACCGGGGAGTCGCCTGTTGAGAACCCAAAGGATTCCATGGTTGCTGCCAAGGCTGTTAAACGGCTTCCGGGCAGGCGCCGAACCCGCTTTGCGTCGGATAGAACGGGATTTAGTGAAAAGAAGACAAAGCGGGATTCGGACATCGCAATCATCGGTCTTTCCGGGCGATATCCAAAAGCGAAAAATATTCGGGAATTTTGGGAAAATCTGCGTAGCGGCAGGGATTGCATTACGGAAATCCCAAAAGACCGGTGGGATCACAGCCTCTATTTTGATGAAGACAAGAACAGGGCCGGTAAAACATACGGCAAGTGGGGGGGATTTATCGACGATGTGGATAAATTCGATCCCCTGTTTTTCAATATTTCCCCGGTGGAAGCGGAAATGATGGATCCCCAGGAACGTTTATTTCTGGAATGCGTTTATGAGACGATGGAGGATGCCGGATATACCCGTAAAGCTCCGGGTATCGGGCATGGTTCGGTTCTTCAGGGAAAGGTCGGGATATATGTCGGTGTGATGTATGAAGAATACCAGCTTTACGGCGCCCAGGAAACCATTTTGGGAAGGCCCCTGGTACTTTCCGGAAATCCGGCATCCATTGCCAACCGGGTTTCCTATTTTTTCAATTTTCACGGCATCAGCATGGCTGTGGATACCATGTGTTCTTCATCTTTAACTGCGATCCATCTTGCGTGTCAGGCATTAAAAAATGGCGGATGCAATACGGCCATTGCAGGCGGTGTTAATGTCTCGGTTCATCCTAACAAGTATCTGGGGCTTGCCCAGGGCAGGTTCATATCGAGCAACGGCCGGTGTGAAAGCTTCGGTAGAGGCGGTGATGGTTACGTGCCCGGAGAAGGTGTGGGAGCGGTGTTGCTCAAACCGTTGCCCAAAGCCGTTGCAGACGGAGATCATATTTATGGTGTCATCAAAGGTACGGCTGTCAACCATGATGGAAAGACCAACGGATATTCGGTGCCGAATCCGATCGCCCAGGCCGGGGTTATCGGAGAGGCATTTAAGGACGCCGGCATCGATCCCGGGACAGTCAGTTACCTGGAAGCCCACGGCACCGGGACTTCGTTAGGTGACCCGATTGAAATTACGGGTTTGACCAGAGCCTTTCGGGAATACACCCCGGACAAAAAGTTTTGTGCCATAGGCTCTGTAAAGTCAAACATCGGACATTGCGAGAGTGCAGCAGGCATTGCTGGGGTGACAAAGGTGCTGATGCAGCTCAAATACCGGCAGCTGGCTCCCTCGCTGCATTCAGAGATTTTGAATCCGAATATTGATTTCGACAATAGCCCCTTTGTGGTTCAGCAGGAACTTGCTGAATGGAAAAGACTTTTTAAAGATGGTGAAGAGATCCCGAGACGGGCAGGCGTTTCATCTTTCGGTGCCGGGGGAGTAAATGCCCATGTGATGATCGAGGAATACGAAAATGAAGCGATCAGCGATCAGCGATCAGCGATCAGCGTTAAACCGCAGATAATCGTTTTGTCTGCAAAGAATGAAGATCGGTTAAAGGCCTATGCCCAAGCCATGCTGAAATATGTAAACTCCTTATCGGAAGAAGAGGTCGAAACTCGAAACTCGAATCCGCCAGACCAAGGGCGGACAAGACTCGAAAATATATCATTTACTTTGCAGGTGGGCCGTGAGGCAATGAAGGAACGCCTGGGGACTATCGTGAAATCGACCCAGGAGCTTTCGGAAAAACTGAAGGGGTTTTTATCCGGCAAGTCTGTAGAAGACTTTTTCCGAGGTCAAGTCAAACGGAGCAAAGAGACCCTTTCGGTAATTGTTGACGATGACGATATGGGCGGAACCATCGATGCATGGATAGCGAAGGGCAAATACGCAAAACTTCTATCTCTCTGGGTAAATGGGCTGAATTTTGACTGGAATAGACTCTACGATGACGATAGACCCCGTCGCATCTGTCTGCCCACCTATCCGTTTGCCCGGGAACGGTACTGGATACCGGAGGGGCAAAAGCAAAGAGCAGAGGGCATGGGGCATAGGGCAGGGAACGGGGCTGGGGTGATACACCCTTTGCTGCATGAGAACACGTCCGATTTATCCGAGCAGCGATTCAGTTCGACGTTTACGGGTGAGGAGTTTTTTTTAGCGGATCATGTGGTGAAAGGCAGGCGTGTCCTGCCCGGCGTTGCCTATCTTGAAATGGCCCGGGCGGCAGTGGAGAAGGCAGCGGGCGTTTTAAAAGACGAACAGACAGGAATAAGACTTAAGAACGTGGTCTGGGCCAGACCCGTTATCGTAGAGAGTAAACCGGTGCAGTTACACACAGGACTCTTTCCTGAAGAAAGCGGTGAGATCGCCTATGAAATCTACAGCATATCTGAAGATGATGATGCGGAACGGATCGTACACTGTCAGGGAAGTGCGTTGCCGGGTTCGGTTTCAGAATCCCATGTATTGGATATCGAGGCGTTAAAGTCTGGGTGTGATCAAACGATTCTTTTATCCGATAAATGTTATGAGATGTCCAAGGCCGTGGGGATTGGCTACGATCCGGGGCGCCGGGGGATTGAGAAAGTGTATGCCGGTTCAGATCAGATGCTGGCAAAGCTGTCCCTGCCAGATTTGATTACAAATACTCAGGATCGGTTTGTCCTGCATCCTAGTCTTATGGATGCTGCCTTGCAGGCATCCGGTTTGATGCTGACCGCAGTCGATATGAAGCCGGCGCTGCCCGTTGCCCTTGAAACGCTTGAAATATTTGCCGGTTGCACCCAAAAAATGTGGGCCTTTGTTCGTAAAAACGGCGGCGGCAAGGTTCAAACGCTCGATATCGATCTATGCGATGAAACCGGTAAGGTTTGTGCTCGGATGAAAGGGCTTTCATCCCGGGTGCTGGAGGATACAGTCGGTTCCGAAGGTGCTTCCGCATCCTATGGGACACTGCTTCTTGAACCAGTCTGGAAAGAAAAGTCAGCCGATGGAGAAGTGGCGGCACCCGACTACGGCAGGCACCTGGTGATGCTCTGTGGACTTGACGATTCCATAAGAGCGGCCATCGAAACCCGGATGCCCGGGGTGCATTGTATCCGTTTGCAGTCTAAAGACAATGACATCGCTAAACGGTTTGAATCCTATGCTGAGCAGGTATTTGTCATGCTTCGCAGCATTATTGAAGAAAAACCAGAAGCCGATGTGCGGGTACAGATTGTGGTTTCCGTGGGCGGAGAAAAACAGCTTTTTTCAGGGCTTTCCGGGTTGCTCAAAACCGTTCGCATGGAGAATTCGAAAATCATCGGTCAGCTGATCGTATCAGAAACAGATCCTGAAATAATAGTGAAAAGACTGATTGAGAACAAACCGCACCCCATGGATACGGAGATTCGATATCAGGGCGACAGGCGTCTCGTTTTAGATTGGAAAGAGATCGAAACGTCTATGAAGGTTCCTGATGTTCCCTGGAAAAGCCGGGGGATTTATCTTATCACCGGAGGTGCAGGCGGCCTGGGGCTTATTTTTGCAAAAGAGATTGCGGATAACGTCAGCGATGCAACCTTGATCCTAACCGGGCGATCCCCGCTCGATAAGGAAAAGGAGGCAAAACTGAAAGTGCTTGAAGCATCCGGAACTACGATCCAATACCGGCAGGCGGATGTGACTCAAAAAGATATCGTGGCGGACCTTCTCCAGAGCATCCAAGAGGATTATGGAAACCTTAACGGCATCATTCACAGCGCCGGTGTGATCCGGGATAACTTTATCCTTAAAAAAACCGAAACGGAGTTCCAGGAGGTACTGGCGCCCAAGGTTTCGGGGCTGGTGAATTTGGACGAGAGCGGCAAAGATCTTCCCCTTGATTTTTTCATACTCTTTTCCTCCGGAGCAGGCGCTGTGGGAAACGTCGGTCAGGCCGACTACGCCTGTGCAAACGCCTTTATGGATGCCTTTGCAGCCTACCGCAATGAACTGGTAAGAGCAAAGCAGCGCCGGGGCCGGACGCTCTCCATTGACTGGCCGTTGTGGAAGGACGGCGGGATGCGGGTCGATAAAGAGACCGAAAAGATGATGAGGCAAAGCACGGGCATGATCCCCATGGGGACCCAAGCCGGCATCCGGGCCCTGTATGAGGCCTTTGCTGCGGGTGGGGATCAGGTGATGGCCATGGAAGGCGATGTGAAAAGATTTCAGGCGACGCTCTCAGGGCAGTTGTCCGTTGCGAAGCGTTCCAAAACAACGTTATCAAAATCGCTTCCCCCGGAAGACGTTTTGAGAGAAAAAACCCTGCATAGGCTCAAAGCGCTCTTTGCAGAAACGACCAAGCTGGGTGTTGACGCAATTGATGCCCAAGAGCCTCTGGAGAGCTACGGGATCGATTCGGTCATGATAATGCGGCTCAACCGTAAGCTCGCAGATGTCTTTGGAGAATTGTCAAAAACCGTGTTCTATGAATACCTGACTATCAAAGCGCTATCGGATTATCTGGTGTCGGATTATCCGCAAGCGTGTACGATGTTTTGCGGTCTTGAAGACTCGATCCGACCCACAACGGATATGCGTTCGGTAGATACGCGTGTCCCCGATGATGTTCCGATGCCGGGCTCATTGAAAGCATTCAAAAAAGTTAAAGCCCGTTTTGCTATCATGGATTCGGGCAATGGCGTACGGGAGCCCATTGCCATTATCGGCATTAGCGGACGATACCCCCAGGCAAAAACGATTGATGCCTATTGGGAAAATCTGAAAGGGGGCAAAGATTGTATTACGGAGATTCCCGAAGACCGTTGGTCCCTTTCAGGGTTTTATCATCCGGACCCGCAGGAAGCGGTGGCCCGGGGCAAAAGCTACAGCAAATGGGGTGGTTTTGTGGAAAAATTTGCGGATTTTGATCCGCAATTTTTCAATATTTCACCCCGGGAAGCGATCAATATGGATCCCCAGGAGCGATTGTTTGTCCAATCCTCCTGGGAAGTGTTTGAAGATGCCGGTTACACCCGGCAGCAGCTTGAAGCGCAATACAACGGCCGGGTCGGTGTTTTTGCGGGAATTACCAAAACCGGCTTTAATCTGTACGGCCCGGATTTATGGAGACAGGGCGAAAAGGTCTATCCTCATACATCATTCAGTTCAGTGGCGAATCGAATTTCCTATCTGTTAAATTTACACGGCCCCAGTATGCCCATAGATACCATGTGTTCGTCTTCGTTGACCGCAATCCACGAAGCCTGTGAACATCTTTACCAGCAGGAATGCGATATGGCCATTGCCGGAGGGGTGAATCTGTATCTTCATCCGTCCAGTTATTCAGGACTCTGCGCACAGCATATGCTTTCGTCGGATGGTCAATGCAAAAGCTTCGGAAAAGGGGGGGACGGATTTGTGCCCGGTGAAGGTGTCGGCGTGGTGCTATTAAAACCCCTGTCCCGGGCTGTGGAAGACCGGGATCATATTTACGCGCTGATCCGGGGCACCAGCATCAATCACGGGGGCAAGACCCACGGGTATACGGTTCCCAACCCCACCGCCCAAGGAGAGCTTATCCGAAAGGCATTTGACAGAGCAGGGGTTGACGCCCGGACAGTCAGTTATGTGGAAGCCCACGGGACCGGGACAACACTCGGGGACCCCATTGAAATTACGGGACTGACCCAGGCGTTTCGAAAGGATACTGAAGACACACAATTTTGCGCCATCGGTTCGGTGAAATCAAACATTGGCCATTTGGAAGCTGCCGCCGGGATCGCAGGGGTTGCCAAAATCGTTTTGCAAATGAAACACCAGAAGATTGCACCGAGCCTGCATGCCAAAGAGTTGAATCCGAATATTGATTTTGCAAAAACCCCCTTCGTGGTCCAACAGGAGCTTTCAGAATGGCGCCGACCGGAGATTGAAATCGATGGGGAGAGCCGTGAGTATCCGAGGATTGCCGGCCTTTCGTCCTTTGGCGCCGGCGGCTCAAACGCCCATGTGGTGATCGAGGAATATAAAGATGAAGCGTTTAACGTTCGGCATTCAGCGTTCAGCACCAACCCGCAGATAATCGTTTTGTCGGCAAAGAACGAAGAGCGCCTCAAGGTGTATGCAGAAAAGCTTTTGGATTTTATACTAGGTGAACCTAACAACCTGAATTTGACTGGCTTGGCGTCGGTGCGTATATCCTCCCATAAAGCACTTGAAGATAAGATTCAAACCCACCTGGCGGAAATTCTTCAGGTCGATCAGGCGGATATCGAAGTAACAGAGCGGTTTACCGACTATGGAGTGGAGTCGTTCCATCAAAGCCGACTTTTTGAAAAACTGCAAGCGATGTTCACATTCGAGATCAAAGCCAAAGAAGTAATAGAAAAAGACTCCATTGCGCACATCGCAGCAGATCTGCTTAAGAATCATTCAGAACATCTTGAACCAGCCGGCGTGAAAATTCAGAAAGAGGACGAAAAATCGGATTCTACTAAACAGACGGCAGAAAAATTCAAAATTGAATCCGCCAGACCAAGGGCGGACAAGAATTCAAAATTCATAATCCAAAACTTCGCCTATACCCTCCAGGTGGGCCGGGAGGCCATGGAAGAGCGGTTGGGGATCATCGTGGATTCTATGGAAGAGCTTGGGGAAAAACTGAAGGGTTTTGTGGAAGATCGGGACGATATGGAAGGCCTCTATCGCGGGCAGGTTAAACAGAGCAAAGAGACTCTGGTTGTCTTTACTGACGATGAAGATCTGAAAACACTAATCGTTTCCTGGGTTGCCAAAGGCAAATACTCAAAACTTTTATCCCTCTGGGTGAAAGGCCTCAACTTTGACTGGAATAAACTGTATGGGGATGAAAAACCCTGTCGCATCAGTCTGCCCACCTATCCCTTTGCCGGGGACCGTTACTGGATACCCGAGGTCACTGAGCAGAGGGCAGCTTGTCGCAACAAAGCTCTGCCAAGGCGGAAGGGCATGGGGCGTGGGGCAAAGGGCAGCCTGACGCGTCGAAGTGCAGCGAAATCGGAATCTGTTTATTCCGACATACCGGATAAACCGACCGGTATTTCGTTAGGGCCTTTATCAACGGCTCAAATCCTGCCGATAAAATCGGCCGCGCAACCCAGGCCGGCGGTTCCGTTGTCACCGACCGACGGTTCCCTGCCACAGCCGGGAGTCAGTGACGAATCCCAATCGATAGTTCCTGTCGATGCCGCCGTCTCTTCGGAATCTTTGCTGGGAGCGTTGAAAATTAGCCTGGCGGAAACCCTGTATATGAAGCCAAGCAAAGTCGATGAAGATAGGAATTTTGTCGATATGGGATTGGACTCGATCATCGGTGTTGAATGGATCCGGACAATCAATAAACAATACGGAACCACGATTCCGGCGACCCGTGTGTATGATTACCCGACCCTTTGTGAATTCGCCGGTTTTCTGAAAGAAGAATTAAATAAAACGACACCAGCTCTCTTAGGTGATGTTTCCGGGCAGGGAACCGGCTCGACTATTAAGGATGGGGACATACCGGATCCGACAGGCGGTCGATTCGATGCAACCCGGCATGCTTTATCACCAGTAACCGGGGCGGAATCGATTCATTCCGACATATCCGGAAAACCGAAAAATATTTCCTTAGGGCCTTTGTTAAACGACCCAGTGCCGGCAACCAAGCCGGCCGCCCAAACCCAGCAACCGGCTTCGTTGTCATCGACTGACAATTCCTTCTCACCGCTCGGGGCCGGCGACGAATTTCAATCCTTAATTGATACCGAAGCGGATATCTCTTCGGAATCTTTGCTGGGAGCGTTGAAAATTAGCCTGGCGGAAACCCTGTATATGAAGCCAAGCAAAGTCGATGAAGATAGGAATTTTGTCGATATGGGATTGGACTCGATCATCGGTGTTGAATGGATCCGGACAATCAATAAACAGTATGGGACCACAATTCCGGCAACCCGTGTTTATGATTATCCGACCCTTCATGAATTCACCGGCTTTCTGAAAGATGAATTGAATAAAACGAAATCTGTTTTTTTAGATGATTTGATACGACAAGTTCATGAAAAGACGTTAAATGTTGAGCAGGCAGACAGGCTGTTTAATGACAACCATTTCCTAATATCAGGTGAGTCACAATGAACAAAACGGATATATTTGCACTTGTTGCACGCCAAACGTGCGACGTAATACCGAGCTTAAAAGATCATGTGTTTCAACGGAGTGATCGGTTGAAAGATTTGGGTGCAAACTCAATTGATCGTTCGGAAATTATTGAGATGACCATGGAATCGTTATCGCTTAATATTCCTCGTGTCGCGGTGTTCGGGGCACGAAACATCGGAGAGCTGGTCGATGTGCTCCATGAAAAATTGTTAATAGACCGCGCGTCATAGGACTATAACAATTCGAAAGGTAATCCCGGCTTTTTTGTGACCTTTGTTATGTCTGAAGGTGCGGGATTAATATTACAGGAGAGATACTATGGTGTCGGTTGGAATTGAAGCGATGAATGTTTTTGGCGGAATAGCGTATTTGGATGTGCTGCAGCTCGTACGGCACCGTCAACTGGATACCGCACGATTTGAGAATTTATTGATGCATGAAAAGGCCGTTGCCCTTCCCTATGAAGACCCGGTCACCTGCGGGGTCAATGCGGCCAAACCACTGTTGGACGCATTGACCGAGGCAGAAAAAGGTCGGATCGAAATGCTGATTACCTGCTCGGAATCCGGCATCGATTTCGGTAAATCCATGAGCACCTATATTCATCATTATTTGGGGCTGAACCGAAACTGCAGAATGTTTGAACTCAAACAAGCCTGTTATTCAGGCACCGCCGGATTTCAGATGGGGATTAATTTCGTTCTGTCCCAGGTCTCTCCCGGAGCCAAAGCCCTGGTGATTGCCAGTGATATTTCCCGGTTTATCGTACCGGAAGGGGGGAGCGCCCTGACCGAAGACTGGTTCTATGCGGAGCCGAGTGCAGGTGCGGGAGCCGTGGCGATGCTGATCGGTGAAAATCCGTATGTATTTCAAGCGGATGTAGGGGCTAACGGTTACTATGGCTATGAGGTGATGGATACCTGCCGACCCGTTCCCGACAGCGAAGCCGGTGATGCGGACCTGTCATTGATGTCCTATCTGGATTGTTGTGAACAGGCCTTTCTGGAATATGAGAAACGCGTAACCGGCGTGGATTATCAAAATAGTTTCCAGTATCTTTCCTTTCATACGCCTTTCGGTGGAATGGTAAAAGGGGCGCATCGAACCATGATGCGAAAGATCGCTCAGGCAACTCCCACCGAGATAGAACCGGATTTTGAAAACCGCGTGATACCGGGACTCCGTTACTGCCAACGTGTCGGAAACATCATGGGCGGAACCCTGTTCCTCTCCCTGTCGAGCATCATCGATCAGGGGCGTTTTGATTCTCCCAAGCGAATCGGATGCTTTTCATATGGATCGGGATGCTGTTCCGAATTTTTCAGCGGAATTGTTACGTCCCGGGGTCAGGAGCGGCAGCGTCTTTTCGGAATTGAACGCCAACTGAATGAACGGTATCAATTATCCATGGATGAGTATGAAGTCTTGATAAGGGGTAATGATGCGGTGAAATTCGGGACCCGCAATATCAAGTTGGATCATGAATTGATTCCGGGAGTATGGTCCTCGTGTAAAGATAAGCAGCGTTTGTTTTTAGAAGAGATACGAGAATTTCATCGTGAATATGGGTGGATCTCATGAGCTATCAAACAATTAAAGTTCGTTTCCAGGAACCGATTTGCTTCCTGCAGTTTCATCGCCCTGAGGCCAATAATACGATCAATGATCAACTCGTTGAAGAATCTTTACAGGTGATGGAACGGTGTGAGGAATCGATCACGGTTCTGGTATTGGAAGGTTTGCCGGAGGCTTTTTGTTTGGGTGCGGATTTTCAAGCGATACACGATAAGAAGGTAAATGGAGAAAGAGACGGTCAGGGACCGGAACCTTTGTACGATCTGTGGATGAGAATGACGACCGGTCCGTATATAACGCTTTCTCACGTGCGCGGTAAGGTTAATGCAGGGGGGGTGGGGTTCGTTGCAGCAAGCGATATTGTTCTTGCGGATCAAACAGCACAATTTAGTTTGTCAGAGCTATTGTTCGGACTTTTCCCGGCCTGCGTTCTGCCATTTTTGATCCGCCGCATCGGATTTCAAAAAGCCCATTATTTGACGCTGATGACCCGCCCGATTCAGGTTCAACAGGCCTATGCCTGGGGGTTGGTTGATGCCTATGACGAGGAGAGCGGATCGTTGCTTCGAAAACATCTCCTGCGCCTCAGGTGCTTATCCAAAAAGGGGATAATGCGTTATAAGCGCTATATGGGCGGGATGTATGAATCGTTACTGCATTCCAAGTCATTGGCTTTAGCGGCCAACAGAGAGGTGTTTTCAGACCCGGCCAATCTCCAGGGGATTTCCCGGTATGTGGAAACGGGACGATTCCCGTGGGAAACTTGATATACCTATCTTTACAGGGAGATAAACAATGACGCCTTCTGCGGTCGATTTGCAGGAAGTGGAACCCGGTATTGTTCAAATAACCATGCAGGATCGGGTTCATAAAAACACATTTTCCGAGGAAATGATTCTTGGTTTGACCCGGTCATTTGATGCGATCCAGGCCAATCCAACCTACCGGGTGGTGATTCTGACCGGATATGACACCTATTTTTCCTCCGGCGGTACCCAGGAGGGATTACTGGCCATCTATGAAAACAAGGTAAAATTCAGCGATACCGGTATCTATAATTTACCGTTGGAATGCAGGATCCCGGTGATCGCGGCGATGCAGGGCCATGGGATCGGCGGCGGGTTCGTGCTGGGATTGTTTTCCGACTTTGTGATTCTGGGCCGGGAGAGTGTATATACGACCAACTTCATGAAGTATGGATTTACGCCAGGAATGGGGGCGACCTATATTTTGCCCAAGAAACTGGGATTCAGTTTAGCGGAAGAATTATTATTATGCGCTGGTAATTATCGTGGCGCCGAACTTGAGAAACGAGGGGTTCCCTTCCCGGTGCTGCCGCGGGCGGAAGTTTTGGATCACGCGCTTCAATTGGCCCGGCAAGTGGCGGATAATCCGAGGATGTCATTAATTACTTTAAAAGACCACCTGGTTTCATCGATTCGTGAAAAACTTCCCGAAGTCGTCAAAAAAGAACTTGAAATGCATGAAAAGACCTTTCATCAGGCAGAGGTGAAAGACCGGATTACCTCATTGTTTGGGAGATAAAAGAAGGAAGTAATTTATGAATTCCAAAGAGATTTTTCGCGCGCTGCATGCGGGGGAAATAGGCCCTGAAGAGGCTAAAAAAGAATTAATAGAAATAATTCAAAAGGTGCCGAATCAATCTTTTGAGTGCCGGTCAACAGGGTCGACCCGAGAATCCAACGGCCCGATGAAATCGTCCGGTCGATTGTTCCGTAAAACAGAAGGTATCGAATCTGGAAAAGGCATGTATTGTTCAGGAGTATCCGCTGGAAAGGAATCCATCGCCATTATCGGAATGTCCGGAAGATATCCAGATGCAGCTCACCTGAGTCAATACTGGGAGAACCTGGTCCACGGGAAAAATTCGATCCGGGAAATCCCCGATTCTCGTTGGGATGTAAACCGATATTATGATCCACGTCCCCTTCAAAAAGGGAAAGTCAATTGCAAATGGATCGGCTTGTTGGAAGATATCGAATATTTTGATCCGTTGTTTTTTAACATCTCCCCAGCCGAAGCAGAACGGATGGATCCCCAGCATCGACTCTTTTTGCAGGAAGGGTATAAGTCATTTGAAGATGCCGGCTACGGCCGCCAGTCGTTGAGTCATCAAAAATGCGGTGTTTACCTTGGCATTATGAGCAATGAATATGACGCGATACAGTACGGGAACCAGGAGGAAACAACACACACAGCTGGCAACAGTTATGCGATTGCAGCCGCGCGTCTGTCGTATTATCTCAATCTTAAAGGACCGGCCATCCCCATTGACACCGCCTGTTCTTCTTCATTGGTAGCGACCCATTTGGCCAGCCAGGCATTATTAAGTCATGAAATTGATATGGCACTGGTCGGCGGTGTCAGCCTGTACCTGACACCCGAAACCTATATCGCTATGTGCGGTTCCGGTATGCTGTCACCGGAGGGCCAGTGCAAAACCTTTGATAATGACGCCGATGGTTTTGTGCCGGGAGAGGGTGTCGGCAGTCTGCTGTTGAAACGATTAAGCGACGCCGAGTCGGATGGCGATTCCATCTATGGGGTCATCATCGGATCCGGGATCAACCAGGATGGCAAAACCAATGGGATTACCGCACCGAGTATGAACAGCCAAATTGAGCTGGAACGGGAGATATACGATCGATATGATATTCATCCCGAAAGCATCAGCTATGTTGAAATGCATGGGACGGGGACCAAACTGGGAGATCCCATTGAATTAGAGGCATTGTCGACGGCTTTTAAGGAAAGGACCGCCAGAAGAAAATTTTGTGCAATCGGTTCGGTAAAAAGCAATATCGGTCATACCTCAGCAGCGGCGGGTATGGCAAGTGTTCACAAGGTATTGTTATGTATGAAGCATCAACAATTGGTGCCGACCTTAAATTTCAAAAAACCGAACGAGCATTTTGATTTTAAAGACTCTCCGTTATACGTCAACACCGACCGTCATCCTTGGAAGACGGCCAAGGGGACACCTCGTCGGGCGGCTGTTAGTTCCTTTGGATTCAGCGGGACCAATGCCCATGTGGTGATCGAGGAATACATTGAAGGCAGAGGGCAGAGGGCAGAGGGCATAGAGAGTCGGGGCGAGGGGCGAGGGGCGAGGGGCGAGGGCATAGGGCATGGAGCAGAGAGCATAGGGCATAGGGACGGGAGTAAAGAGAGAAAGAATGATGGGCCGTATTTGATCGTTTTGTCGGCAAAGAATGAAGATCGGCTCAAGGCCTATGCCGCGTGCATTTTAGATTTTGTAGACCGTGTTTCGAAAGAAGAAAGCCGCCAAAAAGAGCGCGGACAAGTCGAAATTCGAAATTCGAAATTAAATCCGCCAGACCAAGGGCGGACAAGAATTCAAGATATTGCCTATACCCTCCAGGTGGGCCGAGACGTCATGGAAGAACGGTTGGGGATCATCGTGGGATCCATGGAAGCGCTTGGGGGGAAACTGAAAGGGTTTTTATCTGGCGAGTCTGTTGAAGGTCTTTACCGCGGTCAGGTTAAACAGAGCAAAGAGACCCTGGCTGTCTTTGCTGACGACGAAGATATGGAAAGAATAATCGATGCCTGGGTTGCCAATGGCAAATATGCAAAACTTTTATCCCTCTGGACAAAAGGTCTCCATATTGATTGGACTAAATTGTACGGAGATGAGGCCCCCCGTCGCATCAGCCTGCCCACTTACCCGTTTGCAAAAGACCGCTATTGGGTACCGGAGGGCAGAGGGCAGGGGGCAGAGGGCAGAGAGCATAGAGCGGGTGGCGGTGTCCGGATGATACACCCTTTGCTTCATGAGAACACGTCCGATTTATCCGAGCAGCGGTTCAGTTCGACGTTTACGGGTGAGGAGTTTTTCCTGTCGGATCATGTGGTAAACGGCGAGCGTGTTCTGCCCGGGGTCGTCTATCTGGAGATGGCAAGGGCGGCAGTTCAAAAAGCAGCCGATGTTTCTGAAGGCGAACATGTCGGAATCAGGCTTAAAAATGTGATCTGGGCCAGACCACTGGGAGTAAAAGACCGGTCGATGCAGCTGCATATCGGACTCTTTCCCGAAGAAAACGGAGAGATTGCCTATGAAATTTACAGCGAGCCTGAAGGTGATGATAAGGTACTATCCTTACATTGTCAGGGAAGTGCGTCACCGGGTTCGGCCCTAGAGGCGCCTATATTGGATATCGAGGCGTTAACGTCTGAGTGTGATCAAGCGATTCTTCCATCCGATAAATGTTATGAGATGTTTAAGGCCATGG
>Ga0233430_1000544_pt1 | contig 67861 bp, 41 predicted proteins | sample SI_118_April2016_2_FD_179883 | JGI IMG/M metagenome (GOLD analysis project Ga0233430, IMG submission 179883) | Seawater microbial communities from Saanich Inlet, British Columbia, Canada - SI_118_April2016_150_MG | ecosystem: Environmental > Aquatic > Marine > Inlet | place: Canada: British... | reverse complement strand
GTGCTTTCCATTGTGGCCTCCTATGAAGGTTTTGGTCGATCTCCATAGCGTAGCCATAACTTACTGTTTGTGAAAGCACTTCCCTATTTCTTCAAAGTTTTGTCAGTCAACCAGGGGGGGACACATCAAAGAGGACGTGCCGTACGAGATCGCCTGCGCCTGCAAGAACGAATCCAACTGTACGGTCTTTCTCGGCGACGGCACCTGGGTGACCACATGGAGCCAGGGCAGCCATGAGGGTCATCCGGACGAGCGCATCGTCTGCTCGCTTTCTGCGGATATGGGACGGACGTGGAGCGCGCCGGGGACGATCGTGGAGTCGGTGCCCATTGAGGAGGAACGGGCGGCGTACGGGATTCCTTTTGTGGTGCCGGAGAGCGATCGGATTTATCTGTTCTATTTTGTAACGGCCAACACCGAGGGGAAGCTGTGGGCGCGCGAGGGGAGGCTGGCGCCGGGGCAGCGGCGGTATCCGGAGCACGGGGCCGGGCGTCTGTATTTTGTGTTTTCGGATGATCGCGGTCAGAGCTGGTCTCGGCGTCGGGAGATTGTGCTGCCGCCGCGGGACGGCAATACGTTTCCGGATCGCTGGCATGCGTGGGTCAATCATCCGGCGCAGCTGATGCCGACGGGTGAGGTGATCTTTACGTTCGGCAGCCATCCGATGACCCAGATGAGTCGGCGCGCCTGGCAGCTGGGGGCGGCCGAGGTCGGGGTGGTGCGCTGTGAGAATATTCTGACGGAGCGGAATCCGGAGAAGCTGGAGTTTACGCTCTTGCCGAAAGGGCCTCGGGGGATTCGCACAGATGCGCGCAGCGCCTGGGACTGTGCGGCTCTGCAGCGTCTGATGGAGCGGTTTGACGGCGATCCGAGCGAAATGGCGCACAACTTTCAGGAGATGACGGTGATTGCGCTGGTGGATGGGCGCTGGGTGGGCGTGGGGCGCTCGTTTCTGGGGAGTCCGGCGTACACGGTGAGCGTGGATCGGGGACAGACCTGGAGTTTGGGGCAGCCGCTGCGCTACAGTCCGGGTGGAGCGCCGATCCGACATCCTATGACCATGTGCCCGATCGCGCCCACGGGGGATGGGCGCCACGTGCTGCTGTTCACCAACAACGACGGCAGTCAGCGGGGGGCGGCGCACGTTTGGGACGGGGATGGGCGCACGCGCAATCCGCAGTGGTTTGCGGTGGGGCGCGCGATTGAGGGGGAGGAAGGGAATGGGGGACTGGTGCTCGGGGAGCCGCGGGTGCTGGTGGATGTGGACGATTCGGGGGAGGTCAATTTGAAGACCGGGATCAGCATGCCCCAATTTTTTGCGCGGGACGGCCGTTTTTTTGTGGCCTACAACGTCAACAAGGAGCACATCCTGCTGGACGAAATCCCCGCCGGCGTGCTGGATGAAATGACGCCGGAGCTGGGTTGATATCAGATTGCCGAATAGAGGCCCTCAATGGGCTATTTGCGGAAATCCCTCTTGGTTTGACGGGTGGCACTATACCCGCTCTTTAGTTGACAAAATTTGACAACTTTTACATGTTTCATTTAAGATAAAATTATCCAATTATCTTTTTTATGAAAAAAGGGGACGGATCCGTGCACTTGCCTGTTCGCGTTTGCGATTTCAACTCTCTTTCTTTGAAAAGAGGTCGCCCATGCCCTCCTGGTCAGCTTATCGCCGTTTCTCCATAGGCACATTTTTCTTTTTTTGCCTCGGTTTACCTTTTACCGATGCCGGGGTTGCCCAGCCCATTTTCGAGGACGTGACCCAGAAGACCCTGGTCCCTTCTGGAGCGCAGCTGATTAGCTCCAACAGCCCCGCTTTCGGGGATTACGACAACGACGGTTGGCCGGATCTGTTTATGCCGCTCTTGCTGCTGCACAACGACGGCAATGGCCGCTTCGCCGACGCCCTGGGAGCAATCCAGGCGGAGATTTCCCCGCAGACCAAGGGGGGTGGCTCGATCTTTGGGGACTACGACAACGACGGCGATCTGGATCTCTATATGACAGTCGGCCGCTTCACCCCCGGGGCCGACCGGGATGTGCTGTTGCGCAACGATCGGGGCACTTTCCGCGACGTGGGGCTGGCTGCGGGACTGGACCAGGAGCTAGCCGCAGACAATGCCATCTGGCTGGATTACGACCGCGACGGTCACCTGGATCTCTACGTGGCCAATCTGTATTTTGGGGGCAGGAACAAACTCCACCGCAACCAGGGGGACGGCACTTTCGCCGATGTCACGGCAGCCGCCGGACTGGATGTAGAGATGGGTCCAGGCGGCGGCAGCAATGGCGGATTAGCGGCCGGGGACTTCGATAACGACGGCTGGCCGGATCTCTATGTGGGGGTCTACCAGGCGCCCAACAGACTTTTTCTGCAGGATGGGGACGGCGCATTTGTAGAAGCCACGCCCGGAGATATCGCCGATGTGGGAGAATCTTTTGCAGTAGCGGCCGGGGACATCGACAACGACGGCGATCTGGACCTCTTCCAGGCCTCTGGCGGAGGAGGCAATGAGGGTTTCCGCAGCCTGATGTTTTTGAACTTGGGTGACGGCGAGTTCCTCGACGTGACCGAGGGAGTGGGCCTGAACGAATTGGCGGAAACATCCGTGCTTACCGCCAGCCTGGGGGATCTGGACAACGACGGAGACCTGGATCTGCTGACGGGGCAACCTCATTTCCTCTTCTTAAACAGAGGCGACGGCGCGTTCGAGGACCACACCGACCGGTCGGGTATGCCCCAGGAGGCTATCGGAGGTGCGTTGGGGGATTACGATCTGGATGGCTTTCTGGATCTTGTAGATGGGTTTGGGGTGGCGTTTTCAGGCGCGACGCTGTACCGCAACAAAGGCAACGACTATCACTGGCTGCGGGTGGAACTGGTGGGTATAGAGAGCAACCGCAACGGCATCGGTGCCCGGCTTATGGCTACGGTCGGGGATCTTCAGCAGATGAGGGAGTTGCTGGGCGGATGGGGTTTTGCCCAGGACGAGTTGGTGGTGCATTTCGGGCTGGCAGAGAACCGCCAGGTAGACAGGCTGGAAATCCACTGGCCCTCGGGCCAGGTAGATGTGCTGGAGGAGATACCGGCCGACCAGAAGATCCGCGTCTTTGAGGGACAGGGTCTCTACCACAAGGTGGAGGCGACCCGGTGGGAGGCCATCAATCTGCCAGAAGCGGCGGTAGTAGGCGCGGCGTTCGACCTGGACCTGGAGGTGCAGCCGGTGCCCTTTGCGCCCGAAGCCCAGATTATCCGTGTGTTTGCCGATCTGAGTGCTTTCGGCGGGTCCCAAGAAGAACCTTTGAGGGTACAGGACGATGGTACCTATGGCCTGCATCAGCGCCTGGAAGTCGTCGGCCCCAACGGTCTGAAAACCTTATCTGTATTCATCGAGCAGAGCACTTTTACAGGGCCGCACTGGGCGCGACTGGAACGGACTTTGATGGCGTTTCCCAGGGATGAGGGGATCTTCGGCACCGGACCAGCCGACCCCTGGCAGTTGGGCCTGGATGAGGGAGGCGCACCTGAGGTGGAACTCTACCAGGGCTCCGAGGCCGTGGCCCTGGACAGTCCGGTAGAGGCTGTCCTGCGGCCTGGACAGCCCGTGTCAATCTTCGGCTATCAGGCGCTGCGCTTCCGTTTTCATCCCGGGGAGGCCCGTCAATTGCCGCGTCCCAACGACGCAGACGTCAGCGATATCCTCTACGTCTCCCAGGTCTGGGATGATACCGAATCCTACGGCCGGAGTGAAATTTTTGGGATACGGGCCGATGGCACCCGACCTGTCAATCTGAGCGACGATCCCTGGGAAGAAAGCCTGGTCGACGGCGATGGTCCGGCCTGGTCGCCCGACGGCCGGCGCATCGCCTTTGCGTCTCACCGGGGCGAAGCGGTAGATATCTATGTGATGGATGTCGACGGGGCTAATCCGGTCAACCTGACCCGCCATCCCGCCTTCGACAGCAGCCCGTCGTGGTCGCCCGACGGCCTTCGCATCGCTTTTACCTCAGACCGGGACTTGCCGGAGCCTTTTAGCGGCGACCCTGACAACCCTTCTCTTTTTGGTTCCGCAGGCAGGGTGCTCACGGATGCCGATATTTACGTGATGGATGCCGACGGCTCCAATGTAGTCCGCCTGACCGACGCACCCGGATTGGACCAGTTCTCGGCCTGGTCACCTGACGGTGCCCGGATCGCCTTTACCTCCAGCCGGAACAGGAATTCGGAGACAGGGGAACCGGACCTGGATATCTACGTGATGGATGCCGACGGCTCCAATGTAGTCCGCCTGACCGACACGCCCGGAAGAGATGGATTCCCAGCCTGGTCGCCCGCCGGCGATAAAATCGCCTTCTGGTCTGAGCGGGACGGCGGCAATTGCGAGATTTACGTGATGGATGCCGACGGCTCCAATCCGGTCAATCTGACCCATCATCCCAGCTGCGATCTGACTCCGTCCTGGTCGCCCGACGGTAAGCGCATCGCCTTCAGTTCCTGGCGGGCCGGCTTACAGATCTTCGCGATGGATGCCGATGGCTCCAATCCGATACAGCTCACCGAAGGACCGAGGGCCGGGTGGCCGGCCTGGTCACCAGTGGCCGGATCAACCCATATGCACTTTGCCGTTGCGATCAACGGTGGCCGCATTATCCGGCTGGTCGTCCGGGACCTGGCCGATATCGGCGTGGACCTGGAGCGCCGGGAATGGCAGGAAGTGACGATCCCCCTGGCGGACTTCCGGCTCGAGAAGCCGATCGAAGAGGTCCGTTTTCTGAGCAATTTAGCGGGCACGGCCTATCTAGACGATATCCAGCTGATAGCGGTACCGCCCTCGTCGACGACCGCCGTGCTGGAAGAGCATACGGTCGTATCCCCTCAATCCTTCGCCCTCACCCAGAATTATCCCAACCCGTTTAACAGCAACACACTGATCGGCTTCAACCTACCTCGGAGTCAAGATGTCGAGCTCACCGTCTACAATCTGACCGGCCAAGAAGTGGTCAGTCTCGTCAACGGATATCGCCAAGCCGGCTCCTATGCCATACATTGGGGCGGTCGCGATGAGACTGGCCGGGCACTGGCCTCCGGCGTGTACCTGTATCGCCTCCAAGCGGGCACGCGTGTGGAAACGCGCAAACTCTTGCTCTTGAGATAAGCGTCCTTCTGGGCGCTCATCTTACTGGATGAGATTCCTGCCGGTGTGCTGGATGAAATGACGCCGGAGATCGACGGAAAGCAGGTGACGAGTGGCGATTGACAAGGATGCATTTCGGCGCGCTTCTCGGGAGAAACCGACCTTTTCGATCGCGCAGGGGGCGGCGGCGCTGGCGCGGCACGGTCTCGGGTCTCTGCGGGGGTGGTGCGAGGTGGGGGCCAATCCGACCAACTGTCTCTACCGGGCGGAGTGTTCCGACGCGAAGGTGTATTTCGTGAAGATCCAGTTTCGCAAGGCGTTTTCTCTGGAGGTGCAGTGCAGGGTGACCGAATTGCTGCGGGAGAGGACCGAGCTGCCGGTGTCCGAGCTCTGTGTGTTTGGGGGAGAGGAGTGGACGTTCGGGCATCCGTATCTGATCTCCAGCGAGCTTCCGGGCGCTTCGGGGCGGGTGTTTTTTGAGGAGACGGACGATGAGAAGCGCCTGCGGATGTTGCGCGAGTTCGGCGCGGCGGTCGCCGTCATCCACCGGCAGCAGCTGGAAGAGGGGGGATTGCCGACGAGAGATCTGCGCTCCTGGCGGGAGACGGTCCGGGAGAAACTGCTCGACAATCGGCCGCTGGTTTCACTGCTGCCTGTGGAATGTCGGGGGAAGTTGGATGGGATTGCGGAACGGCTCGAGCGGATCGATGCGGAACCGGAGGATACGTCCCGGGGACTACTCTGGGGGGATGCGACACTCCACAATCTGCTGGTCGATGGAGAGGGGCATATCACCGGCGTGGTCGACTTTGAGAACGGCGCAGTCGGGGATCTGCTGGTCGATCAGCTGCACGTGAGTGGCGACTTCCGGGTCCGATCGCCGCGGGAGATCTACGGGCGGGAGGAATACCCGGAGGCGTTCTGGGATGGGTATCTGGAGGCGGGTGGGATTAGGGTGGAGCCGGGGGAGAGATATCTGAAGATCAGAGCGGTCGCTCAGAATGCGGGGAGTATCTGCTGGTTCTGGGAGGCGCTCGGCCTCCTGCATCCGCGCACGCCGGACTGGTTGGACGAGCTGGAAGTGGCCTTGAAAGGACTCGAGTAGGATTGAGGGAAAAAATGAAATACTACTTTCGCGAAAATGTGCGGCGATACGAAGAGATGACCCGGATGGGTCTCGAAGATTGGGCGGAATTTAGATACGGGGATGTGGATCACCATGACTTCTCATCTCGGGAATTTCTGGAGGTGGCCCTGCCGAAACTCCGGTTTGGGACACCGAATCCGACGGCGCTGGAACTGGGGACCGGTGTGGGACCAGGGGCGCTGTTTCTCGCCGAGCGAGGGTATCGGGTAACCGGTTACGATTTGATACCCGAGGCTATCGATGCGGCCAGGGAGATTGCAGCGGCCCGGGGTTTTTCCATACGGTATGAGGTGATGGATGTAACCCGGATTCCGCACGACGGGGAACAGTTCGATTTGATCGTCGATAGCTATTGTATCAATCACATCGTGTTTGCCGAAGAGCGGCGGGCGGTCTTCGAGAGCATCAAGGCGAGGCTGAAGCCGGATGGGTATTATCTGGTGAGTTCGGCGATGTATGTCCCTTCGCGCCATACACCCGAGAAAAAGGTCGTCGATATCGCGACCGGGAAAACGTATGATGTCTATGATGGCGACTGTCTGTACGAGCCGGAGACGGATTACTACTACGAACCGCTCGAAAACTTCCCTTCGGAGCGGGAACGGACCGAGCATTGCGAGGATACGTTTGTCGTCAACGGGAAGATCTACATTCCCAAGAGATGTTATCGGGACGGGGAACGGCTACAGGCCGAGTTGGGGATTTATGGATTCGACGTCATCTCTCAAAACGGTGAGGAAGATGAGAACTCGATCTGTGTCCATAAAGGGAGCAAAACGGACTAGGCCATATATGAGATGCAGAAAAGACCCCCTGCTGAGCTGCCAATCCAGCGGGGGGTCTCTGTGTTATGAGACAGTTTTGGAGTCATTATTTTTCAGGAAGACGTAGGGTTATTGAGGGTTTTTGCATCTTTATATACAAACCCCACAATAAAGCGTTGAAAGCTATTTTCTATGAAATCAGACTCGGAATTAGTACATGCCGCAGTTGCTGGCGATGCGGCTGCCTTTGGTGAATTGACGGTCAAATACCGCACCGCAATCCTGGCGCTCGCCTATCGATGGACTCACAACGTCGGTGATGCACAGGATTTAACGCAGGAAACTTTTATCCAGGCGTTTCTGAAGCTGAGTCAGTTGAAGGAATCTGCGAGCTTTGCAATTTGGCTCAGGGCGATCTCGCAAAACCTTTGTCTCGCCTTTCTCAGGTCAGGTAGGAGACAGGTATCGTCGGCAGATGAACTTGCTGACTTTCCATCGGACTCGGGTTGGCGGCCCGACCGGGTCGTTGAGACCGAAGAAGCCAGGCGTACGGCGGTGGATCTCTTGGATATGCTGAGCGATCGATCCGCTGTAGCTGCTCGCTTGTACTACGTCGATGGATTCTCACAAAAGGAAGTTTCCGACCTTCTGGATGTCTCGTTGAGCACGGTTGAGGGCAGATTACAGCGAGCGAGAGACCGTTTGCGCGATGCCGTCGGATCTCCTGTTCGCGAGAGTCGAATGAAGCAGGCTATTCTCAGACTCACTACCTTCCAAGAAGGAGGCGTTGCCATGGATGCGATTCGCGTCGAAATAGGTATGGAACTCGTTCCGTTTGTCCACAGCGATGATCAGAACCTGATGACGGCCATCGGCGATCTGCGAAAGAGCCTCGAAGAGAATGACCAAATCGTCTTGCCGCCCGTCAGAGTGCGCGACAATGTCGAGCTTCCCTTGCTCGGTTTCACCATTCTCTTTCACGAAGCCAGTATTATTACGGAAGAGGCTGACGATAGGTCTGGAGCCGTCTGTTTTCTGACTGACCGACTGCGTTCCACCGTGCTCGAAAATCGCGCTGAATTTGGACGATGAGGATGTGATCGTGGCTGCACTCGACCCAGCCTCTCCCACATCGGGGTGGATCTGTTCGCGTTCCGGTAGGGGGGGCTCTGTCTTGTCTTTAGGGGTGGTACACAGGGCTGTTGAAAAAAAATCAGCCGGTCAGTCTGGGCTCGGTTTCCCTGGCGGAGCGCAGGGCATCATGGGCTGTTGCGAAATCCCAGCTGTTCAGCGCTTGCTCGATCATCTGAAACTCTTCGCCCAGCGCCCCGCGTAAAAGGTCCGCCGCCTTTTCGAAGGCATCTATCACGCTGCTGTCGTTTTTCTCCAGCAGCGCATCGAGGTGCGCTACTGTCTTTTGTGCTTGATCCCAGTCCGTCTCCGATTCTGCAATGGGTGCCTGTGTTTTCAAGGGGGCAGATAGAGCGGCGCCGATGGACTCGACGGCGCGGTCGAGTTCGGTGCCGAGAGAGAGCAGGAGCGCTTCGATATCGGCATCTCCGCCATTTTTGCGCAATGCTGTTTCCATTTTCTCTGCCTGCACTTGTAAGTCGATTGCCCCGAGCGTAGAGGCGACGCCTTTGAGCGAATGCGCCGTTCGTTCCGCCACATCGATTCCTCCAGCATCCAGCTGGGCACGGATATCGGCAACGGCCTGGCTCTCCGGGCCTTCGACGAATTTGCGCAGGAGTTGCTCGTAGAGCGGCCGCTTGCCGAGCAGGCGGCGCAGGCCAGCCTCGACGTCTATACCGGGGATTTGCAGGGCCGGAGCGTCGGTCCCATCGGTGCGGGGAGGGATGGCCTCCTTAGGCCGACCTTCGCCCCGATCGCTTTTCGCGGGAATCCACTGTAAAAGGGCGGTAAAGAGTCTTTCGGGATCGATCGGTTTGGCTATGTGATCGTTCATGCCGGCTTCGAGGCACAGTTCGCGATCGCCCTGCATGGCGTTGGCTGTCATCGCCAGAATCGGCAACTCGGCAAAGCGCCTGTCCTTGCGGATCTCGCGCGTGGCGGCGACCCCGTCCATAACGGGCATCTGCATATCCATGAGCACAGTGTCGTAGGGTTTTTCGCCGACCATCCGCACTGCCTCACTGCCGTTTTCGGCCAGGTCGACGGCAAAGCCTCCTTCTTTGAGCAGTTCGATCGCCACCTGCTGGTTGAGGTCGTTATCTTCGACCAACAAGATCTGCGCATCCTTGATGTGATTCAGATTGGATACCCAGAAGGTTTCCGCATCGGTCGGTTCTGCGGCTGCCTCTCCACCGAGTACTTTCATGACTGCATCGTGGAGATGCGAGGGGTTTACGGGCTTGGCCAGCGCAATCGATATACCCGCATTTTCCGCCTCTTTGATTATTTCTTCACGGCCATAGGCGGTTACCATGATCTGCTGCGGCTGCCGCGTCAGCTCCAGCGCCGCTATTTGCCGTCCCGTCTCGATACCATCGATGCCCTCCAGGCGCCAATCGAGAAAAACGATTTCGTAGGGATCGCCATTTGCATTCGCATTTGCCGCCGAAATAGTGGGAAGGGCCTCTTCTCCAGAGGAGACTTCATCGACTCGGAAGGTCATATTGCGGAGCATACTGCCCAGAATTTCGCGGGCGTGCTCGTTGTCGTCGACGACCAGCATTCGACGATTGCGCAGATCCGGATCGGGCAAAGGGATGACCTGGCTCTCGCCGGTGCGAGCTTTTTCGAGACGCGCTGTAAACCAGAAGGTGCTGCCCTGGCCCAGAATGGTATCGGCGCCGATCTCACCTCCCATCAACTCGGTTAACTTCTTGGAGATCACCAGACCCAGGCCAGTGCCTCCATACTGGCGGGTAGTCGAGGCGTCGGCCTGATGAAAGGCCTGGAAGAGTTTGTCCTTTTGTTCGGGGGTCATGCCGATGCCGGTATCGGATACCTCGAAGCGCACCAGGATGTCGCTGGCTGCCTCGTCGATTTTCTGAGCCCGGATGAGGATCTCACCTGTTTTGGTGAATTTGACGGCGTTGTTGGCGAAGTTGATGAGGATCTGGCCAATGCGCAACGGGTCACCGCACAGCTGGGCGGGCAGGTCGGGGTCGATGTCGAAGATGAGTTCAAGTCCTTTGTCGGTGACCTTATCACCGACGAGGTTGGCGACATTGTCGAGCACATCGTCGAGTTTGAAGTCCATGGTTTCGATACTGAGCTTGCCGGCATCGATCTTCGAAAAATCGAGAATATCGTTGATGATGCCCAGCAGGTGTTGTCCCGAACCGTGGATTTTTTGGACGTAGTCGCGCTGTTTGGGATCGAGGTCGGTTCGCAGTGCGAGATGGGCCATGCCGATGATGGCATTCATCGGGGTGCGGATCTCGTGCGACATATTGGCGAGGAAATCCGCTTTGGTCTGGGCGGTAGCCTCAGCTGCCTCGCGGGCTCTGTGCGCCTCCTCCTGGTTTGCGTCGATCGACTGCGTCATCTGACGAAACGTCTTGAGAATGAGGAATGTCAGGGCTATGCCGATGAGGAGGGCAAAGCTGGCGACGGTAGAGACCAGCCAGATGTTGCGATTTTGGGCGCTGACTATTTGTGGACCGAGCGTGTCCTGGACCCCTTTGATGTCGAGTTTGACATCCTCGACATGAGTGGCGATCGCAGGGCCGAGTCGGTCGAGCGTGCCCGTGATGAGCTCGTTGCGATTGAAGATGATTTCGACGAGTCTGATGAAGGTCTTTTCGTAGTCGTCGAAATAATCGACGACGGTGGCGAGCATTTGGCGGCGATGGGGGTTCTGCAATTCCTTCTCGAGAATATCGAGTCGCTCTCGCACGTTGATGAATTCGCTGTGCACGCGATCGACGGAGCGCTGGTCGTTGTTGACCAGAAACTTGGAAACGTAGAGCCTGACTAAGAGCAGATGCTTCATGGCCAGACCCGCATTAAAGGCGGCGGCCATATCGCGGTTTTCCTCTGCCGAGGTCATGATAGCGGTGAGCGTGCTCTCCATATAGGGGCCCTTGACATCGAGGACCTTAAACACGGCGTCGTTGCGTTGATCGCGATAGATGATGACCTGGTCGAAAGCCTTTATGTAATCTTTTAGATCGGTCTGGACAGAATCGATCTGAGCGGCGCGCTCGGGTTTTTGAATCTCGAGTTGTGCCTCTGCAAGGAAGCCGGACATCCGGCGGTAGTAATCGGCGTATTCCTGCAGATCCTTATAGCTGCCGGTGATGATAAAGTCCTTTACGTTCATGCGGACCATCAGCATATTGGCCTGCAGACGACCGGCCAGATTGGCGTCGCGTGCCATTTCGCGATAGCTGATGAATCCATCCGCCGTGCTATCTATCACCATGAAGCTGATGGCCGATACCAAGGCGAGGAGAAAGAGAATGCTCAGGAAGCCAAAGAGAATTTTCCGACTAACGGATAAATTTTGGAACATCAATCTGCCTCGGAGAGAAGAGTCAGTTTATAATCGATACGATATAAGTTAAGTAAACGACCTCAATGCACGATATCAAAATATTTACAAAGAGGAGGATCGGAGATGAATAACGTGCGCGTTTGGGAAGAAGTGGAGCTGGTATTCGAAACCGAGGGAGATTGGGGCAATCCGTATGTCGAGGTGGAGGTCTGGGTCGATCTGGAAGGGCCGGGTTTTGCGAAGAGACTTTATGGGTTCTGGGATGGTGGGGAGATTTTTAAGGTGCGACTGACGGCGATGGTGCCGGGAGAGTGGAAGTGGGTGAGCGGGGCGAATGTGGAGGACGGTGGGTTGGTGGGGAAAAGGGGCGGATTCATTGCTGAAGCGTGGGAGGAAGAGGAACTGGAGGAGAATCCGAATCGGCGGGGGACAGTGCGGGCTACGGCGGATGGGAGGGGGTTGGAGTATGCGGACGGCACGCCGCTTTTTTTGCTGGGTGATACCTGGTGGTCGGTGCCGACTTTTCGCTATCCGTGGTTTGACGACGACGAGGTGAGGCCGGTGGGGCCGGAGATGGGGTTCAAGGATATGATCCGGTATCGCAAGGAGCAGGGATTCAACTCCATTGCGATTCTGGCGGCGCTGCCCAACTGGGCGAACGACGGGGAGAAGTCCCAGCTGGAGACGGAAGAAGGGATCGGCATTCGTTCCGCCTGGGGAGATCCGCGCACCGGGAGTGCCAAAGACATGCACAACAGTGGAGGGCGGCCGTTCGAGTTTCCGGGAAAGATTCCGGGGTTCGAGAATGTCTTTCCCGATGTCGATCGAATCAATCCGGCCTATTTCCGGGAGTTCGATCTGAAGATGTCCCATATGGCGGAGCAGGGGTTTGTGCCGTTTCTGGAGGCGGCGCGGCGGGACTGCACGCAGGCGTGGCAGGAGTACTACGAGTGGCCGGGGTCGTACACGCGCTACGTCCGCTACGTCTGGTCCCGGTATCAGGCGCGCAACGTGGTGTTCAGTCCGATCCATTTTGACTGGAAGATGTTTGCCGCTCATCCGCGCGATTTCAATGCGGTGGGGAACGCGCTGATGCGGGAGTACGGAATGCCTCCCTTTGGGCAGCTGGTGTCTGCCAACTCCAATCCGTCGAGCCTGTCTCATTTTGGTGGGGAAGACGAGGCTCCGTGGATCGGCCTGCACCAGACGGGGAATCGGCGGGAACACGAATTTTACTGGTATCTGACCGAGATCTTTCACGCCGATCCGCCGAAACCGGCGTTGAATGGGGAGCCGTACTATTCGGGGTTGAAGCTGGGTGATCAGGTGGGGGCGGAGGGGAATACGGTGCGGGATGACCGGTACGTGCGCTCGGGGATGTACGGGAGCTTTCTGTCGGGTGGATTCGCCGGGCACATCTACGGAGTGCAGGGGTTATGGGGAGGGGATGTGGAAGAAGGGGCGGGGGTGATGCAGTGGGACGCGTTGGAGTGGAGCAGTGCCGGGTATGTGAAGCACTTGAAGACGTTCGCTTTTTGCGAGGGGACGCGCTTCAGGGAATTGGTGCCCAACGCCGAGCTGGTTTGTCCGAATAAGACGGGACCGGGGAAGGGATACGAGGGATGGGCGTTCTGTGCGCGGAGTTCGGAGCGGGATCTCTTTCTGCTCTATTTTGAGAAGGGGTGTCCGCAGGCGACTGTGCGCGGAGCGCTGCACGACGCAGTGTATGAAGCGACGTGGTTCGATGTGCGGAAGGGGGTGTGGATCGAGGCAGGGGAGGTGAAGGCGGATGAGATGGAGTGTGTACATTTGCCGGGGTTTCCGGATGGAGAGGATTGGGGGTTGAGATTGATGCTGAAGGGATAGATAAAGGTAAACGATGCCGGTCGATGTACCCGGCAATTGTGCAATCATCGTTATTGCTGCAGTAGATTGTGCCGGAGAGAGGAGAAGGTCATGCCATTTGCGAAGAATCAGGACATCGAGATTTACTATGAGGTGGCAGGGCAAGGACCAGCCCTCATCCTCGCGTACGGACTTACCGGAGACGTCACATTGTGGAATGAAACGGGTTATGTCGACCGGTTAAAGGAGGACTTTACGGTAATTGCGTTCGACGCCCGGGGCCATGGAAAGAGCGACAAACCGTATGAAGCCGCAGCGTACGACTACGAGCTGATGGCCGGCGATGCAATAGCGGTTTTGGACGCGCTGGGCATAGATAAGGCACATTACTGGGGTTACTCGATGGGGGGGTGTATCGGCTTTGTAGTCGCCAAGAACTTTTCCGATCGACTCATTTCTCTCATTCTCGGCGGTGCCACGCCGTTTGGTATACCCGGTTCAGCAGAACCCAATCCGGTGGCAGAGCTGTGGAGGCTGGGGGTACAGGAGGGAGCGGGAGCAGTCGTAGAGAGGATAAGGGAATTGCAGGGATCGGTCAGTCCCCAGTATGAGAACTGTTTGCATCGCTTAGACTATCGGGCGATGGTCGCCTATGCGCAAAACCGCAGACCCAGCCTGGAAGAGGATGCAGCCCAAATCCAGGTGCCGTGTCTTTTCTATGCCGGCGACGCGGATGAATACGCGCACCAATATGTTCGGGAAGCCGTTCACAAACTGCCGAATGCCCGTTTCTTCTCTCTTCTCGGGTACAACCATCTCGAAGCAAGCGATGCTGCGGAATTGCTCGTCCCTCAAGTGCTATCATTTATAGCAGACTTGTAGGAATCCGAGGAATGGCGGAGATATTCAAAAAAAAGTGCCGGAGGCAGCCGAATCCCACTGCCCCCGGCAACCGCCAGCCCGTCGCGTAGCGGGGTCGCGCTAACGTGTCAAGGTCCGGCGATCGATCTATTTACAGGTGGCCCGGAGACCGCTGACTCTCACGGCCTCCGGGAGTTGCCAGCCCGTCGCGTAGTGGAGTCGCACTACGTGTCAAGGTCCGGCAACCGGCTCCACCAATTATCCTATTTTTTTGCCTGCAGATGTTTTTCCAGCAATCTGTCCAGCCAGCGCTTCGCCTGTTCATTTTCTTCGCGCAGATGCGCTTCGGCGATGATTTCCAGCGGCACGTATGCGCTCATGTCGTCTTCGCCCCAGCCCCCCTGTAAGAGGACGGCTATGCGGCGGCGGGTGCGCATGCTGCGGTCGAGCAGGAGGGGCGCCACCAGCGGCAGGAACTCGTCCCGTTTGCGCTCGAAGCTCACTTCGACTTCCATCAGGCTGAGCGCGGCCAGCCGGCGCACCCGGCGGTTGGGATCGGAGAGGGATTTTTTCAGCAGCTCGATCACTGTCTCTCTGTGATCGGGGAGGGCGTATTCCATCATCTCCGTGGCCATGCGGCGCGTCTGCCAGTGCGGCATTTCCAGCGCTTTGATAAACCCCTCTATGCCCGGAACGGCGATTTTGCGGAGTTCCTTTTCTACCGCCTGCCAGTGTTTCCAACTGATCCTTCCCTGCGGATAGCAGTTAAGTAGATCGAACACGCGCTCGGCGAAAGCTTCTTTTGGCGCCTCTCCTTTTAAGACTTCTTCGACCATGCCCAGCATGTCCTCTTTTAGGCGCTTGCGCGCTTCGTGCAGCCTGCGCTTAACCGTGCCCAGCGGCACTTCGAGCATCGCCGCGACCTCTTCCTGCGAATAGCCGCCGATGTAGTAGAGCGTCACTGTTTCGCGCTGGGTGTGCGGCAGGCGGCCAATCGCCTGCATCACCTGTTCGCGCAACTCTGTCGCTTCCAGTGTACCCAGCGGATCCGGCCTCTGGTCCTGTGGCTCATCCAGATCGTCCAGCTCCACGTGGCGGCTTTCGCGCCGCAACAGGTCGATGCTCCGATGGATGGCGATTGAGCGCAGCCAGGGCCCCAGACGGGTTGGGTCCTTGAGATTTTTCAGCCGCTCAAAGGCTTCGACAAAGGTGGCCTGCGCCACATCTTCGGCGTCGTGAAAGCGACGGAGGCGCGCCAGCGCCACGGCGAAGACCGCCTCTTTGTAGCGCTCGATAATCGGCGCGAAGGCGGCTGGACCACTTTTTTTGGCCTCGGTTACGAGGGTAGCATCGTCGATCGGAATCCTCTCCTCTTGCAGCATCTATACAGCAGTCGAACGAGCGGACAAAAAAGTTCGCCCATTGCGCAATTTTTTTCAAATCGGCATTTTTCCGCCCGATGAGTGCTCGATCTATTGTACTGAATTCAGCATCGTCCATGAAGCGTTTTTTACAGGGCTCCAGATTTTTAAACAGAAAGGATCTGCGTTATGAGTGCATTCACTGGAATGAATCTGGGTTTGGGAGCGCTGCCGCTGCTGTCCACTGCGCGGACCCGCTCCATCTGCGCGGAGAACCCGACCGGGGAGAAGGGGAAGGGGGGGATGGCGATACCGAATGCGGAGGATCCGGATCTGCCGCATTCCCGCGCCGCCGAGGATCTGGGGCAGGGGTGGAAGGTGCGGCCGTTTTTGAAGCCGAAGGCGGGGGAGACGGTCACGTTGATGGATGTGGACGGGCCGGGGGTGATCCAGCATATCTGGATGGCGACCGAGGGAGACTGGCGGGGGAATGGGAGAGCCTGCATTCTGCGCTTCTACTGGGACGGGGAGGAGGAGCCATCGGTGGAGGTGCCGATGACCGATTTTTTCGCCGTGGGGCACGAGCTCTATGCCCCGGTCAACTCGCTGGCGGTCATCGTCAATCCGACGTCGGCGCTCAACTGTTTCTGGTCGATGCCCTTCCGCCGGCACGCGCGGGTGACCTTCACCAACGAGTCGGATGAGGATCTGACGCTGCTGGCCTTCCAGATCACCTACGCCGAAACCGAGGTGGCCGAGAACGCGGGGTATTTCCACGCCCAGTGGCGCCGGGCGGTGACGGACAGGAGTAATCCGGACTACACGATTGTGGACGGGGTGCGCGGACAGGGGTGCTACGCCGGCACGTTTCTGGCGTGGACTCAGCTGTCGGACGGCTGGTGTGGGGAGGGGGAGATCAAGTTTTTCATGGATGGGGACGGCGAATTTCCGACTATATGCGGCACGGGGACCGAGGACTACTTTTGCGGTAGTTACGGCTTTCCCGAGGTCTATTCGACGGCGTATGTGGGGACCACACTCAAGCATCCGGGGGATAACGGGCCTCCCAAGTGGAGTTTGTATCGCTGGCACATCCAGGATCCGATCTACTTCCAGGAGGATCTGCGGGTGACTATTCAGGCGCTGGGCTGGTGGCCGAACAGGAAGTACCAGCCGCTCGCCGAGGATATCGCCTCGGTGGCCTACTGGTATCAGCAGGAGCCGCACGGCTCGTTTCCCGAATTTCCTCCTCTGGAGGAAAGGTGGCCGAGGTGACTGCCATGTCTGCGAATTCGGTTTTGAGCGTACTGGAGGCCGGGGTCGGGGGAGGGATGGTGGAGCGGGATCTGATGGCGCAGGGTCGGGTTGCCTTCGAGCGCTGGCGTGCGGAATACGAGGCAGTCGAGACAGTGGCGCAGCTGGCGGAGCGCCAGAAGAGAATGCGCCAGTTTTTTCTCGAGAAGCTGGGAGGGCTTCCACGGCGCACGCCGCTCAATGCGCGCGTCGTCGGGCGGCTGAAGCGGCGCGATTTTTGTATCGAGAAGGTGATTTTCGAGAGCCAGCCGCGCCACTACGTGACCGCCAACCTCTATCTGCCAGCAACACCGGGGCCGCATCCGGCGGTGCTGGTCTGCTGCGGCCACAACGACGAGGGGAAGGCGGCGGTGCCCCACCAGCGGCTTTCCATTCTGCTGGCTCGGAATGGGATCGCAGCCCTCTGTTATGATCCGATCTGCCAGGGAGAGCGATATCAATATCTCGTCGAAGAGGGGACCCGGCGGTACTGGCCGACCTACGAGCATACGCTGCTGGGAACCGGCTGCATTCTGCTGGGATCCAACACGGCCCGGTATCGGATCTTCGATGGCATGCGGGCGCTGGATTATTTGCAGAGTCGCGAGGATATCGACGGCGAGCGGCTGGGCGTCACCGGATATTCGGGCGGCGGCAATATGTCCAGCTATCTGGTGGCGCTGGATGAGCGCATTCGGTGCGCCGCGCCGTGCTGCTGGCTGGCCACGCTGGAGCGGACGCTCGAGGAACTCGGGCCGCAGGACGCGGAGCAGAATATCCACGGTCAGGTCGATTTCGGCATGGACCAAGCCGACTATTTGCTGATGCGGGCGCCGGTGCCGGTGCTGATCTGCGCGGCGACGCGCGACTTCTTTCCGATCGACGGGGTGTGGACGGTCTTTCGCCAGGCGAAGCGGATGTACGCGCGGCTGGGGTTTGCCGAACGGGTCGACCTGGTCGAGGACGACGTGGAGCACGATTTTTCCAGCATTCTGCGGGTGGCGGCGGTGCGCTGGATGCGGCGCTGGTTGATGGGGGTGGACGACGCCATAGCTGAGAGGGATGCACCTGTATGTACGGAAGAGGAGCTGAAGTGCGCTCCGGACGGGCAGGTGACGCTGATTCCAGGGGCGCGCAGCGGCTTCGATTTGAACGTGGTCTGGAATCGGCGCCTGGCACGACAGCGACGCGCGTTCTGGGAGGGGGCGACTCCGGGGGAGAAGAGGAAGGCGGTCCGGGAGATCGTCGGCGTGCCGGTTTTGCGCGCACTACCAGAGGGAAAGCTGGAGCGGGTGGATGTGGTCGAGCGGAAGGGATATCGGATCGAGAAGATGCTCGTCCACGTCGATGGGAAGATTAAGCTCCCGGCGTTGATGTTTGCGCCGTCGCGCTTCGATGGGGAGGCGTATCTGTACGTGCATGGAAAAGGGAAGAGCGTGGAGGCGCGGGGGGAGATCGCGCGGCTGGTGCGGCAGGGGAACCGGGTGCTAGCGGTAGATGTGCGGGGGTGTGGAGAGCTGGCCCCGAAGGAACTGTGGAGGAGCGGCTTCCTGGCCTATCTGCTCGGCCTTTCGCATACGGGGATGCGGACGACGGATATTCTGATGGCGGCCCGACTGCTGGGAGGATATCGTCGGAGAAAGGGGCGGAGTGCGGTCCACCTGATCGGCGTGGGGGATGCAGGGCCGGCGGCGCTGCACGCGACAGCGCTGGAACCGCGACTTTTCGCCTCGCTGACTTTGCGGCGCAGCCTGGTCTCGTGGGACAGCCTGGTGCGCGGGCCGGAGGAGCTGGATTTTGCCGTCCACGCGGTGCACGGAGCGCTGCGGACGTACGATCTGGCGGATTTGCTGGGGTTGCTGCCGGCGAGCAGGGTGACGGTCGAGGATCCGGTGATGGCGACTACCGGGCGGAGGCCGGATGGGAGGTGAATTAAAGGGGCACCTGCCACAGCTCGACCTGTCGGAACGTGCCGGATCGGAGATCTCAACTGATCATTTTTTTCTGATCAATCATACTTCTGGGTACGCCGTCGTATCTCTACTATCGAGCCTGTCGAATGATGTCATTGCGACAGCATTTGCTATGTTTTTCGCTCGAAGACGATTTCGAATTTCGTCCCCTCATTGCGGTCGATTTCTACCTCGCCCCCGAGCTGTCTTACCAGGCTCATCACCAGTTTGAGCCCCAGAGATTCGCTCTGGAAGGAATCTATTTCCGGTGGAATACCCCTCCCATTATCCCATACAGTGAGTCTTAGCCGATTTTCTCGATCCGTTTGCAGACCAATACCTATGGCTCTCTTCTGGTCCATGGGAAAGGCGTGCTGAATAGCATTGGTTACCAGTTCATTGACGATCAAACCACAGGAAACGGTCGCATCCATTCCCAGCGTTGTCTGTTCCAGCTGGAATTCGAGGGATATGGCATCCGTTTCCCTGATCGACGAACGCACCAGATCCTCAGTGAGAGTGCGGAGATAGTCTGCCAGATCGATCTGCGTCAGATCCGTGGATAGATACATTCTCTCATGGACGAGACTCACCGCGCGAACGCGATGGCCACTGTCCTGCAATACGGCCAGCAGCGCTTCATCCTCGATTTTTGTGGCCTGAAGATCGAGAAGGCTGGAGATGATCTGCAAGTTGTTCTTTACCCGATGGTGGCTTTCCTTTGCCAGAGTACGGTTGCGCTCCTCGCTTCTCCGGAGCTGGTCCTCCGCTTGTTTGCGCGTGGTGATGTCGCGGAGAAAGACAAAGAATTTTTCTTCGGTTTCCATATAATTGGCACTGATTTCAATATCGATAATCCGGCCGTCTTTATGCCCGTGCCGGACCTCGAAACGCCCGTGTCCTCTTGCCGCCACCTGCTGAATGCTCTGGATCACCTGCTCGGGGGGCTGGTCTTCGTCGATGTCTCGGACACCCATTGTCAGGAGTTCATCCCGGCTGTAGCCAATCATCTGACAGTAGGCATCGTTTACCTCCAAGAAGTTGCCCTGGGTATCCATGACGTAAAAACCATCCATCGCCGTGCGGAGAATTGTCTGGTTCTGTCTTTCCGCCTGCTGGCGCTCAATGACTTCTTTTTGCAGCTCGGCCGTGCGCTCCTCAACCCGTCGTTCCAACTCGTTGTGCGCCTGTTGAAGTAATTCTTCGGCCTGCTGGCGCTCGGAGATCTCTGCTTCCAATTCCCGGTTGCGCTGTTCCAGATTCTGCAAATCCTCCATCCGCCGAAATCCCTCCGACAACACCTCCGCCATCGTCTGGAGGATCTCGATGTCATCCTGGGAGAAGGCGTTCGGATCGGTGCTGTTGACCGCCAGCGTGCCGTGGGAAAAAGGGATGTCGACCACCGAGCGGGCGGAACCCGACCCCTTCTCGATGCGCCTCCGCTCCTGGTAAAGGTCCTCCTGGTCGAGATTCTGCCGCAGGATCGGCGTTCCTGCGCGCCAGAACTGCACGACTCTGTCCCACCCCTCCCTGTTGACGCCCCGCCTCCATTCCCCCGTCCGGATCATGGTGTGGAAGCGCACCGTCGTCGGCTCGCTGGATGTATCGACCACGTTGACGCCGAAGCCCTGGAAAGGAACGCCCAACATCTCCAGACCGGAGCGGACCGCCGTCATCATCGCCTCGATATCGTCCGCTTCCTTCATCTTCCACACGGCTTTCCGCACCTGGCTCAGCACGAGCTGAAGGGCTTCCCGACGACCGGCTGCCGACCCCTCTGGCGCTGCCACCTGCCGGCGCAGTTCGGCCAGTTCGTCTATAAGCTGCGCTTTCGTTTTCTTCGCATCGTTCATGGCCTGGATCTCCGCAGTAGACCCCAATGGTGGCTCTCATTCTTGCTCAAAGCAAAGAGAAAACCGGCATCGATTGGCTCAATGCCGGTTTTCAATGTGGGTGATCAACCCACGCAGTGCGGGTGATCACCCCGCGCCTGCTTCACGGAGTATAATATTGGCACCGATTTCTGGCAAGTGGATTCACCGGGTCCGGAATTAAGTCGATTCCATTACCTGACTGCATCGGGCCGGTTATTCCCCGATTGGGCGGAGCCAGTGCATTTTGGCTCCGAGTCGGCATCATCCGCGTCCCTCGGCTTTGATTTTTGCGAGGCACTGCTTTACGGCGGCCAGGGAGATTTCGACGACGGTGTCGGTGTTCATGACCAGGGCGTGGACGTCGTCGCGATTGCCGGACATTTCGAGGACGAAGGCGGCCGGCGTTCCCTGTCGGGCGGCGTAGCAGATGAAGTAGGGTTGAGCCGGATTGGTGTCCATGGTGCGGTCCACGTTCACCTGCTGGTAGGCGCCGCCGTACGGCTTCTGGGTGAGGTAGCGGTCCTTGAGGCGCCGGCCGATGTCGCGGTGGATACCATCCATCAGCTCTGCGTCTCCTTTGTGGGCGCGCAGCATGATGTAGTCGGCGGTGTGGTAGTCGATAACGCACAGCGGTCGCTGGCGGTCGATGATGGACTGGATGATCTGCGTCTCCCGTTCGGAGGCGGGCTGGGTGCCCTTGTAGTTGTAGTCCCAGGGGGCGGCGACATCCTGGATGGTGGGGAGCTTTTCCCAGTGGCAGTCGAAGTTCCGGTTGAGGTCTACCCCCCTGGCGTTCTGGCGGGTGAAGTGGTCGTAGCCCCAGGGGTTCTGGATGGGCAGGATTTTGAAGTGCAGCCTGCGGGTGTCGAGTCTTTCGATCTTCGGGTTTTCGCACAGGAGTTCGGCGAAGCGAAGCAGGCCGAAGGCGTTCTCCCACTCCCAGCCGTGGATGGCCGCGCCCAGATAGATGGTGGGGTTGGCCCGGTCGCCGATTTCGAACGACCAGATTTCGCGGCCGTCGCTGCAGGGTCCCTCGGTGTGGATCGACAGGTCGTCGTGCTGAGCGGCCAGGTCGTGCATGGCGTCGATGAAGGCGTCGTAGGAGAGGCGTTCGGGGTAGTGCTTGCCGTAGCGGACGGCGCTGTTGATGATGTTGCCGGCGAAGAGGTATTTGTTGGTGCTGCCCCACGAATTGTACCAGGGGCGGACCGGGGAAAGCAGGTCCATGGCGACGATGCGCCCTTTGCCGGCCTTTTCTTCGACGATTACCGCGCCGCCGTTGAGATTGGAGGTGGCGAGCACGGCGATTTCCGACGAGGTCTGCACGCCGATCACCTGGCGCTGGAACATCTGGTTGGCGTAATCCTGATCGGGAGCGCCGGAGACGGTACCGTACCAGCAGATCTCGTCGCTGATGGCATAGCCGCGGGTCACGTCGTTCTCCACCTCGATGCGCAGCGCCGGGCGGATGCGGTCGAGGACGTGTGTTTTGCTGAAGTGGAGGGCGCGGTTTTCGGCGTATTCGAACAGGCAGGAGATCACCTGTCCTCCGGAACGGGCGTACTCGGTCAGAGCTTTGTAGTCGAGCCTGGGCAGATTTTCCCCGGAGGTGACCATGGTGATCACGAAGTTGTACCGTCCGAGGGTGCGCGTGCCGTGTCTTTTGCGGGTGAAGTCGATGCGCTCTACTCTGCCTGGATAGAGCAGGTCCAGATCGGTGCCTACGACGCCTCCGGAGCCGTCGGTCAGCAGCAGAATGTCCTTTTTCTTTTCCATCTCTATCCTCCTATATTGTCTGGTGTCGCCTTTTTCTCCTAATATTGACCTTGTGTCGGGAGTATACCGACGCGTTCGAGAGTGATAATATCGAGAGTAGGTTGGATGACTGAAAGTAGAATTTTAGGGTGCCCGAAAATGCCGACGAAGGAAACATTGCCGAAAAATGCCGCTTATTTCCATTAGAGGACTTACTGACGAGGATTGCAGGCAGTTGGCAGCCATGCTGTGCGAAGACGATATCCTGCGGCGGGATCTGGGAATTCCCGAAGACAGGAAATCGACGGCGGAGGCATTTGCTCGATTTATCTGCGAGTGGGAACGGGAGCGCAACGCTTCGACGTATGCGATTGTTCTCGACGGCGACACCGCTGTGGGGACCATTTCGCTGAGCCACGTAGATCTGGTGGAGAGGTCGGGGAGGATCGGATACTGGGTCGGCAGCGACTATCGGAAGAAAGGGCACTGCACAGAGGCGTTCGGACGGGTGGTGGAGGAAGCGGTTTCCCGAGGTTTGGAGAGAGTGCGTGCATCCATCGCGGAAGAGAATATCCCCTCCAGGCGGATTTGGGAAAGACACGGTGGACGCGTGGTCTGCTGCGAGGATGGAAAGATCGCGTACGAAATCGAACTCGACGGCAAGCCTTCCTGAGATCGCGTTAGCGGAGTTTGGTGGTCGCCGCAGGGTTGAGGGGTGCACGGGCGTGGCGTAGATTTTTCGCGAATGGTTATTGCGACTCCATTTCCCCGAAGAAAGTGATAAAAGTGCGCATCATAGTCAGTTTCGATACCGAGGATTTCACCGATCCAGCGACCAACGATGTGCTGCTGGAGGTCTGCCATGTGCTGGGGGAGCGCGGAGTGCGCGCCTGCTTTGGTCTGGTGGGGGAGAAGGCGCGTTTTTTGCGCGACCAGGGGCGGGAGGATGTGGTGGCGGCACTCGCGGCGCACGAGATTTGCTATCACAGTGACAACCACTTTCTCTTTCCGGACGACGGGCACGAAAAGCGTTTCGCCTCGCGCATCGTGGAGGAGTGCCGCTGGGATGAGGCGGTGAACTGGCTGGTTTCGACCGAGGTGCGCGGTCTGGCGGATATCGAATCGCTGTTCGGTCATCGACCGGTTACGCATCTGCGGACGTGTGGGGATTCGGCGGCGCAACTGCTGGCGGCGTTTAGCCGGCTGGGGTTGAAGACCTATGCGTACGGACTGTCCATAAATGAGCGGACGCGGCACATCGCTCGCTACGCCAATATGCTCTGTGTCTCTCTGCCGCTGATCTCCGAGGAGCTGGTTTACGCAGGGAAGGGGATTGCGCGGTTTGAAGAGCTGGCGGCGGACGGGGCGGAGTTGATCAACCTCCGCTTCCACCCCTGCCGTTTTTTGTGCGATGAGTGGTGGGATGGGCCGCATAACTACATGGAGGTGGAGAATCCCAGGACGCGGCCGCCGTTTGCGCCCACGCCGCACGTAGCGCCGGAGGAGACGGCGCAGCGGCTGGCAAATCTGGGGGCGCTGATCGACCACGTACAGGAGCGCGGGGATGTGGAGTTCACTACTTATGGGGCGGTGAGTGATGCGGTGGTGGAGGAGCCGTCGTTTTTGTCGCGAAAAGAGGTCGAACAGGCGGCGCGGAGGATGGAGGAGCGGCTCTCATTCGTCGAGGTTGGTGATTATTGTATGAGTTTGGCGGAGGTCTTCGCCGCCGTGGTCTGGGCGCTGCTCCATCCACAGGCGCAGTGGATTCCGTTTCGCCATCCGCTCGGGCCGACGAGGCTGTCCGGAGAGGTGGATGTGGATGAAACGGTGACGGCCGGGGCGATGCTGGAGGCGTGCGCGACAGTCGAGGATGAGCTGGCGGCACTGGGCCGTGTGCCGGACAGGATTGAAGTTGGCGGCCAACGCGCGGCACCCGGTCCGTTTTTGCGCGCTGCTGCCGGGGTGCTTCTCGGAGAGTCGGCGGCGGTGCTGGAGGAGGGGCCGATCTATCCCGAGGGGTTCGACGAGGTTCTGGAAAGGTGGGACGGAATCTCGCACGATCTGGTCGCGTACTTTCCGCAGCGGGGCCGACCGGTACCGAACACCAAGCTCGCCATCAAGCTGCAGTACTGGAGCTATAAGCAGGTGGGGATCTGAAGGGTTATGGTCTCCAAAATAAACCAGTAAACTTCCGCAGGCAGGTTCGGGGGTGTCCTCGGGAGCGGATTCAATGGTCCCGGAGCCGCAGGATTGCGGCGCAGGGACCATTGCCTCGGAGCCGTCCAGGGATGGACGGCGAGAATGAGCGACGAGGGCACCCCCGGACCTGCCGTCCACACGAAGCATTTCTTTAGATACTTCTGTTAGCCGCTATATGTTGTTTTCTATGAATATGCAGTAATTCGCGATTCAACATCATTTGAAGATGGGAGAAAGTTATGTTCCGAAATCGACAGCCGAAGATCGTCATCATCGGCGCCGCGTCGTCCAGTTTCAGCGATATCCTCCAGGAGATGATCACCTTCCCCGGGCTCGACGGGGCGGAGCTGGCGCTGGTCGATATCGACGCTGAGGGGCTCGAGATCATGACGAAGCTCGGGCAGCGGATGTGCAAGGAGTGGGGGAAGAAGACGACCGTGGTCGGCACTACCGACAGGACCGAGGTGCTCGCGGGGGCGGACTTCGTGCTGACGCTGATCGCGGCCGGCGGGGTCACCACCTGGCGGCAGGACGAGGAGATTCCGGCCAAGCACGGGTTTTTCGGCTGCTCGGTCGATACGATCGGGCCGGGGGGATTGTTTCGCGGGTTGCGTCTGATACCGGCGATGATCGATATCTGTCGCGACGTCGAGCGGCTGTGTCCGGATGCGTGGGTGATCAACTACTCCAACCCGATGACGGCGATCTGCCGGGCGCTGCGCAAGGTGACCAACGTCAAGATCGTCGGGCTGTGCACGGCCGGGTATCTGCCGCGCCAGATCGCCCGGCAGATGGAGATCGACGAAGCGCGCATCGACGTGATCAGCGCGGGGGTCAACCACTGCATGTGGGCGTTCAAGATCATGGTGGACGGGGTGGATGCCACGGAGCAGTGGAAGGAGCTGATTCGGGAGAAGCAGGGGGGAGATTACTACCGCTCTTCGGTGGAGATGCTGGACATCCTCGATGTCTGGCCGATGCCGGGTGCCAATCACGTGGCCGAGTTCTTTCCGTACTTCTACGGTCCCGGGGACGACGGCCGAGACGATGGGCGCTATCCGTACCGCTCGGGGCACGATTTCGACGAACGGCTGGTGAAGGATGCGGAGCGCCGCACCAAACTCAAGGCACAGGGGGAGGGGACGGAAGAGCTGGGGGCGCCACCGGCGGATGAGTCGGCGTCGGAGGCGATCAAGATCCTGCTGTCGATCTGGAACAACAGTCGCACGCGGCACTACGCCAATGTCGAGAACAACGGGTCGGTGCCGAATCTGCCGCCGGAGGCGATCGTCGAAATTCCGGTCATCGCCGATGGGTCCGGGGTGCGCGCCCTCGACGTGGGGCCGCTGCCGGAGAGCGTGGTCGGCTACGTGCGCTCGCGGACCTCGTTTTTCGAGCTGCTGGCGGAGGCGGCGATCCAGCGGTCGAAAAAGATCGCCCTCCAGTGTCTGCTGAACGACACCAACACGCTCAGCATCGTCCACGCACGGGAGTGCATCGAGGAGATGTTCGAGGTGCAGAAGGAATTCCTGCCGGGATTCGAGTGAGATCGGTTTGATTTTCGGGATGCCTCGATGTTCGACGGTTCTCCTGTGGAGATCTCGACGGCGTCGGGGCATCTATGCGTCTATTCGATGTGAGATGCATATTTCGTCTGGAGATATGTCGTTATGAGATTTTGTTCGCGGATTCGGATTTCGTCGCTCGCGGGAGGCCTGCTCCTCGGTTTGCTGCTAGTTTCTTGCAACTCCACCAGACCGGCTCCGAAGCGGACGGAGATCCTCTGGGACAGCTGGGGAGTGCCCCACGTCTTCGCCCGCAGCGGAGAAGAACTCCACTACGCATTCGGGTGGGCGCAGATGGAGAACCACGCCGATCTGATCCTCCGCCTCTACGGTCAGGCGCGCGGCCGGGCGGCGGAGTACTGGGGAGCGTCTTTTGCAGAGGGGGATCGGAATATCAGGAGGATGGGCGTTCCGGAACGGGCCAGGGTTTGGTACGAAGCGCAGGGGATGGAATACCGGGTGTATCTCGACGCCTTTGCGCGGGGGATGAACGAGTATGCGGAGGCACACCGGGAGCTCATCGGCGACGAGATGGAGAGGGTATTGCCGGTGACGCCCGTCGATGCGATGGCGCACCTGCAGCGGGTCATCCATCTGACCTTTGTCGGGGGTGCGGCATCTCCGGGAGCGCGGCAGTGGGCAATGACCGGCTCCAATGCCTGGGCGATCGGCCCGGAGCGGACGGCCAACGGCAACGCCATGCTGCTGGCGAACCCCCATCTGCCGTGGTCGGATCTGTTCATGTTGTTCGAGGCGCACCTGGTGACGGCGGAGGTGGACGTGTATGGTGCCACCCTCGTGGGCATGCCCGCGCTCGCCATTGCCTTCAACGACTATCTGGGGTGGACGCACACCAATAATACTTTTGATGGTATGGATCTGTACGAGCTGACGCTGGAGGATGGGGGATACGTCTGGGGCGAGGATGTGCGGGCGTTCGAGACGGAGACCCAGGTGATGAAGATCAGGCAGGAGGACGGCAGTTTGCTGGAGGAGGAATGGATAGTGCGGCACAGCATCCACGGTCCGGTCGTGGCGGAGAAGGAGGGGAAGGGGCTGGCGATGCGGCTCACCGGGTTGGATCAGCCGAACTTTTTCGAGCAGTACTGGCAGATGGCGAAGGCGACCGATCTGGAGGAGTTCGAGGCGGCGCTGGCGCGGCTGCAGAATCCGTATTTCAACCTGGTCTACGCGGATCGGGACGGTCATATTCTGTATCTCTTCGGGGGACGCACGCCGAAGAGGCCGTCCGGGGACTGGTCTTTCTGGCAGGGAGTCGTTCCCGGGAACAGTGCAGCGACACTGTGGACGGAGACACATCCGTACGAAGAGCTGCCGCGCGTCGTCGATCCTCCTTCCGGATGGGTTCAGAACGTCAACGATCCACCGTGGACTTCGACCTTCCCGATGCAACTGCGAGCGGACGATTTCCCCGCCTACATGGCGCCCCGATTCATGCACTTCAGGGCGCAGCGCTCGGTGCGCATGCTGGCGGAGGATGAGGAGATCAGCTTTGAGAAGATGGTCGCGTACAAGCACTCCACGCGCATGGAATTGGCGGATCGAGTGCTCGACGAGCTGATCTCCGCGGCACGCGAGAAGGAGGGTGAACTGGTCAATCGAGCGGCCGATGTGCTCGCGGCGTGGGATCGGAAGGCGGATGCGGACAGCCGAGGAGCGGTGCTGTTTTCGATGTGGTTTCAGGTGGCCCGTCAGAACGGCTTCCGGTTCGCCGAATCGTGGAGCATGGAGAAGGCGCGCACGACGCCGGCGGGGATTGGAGATCCGGCGGCGGCGGTTGTCGCGCTGGAAGTGGCGGCGCGCCAGATGGAGGAGAAAGGGGCGGCGCTGGATATCCCCTGGGGTGAAGTGTACCGAATCGGCAGCGATAGACGGGATCTGCCGGGCAATGGTGCGCCCGGTGGTCTGGGGGTTTTTCGGGTTATGTGGTTCTCACCCGAGGCGGACGGGCGGTTTCGGGCGTCCGGCGGTGACTCCTATGTGGCAGCGGTCGAGTTTTCCGATCCGGTCAGAGCGAAAGTTCTGCTGAGCTACGGCAACGCGTCGCAGCCCGGTTCTCCGCACCGCGGCGATCAGCTGGAGCTGCTCGCGCGCCAGGAGCTGCGTCCGGCGTGGCGGAATCGGGCGGAGATAGAGGCGAATCTGGAGAAGAGAGAGCTTCCGATCGCCGAATGATATCAGGTTCGATTTTTGGATATCCCGATATTCGGCGATTCCACTCCGAAAATTCGGACAACTTCAGGACATCGATTTATCAGTCCGGTATGAGTCCGGAAATAGCGGGATATCCCGATCTGGATGGTTGCGCATTTGGGTCTGTTCGACATTGAGGAGAAGAAGGCATGTCCGACAATTACAGGAGCGTTCCCCTGCGGTTCGACTGTCCGTCGGGAGACGATGAGCCGATTTTGCTGACGCAGGGAATTCCGTTTGCCGACGGGGAACTGCCGGTGGGGGCTTCGGTGCGGCTGGTGGATGGTGGTGGCCGCGTTTTTCCGACGCAGGCGACCGCGCTGGCTACCTGGGCGGCGGATGGAGAGTGGGTGAAGTGGCTGCTGGTAGATGGGCAGATGGAGGGGCGACCGGAGGAACTGCGGCTGGAGCACGGAGGGGATGTCGAACCGGTAGATCCGGAAGAAGCGGTTCGAGTCGAGGAGAGCGGAGGGCGCATCGTTCTGGATACGGGAAGGCTGCGGCTGGGGCTGCGGCGCGGCGATGCGGATTTTCTGACTGCGGTGGAGATGCGGACGGAAGAGGGCTGGCGGGATTTGCTGCGGGATCGGGCGTTTTTGTACATGGCGGATGGGAACGGGGTTTTTTACGATTCCTGTTCGGCTGCTCCTCCACCGACAATTGCCGTGGAGGAGCGGGGGCCGGTGCGCGCTTCGGTCTGTATCAAGGGGTATGTGGCGAGTGAGGATGGGCGGCGGTTTTGTCCCTATGTCGTGCGTCTGCACATGCACGCCGGCAGCTCGCGGGTGCGTCTTTTCCACACCTTTGTCTTCGATCAGGATCCGGAGCGGGTGGAGCTGAGCGGCATCGGTTTTTTTCTGCCGTTGAAGCTGGGGGATGGCCCGGAGGTGGCGTTCGGGGGGGAGGAGGAGGTACACTGGGCCCGGACCTGGAAGCGGGGGGAACTGCTACAGGGGTCGGATCGGGAATATCGGGTGAGTCTGGATGGAGAGACTTACCGGCAGGGGAACCGCTCTCCCGGCTGGGTCAGTTTGAATGGATCTGCGGCCAGCGCGGCGGTGGTGCTGCGGGATTGCTGGCGGGAATATCCGAAGGGGATCGGCGTCGATCGGCGGGGGGATGTCGATCTGCAGCTGTGGCCGTCGGCGTGTGGGGAGACGCTGCGCTTCGAGACGGAGTGGAAGGAGGAGGTCATTCGCGCCAAGTACGTCGACGAGTTGCTGGAGAAGCTGCGCGACAATCCCACGGCCGGGGTCAATTTCAAAGGGTTTCTGGGGACGGCGGATGTGCCGTTCGACAGCGCCGAGGGGAACCAGCAGTCGCTGGATGAAGCGCGGGCGTTTGCCGAGGAGCACCTCCGGGACCGGCGCGTGACCTGGGGAGATACTAGCACCGGGCGAGCGGTCGGTCTGGCCAAGACGCACGAGCTGTGGCTCGATCTTCGGGCGGGGCCGATCTCGCGGGAGCGGATGGTCGGTTGGGCCGAAAGGGTGCAGGAGCCGCCGCTGGCGTTGCCCGCACCGGCGTACATGTGCGAAACGGGGGTGCTGCGGATCCTCCATCCGCAGGACGAGGAGCGCTTTCCGGAGATCGAGGCCGGCCTGGAGGGGATGTTCGACGAACTGCTGGACGGCCCGGTCGAGGAGTGCCGGCTCTACGGGGCGATCGACTACGGCGATCTGGTCAACGGGCACGGACGCCGTCACGGAAACGTGTACCGGATGTTTCGCGACGAGCCGAGTTTCAAGGCGACCGATCTGGTCGGCTGGATGAACAACGAGGCAAACGACGAGTGCGAGAACTGCTGGCTGGCGTACGCGCGCAGCGGCGAGCGCAAATACTGGCGACTGGCCGAGGCGTACGCCGAGCATATCGAGGATGTGGATACGGTGCACGCGCATCCGACCGACCCGCGCTGGGTGGGGCAGACGAGATACCACAGCATGCTGCACTGGGGAGGCGGACCGTCCCCGTCGCATACGGCGATTCACGGCTGGCTGCTGCACTACTTTCTCACCGGCAACCGGCGCGCCTTCGACGTATGTAGGCAGGCGGTCGATCAGATCGTCCGCTTTCAGGAGCCGGCCGGTCATTTGAGCAATCGAAGAGGCGTGCTGCGGCGAGAATACTCCGGACCGATGGCCAGTCTGTGGGCGTTCTACGGGGTCACCTGGGAGGAGAAATACGGGGAGTGCGCTCGGCGCTCGCTCGAATTTTTTCTGAGCGCCCAGGAGGAGGGCGGCGGCTTCCCGCGCGATGTTTTTACCGGAGGGTCGCGCGGGGACGAACTGCGCATCGACGTGCCGGGTTCGATACCGCCGGGCGGCTGCGAGCACTACAGCGTGTACGACGCCTATCGGATAACAGGGGATGAGCGTCTCAAGGAGAAGGTGCTGCGCTATATCGAATGGATCTGGAAGTGGTACTGCGAGCTGCCGATCCGCGGGTCGACGTTCGATCCGGAGAAGGATGAGGCTGCGACGCCGATGATGAGCCAGGCAGTGCTGACCTTCTGGCTGGGGCAAGGGTATCTGTGGACCGGGGAGGAGCGGTATCTGGAGCCGATCCGCGATCTGCTGCGCAATTTCCCGGCGCTGGCCGAGGAGTGGGCGGCCATGACCGGGAGGACCTGTTTTCAGCAGGCGGGATACGCCTGGCAGGTGATCGGGGCGGCTCTGGCGGTCGTGGTTGCGGCCGACAACGAGTGAAGATGCTCGATTGATCGATGGTCTGGTAGAGGGTGGCGGTACTCGACTGGGCTGGCGCGTGGAATGAGGAGGGAAATCAATATTAATAAAGCGGCGATCAGATCCTTGCCATAGAGGGCTTTGTGTTTACGTTAAAAACAGATTCCCCGGAAAGTCGATAGCCGTTCTTTCCCATCCACGACGAAACAGGAGTTTTCCGATGAAGTTTGAAACCCTCTGCCTGCACGCTGGTCAGGAGCCCGATTCTGCGACTCTGTCGCGCGGGGTGCCGGTATACCGCACCAGTTCCTATGTTTTCAAAGATACCGAACATGCGGCCAACTTGTTTGCTCTCAAGGAGTTGGGAAATATCTACACCCGCATTATGAACCCGACCCAGGACGTGCTCGAAAAGCGTATGGCCGCTCTCGACGGCGGCATGGCCGCCCTGGCCCTGGCCTCGGGAACCAGCGCCATCTTCTATGCGGTAATCAACCTGTGTCGGACGGGAGATGAGATCGTCTCAGCCAACAACCTCTACGGTGGGACCTATACGCAGTTCAACGACATCCTGCCGCAATTCGGCATCGGGACCCATTTTGTCGATCCGAAGGACCCGGAGAATTTTGCCAAGGCGATCACTCCCAAGACCAAGCTGGTCTACTGCGAGACGGTGGGGAATCCGGCGCTGGATGTGGCCGATATCGAGGCGATCGCGGCGGTGGCCCACGCCCACGGCTTGCCTCTGGTGGTGGACAGCACGTTTTCCACGCCCTATCTGCAGCGCCCGATCGAGCAGGGCGCCGATATCGTCATTCACTCGCTGACCAAGTGGCTGGGGGGGCACGGCGCTGGGATCGGGGGGGTCGTGGTCGATTCGGGCAAGTTCGACTGGCAGTCGGACAAGTTTCCGCTGATGACCGAGCCGGAACCGAGCTACCACGGGGTGCGTTGGGCCTACGACCTGGGTGATCTGAACCCGCTGGCCTTCATCCTGAGGATGCGGGTGGTGCCGCTGCGCAACCTGGGCGCCTGCATCTCGCCCGACAACTCCTGGATGTTTCTGCAGGGGATCGAGACGCTGCCGCTGCGCATGGAGCGCCACTGCGAATCCGCTCTAGCGGTGGCCCGCCACCTCAAAGAGCACGCCAGCGTCTCCTGGGTCCGCTTTCCGGGGCTCGAAGAGGATCCTTCCTACGCGCTGAACCAGAAGTATCTGAACGGCAAGGGAGGGGCGATGGTGGTATTCGGGATCGAGGGAGGCAGCAAAGAGGGAATGAAGTTCATTGAGAGCCTGAAGCTGTTTTCGCATCTGGCCAACGTCGGCGACGCCAAGAGCCTGGCCATCCACCCGGCCACGACCACGCATTCGCAGCTGGGCGAGAAGGAGCAGCTGGCGGGGGGAATCTCGCCGGAGCTGATCCGTCTGTCGATAGGCCTGGAGAATATCGAGGATATCATCGAAGACATCGATCAGGCACTGGCCAGCGCAAGCGCCTGAAGGAGATATCAGTGAGCGAGCGCCGTTTCGAAGAGGATGGGATTGGCCCTACCGAAAGCCTTTTCTACACCTTTGCCGAAGAGGAGCCGTTCCGGCTGCGAAGCGGCGATGAGCTGGGGCCGATCACGCTGGCCTTTGAGGCCTACGGCGAGCTGAATGCGGCGCGGGACAATGCCATTCTGCTGTTCCACGCTCTGTCGGGCAGTCAACATGCCGCCGGGCACAACCCGTGTGTGCCCGGCACGGGTGGACGCTGGACCAGCGAATGCCAGCCCGGCTGGTGGGATGGTTTCATCGGCCCGGGCAAGGCGGTGGATACGCGGCGTTTTTTTGTCATTTGCATCAATTACCTGGGCGGCTGTTACGGTTCCACCGGCCCGTCTTCCATCGATGCGAAGACGGGCCGGCCTTACGGCTCTTCCTTTCCGCGGATCACCCTGTCGGATATCGTCGACAGCCAGGTGCGGTTGCTCGACGAGCTGGGTATCGAACGGCTGCACGCGGTAATCGGCGCGTCGCTGGGCGGCATGATGTGCTTCAGTATGGCGACGCGCTATCCCGATCGCGTCGGCATCGTCGTGCCGATCGCCTCCAGTCTCGACGTGACACCGCTGCAGCTGATCCACAACTTCGAGCAGATCTACGCCATCGAGCAGGACCCGAATTTCTGTGGGGGGGACTACTACGATGGCAAGTCTCCGGACCACGGCCTGGCGCTGGCCCGGATGATCAGTCACAAAACTTTTGTGTCGCTGCGGATGATGGAGGATCGGGCTCGCATGGAGGTCGCCCGGGCGGAGGAAAATTTCCCCTGGTATCCGATCTCCAGTCCTCTGGAGTCGTATATGCTGCACCAGGGCACTAAATTCGTGGAGCGGTTCGACGCCAACAGCTATCTGCGCATCACCGATGCCTGGCAGCAGTTCGACCTGGTGGCCGAAGCGGGAGGGGAGGATCTCAACGAGCTGTTCTCGCGCTGCCGGCATCAGCGGTATCTGGTATTCAGCATCGATTCGGACGTCTGTTTTTACCCGGAGGAGCAGGAGGAGATGGTGGGGGTGCTGAAGAAAGCGGGGGTGCAAAGCATGCGCATCACGGTGCATTCCGAAAAGGGGCACGACTCTTTCCTGATCGAACCGGAGCTGTTTACACCGCACCTGGTGCACACTCTGGGTGATTGAGTAAAAAGCGCTAAGACCCCCCCTCTCGGGGCTGCGGACGGCTGGCGCTGGCGTTCTTCGACAGCGCGGTTTGCCGGTATATCCCCCCAAATACTTCCCGAGGCTCTTGCCCCTGGTTTCCGAAGGGGTATATTCAGCATTCGACGCCTATCCACACCGGCTCATGCCGGTCCGCACTGTCGGTTCGCCCTTGCATTCCAGACGCAAATACATAGCTCTTCCCTTACTACTTCTGGTTGGCCTCTTCCTGTTCGCGGCGTTTGCATCTCCCGAGCGAAGGTCTCTCCATCCCTATTTCAACGCGCGGAAGTTTTTCGTCATCGCCCACCGCGGGGGCCGAGGACTGGGGCCGGAGGGGACGCTGCCGGTCTTCCGCCGCGCCGTCGAGATGGGCGTCGACGTGCTGGAGATGGACGTGCGCGTCAGCGCCGACGGCGCGCTGGTAGTCTTTCACGACGCGCGGGTGGATCGGGTTACGGATGGAATGGGGCGCGTCGATTCGCTGACCCTGGATCAGCTGAAGGGGCTGGACGCCGGTTTCCGCTGGCGGTCGGAGGCGGGAGCGTATGCCTACCGGGGCCGGGGACTGCGCATTCTCACGCTGGAAGAGATTTTGCGCGCCTTTCCGCGCCAGCGGATGCTGCTGGAGCTCAAGCCCGAGGCGGCAGGGGTGGCCCGCGATTTGTGTGCCTCGGTGCGGGCTCACGACATGCTGGACAGGGTGGTGGTCGCCTCCTTCCACGGCGAGGCTGTGCAGGCTTTTCGCGACGCCTGTCCCGAGGTCGCCACGTCGGCCAGCGCCGGAGAGGTCGCCCGGTACTGGCTGCTGCACCAGCTCCGTCTGGACGACCTCTACTCTGTAGATTTTCAGGTTTTTCAGGTTCCCGAGCGGTTGCGCTGGATCGGACTCGTCGATCGTCGCTTCGTGGCCAGCGCCCGCGCCCGCAACCTGCCGGTCGAGGTGTGGACCGTAAACAAAAGGGAGCAGATGGAACATCTTTTGGATCTGGGCGTCAACGGCATCATTACCGATCATCCCGATCTACTGCTGGAACTGCTGCGCGAGAGGAGCATGCGATGAGCGAGACCGTTCTCGAAGTCAGCGATTTGACCAAAACCTACCGCAGCGGCGGTCGGCCTCTGACCGTGCTGCACGACGTCGGCTTCGGCGTCGAGGCGGGCTCTACCTGTGCCATCGTCGGTCCCTCGGGCAGCGGCAAGACCACACTTCTGGGGCTGTGCGCCGGGCTCGACCGGGCCACGTCCGGATCGGTCGTCCTCGACGGCATTCGCCTGGACGAACTGGATGAGGATCAGCGTGCCGGTTTGCGTGGGGAGCGAGTCGGCTTCGTCTTTCAGACCTTTCAACTGGTGCCGACTCTGAGTGCGTTGGAAAACGTAGCGGTCCCCCTGGAGCTGCGCGGTGAGCGCGGGGTGGAGCAGCGGGCGGCCGAACTCCTCGACCGGGTGGGGCTGAGTCACCGACTCGATCATTACCCGGTGCAGCTGTCGGGGGGAGAGCAGCAGCGGGTAGGTCTCGCCCGGGCCTTTATCAACCGGCCGCGCATCCTCTTTGCCGACGAGCCGACCGGCAATCTGGATACCGAGACGGGCAGTGCGGTCGAGGATCTTCTCTTTGCACTCAACGAGGAGGCGGGGACCACGCTGGTGCTGGTCACGCACGATCTGGAGCTGGCCGGCCGCGCCCACCGTCTGATCCGTCTGCGCAACGGCACGATCGTCGAGGACAGCGGCTCCGGGGAGGCGGTGGTTTGATGCCGTGGGTTCTGCGCATGGCCTGGCGGGACAGCCGGGGGCGTCGCCGTCGTCTGCTCCTGTATACCGGCGCTATCGGTATCGGCATCGCGGCGCTGACCGGGTTGCGTGGTCTGGGGCGCAGCATGGAGCGCCAGGTCGACGCGCAGGCGGCGGTGCTGCTGGGCGCGGATCTGGAGATCGAGAGCCGGGAGTCGTTCAGTGCCGAGACAGAGGCGATCATCGACTCGCTGGGCGGGCGCCAGGCGCGCCAGGTGGAGTTCAATTCCATGGTCTACCTGCCGCGCAGCGAGGGGACACGGCTTGCCCAGGTGCGCGCCCTGGAGGGGAATTTCCCCTTCTACGGCCAGCTGCGCACCGAGCCGCCGTCCGCGGCGCACTCCTGGCGGAGTTCCGGAGAAGCGCTCGTCGACGAGGGGCTGCTGCTCCAGTTCGGGGCCCAGGTGGGCGATTCGATCCGGGTCGGCTACGTGACTTTGCGCATCGCCGGACGGCTGTTGCACGTCCCGGGGGAAACGGCCCTGCGCAGCGATGTACAGCCGCGCGTCATCATCCCTCTGCGGTTCCTGGAGGAGACCGGGTTGGTGCAGCGGGGTAGCCGCATCGAGTACAGGGCTTTCTTCCAGTTCGAGGAAGGGCGGGATGTCGAAGAGATCGCTCGGGGGGTGGGTGAACGCCTGGAGGAGCGCGGTATCGATGTGGATACCATCGCCGACCGCAAGCGGCGGCTGGACCGCACCCTGGGGAACCTCTACCGATTTCTGGGCCTGGGTAGCTTCGTGGCGCTGCTGCTCGGGGCGGTGGGCGTGGCCAGCGCCGTCCACACCCACGTGCAGCAGAAGCTGGGAACGGTGGCGGTGCTGCGCAGCCTGGGTGCCACTTCGCGTCAGGCGCTGCTCATCTATCTGATCCAGGCCGGCGGTATGGGATTCATCGGCTCTCTGGCCGGTGCCGCGGCGGGAAACGGTTTGCTCCTCCTGCTACCCGGTCTGCTGGCTGATTTCCTGCCGGCGGAGATCGCCGATATCGAGCCAATGTTCTCTCCTCTCGCCTTTCTCGAGGGGACCTTTATCGGGGCGACGATCGCCCTGCTCTTTGCGGCTCTGCCCCTGCTGGCGGTGCGTCGCGCCTCTCCCCTGCTGGCACTGCGCGCCTCGTACGAGCCGGATCTCCGCTCGGGAGATCGGTTCCTGCGTCTGTTGCTCGGTTTGCTGGCCCTGATCGGCACGGCGCTGCTGGCCCGTCTGCTGACCGGCCGCGCCGATCACGCGCTCTTTTTTATCGGCGGCACGGCTGCTGCCCTGCTCCTGCTGGCTCTGGTCGCCCGCCTGCTGCGCGGCGGCGTCCATCGCTTCCTCCCGGTCTCCTGGAGCTATGTGTGGCGCCAGGGGTTGGCCAATCTGTATCGACCGCATAACCAGACCCTTCTGGTGCTGGTCAGCCTCGGGCTGGGCACCTTTCTGGTCGCCGCGCTCTACACCGCGCAGAGTTCCCTCATCGCCCATATCGAGCGCGTGGGCGGGAAGGATCAGCCGAATGTGGTGCTCTTCGATATTCAGAGCGATCAGCGGGAGGAGGTGAACGGCCTGGTCGAGGAGATGGGCATGCCGCTTTTGCAGCAGGTGCCGGTCGTGGCGATGTATATCGCCGAGGTGAAGGGGGAGGTGGTCGAGGAGAACGAACGGGGTCGCGGCGGCTGGGCGTTGCGCCGGGAGTACCGGGCCACCTACCGGGCGCAGCTGGCCGAGACCGAGCGGGTTGTCGCCGGGCGGTGGCGGGATGTGGCCGGTGACACTGCGTTTGTGTCGCTAGAGCAGGGGATCGCGGCATCGCTGGGGGTCGGGATCGGCGACTCGCTGGTCTTCGATGTGCAGGGGGTGCCCGTGCCGGTGGTGGTCGGCAGTCTGCGGGAGGTGGATTGGCAGCGGATCATGCCGAATTTCTTCGTCGTCTTTCCCACCGGCGTGCTGGAGGAGGCGCCCCAGTTCCACGTGCTGGTGACCCGCGCCGCCGACAGCGGTGCGCGCGCCGAACTCCAGCGGCGCGTGGTGCAGCGTCTTCCCAATATCTCCATCATCGATCTGGATCTGGTGTTGCGCACCGTGGACTCGGTGCTCGACAAGGTGGCGGTCGTCGTCCGTCTCATGGCGCTGTTCAGCATCGGCACCGGTCTGGTGGTCCTGATCGCCGTCATCTCCGGCAGTCGCTTTCAGCGGCTGCGCGAGAGCGCTCTGCTGCGCACTCTGGGCGCCAGTCGCAGACAGGTGGCGCGCATCCTCCTCGTCGAATATCTGTTTCTGGGTAGTTTGTCCGGTGCAACCGGGCTGCTGCTGGCTCTGGTCGGCGGCTGGGGGTTGGCGCGCTTCGTCTTCGAGGTGACGTTTGCGCCGGCGCTGGTGCCGCTAGGGCTGGCCCTGGTCGGTCTCCCCGCGATCACCGTTCTGGTCGGCGTCGTCGGCAGCCGCAGCGTCCACGCCGCTTCGCCCCTCCAGGTTTTGCGTCGGGCGGACTGAGGCCTGCGTTCGCAGGCTTTTGAGCACTGGCTCCAGCTGTCTCCACACCAGCTCGGCCACTGCGCGATGGCCGTCCGCCGTCGGGTGGATGCCGTCCGGCAACATGAGTTTTGGCTCGCCGCCAACCCCTTCGAGCAGGAAGGGGATGAGGTGTGCCTCGTTGTTTTTGGCCAGGCGCGGGAAGATGGCGCGGAATTCTTCGATGTAGTGCGGTCCCAGGTTGGGGGGCAGCTGCATGCCCGCAACTACAAGGATCGTCTCCGGGTTGCGCTTACGGACCCGGTCCAGTATCTGCTGCAACGTTTTTTTCGTGTATTCCAGCGGTATTCCCCGCAGACCGTCGTTGCCCCCCAACTCCAGGACGAACAGATCGATCGGTCGGCGCAGGATCCAGTCGATGCGGCGCAGCCCCGCGGCCGAGGTTTCGCCGCTCAGGCCGGCGTTGACGACCTCGAACTCCCAGCCCAGAGAATCGATGCGGGCCTGGAGGACTGACGGATAGGACAGCTCTTTGCCGACACCGTATCCGGCGGTGAGGCTGTCGCCGAAGAAGAGGAGCGTTTTGCGGCCATCCTCGCTCGGAGCGGATCCGGCGAGACCCGCACAGAACAGGATGACCGCCAGGGCCGCCAGTCTGCGTTGCATCGAACTGTTCCTTTCTTTTTGTTTACCCATATCATAACATGTCGGACCGAGTAGCGGAGGTCAAGATACTCTCCTCCGTGCGGACGGGATCCGGAACAAAAACTCGACGCATCTGTCTCTGCGTAGGTTCCACAAACTGCGGGAGAAGAATGTCGAGGGCGCGAAGTGAATCGCTGTCTATTCAATGAGCAAGGGAGGAAATGAGATGGGAAAAGAAAACGTCGCTCCTCTGGAGATGAAGGATCTGTTCGAGGGGGTGCGCATTCCGAATATCGTGGTGGCCGCCGACGGGTCGATTCTCGCCTTTGCGGGTTCCGGTCGACAGCTGCGCCGCAGCGAGGATGGGGGGAAGAGCTGGAGCGAGGTGCGGGAGGTGGGAGAGGATGCGAGGGGCAGCGCCATCGTCGACGAGGGAAATGGCCAGGTGATGGTGGTGAATCCGGCGGGGAGTTATCTGTGGCGGAGCTGCGATCACGGGAAGAGCTGGGAGAAGGAGGAGATTGTCGTCGCGTCGAATCCCATGGGTCACGGTGGCCCGGGCAAGGTGCCGGCGCAGACTGCCTGTTCGGAGTCGGGGGTGACGCTGCGGCACGGGGAGCACAAGGGGCGGCTGCTCATGCCGGCCCGGGTGCAACCGCCCGAGGGGAACAACGACCAGGAGTGGTGGCCGTACAACTACAACACGGCGATCTACAGCGACGACGGCGGCAAGAATTGGCAGACGAGTGATCCGGTGCAGAACGGGACGGGTGAGGGGACGCTGGCGGAGCTGTCCAGCGGCAAGATCTACTACAACTCTCGCTCGCACATGTCGGTGGACCACCGTCGGCGGATCTCCTGGAGCCACGACGGCGGCCACATGTGGACGGACTGGCAGGTCTCGGAGCATCTTTTTGAGATCGGCGAGCCGTTCTACTTCAAATACGGCACCAAGCCGAGCTACGGGTGCAACGCAGGGCTGGTGCGGATGCCTCTGGAGGCGATGGGGGGCAAGGATGTGCTGCTGTTCAGCACACCGGACGATCCGGGGGGCTCGCGGGTGCGGATGTCGGTGTGGGCGAGTTTCGACGGCGCCAAGACCTGGCCGGTGAAGCGGCTGGTCAACGGAGGGATGAGTGCGTATTCGTCGGTGACTGCAGATAAAGACGGCAGGATCTACCTGCTCTTCGAGCGCGGGGAGAAGGAGCTGTACGACCGAACGGCGCTGGCCATGTTCGATCTGGACTGGCTGGCGGAGGGGAAGGACTGGCGGAAGCTGCTGGAGGAGTGATGGGGTCGTTTCGCCGCTCGGGAGACGGATTTCTCGAGCGGCGAAGTTCCACTACTCGCCATCTCTCCTGGTCATTTCCAGCCAGAAATCGGGGTAATCGGTGATAACTCCATTTACATTTGATTGGATCAGGCGTCGCGATACCTCTCGCTTGTCCGTCTGGCTTTCGCGATCGGTGGAGGTGGCGAGATGCAGGGCATTGACCGCTATCCCTCTGTGGTGCGCCTGAGCGACGAAATCGGCATGGACCTGTTCGTGGGGTAGCTGGATGGTGTCGCATCCGAGAGAAAGGGATTCTTCGGTAAACTGCAGAGTGTTCCGGGGGTGAGGTCCCAGATAGCATCCTCTGAGGCGTGGTTCGATCTGTTTCGCCCGTTCGAGGGGTAGACGCTCGCAAGAAAGAAAAGAGGTCCTCAGAATTCTATGCTCAACCACTGCAGCGGCCACGTATTCGACCAGTTTTTCCAGGGAAGTGGGCGTCGACTTGAGGTGGATATTCAGCTGGATGGGGGGTGGGAGAAGGGCGAGCACTTCGTCCAGAGTTAAAAAGCGCTGGCACGCAAATTCTTCGGCGAGCCACTTCCCGGCATCCAGCGCCTTTATTTTGTTCAGAGACATCTCCTCTACATTACCCGTCCCATCGGATGTGCGGTCTACGGCCCCGTCGTGGACGACTACGCCTATTCCATCTCGGGTCAGGCGGACGTCGAGTTCGATGCCGTGGACACCCAGCGAAACGGCTTTCTGGAATGCTATTGCCGTATTTTCCGGATACTTTGCTCTGTAGCCCCTGTGGGCAAAGATCTTTGGCAATCCCATTTTAGTCAGAGTCTGCGTCGAGAGATGCCGCGCCGCGGTAGATGAAACCGGAACAGGTGCCGAAATGGCGGTTGCTCAGGCCTATCATGTATTTGCCGAATCGTATGTGAGCGAGTAGCAGGTCTCGAGCACGGCTCTGCCGTTGGCCAGCGGCACATCCGAGCTCATTTCGCCCCAGCCGACGTAGCCGCCGTTGTGCGTGCCGAATGCCGCGTGCAGGCGGCGGACGAGCTGGCTCACCTCTTCGGGTGTGCCGTGGGGCAGGGCGTACTGGCGGTCGATGTCGGCGCGCACGCAGACCTTGCCGCCGAAGCGCTCGCCCAGTGCTTCGATGTCCATGACGTTGGTCTGGGGGTTGATTTCGTCGCAGCCGATTTCGACCAGGTCGGGCAGGATTTCGTGGATGACGCCGTCGGAGTGGAAGCTGGCGTAGGCGCCGGTCGCATGAATGGCGTCGACGAGGGTTTGATAGGCGGGGCGGAAGATGCGGCGCCAGAGCTCCGGGGCGATCATCAGGGCCTGCTGGGTGCCCCAGTCGTCGCGCAGCATGATGGCGTCGACCTTGTCGGTCGCGCCCCAGCGCTCGATGCGGCGGAGGCAGACTTCTACTATCTGGTCGCGCAGGACGAGGAGTTCTTCGCGTTCTTCGTACAGGTCGATCATCAGGGGTTCCATGCCGCGCAGGAAGATCATGCGCTGGAATAGTTCGCCGCCGTCGACGAGGACGAAGTGTCGATGCCCGTCCGCGTCCACTTCGATCTCCATCAGGTCGACCCCTTCCTGGCCGGTCATGGGATCGGGTGGGCGAAAGGAAGCGAGGGCGGACCAGTCGGCCAGGGGATGGTGCACCGCCTGACCCATGTATTCGGGGGTGTTCCACAGCCAGCCGCAGCCCCAGTCGTCATAAGTCACCTCGCCATCCGCCCAATAGCCGCGCTCCGATCCGGTGAAGGCGAAGGGGCCGCGGGTGCGGCTGGAGAGGAGCACGTCGCTGGGGTAGCGGGCGTAGAGATCCTCCAGCTCTTTGCCGTATTTCTGCCACGCCCCTTTGAGGGTGCAGTGCATGACGGGCACGCGGTCGGGATTGTCGAAGGTCAGGGCTCGGATGTAGCGCTCTCTGCCGTCCATTGGTGGTTTCTCCATAGTGGATCATCTACAACCAGAAAACCGGCACGTCGTACTGCTGTATGCGCTGATCTTTGGTTACCAGAAGCAGGTTGTGGTGCTTCGCCTGGGTGATCAGGAGCCGGTCGAAGGGGTCTTTGTGGAGATCGGGCAGCCGGGTCGAATCGATCATCTCAGCTGCCGATGGATCGATCAGGTGCACGTTGGCATTGGTCAACAGTTCGTTCTTCCAGGCGTGCAAGTCTTCTATTTTCATCCTACCGCTCTTGATCAGCAGGCCAATTTCCCAGAACGAAATCGATGAAATGTAGAGCACTCCCTGGCGTTCTTTGCGATCGAAGAACTGGATGAAGTCGTCGGTGACGCCCGATTTGTTTTGCCAGAAGATCAACGCGTGGGTGTCGAATAAATAGGCCTCTCTTTTCACGCATGTTCCTCCCATATATCGTCGATCGGCTCGATGAGATCTTCGGGCGGAACGAGGAGTTTTGGCGCGTTGCTCATCTTGTCGCGCCAGTTCAGTTGGCGCGTGGGCACCAGGCGGGCGACTTCCCGCTTATTGCGTTCGATGACGACCGTTTCACCGGCGAGGACTCGGTCGAGATATTCGAAGAGATCCTTCCTCAGCTTGGATGCGGAAACTTTGATCATAGCGACTGTCCTAAATGAGATGTACATATATCTTTTTTTATGTACAATAACATATTGCGTTAAAGAAACCCAGTCCACATCTATTTTGGGGTGACTCGCCATTTGGTTCTTGACATTGTATCGACATCCTCTGTAATAACCGAGGTAAAAAGCTTCTACCAGTGAAGAGAAAACGGTGATCAAATAACCCGGCAAAGCCGAATCCCATCCCTGCCGAATGATTGGGAATAAATGAAACGATCGGTAATTACACTGAGGAATGATCTGGCCCACGACGAGTGTGAGATCGGTGGCAAGGCGGGAAATCTGGTCGAGTTGATTCGGGCCGGTCTACCCGTGCCCGATTGCTGGGTGGTGCCGGGCGAAATATTCAGAGATCATCTCATCTTCCACGGACAGGAGAAGACCGCCTGTGCCGTATTCGCCAACGGCGACGATTCGACCTGTGGAGCGTTGCGGCAGTGTATCCTCTCCATGGAGCTACAACCGGATTTGCTCGAATCGCTCTCCAATTTGCCCGACGTATCTTTCGCCGTGCGCAGCTCCGCTTCGGTCGAAGATGGCGCCCGGGGCAGCTACAGCGGTCTTTTTAGCACCTGCCTGGGGATCGGCAGGAGAGAGCTGGAGAGCGCCGTCAAGACGGTCTGGGGATCGGCGTTCACTCCAGAGGTACTGGCCTATCACCGCCAGGTCGCACCCGGCAGAGGCTATCCCCTGATGGCCGTGCTCCTGATGCCTCTGCTCGACGCCCGTCTCGCCGGCGTGGCTTTTTCCGCCGATCCGGCCAATGGCGATCCATTCCGCATCGTCGTGACTGCCTGTCTCGGGCTGGGCACGCGCATCGTGGAGGGGAGTGAGGCCGGCGTCCGCTATATCCTGGATCTCGACGCGCTCGACATCGTCGAAATGTCGGCTGGACACCAGACCAAGGGGGATTTTGTCCAGACCGATGGCCACATTTCCACCCGGCCTGTGAATGCCGAAGTGGTCCTGAGCGAAGATCAATTGCGCGAGTTGGGCGGAACAGTGCGCGCCATCGACGAGATTCTGGACGGTCGCGTCGATGTCGAGTTCGCCTTCACCGATCGCAGTTTGGAGATTCTACAGGCGCGCCAGATACTGGGGCTCCCGTTTTTCTTTCCCGAAAATCCAGTCGAGAGCGGTGATGCGCACTGGTTTCTCCACTGCGCCCGGACCGACCCACTTCCCCTTTTTATCAGGGAGATCTTCACTACACCTCTGGAACATCCGCGGATTCCCCCGCCCCCCTGGCCGCTGGAAGTGGAATCCGTCATCTGCCGACATGGGCGGTTCTTCGGTCTCTCACCACAGGAGCCCGACTATATCTATCAGGAGGATATTGAGGACTCGCGCCGAGATCGCACCTTTTTGCACGAAATGGAGACCCTGGACAGTCCCGAGGATCACTTCCGGCCCTACTACGCCTGGACGGAGGATGCTTACGAGCGCGTGGTTCCCCGCATTCGACAGGACTGCACGCGCCTGCTGTCGCTTTCCGAGGAGGAACGGGCTGCCCTGAGTTCACGGCGACTCGGTGAGTTGCTCGAGGAAGCCCTCGATTTGGAATGCCAGGCCGGTGTCTTCTACATTTCCTCTTCCTGGGTCACCGCCTACTACGTCGATATGGCGGAAAAACTGCTCGAGGATTGGATCGGTTTTCCCAAATGGCGCAAGGCCGAACAGCTCTCCATGGATCTGATTCAGGGGGCTCCATCTCTGACTCATGAGCGGGATGCGGAACTCCAGCGAATCGCCCTGGGGGGCGGCGACCTGGAGAGTTTCATTTGCCGTTGGGGCTACTCGTACCTGGTCAGAGACGAACAGCTCTACTTCGATCGGTGGAAGAGCTGGCGGGAAGATTCCCAACCCCTCCGGCAGGCGATCGAGCAGATGCGGCGTGCCGTTGACCAGCGGCCTATCGCGGAGCGGCTGGTGGAATCCAGAAAGCGGGCCGAAGAGATTCTCGCCCGCACCATCCGGCGGCTCGAAGCTGCGGACAAGCGGCAGCGCGCGCAACGGGGCCGCATCTTCACGGCCTGCGTGCATTTCGGTCGCGCCCATTTCCGCATGAAGGACGACCGCGACCTGGTCTGGTCGCACGCCCAGGCCGCGCTGCGCTGGATTTTGCTGGAAGCGGCCCGAAGGCTGATGGAAAAGGGCGCTATCGCGTCCGACCGCGAAGTGTTCTTGTTTACTCCACGGGAGTTGCTCGACTTCTTTGCCGGCGGAGAATCGATGATCGTCGATATGTCGAGCCGGGCCGTAGAGCGGCGGCGCGAACAGGCGCGTCTGGCCCGATACACCCTGCCGTCGCAGCCGCTTGAAGAAGCGCCTGGCCCTCCCGTCGGCGGCGTCATGGAAGGCGTTCCCACCGGCCCCGGTATCGTCGAAGGCAAGGCGCATATCGTGCGCGAAGAAACGGCATTGGAGGATCTGGCGAGTCTCGATGAAGGGGATATTCTGGTCTTTATCGGCGAGGGCAAAGTCGGGCTCACCATGTTTTTCCCGCAGATCGCCGGGTTGGTCTACTCCAACGGCAACGGGCTCTGCCACGAGTCCAATCTGTGTCGCGAGCTGGGTAAGCCGGCCGTAGTCTGTGTGGGAGAAAACGTCGAATTGATCGAGGAGGGAGAATTACTGCGCATCGACGGCGGCGAAGGGATTGTCACGCGGCTTGAGAAGAGCGAATAGTACGGGTTGCACGGTAAATATTACAGGATCGCGGATATTTCGACAGAAGGACTTATCAGTGCGATTGCTCTGAAAGAGTATTCGGCGCTGAACAGGGATCTCCGCCCAGCTGCGAATTCCACTGGACAGTTGCAACACCGGCCTTTTTGGGAACGCCTTATTTTGGTGAAATAGCATTTTTCAAGTGGGAGTGCCTTATGGGACAAATATTGGAAACGGAGCGCCTGATCCTTCGTCCATTCGAAGAAGGGGATCTGGACGACGTGTATCGCCTGATCTATTCGGATGTGGAAGTGTGTCGGTACTACACCGACAGACAGCTGTCTCTGGAAGAGATGCGAGAGCGACTCACCTACAGGATACTGGAAGCCCGGTTTTCCGACTTCTGCCGATGGGCGGTCGTGGAGAGAGAAGAGAATCGGTTCCTCGGGCTCATCGGTCTGGAAGCGGGGCCCAATTTTTGGTACCGATTCAAGGATGATCCGAACCCGCGCTTCAACGAGGTGGAAGTGGAACTGAGCTTCGCCTTCGGCAAAGAATTCTGGGGAAGGGGATACGCCACGGAGGCCAGTAGGAAAGTGATAGAGTACGCCTTCACGGAATTGAAGATTCCTCGTCTCGTCGGTGGCGCCGCTGCGGAGAATGCGCGCTCCGTGGCGCTGCAGCGACGTCTGGGGTTCCGCGTCGAAAAGGAGGTGGGCGGGGAGGGATACGTCACGCTCCTGGAGAACGATCTCATTTGAGGGAGATCGGATGTCCGGTGCCCGGTGACACCATTTCTCCGGTGAGAACTACGAACCCGGGTTTTTGCGGGGCTGCCATTCTGGATGGCAGTCCCTTTTTTTGTGGATCTTCTCCTGTCCAGACAGGCGAATGTCCTCTGGATGGTGGCGGTTTTTTAAATTTCGACTCGGACGCGCGCGTATCCCAACGTGTTTCCCTTTTCCGCACTCATGCCGACCAGGTCGATGGTAGAGGAAGGAGCAGAGCCGCCGCGCACGGTGTTGGTGAGGAAGGTACCGGGCATGGGCTGCGCGAAGGGGATGTCGACCCAGTTCAGATCGCCGCCGTCGGAGGAAATGGCCGCCATCCTGTAGATGAGAGAGGGGAGGGCGGATGAGGGGAGGTTGCGGCCGAAGGAGCCCAGGACCAGGAGGGTGCCGTCTTCGAGCACGTGGAAGCGGGCCAGGTTGGGGAGCAGTGCGTCTTCATTTTCCGCGACGCGGGCCAGGGTGCGGCGGGTGCGCACGTGGCCGGACTGGAGGGTCATGTATTCGAGGGAGTTGACGATGGTCTCGTCGGGAAAGAAGCGGTCGCGCAGACGTGCATCGGTATTGGTCTCGCACCAGATCAGGTGGGCGGTGCCGTCGTCGTCCAGGTAGATGTCGCCGTTGCGCATGGCGCCGGCGGTGTCGTCGTGGTTGGCGACTTCGATCCACGGGCAGAACGGTTCGGAGGTGACGTCGGGGGTGTATGCGTAGAAGAGACGGCGGAAGACGTAGTCCCATTTCCGCTGGGTGATCTCGAATTTGGCCTCCTGCCAGGCGGCGACCGGTTCGACGATGTCGCCGACGCCGAAGTAGTGGGCGGCCCGGTCGCGCAGGATGACGTTCGGGTAGCAGAGGCGGAGGGGCTGGGGTTTCTCGTATTCGTCGCCGTAGGGCCAGGGGATGGTGCCGGCAGCCTGCCACTGACCGTCGCGGCCGAGGAAGGACATGTGGGCGACGTCGTAGCCGACGTTCTGCATGTAGAGGACTTCGCCGTTGTCGCCGTCGGCGGTGACGGTGCGGTAGGAGTGCTCGGTGAAGGCGGGGGTGTCGCGCCAGACGGGCAGTTCGCGGGTGGGGGCGGCGGCGATGTCAGAGGTGTCGAAGCGGAAGACGGCGGGCTCGGCCGGGCCGCTGTACTGGCCGGGCTCGGCCAGGGTCGGGTTGGTGGTGACGAGGAGGTCGCCGTTGCCGATGCGGGCGACGGGGGAGGGCTCGCGGGTGCGGCCGGTCTCGTCGCGGTGGACCAGCTGCCAGCCGGCGTCGGTGCGGCGGTAGAGCAACCAGCGGCAGTTGTTGAGGGGGACGTGGTCCGGCAGGGTTTCCAGGCAGGCGACGTACACGTCGTTTCCCTCGCGGGCGACGACGGTGGAGCCGTGGCACCAGAGGGGGCCGGCGCCGTTGTCGGCCGGCTCGAAGGAGTGGATCTGGTCTTCGACTTCGACGGTTGGTCGGAGGGACATGGCGGGGCTCCTTCCCGGCGATTGCGCCAGGAGTTTGGTGGGCAGACTGGAAGCGGCCAGGGTCAGGAGGCCGGTTTTTTTTATGAAGGTGCGGCGGTGCATTGGTCGGGTATCGTCGTTAGCGCAGCACGTTGAGGCTGCCGGATAGGTCGATGGGGATTTTGGCGTTTGGGAGGAGGGGGAGTGAAGTGTTGAGGTCCAGGTTGCCGCTGAGCTGATAGTCGAGCGGTTTTTTCTTTGTCAGGGCGCGATAGGCGCTTCTGCCCAGATTCAGGAAGCTGATGGATACGGGTATCTCTACGGTCTGGCTGTCCTTTTCGGTCAGCTGGACGGGATGGGTGCTGGCACCGGTTGCCCAAGATTTGCCGCCGACTGAGAAGTTGTAGTCGAGGCGATCGAGGCCGAAGGCAAAGCTGTTGGGATTGCGCAGGCCGAGTTGCAGCACCAGGTCGGCGCTGGTGAGGTTGATCCGTTTGATTTTGAGATCGCCGACTTCGATGTGGGGCGGCTTGACTACGGGCAGTTTGCCGCTGTGGCGCAGGGGGAGGATGCGCTCGCCGAGGACGGGGAGATCGAAGACCAGGTTGCAGATCAGTTCGTAGGAGGTGCTGTCCTGGTCTTTGAGGGTGGCGAAGGTACGGCGCAGGTCGCCAAAGTCGAGGGTCAGGGGGAGGGCGATGCGGCTCTTTTCTGCGGCGGCGATGCGGGATGGTTCCTCTTGGATCCCCTTGAGGAAGGAGCTGTCTTCGATGCGAAGATCGTAGTCGAAGCGAGCCAGGGTGACCGGCAGGGGGTTGGGATTATCGACGGCGATATCGAAAACCAGGTCGAGGTCCTGGAAGCTCAGACCGGCGAGGCGGACCGATTCGACGGAGAGGTCCGGCTTTTTGACTTTGACCGCCTCTTTGAGGATGGCGCAGCCGGTCAGGGAGAGGAGGATGAACAGGGAGAGGAGCTTCGTCTTGCTCATGGGGTCGCGTTCTTTCGGTTGTGGGTCTCACATAGAAAGTTGGGGATTCAGCCGAATCCGAGGTTCGGATGTCGGTTTTCAGGCGTTCTCAATGGAATGAATTCCGGCGTTCAATGTGAGGGGACTCTCAGCGATAGCGATCTATGGCTTCGAACAGTGCCTTGACGTTGGCGAAGGGAGCGTCGTTCTCCATCTCCACGTAGAAGATGGCGCCGCCACCCAGCGCGCGGTAGCGGTCGGCGCAGGCGCGGATGTACGCGTCGATTTTTTCGGGCGTGCCCAGGGGGATCAGCTGCTGGCGGTCGGGATGGATGTAGATGGCGACCTGGTGCTCGCGGCATTTGGCGGCCAGTTCGTCCGGGTCGTAGCAGGTGATCTGGGGCCAGTACCCGTCGATGCCGAGTTCCAGAAAGTCGTCGAAGAGGGGGCCGACCTGGCCGCAGCAGTGGAAGAAGACCTTGCTTCCGGCCTTTTTGATGCGATCCATAAGCTCCCGGTAGCGGGGTTTGAAGAGATCGCGAAAGAGGGCCGGGGAGACGATCGGCGCATTTTGTGTGCCCCAGTCGTCGCCGAAGGTGACGACGTCGACGCCCAGAGGGAGGAGGTAGTCGAGCACGGCGTGCCAGTAGGCGGTGAGCTGGTCGAGGAAGTCGAGGAAATGTCGGTCGCCGGTGGCGCAGGCGATGAGGAGTTCGTCGAGGGGACGGACGGCGTGGAGTCTTTCAAAGAGGGAGAGGCCGCCGCTGAAGACTAGATAGTCCTTTTGTCGCTCCTCTATTTGAAGGCGCTGTGCGGTCTCTTCGGAAGAGCCGGGTGCGGGAATGGGTGGGAATTCGTAGTCGCGGCCGGCTTCCCAGCTGTCGAAGGGATGGTATTGGGGGTGGCCGGCGATGCCGAAGATCAGGTATTCCCAGTCGACGCCCCAATCGTCCTTTTTGATTTCGTGGTAGCGGCCCTGTGCGTCGACGGTGTCTGGAGGCGGAGCGGGAAGATTGTCGAAGGTGATGGGATTGTCGGACGGGTATTGATTGAACAGGTCGAGGAGCTTCTGTCCGTGTACGTGCAGACCGGCGGTAGAAGGGTGGTATACCAGGGGAATGCGGTCCGGGTGATCGAAGTGGAAGGCGTCGAGCATGCGCTGCCGAGAACTGGTCATGGGCAAATCTGTTTGAAAGAAGATGTGTAGGAGGAGCGAGAGAAGCGAAGAGAATGATAAGAACTGCAGATGCGATGGACAATACTCGCAAAAGGGAAGGGCGATAGACAGGGTCGGCAGCATGCTGGAGATTACCTGCCGCAAACCGACAGACTAGTGGCACGCGGCAGGTAATCTCCAGCCGACTGAAAGGATGTGCTCTTGCCGGATGCTTACCTCACCAGCAGGAGCTTCCCGGTCGCAGTATTCGTGCTGGTTTCCAATCGGCTCAGGTACACTCCACTGGCCACGTTTCGGCCCGCGTCGTCGCGACCGTCCCACACTACTGCGTGAATGCCGACTGTCTGCTCTTTCTCGACCAGCCGGCGGATCACCTGGCCGGATGTATCGTAGAGGTACAGCCGAATAGCACCTTCGGCAGGCAGCACATACTGAATCGTCGTTTTCGGATTGAATGGATTGGGATAGCTGGACAGCAGGTGTGCGGTCGAAGGCAGCAGGTGCACTGTGCCATTCTGGCGATTCACCGACACTCCGTCGTTGAAGGCCGCCTCCACGAGCGTCAGGGATGTTTTCTGCGTTTCTATCGGGGAGTGGACGTCGAAGGTCAGGGTGAACAGATTGCCGCCGGTTGCCAGGGGTTCGAGAGCGAGGAAGGCGCAGCGCACTTCCCCCGGTAGATCGGTGTTGGCCTGCCAGAACGATCCGTTGAGCAGGCCCCGAGGAGTGGCTTCGACCGCCTGTAGAACGGCCGGGTCGTAGGTCACGCGCAGACCACCGGCATACAGACCGGTCGCATCCTCGATCGCCACCGGCACTTCGACCTGCTGTCCGGCCTGTGCTCGCACCTGAGGAAGGGCGACGTGATACAGGGGCAGGGTCGACATTTCCTTGGGGACGCTCAGGGCATGGATCGGGAAATCATCGATCAGGGAGACCACGTACTGGAGTATCAGGATGGCGTCGCTCACCGAGATCGTTCCATCCCCGTCGATATCTCCGGGGAGTTGACTGAAGGCGTAGCCGATGCGCGTCTGTGTTCCGTCATTTCCGCTGTACCACATCCGATAGGTGCTTCCCTCCTGGATGACGGTCGGACTGCCCGCTCCGGCTCCGTCCCAGGTCCCGTCGTTCCCTTCCAGCACTGCGGTGGAAATGGGCTTCTCCCAGCTGATCCCATCGGCGCTGGTGGCGTATCCAATGCGCGTCTGTGTTCCGTCATTTCCGCTGTACCACATCCGATACCGGCGACCGTCGTACAGCACGGTCGGGTCACTCACTCTCGTCCCGTCCCAGGCCCCGGATTCCCCCTCGGACAGCACCGAATTGCCCGCATGCTTTTCCCAGTCGATCCCATCGGCGCTGGTGGCGTATCCGATGCGGGTCCGCTCTCCGTCGTGTCCCGTATACCACATCCGGAATTGACGGCCGTCGTGCAGCACTGCCGGACTGCTCACCCCGTTTCCGTCCCAGGCCCCGGATTCCCCCTCGGACAGCGCCGGATTGCCCGCATGCTTTTTCCAGTCGATCCCGTCCGTGCTGGTGGCGTATCCGATGCGGGTCCGCTCTCCGTCGTGTCCCGTATACCACATCCGGAATTGACGGCCGTCGTGCAGCACTGTCGGCTGAGAGACGAATGTCCCGTCCCAGGTGCTGCCCCGCCCGTCCAGCAACACGGGGTTGTCCGGGAAATCCTCCCAGTACATGCCGTCGGCGCTGGCGGCATAGCCGATGGCGCGCCGGGTCCCGACGCCCAGGGTGTACCACAGATGGAATCCGTCCTCGCCGGACAGCGCGGCGGGGTGGGATATCGACAGTGCGCCTCCGTTTGTCTCCACGCTGGATTCCAGGAAGACGCTGGCCGGAAACCGGGACCATATAACCTGGGTCGCGCCTATGGTCGGCAGAAGAAGCAGGACGAGGAAGACAGGGATGATCCGTGCAGTTTTCATGGCAGTTCTACTTCCGTTTAGGCGAATGGCTGGTCGATCTTTCGTTCGTTACGCGAGCGGCGTTTTCGCAGCTGCATCGGGCTCATTTGAGAATGGTCAGCTTGCGCATGGCGGTGAAGTCACCCGTGCGCAGCACGCAGAAGTACACCCCGCTCGACACCGGCGCGCCCTGCGCATCGCGGCCGTCCCACCAGGCGGCCCGGCCGTGGCCGGTATACCGACCCCGGGGCTGCAGCCCCAGGTTCAGGTGTCGCACCTGCTGGCCGAGTAGATTGAAAATGCGGATCTCCACCCGGCCCTCCTCGGCCAGCTCGTAGGGGATCCACACCTCCGGGTTGGACGGATTCGGAAAACTCGGCAACAGAGCCGTGCGCTCGACCGCCGGCCAGTGGGCGCGGATTTCGAAGATTGCCTTCGTTATCCGTCCTCCGGGATCCAGGCGCAGCGAGCGCGCCAAGCGCATCTCTTGCCAGTCGCCTGGCGAAGGAGACAGCTGCCGGATCTGAAGAGAGAGTTCCTCGGACAGATCGGCGATGAACTCCTCCCACGAGAGCGTCAATTCCGCATCCGGCTGGTCGGAATACACCACCAGTTGCCAGGTGCGCTCCTCCCCCATGCGCAGATCCGGCTGGAAATCCCGGTTGTAGCGGCCGGAACGCGTTCCCCACTCCGGGTGGTCGAAGTAGGCCGACGCGGTCCTGCCCAGCGCGGGGGGTTCGCTCCGGTCGAACAGATCCCAGCCGCGCCGCGCACCCGGGTGCGTCCCCAGCGTCGTGGTCAGGTCCGAGGCGGAAGCCGAGCGGAGCGCCAGCCGCAGCGCAAAGCATCCGGGCGTCGCCTGGGTGGACACCGCGGGTTTCATCGAGGGAATGAGGAAGTCCGGAGAGGGGGGATTGTCCGGCAGGCTATCCGGCGCCGAGATCGTCATTACCAGGGAATCCCGACTCGTCTTCAGCCAGTACCCCTGCCACGGATCGAGCAGAGAACCGGTCTCCACAGCCACGTAGGTGTCCGTACTGTCCGAGTCCGTGCCCGTATAGGGCTTCCACCGGTATAGTGTCCCTTCTATCCAGCTGTTTTCTTCGGCGGCGGCCTGCGCGAAGGTCGCGGAATTCGTTCCGTCCTCGAATATCAGGTCCGCCACCTCCACCACCTTGACGAACGGATTCCCCACCGCGTGCCAGCCGGCTGCGTCCAGGGGCACGTCCACCGCCTCCCGGATGAGCGCGCCTCCCACGTCCACGTCCACATCCTCCTTCGTGCGCGTGAAATATCCGCGCCCGCTCTGCAGCGCCACCTCGCCCAGATCGAACGGATAGACTTTGTACTCACTCCCCGCCGTCTCGTACTGGAACAGCTGAAATGGATCGATGTCGTCGCCCAGGTTGACGAACGGCTCGGCGCGCTCCGGCTCGATCGGCACCGAGAAGAACTGCCAGCCGGAAGTGCCGGCCTGCAGCGTCCCGGCCACGAAGGTGGATTTTTGCACGTCCAGCCGGAAGTAGCGGATGTCGGTGTCGAAGGAGTGGTCTCCCCGCGTCGCCGCGTTCTCGTAGGTGTATGCCTCGGTCTCCTCGGCCTCGCCGGTTTCGGGATTGGTCTCGGCTTCACCCGGGTCCAGAGAGATGACGTTGGCCACCTGCCCTTCATTGTCGAACTCGGTCAGCTGGATCACCTGGTACTGCCGCGTGGTTTTGGTCAGTCGGATGGACGGACGCCAGCGGATGGTCACGGTGGCATCCGTCTGGGCGTTCTCGACCACGAAGTACCAGTGGTGCGACAGACGTCCGTCCGCGGGTCGGGTGTCCCGGTCGAACTCGGGCGGTTCCTGGTCGAACCCCGGATCCTGTTCCACGAAGGTCAGCCGCATCTGCCCGGACAGGCCGGGAACGGAGCGGGCGTCCTTCTCATCCTCGTCGTCCAGGGCGCCGTATTCGACGCTGGCCAGATTGTTGCCGTCCCGATCGATCCCGTCGGTGGCGCTGAGGGCGACCAGCCAGGTCTCCTCGAACGGGGCGTCTTTGGTCCGGAAGGTCCAGGAGAAACCGTTGTCCAGCGGATTTCCGGCCAGGTCGTGGAGACCTCGCGACACGGTCCCGTCGTTCTGTTCCACGTCGGTCTTCACTTCCGCGCGATAGAAGCCGTTGGGGCGGAACGGCGTCACCGGCACGAAGATCGCCTTGCGCAGGGCCGGGCTGTATGAGACGTATCCGGCGACTTTTTTGTTGTCCTCCAGCAGGTCGGTCACCGCGAAGGTGCGGTCGCTGAAGTCGTCGGCGCGCATGTCGTCGGTGAAGGTGATGCTCAGTTCGCCCCGATAGGTCCGCTCGCTCTCCCTGGCCTGGTAGTCGGGAACAGTGTTCAGCACCGACGGTTTGGCGTCGTCCACCAGGAAGACCACGGACGGAGGATCGATATCGATGTTGCCGGCGCGGTCGGTGGCCACCGCGTGCAGGGCGTATTCGCCGACGCCGAGGGAGCCGATAGCCGTGTCGGTCCACGCGAAGGTGAACTCCCGACGGACGGGGCGACGGTTGAGGTGGTCGGAGAGGGTGACGTTTGGATTCTCGCCGTCCTCCTCCCACACCATGTCGTCGAGATTGTACCAGATCTCCCACACTCCGTCGGGCTGCTTGGCGCGGATCTGGATCTGGATTTTCGCCAGGGCGGTGTCCTCGGAGACCACCTCGATGTCGAAGGGGTCGTCCTCGGGGAAGAAGACCGGGCTGACCCGCTGCCGCTCGTACGGGGCTATGACGGTCGCCCGGGGAGGGAGCAGGTCGGCGAAGGTGGGATTGAGCGATAGGAGGCGGCTCACCTGTGCATCGGCTTCCTCCTGCGCCTGAATCACTACTGAATACTCCTTTTCCTCGGAGCTCCCCCAGTCCTCCTCCGGCGGATAGAGCGATAGCTCGATGAGCGCGGTGGGTCCTTCCTTGGTGAGCCCTATCGGGTAGGGACCGGCATTGCCGTTGAAGCGGACGGTGAGGTGGTCCGGATTGTCGGTCTGCGGGGCGTAGAGCAGAAAGTCGGCCGTGTCGAAGTCGGACTCCAGGTCGCGATCCCCCGTGTAGGTGATTTTGATTTTATAGTGTGCCCCTTCGCGGTAGTCGAAGGGCTGGCCGCTGGTCGGCCCTTCCTCCAGTTCGAGGCGGACGTCCACCGCCCGATTGGTGCCCGACTCCCAGGGATCGGAGGTGTAGCTGCCCGGCTCCTGAAAAAAGATGGGCGTTCCCCAGCGTGGGTCGGCGTAGACTCGGGTGGCGATGTTGTCGCCGATGTCGTCGTCGTGGAGAACGAACCCCACGCTCTGCTCGGTGGACGTGCCGCTCTCCCATTCCTCTCCCATGCTGGTGCCGCTGCCGATGGATGCCGATGAACCGGCTGCCCATTCGTCCTCGAAGCCATTTCCAAACGAAGTAAAGCCTGTAAAAACCTTGATTTCATGGCTGAACTCAGACTCCGACTCCACCGACACTTCAGTGGAGAAGCTGGTGGTCTTTGACCTGGAGATGGCGCGGGAGTATTCGAAGACCGGCCCGGCGCTGAAGATGAGCATCTCGCCGTCATCTGTATCGATATCATCGCCGTCATTCTCGGTGAAATCCTCGAAGTCCAGCCCCTCGGACACATACTCATTGTGCCACGTGTAGGCAAGATTATCCTTCAGCAGATCGTCCCAGGTATCCTTGGCATTTTCCAGTTTTTTCTTCTCGTCTTCATCGGCTGACGAATCGTCGATCGCCGCCTCCAGGTTTTGGATGATATTTTCGATATCCCGGATCGTGTACACGTACTGATTGCTTCGCTCCAGGATGTCATAGGTCTCGATAGTCTCCGTCTTCCGTTCCCACTCGCCGGTAGAGTCGTTTTTCTCGATTCCCAGGCGGTGCTTGGTCTGGAGCCCCAGGGTCCAACCTTCGCCGAAATAGATGTCTCCTTTGCCGGGTCCCAGCAGGTCGGTCTGTTCATCGCCCGACGGGGTCTCCAGGCGGCGGTTGGGACTCACCGCGAGCTGGACGAGGCCTGAACCGACTTCTGCCCTCCCGAGAGTTCCGGTCTTGACGACCAGCTTTGCGAGCTGAATCCCATAACCCCACGGTCCCATTGCGACGATACCTGCCCCGGTCGCAGCCTCGACCGCCGCCATCCATGTGAAGTGCGCTCCCGCATGATCGGGATCTTCGTAACCCAGCAGTCCTTGGTCCTTCAGATCCCTGAACTCACTGTCAGATATATTGGAATCCTCTTCCTCTTCCTCTTCCTCTTCGTCCTCGGATTCAAAGAAATCCCCTATCTCTCGTTCATCGCTCCATGGCGAGGGATATATCGGAATCTCCTTCTCTACAAATCCATCGCTGATTTTGATCTGCATCCCGATTTCTATTCCGCTAATGGTCATCGAATCGTCCAGATAGGCATAGCTGCCGTCGCCGGGGGGATCGTGGAGCACGGTGTAGTTGACGATGGGGACGGAGACGATCCGGGAGGCAGAACCCTCCGGCACGTCTCCCAGCACGATCACTGAGTCTTTTACGGTGTCGCTGTCCAGGTACCCCTCCTTCTCAGCATGGAAGCGAATATCCTTCGGGGCCGCCAGCGTGTCTTCAGGGGTGTATTTCGGCAGACCGGCCGTGACGATGTAGCTGTATTCTTCTCCCTGCACAAACCTCTCTTCTTCCTCGCCAGGGTCGTCGGTCAACTCGCTGACATCGTCGGTGACGAACAGAGTGAAGTCTTCCACCGGGTGTCCGTTGGCCGTCGCCGTGATGGTGTAGGTGTGCGTTCGGAGCGCCGGGGGATAGTAGAACATGTATCCCTCGGGGTTGTCGTCTGGATCGATGCCGAATTGCTCTAGAAACTCATCGGGAGCGTCGAACAGTTTGGGCCGGGCGTCAAAGGAGAGTTCGATTTTGACCGGGATGGTCATGGTCACCACCTGGTCGCCGGCCGTCAGGTCCACCTCCTTCTCTTTTGGATCGGCTCCCTCGACCCCCACCGTGTACGTGCCCGGGTTGAGAGTGACGGTGAATTCCCCCTCCTCCTCGTCCGACACTCCCTCGGCCTGGCCGTTGGTGCCGCTCACGGTGACGGTTTGGCCGGGCACCCGGTGTTCGCCCGAGTCCTCGACCAGCACGGTCAACTCGCGGGTGGTGTGGTTCACGAAGTCGATATCGTTGCGGGCTTCTTCGACCGTCACCAGACCGGTGCGTTCGTCGTATCCGGGGGTCTCCTCCACGATGCGAATGTCGTGTCCGTCCTTTTCGGCCAGGAACAGGTATTTGCCGGCGAACAGGGGGACGCTGTAGTTGCTGTTGTTGCCGGATTTCGTGCTCGGCAACCCCTTGATGAGACTGGTGGAGCCGACCGGCTGGGCGGTGATTTCCACGCCCTGAACCAGCACGGGCTCCCCCTCCTTCTTCAGAATGCTGTATCTCACAAAGCCGCCCACCGGGTAGACGCTCAGATCCACGAAGTCCATGGCCTGCTGATTGGGGCCGTCCAGGGTCAGCTCGGTGATCCGGGTGCGGGTTTCGAATTCGTGCGCCGCGTCCCCCGATCCCTTGCTGGCGGTGATCCGGTAGCTGCCCATGGGCAGATGCTCGAAGGCGTAGTGTCCGTCCGCGTCCGTCTCGGTCCAGATACCGCCATCCCCGGTGGTGTTCAGCGAGCTGTCCGCAGATGCGATCCGGGCCAGCACGTCGCCGTCCACGTGGCTCGAGCGGAGGGTCAGACGCACCTCGCGCACCGGGGTGCGCAGGTCCGCGGCCTTCACGTTTCCGGAGAGGGATCCGTCGGTTATCCGGACCTGGGTGGTGGCGACTTCGCTCCATTTGCCGAATTCAGATTGCACCTTCAGGCCGACCTCGTACTCCCCGGTCTGCTCGAAGGCGTGCGTCGGGTTCCAGATGCCCTTGGCGGTGTCCTCCTCCGCGAAGGTCCACTCCCAGTCCATGATCTTGCCCACGTCCTCGGACTGCACCTCGTCCGGGTGATTCCCCGCCAATTGCACGGGCGAGTAGTTGCCGCCCGCGATGCCGCCCCGGTAGGGTCCGCCGGGCCGGGACTCGGGCACGCCGGATTCCACGACGACCGTCGTGGAATCGCTTCCTTCCAGGGCCAATCCTTCCACAGTGGTCACGGTCGCCTTGAACTCCGCCTCGTAGCGGCCGCTGTCCTGCCAGGTGTACTCGGCCCGGCCGTCGCTGTCGGTGGTCAGCGTGCTATCCGAGACGGTCAGCGTGCTGTCCAGGGCGACGCGCCACTGGTACTCGAAAGTGGCCCCGGTATAGCTCGACTCGTTTATCGAACCGGTCAGTTCCACCGGTTTGGTCGGTCTGCCGGTGTACGGACCGCCCGGGTCCACCTCCAGGGCGTTGTAGACCTTCAGGCTGAAGAGCTTCTCGTCGCTCTCCACCCCGTAGTTGGTGACGGCCTTGCAGTAGATCTCGCCATCCAGGTTGAAGGTGGTCCACGTAGTATCCACCACCTCACCCGCAGGTTGTTCCCGCTCGAATGTGCCGTTGTCGTCCAGGTCCCAGAGGTACTTTTCGATACGCTCGCCCGCCACACTATTATTCGTCTTGCCGTCTGCCATCAGGCGGACGGATTCGCCCACCACCCCTGCGTACTTGTTGTCGTACCAGGAGACATCGGCCGTGTCGGGCGGGGCCTCGCTGACCGTAGGCCGTTTCCAGGCGCGAACCGGAATTCCCGTCCAGTCCGATTCCGCGCCTTTCCCGTCCACGGCCTGGCAGTAGACCGTGTATTCACCGGACGAGCCGAATGTAAATGACTGCCAGGGATCGGTTCCACTGACTTCACTGGCGCCCGGTTCTTCGTCGCCGACGACATCCTGCCACCGGTATTCGTGGAAAGAATCGACGGAATTGGGGGTCTCGGCCTCAATGGTGAAGTCCGTCTGTTTTCCTACGGTCACATGGATCGTGTCTCCTTCGGCAATTGCGTTTCCTTCGGCATTGGTGAACGAGACGGTCGGCTTTTTGGGCGTGGCGCGGACCAGGACGTTCAGGCTGTTGCGAAGGACGTCTCCAGAGATGATACTCATTGGCGTCTCGCCAGGACGCTGCCACTGCAGCGTCAGGCTCTTGTTCCCGTCATAATGGTAGTACATCAATGTGAGCCGGTGGAACCCTTTGTTCAGCGAGATCGTGCCTTCCTCGGATAAGGAGCCTTCTCCTTCTACGAGATCGCTGACGACTCTCTCTCCGTCGATTCTCAACCGGTACGCGTTGTGCGATGTGATCTTGAAGGTGTGATTTCCCGAATTGGCGATCCATATGAACCCGGTGAAGGCGGCCAGGAACCGGCGCCTGACCTCGACCCCGTTGAACTTGTCGTCTTCGTCGTAGGCATCGTCGATTTCTACCGCCGAACCTTTGTGGAATTCGATCTTGGAGAAGATGTCCGAGGCGACGAGGTGTCTGCCCTCGACATCCAGCGCGTAGTCCAGGTCGTGCGTCTGCGTGTTCGGCAGGTGGTAGAAGTTGCCCTTGAGTCCGTGTTCCTCCGGATCCAACCCCATGTTGTTGTTTATCGGGATCAGAGTCCCCTCGAGTTGGGAGATATTACCGGGGTTGAGGTTGGCGCTTAATATTTTTATGGTAGGATGGCCTATATCGCCTGGCTCCCGGGAGTAGGGGCCTCTCTCATCGACCCATTCGACGTGTTTTTCGTTCGAACTTTTGTTGAGAATCCATTCGAGAGTTGTATTTCCCTCGCCAATATTCGCGAGGTCCACCTTATCTTCTAGCTTATTGTCGACGCCCACGTCGATTGTGCCGAAATTGACCACCGTGGGACCACCTTTGACGAGTGCCGTGTTGAAGTCGTACTTCAGGTCCAGCTTCAGATAGACCTTGTGGACCTTCAGGTCGGGATTGTCACCGCTGACGTCAGGGGCGCTCACCTGGACGCGAATGGTGTGTCTGCCGCCTCCCCTGGAGTCCACATAGTCGCTGGCGGTGGTGCTCTTGGCAGCCCACTGTTCGTGAGTGCTGTCACTGCTGTCGTCAATGTCCAGATATTTCCATAAGATCCACGCATCATCCTTTTCAGAGTAAACGCGGAACCTCGGCTCGGAGCCATCATCGTACGCCCCGCCTATATCGAGTTCGGAGTACTTGACCCCGATGCGAATCCTGTGTATCCAGTAGCTCCACTCCGACACGTCGAAGCTGTACCTGGCGTATCCGCCGTCGATATCGACCTTGCTGCCATCCTTATCCACGTCATCCCCTTCCTTTGCGTAGTACTCGGCCCCGTCCTTATTCAGATGGTCGATGATCCTTTCGTGGACTTCTGCGTTCGCATCTACGACGTGGAACACGCTCAGAAGAAGGCTCATGAGCGTTGTAATAATTGTTTTTCTCTGGAAATTCACCGAATGTGGCATGGTCGTTCCCTCCAGTGGATGGAATCGGACATTCTGCACCGGCCTCGTTCCCTGTATCGACCCGGCACTATTTTTTTGGAAATGCAACTATTTTACCGGCGCTATTTCTGGAAGTATAAGGACTTTAATCCTCGTTTTAAAGGGCAAAAAGGAGAAAAATATAAATGGATAAATATATTGTAAAAATCCACTCTTTCACGTAAACGTTAATTAAATTGTCGTTTCCGGGTTTTTTCCGGATACTGTTTCATTTTTGAAATAAATGTTGATTAAATTGTCGTTTCCGGGTTTTCTCCCGGATACTGTTTCATCTTCGAAACTCATCTTCCGACATCGCTCCACTCCTGCTCGAAGCGCGTCCGGACCGGCGCAGGTATTGCGGCAGTTCGATATTCCTTGTCTGGTTCCCCACGACGAGGTATTTTGCGTTTATTCGAGAAGAGTGCGTTTTGCAGCTTGTCTGGTTGTTGCGTCTAATACCGTTATATACGAGGAGTAAAAAATCCCATGAAGACCACAACTCTCATCCTCATTTTCTGGGCTGTCATCGCCTGGGGCCAGGAGGCATCGCGTCACGTGTGGATGGAAGAGCCCCGCGCCACAGATGAGGGTTTGATTTATGCGCTCGAGATCGACGACTTCAGCGACGTGCTCGCCATAGAAGTAGATCTGCTGCACGACAGCCAGCAGGCCCCGGTCCTGAAGGTGCGGCAGAAGGCGATTCTCCGCGGTTTTATAACGGTGGACAATGTTATCGGAGATACCCTGAAGATCGTGCTCGCCCGCGCGGTGGCCCTTGGCGGCAGCGGTACCTTCGCCGAGGTGGAGATCGAGAATCCGGGCGTAGCGACGGAGTTGGGCTTTGTCCGGGTGACCCTCAACGCCGGTCAGATTCCGGTCGAGTACGAGCAGGTCATTCCGGATGTCGGTATGAACCCTCCGAGCATTGATGCGGGCGATTTCGACAGCAGTGGCGTGGTCGACTTCTCCGATTTCTTCCTCTTTGCCGATCACTTTGGAGGGGCTGCGGGGAATCCTGGTTTCGATTCACTTTTCGACATGGACGAGGATGGGGAGATTGGGTTTTCCGATTTCTTTCTCTTTGCCGATCATTTCGGTACGGTCTATCGATAGCGAGGTTGCAGCCAGTAAGCAGATCGCTCCCCGACGGTCCGATGGTGAGACCGGGGCCATTGCAGCGGAAGGAGATGCAGCTCATGAACAGATTCAATATTGTGCCCTTTGCCCTGCCCAACGCGTCGGAGGGGGAGTTCTGGTTTGAGGAGAGTCGCGACATTCGGGAGGTAGAGATTCTCTTCAAGGAGGAAGTCCCGCGTCGGATCGGGGTGGAGTACCGGCGGGCGCACTGGCCCGGCATTCGGGTGGAAGAGCGCGGGGATATGGAGGATCCGGCCCGTTTCGGCTGGGTGGGGACGGACGACTGGTTCAACGGGGGGTGGGTGAAGGGGAGGGCGCGGCGGAAGGTGGATGGGAAGAATGTGAGCCTGACCTTCAGGGGATTGAAGGCGGATGGGTTGGCAGAGACGCCGGAGGGGTACGACGTGGATTTCCGGCGGACGATGGGACTGCGGCTGGATCTGCCGGATTGGGGAGAGGTGATCGGAATCCGGATTTTTACCTGTTCGGCGGTGGCGCGCAGTCGGCTGCGTGTGGAACTGGACGCGGGAAAGAGGACGCCGGGAAAGAGGCTGGAAGTCGGGGGATACAATGTCCGGATGTCGGGTTTCAGTCTCGAATCGGGGAAGGGAGTGGGGGTGGTGCCGAGGCTCGTCCAGGTGATTCAGTCGGCGAAAGGGCATAGGTTGGGGTTGGGAAAGGATCCGGGTCTCGAGCTGAGGAAGGGGAGGGGACGTGGGTTTGAGATCGACGTGGCGCACATGGATCCGGCGCACCGGTACTGCGGGGATGTGGGGCTGGTGGAGTTCCACCTGGATCGGGAGAGCTTCACCATTTCCCTGGAGGGGCTGAAGGAGGAGGGGCCGGTGTGGTACGCGGAGGAAGGGGTGTTCGTCGCGCTGGCGGACGATCCGACGACTTTTGCGGAGTATCAGAAGAGGAGTGCCGAGGCGCGGACGATCAACCAGCGGGTGGCGGAAGGGGGGGAGCAGTCGTTCGCCGGGGCGTATTTCGGGCAGCCGCGGCCGCACGCGGAGCCGTATAGTTTTGGATGCAAACACTCGCCGCAGCGGTACTGGCTGGAGGCGAACGGGGATCTGTTGCTGCACAAGAGGAATCTGACGTGGCTCGATAAGCCCGGGAAGAGCGCCCGGAGGTTTTTGAGCAAGGGGAATGCCCGCTTTCTGTTCGGGCTGGAGGAGTGGATTTCCACCGGGCGGAGCACCGATCCGGCACCGGTGCCAGTTTGCAATCTGGGGTTCAAGAGGGGGGAGGTGCGGCTGGAGCAGCGCTCGCTGTGCGCGCCGCTGGAGCGGTCGATACTGGAGGGGGAGCTGGGGTACGACGAGGTGACGGTGGCGCTGGTGCGCTTCTGCTTCGAGAATGTGGGGGAGGCGCCGGAAGAGGCGCTTCTGGCGATTCGGTATACGGAAGAGTCGCAGCGCTCGCGGAACGGGCTGAGTCCGGGAGGAGGGCAGACGGAGCATCTGGTGCCGAAGAGTCCGTTGAAGCAATTGGCGGCGAAGCGCGGGCGGATCACCAGCAGGTTCCGGGGGAAAGAGGTGGTGCGCTGCGCGTACGAGACGGGTATGCGGGTGAGTGCGCAGGAGGAGGAGGTGGTGGTGCGGCAGCGGCTACAGCCGGGGGAGCGGTGCGAGCTGCTGCTCAAGGTGCCGTATGTGGCGCTGGAGTCGAAGGGGGAGCTGGCGGCGCTGGCCGGGCTGGAGTTCGAACGCTGTCATCGGGAGGTGACGCGCTTCTGGCGGGGGGAGAATGAAAAGGGGTCGCAGCTGCGCTCGCCGGTGCCGCAGCTGGACGGGCTGTACGCGGCGCATCTGAGTCACGTGGAGTTCTCGGATTTTTCCATGCCGGACGATCCGGATTTGATCAACACTTCGGTGGGGAGTTCGACCTACGGCAACTTCAGCAACGAGTCGTGCATGATCGTCCAGGAGCTGGAGCAGCGCGGCTTTCACGACGACTGCCGGCGGCGTCTGGATCTGTGGGTGAAGTACCAGGGAGCGGTGCCGCAGCCGGGGAACTTCGCGGACTACGAGGGGATGTATTTCGGGGCGGGAGGGTTCGAGTCGGGGAACTACAACCAGCATCACGGCTGGGTGCTGTGGGCGATGGCGGAGCACTTTCTGCTGACTCGGGATCGGAAATGGTTCGGGAAGGTGGCGGATTCGGTGGTGGCCGGGGTGGACTGGATCTTCAGGCAGCGGCGGGAGACGATGAAGGAGCTGCCGCACTCGCGCGGCTGGGAGTATGGTTTCCTGCCGGCGGGGAGCCTGGAGGATGTCACCGAGTTCTACTACTGGCTGTCGACCAATTGTCTGACCTGGCGGGGGACGGAGATAGTCGCTCAGGCGCTGGAACGGGTCGGGCATGCGGAGGCGAAGCGGGTGCGGAAGGAGGCGAACGGTTTTCGGAAGGATCTGGTTCGGGGATTCGAAAAGATGCGACAGCACGCGCCGCTGGTCCGTCTGCGCGACGGGCGCTGGGTGCCGCACTACCCGAGCCGGCTCTACTGTCGGGGGCGGGATCAGGGCTGGATCCGCGAGGTGCTGGAGGGTGCGGTATATCTGATGATTTCGGGGCTGTACGATGCTGATTCGAAGCAGGCGGGGTGGATTCTGGATGATTTCCAGGACAATCTCTACCTGACGCCGCCGTTCGGATATATGTTGCGAGATCCGGAATTTAACCTGTTCAACCGGGGCGGTTTTTCCATCCAGCCGTGTCTGCTGGCCGGTCTTCTGCCGCATTTGGAGCGGGACGAACCCGAGATCTATATCTGGATGTTCTTCAATGCCCTCGCCGCCGTGTATCGCGAGGAGATCAGCGGGTTGATCGAGCACCCGATGCCGGAGCTGGGGTTTTCGAACTCGGTGACCTTTAAAACCAGCGACGAGGCGAACGCGGTGATGTGGCTGCGGTATATGTATATTTACGCCAATCGGGAGTTGCTGCACTTTGGAAGAGCGCTGCCCAGGGCGTGGTTCGCCAAGAACGGGGAGGTGGCGATAGACAGGGTGAGTACCTACTTTGGGAGCGTCGGGGTGCGGTACGAGTCAGAGCCGACGAAGAAGAGGATTGTCGCCCGGGTGGACCTGGGAAGGTTGCGGGACGAGCCGCAGGTGCTGGTCCGTTTTCGGCATCCGGAGAAGGCGGCGATTAGAGGGGTGCGGGTGAATGGGAAGAGGTGGACCCGATTCGCCGGAGAGGATGTGGATATCACCGGTTTGGGGGAGAAGGTCGAGGTGGAGGTTCGGTTCTGAACGAGGAATTGAGGGGATCCATGGGCGCTGGGAGGATTGTTGCACTCAGCATCATCTATGAGACGACTTCTACAGGCCTCAGCAGCCCGACGCCTCTTTAGCTACCTTGGATTCAACAGGAGAGAGGGTTCCATCTGGGCACAGAGGATGCGAAGGCTGGCGCCGGCCGGCCATCGCCCTTCTCATCAGAAGGTTCTTGGAAAGGGGAAGACAGCAATGGAAGATCGAAGCATTTTCACCGACGAGGAGTGGCGCACACTCACGTTTGCGCCGCTGTGGGTGTTCTGCAGCGTGGCCGAGGCGGATGCGGATATAGACGAGCGGGAGATCGCCGCGCTATCCATGGAGGTGGAGGACGCGTACCTGTACGACGAACCGCTGGTGCAGGAGGTGTTCGAGGTGCTGCAGGAGGACGATCAGCCGCTGCTCGATTTCAAGGCGGACGAGCGAGAGGGAGACGACGGGTTAGCCGAGGTGGCGGACCTGCTGGATCGCAAGGTGCCGGGGGAGCAGGCGGAGGCCTTCAAAAAGGCGATGCTGTTCATCGCCCGCAGCGTGGCGGAAGCGTCGGGGGAGGAATCGTTTTCGGCGGAGCGGGTCAGCGGTGGGGAGGAGCTGTCGCTGTTCCGGATAGCGGACTTGCTGGGGGTTTCTCTCTGATTTTCGGCTGCGCCGGTCAGGGCATCTCTGTGGGAATGGTTTTTGCCTTGTTTGCCTTTCTTATCAATGATCGGTCGAAAGTATAGAAGGCCTGCACATCTCGACTCGAAGCCAGGTGCAGCGCATCGGCAAAGTCGAATCCGTCGGCGTGCCAGGAGAGTGCCTGGATCACTGTAGAGGCATCTTCTACGACAATCTGAGGTAGGCCGCAAATTTTCCCCAGCGCCTGGTTCACGGCAACGCGATCGAATTCGTAGGTGTAGCGCAGAGCCCACTCGGTCTCGAGCAGCACGGTTTTGGGGATGGAGATCCCGCCGGCCTCGATGAGTTTGCGGGCGCGTCGCGCCTGGCGGGCGTCGTCTCTGACCAGGAAGCGGACGAGAACGCTGGTGTCGATCGCCTTCATGCCCGTTTTCCGGCCCCTTTGCGAATGCCTTCTTCCATATCATGGAGAGATTTTTTCGGCCCGCGATAGTGCAGGCAACCATAGACTTCTTCGATCGTCGTCGGATCTGCTTCTTCGATCCGTTTCAAAGCGACACCGCCTTCGATTGGTTCCACAGCGAACTCTACGCCCGGTTCCCAACCGAACTGTTCGCGAATTTTGTGGGGAATGACGATCTGCCCCTTGTTTGACAGCCGCGTGGTTTCCATTGGTGTTTCTCCCGAAAAGTAAGATTCAAGTAAGACGGTAACCTTTTTGCCTTTCCCGAGCAAGAGAAATGTGGAGTGGGTTTGCATCTACTCTGGTGCTGAATGTGGGATCTATTCGTAGACCATGGCGTTAAAAAGAGAGTGGAGAAGGGTGGTGGTAGATATATCTCGGGGATTCCCAATATGGATTCGATCAGGAGATCTGTTATGAAGGTACTGACGGCGGTTCTGGCAAGCCTGGTGCTCTGCGGCGCGCTGGCTGCACAGGGAGTGCCTCCGGTGCTATTTGTGGAGAATGATGGGGAGGATCTCGAAGCGCTCGGTCTGGCCGAGGTGGAGGTGGAAGTGCGGATCTTCGGGTACCTGGCGGAGACCGAGATGACGATGACGTTTGCCAATCCCCACGACCGGGCGCTGGCCGGCGATCTGTATTTCCCGCTGCCGGAGGGGGTGACGATCAGCGGGTACGCGCTGGATATCGAGGGGCGGATGGTGGATGGGGTGGTGGTGGAGAAGGATCGGGGGCGACAGGTGTTCGAGAAGATCGTGCGGCAGGGGATCGATCCGGGGTTGGTGGAATGGGTAGGGGGGAACAACTTCAAGACGCGGGTCTTTCCGATTCCGGCGCATGGGAGCCGGACGGTTCGAGTGGAGTACGTCGGTGAACTGGTGCAGGGGAATGAAGGGGGGCTGTATCATTTGCCGCTCAATTTTGAACAGGCTGTGGGCAGGTTTTTTCTGCGGGTCGAGGTGGTCGAGAGCGAGGTCGAGCCTCGGGTGCAGCAGGGAGGGCTGGCCAACTTCCGATTTGGAAAGTGGCGCGACAGCTTTGTGGCAGAGACGGAGATGAAGGACGCGGTGCTCACCGAGGATCTGATCGTCGCGCTGCCGGAGGTGGAGCGGCAGCGGGCGTTGGTCGAGGAGGATGAAGAAGGAACGGTGCACTTTGCGATATTCGATTCCCCGTCGAGACCGAAGTCGAGGAAAGCGGAGCGACCCGAGCGGGTAGCGGTGCTGTGGGATGCATCGGGGTCGCGGGGGCGGGTGGATCACGAGCGGGAGTTGGGGCTGCTGCGGGAGTACTTCGGGCAGTTCGGGAAAGGGGAGATTGAGGTCGATCTGATTTTGTTTCGGAACGCGGCAGAGGGGCCAAAACTGTTTGCGGTGGAGCGGGGGAATTGTGAGGCGCTGATCGAGGTGCTGGGAAAGGTGGCCTACGACGGGGGCACGCAGATGGGGGCGATCTCGCCGGTCGAGGGGAGGGCGCTGCCGGACTTCTATCTGCTGTTCACCGATGGGGTTTCGAATTTTGGAACGGAGGAGCCCGAGCGGTTCGAGCGGCCGGTCTATATCCTGTCGGCCGATGCGCAGACCAACCACGCCTTTTTGCACTACCTGGCGATGAGGAGCGGGGGGGCGTATTTCAATTTGCAGCGGCTGGAGGATCGGGAGGTGGTCGAGGGGATCGGGCGGACGAGTTTTTCGTTCGTGGATATCGACGCGAAGGGGGTGGAGGTGGAGGGGACCTATCCGGGGCTGCCGCAGCCGGTGCACGGGCGGTTTGCGTTGGCGGGAAGGTTGGTGGGCGAGAAGGCGGAGGTAGTGCTGGAATACGGGGTCGGTGGTAAGGTGAAGAAGCGGTCGAAATATAAAATCTCTCGGAAGGATGCAGTGCGGGGGGATCTGGTGCGGCGGTTCTGGGCGCAAAAGAAGGTGGAGGAACTGAGCGTCTTTCCCAAGCGGAACCAGGCGGAACTGGTGGCGGTGGGCAAGCGCTACGGGCTGGTGACGCCGGGCACGTCGCTGATCGTGCTGGAGGATCTGGGTCAGTATGTGGAGCACCGGATCAGACCTCCGGAGTCGCTGCCGGAGATGCGACGGGAGTACGAGGATATCGTCGCCCGGAACCGCAAGGAGGAGATGCGCAAGAAGGAGGACAAGCTGCAGTACGTGCTGTCCCTCTGGAAGCAGCGGGTCGAGTGGTGGGAGACGGAGTTCGAGTATCCGGAGGATTTCGAGTACGAAGGGGATAAGAGGGGTGAGGATGGGGAAGCGATGGATATGGAGGATGGAGAGGGGGATGGAGAGG